>Ga0129307_1000270_pt1 | contig 90361 bp, 79 predicted proteins | sample P1105metagenome_FD_94437 | JGI IMG/M metagenome (GOLD analysis project Ga0129307, IMG submission 94437) | Capybara group fecal microbial communities from Wisconsin, USA - P1105 metagenome | ecosystem: Host-associated > Mammals > Digestive system > Large intestine > Fecal | place: USA: Wisconsin...
ACATTGTTGTACTCAATTTCAGGGAATTTGAAATGTTTTTTTGATTTTCCATTGAAGACTTTGAAACTGAAGAAAGAAGGGGGACTGTTGCATGTGTGAAAATCTCACACATGCAACACCCCCTTTTAATTCATTTCATTTCCAGCATCTTTTTAGCTTCCTGGAGGAAGGTTTCCTGCCGAAGCAGGGCTTTTTCCGCCTGGGCCAGATTGACCAGCTGGAAGTACACATTCTGACCCGGTTTCATCTGTCCCAGCCGGGGCAGGTCGGCCTGGACCACCTGGCCGATCTTAGGATATCCGCCGGTGGTCTGCCGGTCCGCCATCAGGATGATGGGGTTCCCGTCCGCCGGCACCTGGATGGAGCCGAAGGTCACCGGTTCAGAGATCAGCTGCCGTCCTTCTTCTTTATACTCCAACTTCTGTCCCGCCATCCGGTAGCCCATCCGGTCTGCCTGGGCCGTGATGGCATAGGGGGTATTGAAGAAAGTCCAGATGCTTTCGTCTTTGAACCAGTCGAACTGGAGTCCTTCGGCCACCCGGATGGGCGCGGCCGAAAACAGCTCGCTTTCCGGAATGGACCAGCCGAAGGTGGAAAACTTCTTGCCGGGCATCTTGGCCAGCCGTTGGGCCAGGTTTTCCTGTTCCGCTGCCAGACTGCCAGTCTCCAGCTCATCTCCGTCGGCCAAAGGACGGCCCTGGAAGCCGCCCAGTTTGGCCCGCAGATAGGTGCTCTTGCTCCCCATCACTTTAGGTACGGTGAAGCCGCCAGCCACTGCCAGATACCCCCGGCAGCCCTCCTGGGCAAAGCCAAAGGTCAGCAGGCTGTCTTCTTTCACATAGACCGCCCGGTTCCGGGGCACCGGAGCGCCGCCCAATTTTGCCTGGAGGTCCGCCCCCGTCAGAGCGATGACCAGGCCAGCCGGCAGCTTCAGAGCAGGTCCGCTCATGGTCATTTCCAGAGCCCCTTCTCCGGCCGCATTGCCCACCAGCAAATTTCCCAGACGCAGGGAAACCGTATCCATGGCTCCGCTGACCAGGACTCCATATTTTTGATAGCCATACCGGCCCAAATCCTGCAGGGTCGTCAGAGGGCCGCCTTTTTTTACCAGGATCTTCATTTTCCGGCACCCTCTTTCTGCTGTTCTGCAGCAATCTTCTTATATTCTTCCAAGGTAATGGGATAGAACTGCACCTTATCCCCTGCCTGGAGCACCGTAGGATGGGCCTCATCTTCCGGATGGAACAGTTCCAGCGGCGTCCGTCCCAAGAGCTGCCAGCCTCCAGGGGTTTCCAAGGGATAAACGCCAGCCTGGCTGCCCGCCAGAGCCACTGTCCCCTTGGGGATCTTCAGCCGAGGGGTCTTCCGCCGAGGGGTGGAGATTTCTTCGGGCAGGCCGCCCATATAAGGATACCCAGGTGCGAAACCGATCATATAGACCAGATACGTGGCCCCGCTGTGGATGCGGATCACCTCGTCCGGCGTCATATGGTGGTATTCGGCCACATAGTCCAGATCCGGCCCGAATTCTCCCCCATAGCAGACGGGGATCCGCACCGTGGGACGGCCCCCTTCTTTATTGATCTTGGCCTTCTGGAGCAGAGCTTCCAGACGGGCCTTGGCTTCCCGGTATCCCTTGGAAAGGACCCCATCTTCCGGCAGGCTGGAATGTTGGGCCAGCACCAGGGGGTCATAGAAAACCGTGACGCCCGTATAAGAAGATTCGAACTCCTGCAAGCCAGGAAAAGGTTCTTTTTCCAAGGCTTCAGAAAGGGCCTGGGCACAGTAGAACAGATCCGGATCCACGATATCGCCAAAGGAAACCATCACGGCCGCCTCGCCCACCGGGCGGATCTGTGCATGTGCCAGATAGTCGTTTGCTTTATCCATGTAGTCACACCTCTTATGCAATCAGTTTCAGGAAGGTCTTGGCTGCCATATAGGTCATGATGGCAAAGACCAGCCAGCCAGAAACCAGCAGAAATTTTGGATGGTGATAGTCTCCCACAATCTGTTTCTTTTGAGAGGCCAGCAGCATACAGGCCATGACCAAAGGCAGGATCAGCCCGTTCAGGGCGCCTACCACGATCAGGACCTTCACCGGCTGTCCGATGAAGGAAAATACCGCAGCAGAGAAGATAATGAAGGCAATGATCATGTACCGGTAATTCCGGTTCAGTGTTTCGCTGAAGCTCCGCAGGAAGGAAACGGAAGTATAAGCGCAGCCGATGATGGAAGTCACCGCAGCCGACCACATGACGATCCCGAAGATCTTATACCCGGCATCTCCGGCAGCCAGCTGGAATACGGAAGCCGGTGGGTTGGCAGGGTTCAGGGTCAGCCCCTGGGAAATGACCCCCAGAGCCGCCAGGAACAGGAAGATCCGCATCAGGCTGGTGATCCCGATCCCGGAAAGGGCGCTCCGGTTCACTTCCGGCAGTTTTTCTTTGCCGCAGATCCCGGCATCCAGCAGCCGGTGTCCGCCAGAGAAGGTGATGTAGCCGCCTACGCTGCCGCCCACCAGGGTCACGATGGACGTGATGTCGATCTTGCTGGGCACGAAAGTCCGGCTGATGGCCAGCCCCACCGGAGGATGGGAAGTCAGGGCCACGTAAATGGTCAGCAGTACCATGACGCCTCCGGCGATCTGGGCAAATTTATCCATCAAAGAGCCTGCCGATTTGCTGGAAAAGATGAAGATGGCAATGGCTGAACTGATAAGTGCCCCGGCAATGGGACTGATCCCAAAGAGCACATTCAGCCCCAGGCCGGCCCCGCCTACATTTCCGATGTTGAAGGCCAGGCCCCCGGCGCAGACCAGAGCCGAAACCACATAGCCCAGGCCCGGCAGGACCATGTTGGCGATATCCTGTCCCGGCCGGCGGGCCACAGCGATGATCCGCCAGGCATTCAGCTGGGCAATGGCATCGATGATGATCATGGCCAGGATGGCGAAGCCGAAATCAGCTCCCTGTTGGGAGGTAAATACAACGGTCTGGGTCAAAAAGCCAGGTCCGATGGCAGAAGTGGCCATCAGGAAAGCCGCACCCAGCAGTACACTGAGGGTAGATTCTTTCTTCATGAGCATGTCTCCTTGTCTATCTCGTATCTGCAGTCAAAATGCGTTTGTCTTAGAAGGGAATGAGTGATTCACTTCGATTTTCAGTTCCGGATTTTTATTTTTCCGTTCATTTGATGAAGGTGCCGGAAGCAGCCACTTTCACGCCGTTTTCCAGGAGCACGGAACGGATCTTGTTGGCAAATACCAGAGCCTTGGGGCCATCCCCATGGAGACAGATGGAATCGGCTTTCACCGGGATCACTTTGCCGCTGAGGGCCGTCACTTTCCCTTCCAGGACCATGGACAGCACCTGGGCGATGGATTTTTCTTCATCGGTGATCATGGCACCGGGCTGGCTCCGGGGAGTCAGGGTCCCGTCATCCTGATAGCTCCGGTCAGCAAAGACTTCCGAAGCCGTGCGCAGGCCGATCTTTTCCGCAGCCTTGATGCTTTCCGTCCCGCCCTGGGCATAGAGGATCAGATCCTTGTCCACATCATAGACAGCCTGGGCAATGGCTTCCGCCAGTTTGGCATCCTTGGCCGCCATATTGTACATGGCCCCATGGGGTTTCACATGCTGGAGACGAGTGCCGGCCGCTTTGGCAAAGGCAGCCAAGGCCCCCACCTGATAGACCACCATGTTGTATACATCAGAAGGAGCAATGTCCATTTTCCGACGGCCGAACCCTACCAGATCCGGATACCCAGGATGGGCCCCCAGGGCAGCGCCGTTCTTTACAGCCAGGGCCACGGTTTTCTTCATCACAGAAGGATCCCCTGCATGGAAGCCGCAGGCGATGTTAGCGGAGGTGACGATTTCCAAGATTTTGTCATCCATGCCTAGTTTGTAATTGCCAAAGCTTTCTCCCAGATCAGAATTCATATCGACCACTTTCATGTCAATTCCTCCTCAAATAAGTAAAATAGCTGACTGTTTTATTATAGCCACTTTAGGTAGTTAAAGTATCATTTCACATTTTTGTCAAAGAATTATGTATACAAGGCGTAAAAGTGTATCGTTTTGAATAAAATTTTCTTTTTTCAAAGAAAATAGGAGAACTGCAGCCTATGAAATTATCACATGCCGCAATTCTCCCATTTTTTATTTCGACTTTATTGAGTTATTTCCGTTTTTTAATAAGCCTGGGTCATGGCTCCATCACAGAGCAGGTACTGTCCAGAGACACCTGTATTTGCCGGAGAGCACAGGAACACGGCAGTCCGCCCGTATTCTTCCACGGTCTGATACCGTTTCTGAGGGAAGGACGCACAGTCTCTCTTGGTATATTCCTCTTCCGTCAGGCCGGCCTTCTGGGCCCGGATCCCATTCAGGTAGGCAATCCGGGCGGTATAGATCCGGCCAGGGCCCATGGTGTTCACCAGTACGCCGTATTGTCCCAATTCCCGGGCCAGGGTCTTGCTCATGCCTACCACACCCATCCGGAAGGTGTTGGACAGGATCAGGTTGTCCAAAGCTTGTTTGATAGAGGAAGAGGTGCTGTTCAGGATCCGGCCTTCCCCAGCTGCTTTCATGAAAGGCAGGGCAGCCCGGATGGCGAAGGTATAGCTGTGGAGACATTTTTCATAGCCGTCCGCCCAGTCTGCTTCCGTCAGGTTCTCGAAGGTCCCTGCTTTGGGCCCCGGGCAGTGGTTCACCAGGGCATACAGGCCGCCCAGATCGTTCCCTACTGCCGTCACCATCTTGGTGATGCTGTCCGGATCTTTTACATCATAGAAATATGTATAGGGACGGTTGCCCGTTTCCTTTTCGATATCCTGCTGGGCTTTTTCCAGATCTGCCTTATAGGCTTCTGCCGTAGCGATGACCACTTTGGCCCCTTCTCTGGCAAATTCCGTGGCAATCCCTTTGCCGATACCGGAAGCAGAAGACAATACCAATGCAACTTTTCCTTTTAATCCTAAATCCATAATGAGTATTTCCTCCTTTATTCTTTTTCAGGATGCAGTTTCAGATCCACCACTGGGTTGACCAAAGGTCTCATGGAGAAACCATCCGGCCCATAGATCCGGCATTCCGCCTGATCCCCATCCAAAATGTGGAAAGCCCGAGGGGTCCCCGTAGACAGCACATCGCCGGCGAACCAGCCCTGGATCTTGCTGTGGAGAGAAATCAGTTTGGGCGGCTGATGGATCATATGATCCACGGTATTCTTGGCATGGATCTCTCCATTGTGGACGCTCTGGATCTCCAGCTTCAGCACATCGGGCACTTCATCCGGGGTCACCAGTTCCGGCCCAAAGGAGAAGAAAGTGGGGAAATTCTTGACGATGGTCAGATACCGGGGGTTCCCGTCCACATAGTCATTCCCTTTCAAGATGGATTCTTCCGTCATATCCAGGATGGTGGTATAGCCCACGATGACGGATTCCCAATCTTCTTCTGCCACATCCCGGCAGTCCTTCCCCAGGATGATCCCCAGTTCAGCTTCGGCTGTGGTCTTCTGGGCTTCCTTCATTTTCGGGATATGGATTTCATCATCCGGACCGATCAGGGTATCCGCCTGTTTGAAGAAGCTGCCCGGGAAGCCTTTGGGAGGCGCCATCCCGATATCTCCGGCATGATCCCGATAGTTCAGACCGATCCCGAAGATCCGTTTGGGATTCCGGTACAGAGGACCGTAGACCACTTTGTCCTGGGGCACCAGCCCCGGCAGGGTTTCCAGTTCTTCCTTGCCGCCCTTGTTGTACCAGGCAGTGAGGCCGGGGATTTCCTGGCTCTGGATCAGTTCCATCATCTCTTCTTTCCAGGCAGTCCCTTTGGCTGCATTGAGCATGGCAATGGGGAATACCCCTTTGGCAGTGACGATCCCTGCCTGTTCTTTTCCATTCAGTTTAATGGTTGCCAGACGCATAACTCAAATCCTCCTTTTTCTTTTTCCAGCTATCGGCTCAAAGCAGCCCTTCCGGTTCCTTGCCGGAAAGCACGTCCAGGATATTCTGGGCCGCTGCTTTGGATACATTCATTGCACTTTCCCGGGTGGTGGGAGCATAGTGGGGCGTCAAGATCACGTTCTCCATCTGGAACAAGGGACTGTCCGGTTCACAGGGTTCGCTCCAGGTCACATCCAGGCCGGCCCCTGCGATCTTTTTGCCCTGCAGGGCTGCGATCAGAGCCGGTTCATCCACCAGAGGGCCTCTCCCACAGTTGATGAAATAGGCGGTGGGCTTCATCAGGGCCAGTTCTCTTTGGCCGATGATATTCCGGGTCTCTTCATTCAATACCGGATGCAGGGTCAATACATCCGCCTGCCGGATCACTTCGTCCTTGTCGGCACACAGGACCACCCCTTCCGGGACGGAAGTCACATAGGGGTCATAGGCCAGGACTTTCATCCCCAGACCCAGGCCCATCTTGGCCACCCGGCTCCCGATGTGTCCCACGCCGATGATGCCCAAGGTCTTCCCCAGGATCTCCATGCCCGGGAAAGTATTCTTGGCCGCAAAACCGATTTCCTTATAAGCATGGGTCACGATCATCAGATTCTTGGCCAGGGCCAGCATCAGGGTGATGGTATGTTCTGCTACGGACTGGCTGTTGGCCCCCGGCGTGACAGTGACAGCGATGCCATGGGCTTTGCACCATTCCACCGGGATATTGTCATACCCCACACCGTGTTTGCTGACGATTTTCAGATCGGCAGCTGTCGCCAGCAGTTCCGGCGGCAGTTCATAGATCCGGGTCACCACAGCCGTTGCCGTCTGGATCTCCTTCCGGATAAGGGCGGCATCCCGGTCGGCCATCACCACTTCACAGCCGGCTGCCTTCAGCAGTTCCGGTCCTATCGGATCCACATTCTCTGTAAAGAGCACCTTGGTCATTTTTCTACTCCTTTCCCCACGATACGATTCTTTACCCTTTACAGCATATCGAGAATCCGGAGATTTGTAAAAGACGTTTTCCTGTATACTCCTATAAATCATTGCCTATATCCTTTCTCGTTATGGACGGATTTCCAGGAAGTTTTCCTTTTCCTATAGTTATTTGGTTATAGTGATATACATAGTTTCCTGTTGGATACCGGGTCGAGTTATCTGATAAGATGAAATAAAGAAAATAGTTCGGAAATATGCAGAAGGAGGAATACTCTATGACTTCAACCTATGTCTTTGTCGTCCTGCTCATCTCTGTAGGGGCTCTGGTCTTCATGGTCAGCAAACTGAAATTCCATGCGGTGCTGGCCCTCTACCTGGCGACCCTGATGCTGGCTCTCTTAGTGGGCACTCCTATCGAAAAGATCCCTAAAATGATCAACACCGGTTTCGGCAACACCTGCAAAAGTGTGGCCATGGTCATCTTCCTGGGGTCCCTGCTGGGGATCATCTTGAACAAGACCGGGGCTATCGTGAAGCTCACCGACTCCCTGGTGAAATTTTTCGGCAAAAAGAAGGTCCTGTGGGCCATCGGCACCAGCTGCTGCATCCTAGGCATCCCGGTTTTCCCAGATACCGTGAGCCTACTGGTGATCCCCCTGTGCACCAACTTGGCCAAAAAGACCGGGATTTCCATGATGGCCTTCGCTTCCGTCATCCAGATCAGCATCACCACCAGCTCCCTGGTGCCGCCCACACCCGGCCCGGTAGCTGCGGCAGCTGCCCTGGGCCTGCCCTTGGGTGTCGCCATCCCTTGGGGGATCCTGGTGGCCATCCCGGGCCTTTTGGCTACGATCCTTTACGCCAATACCCTGAAGGACAAACAGGTCCCTCTTAATGAAGCTTTCCTGGAAGACACCGCCAACTCCACCACGGCGGATCTGTCCATGGGCTTTGTCCGGGCCATCACCCCGGTGCTGCTTCCGGTGGTACTGATCATCCTCCAGACCGTCAGCAGCGTGACCATGCCCAAATCTTTCTTCACGAAAATCATGACTTTCATCGGGGATCCCCTTTCCGCTCTGTTCATCGGCTGTTTCGCCGCGGTTTTCCTCCAGGCCCGGGACTGGGTCCACAACCAGGATGTACGGGATAAATGGATCAATTCGGCCGTGCTGGACTGTGCCGGCCCTGTATTCATCACAGCCCTGGGCGGTTCCCTGGCTGCCTTCATCAAGAGTGCCGGTGCCGCCAAGATCCTGGCAGAAAGCATCGTTGCGGCTCATATCCCGGGGATCTTCGTCCCCATGCTCATCGGCTTCATGATCCGCACCGCTACAGGTTCCAATACCCTGGGTGTAGCTACGGCAGCGGCTCTCTGTGAACCCATGCTGGGCATTTTGGGGATTTCCAAGCTGGCCGCTTTCCTGGCCATGTGCTCCGGTGCCATTGCCTTCAGCCATGCCAACAGCTCCGGGTTCTGGCTCACTTGTTCCCTGTCTAAGCTGAACTTCAACCAGGGCTTCCGGGCCATCGGCGGCTCTACGGCTCTTTCCGGGCTGGCCACCAGCCTCTTCACCCTGATCCTCTATTTCGCTGGGATCATCTGATCGGGACTCCTGCTCCTCTAGATCCTCTTCCATCCGAAAAGTAAATGCGGCAGATCCTGCTGCATTTACTTTTCGGTTTTTTTATGTGAAAATAGACACAGCTGTTTCAGTACTGTACCAAAGTGAGGAGAAGGGATATGATTTATAGAAACACTACACCAGAATACTTTCTCATGGTCGCCCGGGAGCGGAACATCACCCGGGCCGCAGAAAAGCTCTTCATCACCCAGCCCAGTCTCAGCCAGCACATCGCCAAACTGGAAAAGACCCTGGGCTGCCAGCTCTTCGACCGTTCCAAGATCCCTCTGGAACTGACCGCCGCCGGGAAGATCTATTACCACTATCTGGAAAGCTGCCATTACCTGGATGAAAAACTGAAAGCGGAACTGAACAATGAAAAACTCCAGCAGCTGAATATCGGAGTTGGTACCTGGCGGGGATCCCTCCTGCTGCCGGCCATCCTGCCAGGATTCCTGGAAGATCATCCAGCCGTGAAGATCAATCTGCTGGAATTCCCGGTCAGTGAACTGCCCATGCTCCTGGAAGACAATCGGATCGACTTTGCCGTCATGAATGCCATGATTTCCCAGCTGCCCCAAGGGATCATCGCGGAAACCATCAAGGAAGAACGAGTGCTCCTGATCCTGGCCAAGGACCATCCCCTGTGCCGGGTATTCTTGCAGGAACAGGAAAAAGGAGAACCCTTGGACCTGCACCTCTTGGAACAGGAAGCTTTCGTGAACCTGGGCCAGCAGCAGACCGTAGGGAAATTCATCAATAATTATTTCATGAAGCAAAAGTTGTCCTTCAGCCGGAAGCTCACCACCACCAACAATGCCACCCTGCTGCGGCTCATCGCCAAAGGGCTGGGGTTCGGCTTCATGATCGAAGCAGGGCTCCAGGATCCGGCCACGGAGAAGCTGGAATGCTTCGACCTGAAAGCCCCGGAACTGATGCTCCCCCTGACCCTCCTGACCAAGGAAAATGTCTATCTCTCCCCCGCCGCCCGGGATTTGATCCAGGTGATCAAGGAGTATTATCAATAAAAAAGGGGGGTGTTGCATGAGCAACACCCCGTCATACGTCATAGGTCATACGTCATACGCCGATGGAAGCCAGCTCTGCTGGCTTCGAATTTAAGAAAATCAGTTGAATGTTATAGCGGGTTTTAAAATTTCAAAATCAATTTGGAAAAATTGATTTCCAAAAGCGTATGACATATGACGTCTGACCTATGACGAAGGGGTTGTTGCACGTGTATGGTTTTCACACGCGCAACAACCCCTTTTTTATTTTTTCACTTCCCTACCGCCGCCATGAGGGAGATTTCTACCGGTGCTTTTTTCGGCAGGGTCCCCATACCTAGGGCACAGCGGGCACAGATGCCGGCTTCTCCCAATTCAGCCACCAGGTATTCGGAGGCAAAGTCCGCCAGTTTGGCATGGACTTCGAAATCCGGTTCCGCGTTGATGTAAACATTCATCAGCATGACCCGGGCGATTCTTTCCCCTTCCTGGAGCTGGTTCCGGGCTGCCGTCAAGGCATTGGCTGCCGCCTGGACCACCGCATCTTTATAGGTCTCCAGAGGCACATCTGCCCGCACTTTCCCGGTAAGCATCAGGACGCCATCCTTGCGGGGCGTCATCCCGGCGGTCACGATCAAATCTCCATTCCGGACAGCGGGGACATATTTCCCTTGTGGTACTGGATTTTTCATGGTATTCTCCTTTTATTTTTTGGCAAACTCTGCAGCGATGGCTGCCGTCACCTTCAGATACTGGTCAATATCACCAAAGTCATGGCAGTGGATGGGAGATACCCGGATCAGACCGGTCTGGCCCAACGACTCCACGATCCGTTTGGAATAGATGCTGGTATTGATCCGTTCGAACACCAGGACCCCTCTCCGGCCATATTCTTCCCGGAGAGCCGTATAATCCATCCCCTTGATGCCCATGGCCACTACCAGATCCCGTTCCGGAGAAACTGGTCCGTCGAAATACACTTCTACCCCCGGGATATGGCGCAGACCCGGCACTTCCGCCGAGCCTTCCAGCATCCGGATAAGGAGCGATGTTTCCTGTTCATGGGCTTTCTGCATGCCCACCACATACTGGGTCCGCCGGTCTTCCGCCTGGGTGAAGTGGCGTCCCAGCCAGCAGACGTAATCTACCATGGCGCTCATAGCCGCAAAATTCCCGTGGGGATAGGTACCCAGCTCCCACTCCTTCGGTTCCTTCCCTTCCAGTTTATCGTGGGGCAGGACGGCAGCCCGGTCGGAAACGTAGCCATAGCCGCAGCCTCGGATGCCAAAAGCCTTATAGGGTGCGATCACCAGGGCATCTATGCCCAGATCATGGGCATAGAGGGCCTGATGGGGCTGGTGCTGGACCGCGTCGGAGACCACATACAGGTCCGGTTTGATGGCCCGGGCCCGGGTGATGAGCTCCTTCATAGGGAATACATAGCCGGAAATATTAGAAGCGCTCATGACACTGAGCACACAGGTATCCTTGTCCACCAGGGACAGGATGTCATCCACATCCACTCCGCCAGTTTTGGGATTGGCCTGGGCCACCCGGAATTCCATGCCTCTTTTTTCCGCATAGATCTTCAGGGAATCATAGGCAGAAGGATGCTCCAGAGAAGTGGTCACCACGTTTTTTCCAGGGACATTCTCCACAATGGCCCGCATGATGCTGAACGTGGTCCGGGAGGGAGTCAGTTCCGTCACCAGAGCCCCTTCTCCGGGGGCTGCCCCGAAGATGACTTCCATCAGGTCCCGGATGCCATTGGCTTTCACTTCGTGGAGTTTCTGGGACACATCATGGTACCGCATGGGACAGTCCGGGATCATCTCATATTTCGCCTTGGCTTCTACACAAGCCTTCAGGCGCAGGGAACCGCCGGAGTTCTCGAAGAACAGTCGCTTCTTTCCGAAGGGATCTTCATCCACATAATAGAATTTGCTTTTGATTTCTTTTTGCAGCTCAGGGCTGAATACTGGCTTGTTTTCCATTCCGCAGTCTCCTTTATCCGTTTCCTCACGGTTTATTTGCTTCTGTACCGCTCCATGATCTGCAGGACCCGGTCGATGGCATCATGGGTGTTCTTAGGATCCTGGGAGAAGTTCACCCGGAAGCTGTGGGTGAATTGCGGCCCGAATTCCGTTCCCGGAGTGATGGTGACTCCGGTGAGTTTCCGGACGATCTTGGCAAAGTCACTGATGCTCACATCCATGGGCGGCAGGGTCGGGAAGATGTAGCTGCCCCCTTCGGTCTTCCGGACGCTGCAGCCTTCATGGCTCCGCACCAGGGCGATCAGGTCGTCTCGGATGGCCTGGTGAGTGGCGATTCGATCCTTCAGCCAGCCTTCCGGTTCTTCGAACCAGCGTTTGAACACGTATTGGCAGTAGCCGGGAGCCCGCAGGGTCACGATGGCCTGGAGCTTTTCCATCCGTTCGATGATCCAGGAAGTCCCGAAAGCCGTCCCCAGACGGAAGCCGCTGAGAGATTCGGTCTTGGAAGGCCCCATGATGGTCAGCATGTTCTCCGGCCGTTCCGGCAGGGCCCGGAGATGGGTATAGGGATGGTTGTCGAAGATCTGCCGGGAATACAGCTGGTCCACCAGGAGGATCACATTGTATTTCTTGGCCAGGCGGGCGATTTCCCGGGTCTCTTCCTCGGAGAAGATGACCCCGGTGGGGTTATTGGGGTTGGAATAGAGGAACAGCTTCACGCCCTGTTTGAAAGATTCTTCTAGGGCTGCCAGGTTCACCCCGGCATTCTTGTCCTGGCTCAGGTAATCCAATTTCACCGGTACCAGTTCTCCTTCGAAGAATTCCACCAGTTTCCGGTTGTCGAAATAATCCGGTTCCACGATGGCCACTTTGTCTCCCCGGCCCACCAGGCAGCCCAGGGCCAGGAACAGAGCGCCCTGGGTCCCCGGCGTCAGGATCAGTTCCGTTTCGGGATCGATGGGGGCTCCCGTAAAGGCCGCCAGTTTGGCTGCCACATCTTTGCGGATCTCATCTCCGCCCCGGTATTCCGTATAGGCCACGCAGCCGCCCTTCTTATACCCTTCGATGAAGGTATCCAGGCTGCCGGGGATCGGTTCATGGGCGTCCACATCCCCATGGGAGAAGTTCACCGCCGGTCCCGGCAGCGGTTCTCCCCGCAGGTCCAGTTCCGTATGGGCCTGCCGGCTTTCCTGCCCCGGTGCGTTGTCGATGCCCAGCCGTTTGAATTTTTCAGTCAAGATATCCATTCCAATAGCTCCCTTCGTCACGTTGTGGATATTTCTATGCTTTTCTTATTATAAAGAATTTTTCAGTTTTTTTCCAATTTATAATCCCGTATCGGATTATACGGATTCCCTTATGGCTCCCCTCCTATAATCGTTTGTCTATAGATGTTTATGGAATAATGAATTAGATTATATATCCAGAAAAGTTTATAATAAAGACACAATTCATCTATATTCTCAGGGTTCCTCCAGTTCAGGGGGCCTGAAGGGAGGGCATGGTTTTATGTTGAAAAAACTGACATCGATAGCGTTATGGAAACAGATCCTGATCTGTATCGTACTGGGTGCCATAGTGGGGATCTGGGCACCGGGAGTCGTCCCCCGCATCAAGTTCCTGGGAGATATCTTCCTGCGGCTGCTGAAAATGCTCATTGCCCCGCTGGTGCTCTTCACGTTGATCAGTGGCGTCTGCAAAATGGGGGATATCAAGCATCTGTACACGGTAGGGATCCGCATCGTAGTCTTCTATCTCCTCACTTCCACCCTGGCTGCTGCCCTGGGCTTGGTCTTCGCTCTCTTTACCCAGCCGGGCAAAGGGGTCACGGACCTCTTGACCAGTGAAAGCGGGAAAGCCGTCCAGTATGATTTCATCGGCAACATGGTCAAATGGATCCCGGATAACATCTTCAATGCCCTGACCACCGGCAACACCCTGCAGATCATCGTCTTCGCCCTCTTCACCGGTGTCGTCCTCCTGCTCCTGGGAGACCAGTGCGCTGACCTGATTGCGCTGGTCGGCAAAGCTTCCGATGTAATGCTGAAGATGACCGATCTGGTCATGAAATATTCCCCCATCGGGATCTTCGCCCTGGTAGCCGACATGATGACCCATCTCAGCGGAGCCATGCTGAAACAAGTCCTGAACTTCATCGCCACCGACTGGGCCGCCTGCCTGGTAATCCTCTTCGTCATCCAGCCCCTTTTGGTCAAATTCCTGGCCGGGATCAAACCCCTCAAATATTTCAAGCACATGTCCCCCATCATGATCGTAGCTGCTTCCACCACTTCTTCCGCCGCCACCCTGCCTTTGGAACTGAAGATCGCCGATGAAGATCTGAAGATCCCGGAAAACATCTACGGATTCTGTCTGCCCCTGGGCAACACCTGCAACATGAACGGCATGGCCTGCGTCATCGGCGTCATCTCCGTCTTTGCGTCCAACTTGTTCGGCCGTCCCATCACCATCGGCTCCTGCATCGAATTCATCTTCCTGGGCCTGGTGCTTTCCGTAGGGGCTGCCGGTGTCAAAGGGGCCGGCATCGTCATGTCCTCCGTACTCCTGCAGACGGTAGGCATGCCCCTGACCCTGGTCCCCATCCTGGCTGCTGTATGGCCCATCATCGATATCTGCCATACCACCTGCAACGTATCCGGGGATATGGCCGGGACCATGATCGTCGCCAAGTCCCTGAATGAACTGGATGTGGACCGGATCAACCAGTAATAGAAGAAAAAAGGAAAATGCCCCTGGATGAAGAAATAGATCCATGAGGCATTTTTCTTTTATCGGATGGAAAGGAGTCGGTCATGCATCTTTCTCTGAAACAGCGCTTTTCTCTCAGTCCCCGGAACTGCGGTCTCCCTTTGGCCCTCTTCCTGGCTCTGGCGGCAGGATGCCTTCCCCTGGACGGGCTCACCCCGGCAGGCCAGGAGACCCTGGCCCTTTTCCTTTTCATCTTTGTCCTGTTCCTGACAGAAGCCCTGCCCCTGGCCGTCACCACCCTGCTGGTGATCCCTCTAGCCTCCCTGCTGCAGCTGGCCCCCCTCAAGACCCTTCTCCAGCCCTTCGCTTCCCCCGTGTTGTTCCTGCTCCTGGGCGGTTTCCTCCTGGCCGGTGCCATCCTCCAATCCGGCCTGGCCAGACGGCTGACTTTCCTGGTGCTGCTGCGGATCGGAGCCACGGCCCGGCGGATCACTTTGGGCATCGTCCTGGCCAATGTGCTGCTGGCTTTCCTGATCCCTTCCACCACAGCCCGGGCCGCCATCCTGCTCCCGCCCTGCCTGAGCATCATCGAACTGTTCCGGGATCGTCCCTGCCGGAAATTCGCTGCCAACCTGCTGCTGACCCTGACCACTACTTGTTCCACCATTTCCGCCGGTATCCTCACCGGGACCATCACCAATCCGGTGGTCAATGAGTTCTTGAACCAACAGGGGATGCCTTCCTACAGCTATCTGGAGTGGCTGGAACTGGGTTTTCTCCCGGCTCTTCTGCTGACCTTCGGTTCCTGGGCCCTGATCCAAAAGCTCTATCCCCCAGAAAGCTCTCTGATTCCAGGAGGGAAACAGTATCTCCGTCAGGAACTGGAAAAGATGGGCCCCATGGACCGGCGGCAGAAGAAGGTCCTCCTGGTCTTTCTACTGGCCATCTTCTTCTGGATGACCGGAGATCTTTTCCAGATCGATGCCACCACCACCTGTCTGGCCAGCGCTCTCCTGCTCCTTCTGCCAGGAGTAGGAGGGCTCACTTGGAAGGAAGCTTCCAGCCATATCAATTACGATATCCTGCTGGTAGCCGGGGGAGGGATCAGCCTGGGCAATCTCCTGATGGAAAATGGTACGGCTGCCTGGCTGGCCAACCAGGCTTTTGCCTGTTTCAGCCTGCAGCAGGCTTCTCCCCTGCTATTCCTGACAGCGGTCCTCCTGCTCTGCCAATTTCTCCACATCTTTTTTGTCGGGACCACAGTCATGTGCACCACCCTCATCCCCATCGTGCTGGCCCTGAGCCTCCGGGCCGGATTCCCAGCCCGGCTGGCAGCCTATGAAGCCGGCATGATCATCAGCGGCGGACCGGTGCTAATGTTCTACTGTACCACGCCCAGCATCCTGGTCCATGGGACGGGAAAACTCCCGGCCGATGCCTTTCTCCGGACAGGGATCCCCATTTCCCTCCTAGCCTGCCTGATCTATATCCTCTGGGGCCTTTGGCTTTTCTGATTTTTTCTTATGGTTCTTGTATGGTATATTTTATTCTCTTATAATGATTTTGTTGATAATCTTTTGTCTAAAAAGGAGGTCTTTATCCCATGCTGTCCCTTGAAAAGATTTTCCAGGCCCGGAACCGCCTGGCTCCCTATGTGTACCATACTCCCCTGCTCCATCTCCATGCCCTGGATCCCCTGCTGGGCTGCCAGGTCTATGTAAAAGCAGAGTGCATGCAGCTGACCCATTCCTTCAAGATCCGGGGCGCCCTGAACCGGATCCTCCAGTTGACCCCGGAAGAACGGGCCCGGGGCGTGGTCACCGCATCCAGCGGGAACCACGGACGAGGCGTGGCCTATGCTGCCAAGATGCTGGGCATCCAAGCTACGGTGGTGATTCCCGACCATGCTCCGGCCGTGAAGATCCAGGCGGTCCGGGATCTGGGGGCCGAGGTGATCCTGTGCGACAAACCCAAGCGGTTCGCCATTGCGGAAAAACTCCGGGATGAAAAAGGCCTCTGCTATATCCCTCCCTTCAACGATTATGAGGTGATGGCCGGCCAGGGGACCATCGCCCTGGAAATCCTGGAAGACCTTCCAGATCCGTCGGCCGTCCTGATTCCCCTGGGAGGAGGCGGGCTGACCAGCGGCATTGCCACCGCTATCAAGGGCATCCGTCCGGAAACCCGGGTCTATGCCTGTGAGCCAGCACGGATCCCCCGGTTCACCGTCAGCCTGAAAGAAGGGAAGCCCACAGCGGTCCCCCAGGTGGACACCATTGCCGACGGGGTGGCCACCCTGTGTCCGGGAGACAAGACCTTGCCCATCGTCCATGACAAAGTGGACCAGGTCATCGATGTGCCGGAAAAAGCCCTGCTCCCGGCCATGAAGCTGCTGCTGACGGAAGGAAAGGTCCTGGCAGAACCCTCTTCCACCATCGGCCTGGCCGCCATCCGAAGCGGACAGCTCACTTTCCGGCCAGAGGATAAAGTGGTCTTCGTCCTTTCCGGAGGAAACGTGGATTTTTCGTTGGTACAGAAGTTATAAAAAATGGAGGGGCTGTTGCATGCGCAACAGCCCCTCCATTTTTTATTGCAAAAACTCTTCAGCCAGCAAAGCCATGGTCCGGGTCATCAGTTTGATGTACTTCTCCTCCACCTGGAACGTAGGGGTATGGTTCAAAGACGGTCCCCCTGTCCCCACCTTGATGAAACAGGAGGGCGCTTCGTGGGAATAGAAGCCGAAATCTTCCGCTCCCAGCTGCATCCGGTTCCCGGTAAGGATATTTTCCTCCGGTACATCCCCGATGCCCTGATACAGGGCATCCTGGTTCTTCCGGATGGTCTCGATGGCAAAATGGGTCACAGACGGATCATTGTACACGGAACTGTAGCCATAATGGCGCCGCAGGTCCACGCTGCCTCCCATCCCTTCCGCAATGCCCCGGGAAATCTCTTCGATTTTCTGGAACATGTTCTCCCGGCTCTCCGGATCCGCATTCCGCAGCATGGCGCCGATTTCCACCTTGTCCGTCACCACGTTCACGGCCGTGCCCCCGTGGATGGTCCCCACATTCAGGGTGGACTGGGCCATGGGGCTGATATTCCGGCTGCAGATGGTATTCAGGGCCACCACGATGGAAGCGGCGATCAGCACTGCATCCACGCCTTTTTCCGGTTTGGAGGAATGGACAGCTTTCCCGTGGACGGTGATGTATTCCGCATCTGAATAGGCAGACACATAGCCTTCCCCGATGCTGAACACCCCGGGATCCCAGACTCCCACATGCATCCCCATACAGGCATCGGGCTTTTCTTCCATCAGGCCAGCTTTGATCATTTCCCGTCCGCCGCCGCCATTCTCTTCCGCCGGCTGGAAGACGGCCCGTACCCGGCCTTTCCACTGGTCCTTGGTCCGGTTCAGGATCTCGCACACCGCCAGGAGATTGGTGGTATGGACATCATGGCCGCAGGCATGCATGACCCCGTCACATTGGGAAGCATAGGGCAGATCGGTGGTTTCCTGGATGGGCAGGGCATCCATATCCGCCCGGAGCAGCAGGAGTTTCCCCGATTTGCCGCTGTCAATGGTAGCGATCACCCCGGGCTTCACCGGGCTCAGGACAAAGGGGATCCCCATCCGCTGGAGTTCATCCTGGACCTTCTGGCTGGTCCGGAATTCCTTGTAGGACAGTTCCGGATGGGCATGGAGATCATGGCGCACTTCCAGGTAATGTTTTTCCAATTCATCGGACAGTTTTGCAATTTTTTCAATGAGCATCGGACAGCCTCCTTTTTTCCATCAATTCCAACCCATGGCCGTACCCAGCAGGATGGCCCCGCAGATGACCAGGAACACCAGGGAATAGCAGGGCAGGATGAAACGGTACCAGCGTTTCAGGGAAATCCCGCCCATCATCAGGCAGGGCAGCAGGTTGGAACTGGTAGGGATCATCAGGTTGGTGAACCCGTCCCCGCACTGGAGAGTGAATACCCCCATCTGCCGAGTGATTCCCAGGACGTCCGCCAGAGGAGCCATAATGGGCATCACCACCGCCGTCTGACCGGAGCCGGAGGGGATGAAGAAATTGATCAGGGCATTGGCAAGGAACATCCCGATGGCCGCCACACTCTTGGGCAGGTAGCCCAAGGGCAAAGAGAGATAATAGACTACAGAATCCAGGATCTTGGCATCATTGAGGATGATGCCGATGAAGCTGGCGAAGATCATGAAAACCATGATCCCCATCATCCCCTTGGATCCATTGAGGAAATTCTTCATCAGGGTATCCAGATCATAGCCGGCAATCAGGCCACAGACCAGGGCCACCGGCAGCATCATGGAGGCCAGATCCAGGACCCCCAGTTTGAAGAAAGGAGATCCCAGGGCATAAGCCAGGAAACTGACCAGGAAGATTGCCAGGACCAGATATTCCCGGGGCCGGATCGGTTCCATGGGCTGCTGGGTCTCCTCGATTTCTTCCTGGCTGAAGTCTTTTTCAAAATCATGGTTCCGCTGGGCCCGTTTCCCCCACCAGATGATGAAACCGGAGACCACGGCCAGATCGATGACCGTCACCGCTGTCCGCAGGGCAAACCCGGAATAGGGTTGGAGCCCGGCGATTTCCTGCCCCATGACGGTGGTCAGGACGCTGATGGGGCTGGTCATGAACCCGGTGAAGGATCCCATGATGATGAGGGCCACCCCGAAAGTCCGGTCACAGTGGAGTTCCTTGGCCAAAGTAATCCCCAGCGGGATGAACAGCACCGCCGTAGAGATCATAGTCCCAAAACAGCCGAAGAGACCCATAGCAAAGATGAAGAAGGGAACCACCAGCAGGGCCCGGTCCTGGAGCTTTTTGATCAGGAGCTTCATAGAGCGGTCGATCACATGGGTGGAATTGACCACCCCCATCAGGCCTCCCATGACGATGATGCTGATGAACAGTTTTCCAAAGGTCTTATAGACTTGGGCCCCCATATGCATGATGATCTGGAAAGGGCTGACGTAGATCTTGCTGATTACATGGTAGGTCCCGGGAATGGCAATCCGTCCGTTCCTGGCAAATTCCCCCGCCGGGATCACCAGGGAAAGCAAATAGATGGCCCCGATGACCGTCAGGATCACCTTCCACATGCTCAGGGGCTTTTTCTCCGCTGCCGGTTGGGCTGCGTTCTGTTCCATGGTTTTGGTTCTGTTCATCTGCACCGCTCCTTTGGCAATAAGATATACACTTTTGTATTGTAGTCTATTTTCAGGGAAATCTGAAGACTTTTCCCTGTTTTTTATTATCCCGTAAGAGAGTGTTGCTTTTCTTACATTTTCCACATTATATTTTCCTTTACGGCGGACACTTTCTGCCAGTAATTCATCCTCTCCTTTTGCAGTACTTACACAAAATGAAAAATGTTTTTTCTCGTTTTTACACGAAATCGACAAATGTGTTATGCCATTTTTGCACGAAAACGATAAATATTTGGGTTTATGCCCTAATTTTTATTTTTTGAACAAATATAAAACCTTTTTTCAAGACTTTAGATACATTCCCACATATAGAAAAAGGACTGTGGAACACCATCGATCCTTTGAATTCGATGAGTTCCACAGTCCCCGATTTTATTTTATCAATTTCCTTCTTTAGGAACAACTTCCAGATAATCCATCAGGAATTGGAAGAACATATGTCCCGTCATCCGGTTCAATCCTCCCTGGGCTCCCTGGATTTCATCATATTCCGTCACCTGGTCTTTCCGGATATTCTTACCGGCTACCACAATGGGCACTGGATCTCCGCTGTGTTCCCTCCGTTCACAGGGAGTGGAATGATCGGCTGCCAGGGCCAAAATCAGATTGAAGCCAGTCAGTTCCGGGATTTCTTCCAGGACCTTCCCTGCCATGGCATCATACCGCTCTATGGCCCGGACTTTGCCCCGGGGATTTCCATCATGGCCCATCAGATCCGGCGCTTTCATATGGAGTACCACAAAATCATGATCCGCCAAAGCTTTTACAGCCAGCTCCACTTTCCGGTCAATATCCGTATCCAGGTTCCCAGTCATCCGTTCCGGATCCGTATAAGTGTCGAAACCTGCCAGACGGGCCGCCCCCAGCACCGTACTCTCTGCCGCTACGCAGGCTGCTTTCAGATGGTATTTTTCTGCTGTCTTTTCCAGTTTCGGCATCTGCCCGGCTCCCCGAGTCAGGATGGCATTGGCGGGAGGCAATCCGGCCGCTTTCCGTTCCCTGTTTAGAGGATGCTGGAACAGGATCTCTTGGCAGCGTACCAGCACCCGGTCCAGGATCCTAGCTGTCCGTTCCGCTTCCGAAGACCCGTCCCGAGGCAGGACCGGCCGAATGGGCAGCCCTTCTTTTTTGGGGTCCGCATCCGTAATAGCACTGCTGAGGCCGGACCCCCGCAGGACCATCACGGCACGGTGCTCCGTAGCTTCCTTGAACAACACCTGCACGTCTTCCACCTGCATCCCGTCCAGGGCAGCCGCCAGTTCCCGGGTCCCCTGCCGGATCCGTCCGGCTCTCCGGTCCACCACAAGGCCGTCCCGGCAGGTGGCAAAATTAGCCCGCAGGGCAATGTCCCCCGGCTGGAGCTCTATCCCTTCCCCAAAAGCTTCGATAGGTCCCCGCCCAGGATAATCTGGCAGTCCGTAGCCGAAAAGGATCATATGGCCCAGATCCGTCCCCACCGGTGTCCCGCACTGCCACAGATCCATGATGCCGGACGATCCCTCAGAAGCAATTTTGTTCAGATGTTCTTTCCGGGCAGCCTCCAAAGGCGTTTTCCATCCCAGTTCTTCACAGGGCCGGTCCCCCAGCCCATCGGCAATCATCAGCAATACTTTATTTTTCATTTTCCATGCTCCTTTATCATAGGATGAACTTCAACCAGAAGAAGTAGACCAGGGCAATGCTGCCTGCTGCAAAGAAGCAGGACAGGATCCCGTAGATCAATTCATCTTTCACATCGAAATAGCCGGTCCCGAAATACAGGGTATTCACTTTGGAATGGGGCGGCAGGGTAATGGTACAGGCAATGGAAAAAGAGCAGGCCAGCGCCAAGGGCACTGGATCCATCCCCAACTGCTTGGATAGGGTGATGATGGCCGGGATCAAGATGGTGGTCCGCACCGTCTTGCTGGTAAAGATCAGGTGGCTGAATACAGAGATGAAGATCAGCACCAACGCCACGCTGGTATGCCCCATCCGGTCCAGTCCCACGGCCTGGATCAGGCCCTGGATCATCCACACAGCACCTCCGGATTTATCCAAGGCATTTCCTACTGCATAAGCGCCCGCAGAAAAAATCATCAGATCCCATTTGATGGAGGCTTCCTTCCAGGTCAGCACACCGATTCCCGGCAACAGACACAGAAGCATGGAAAGGACGGCCGTCTGTTCCGTGCTGATGGAGAAACCGAACCAGCCTTTTTGATAATCTCCCGTAGCCCAGAGCAGCAGGGTGAACAGGAAAATCCCCATGGTCTTCTTTTCATCCACGCTCATGGGCCCCATATCTGCCAGCTGCTGTTTCAGCTTCACGATGGCTTCCGTCCCTGCCTCCTGGAGTTCATCTTTGTAAGGGAACAGTTTCAGCCCCGCCAGAAACGCCAGCCCGGCAGTCAGAAGAGCCTGAGGCAGAGACCCCAGCAGCCACTGCATATAGCCTACGTGGCCGCCAGCCTGCTGGTTGATGAACCCCAAAGCCAGGACCTGGGCTGAAGTAGCCGTCATCACCACAGAAGTGGCAAAGGCATTATTCTGTACCCCCTGTAGCATCATCAGCCGTCCGAAATTGCTGTGCCCCGGCTGAGCCTTATAGACTTCCAGGATGACCAGGGCCAGGGGCACGATCAGGGAAGCCCGGGCTGTGGTAGACGGAACGAAGAAAGCCAGGATGAAGTTCACCAGTACCAGGACCAGCAATGTTTTGGCGGGCGTCTTCCCGAACCGGGTGACCAGGACCAGAGCGATCCGTTTGCCCAGATTGGAATGACTCATAGCAGAAGTCAGCACAAAGGCCGCCACCATCAGCCAGATGATGTCAAACCCCAAGGTTCCGAAGGCCACGGACTGCTTCTTCACAGCCCCTAGCAGCGGTAGGAGCAAAATGGAAATGATGGATGTCTGGTAAATGGGGATGGGTTTGCCGATCCACATGATTAGAGAAAAGACAAACATGGCCAGGGATTTCTGAGCCACCCCGCTGAGCCCCGCCGGCCGGGGCATGAAATACAGTCCCAGAAAAGCAACGATGGCCAAAATCAGGCTCACCCACTGTCCTTTCTTCATTGGTTTTGCTGCCATACAAATCTCCTCCTGTAGCGGAACTTCCCTCGTCCAGTTCCTTCATAATTTTCTGACTATATTATAGCGGCTTTTATTTTATAACTCAATTCTATTGTTTTGTTGTTTTAATTCCATTCTGTTATAATTAAAAAGGAGGTGGTTCCATGGATATAGAAAAGATCCGGGCTTTCCTGACTTTGGCCCAATACAAGAATTTTTCAGAGGCCGCTGCCGCTTTATACATTTCCCAACCGGCCCTTTCCAAACAGATCCGGGCTCTGGAAGAACAGCTCCAGGCCCAACTCTTTGCCCGTTCCCACAAAGAAACCCTGCTGACTGTATACGGCAAGGCCTTCATGCCCTATGCCCGCACCCTCCTTTCCACCTGGCAGAACGCCCAAGAGCAGCTGCGGCAGATCGATGATTTGGAACAGGGCACCCTGAACTTCGGTGCCACCAACTTCATTGGCGTCTATCTGGTTCCGGAGTTTCTGGCGTCTTTCCACAAACGGTATCCCGGCATCACCCTGAATATGACCATCAATGCTTCCCGTTCCCTTCTTTCCCGGCTCCATTCCTACCAAGTGGAATTCCTGCTCCTGTCCAATTATGTGGAGCTGGAGGAAGGCCGATACGAGAGGATCCCCTGGCTGCAGGATGAACTGAAAGTCATCGTGGGGCGGGAAAATCCCCTGTTTGTCCAGTCAGAGATTTCCCTGGAAACCCTGAACACCCAGCTCTGGATCACCAAAAATGCCTCCTCGTCCCTCTACCATTTCCTGAAGAAAAAACTCTCTTCCGCAGGACTGGAGCTCCGGAATCCCCTATTCATCAGCAATCAGGAAGGCATCAAGCAGGCTGTGATCCACAATTTGGGAGTGGCCATCCTGTCCCCCAAGGCGGTAGAAGTAGAAATCCAAGCAGGCCTGGTAAAAGCCCTGCCGCTGACCGGCTATCCCCTGGATCGGGAAATCCAGGTCGTTTACGAAAAAGGGGCTACCCTGACCCCCGCCGCCAAAGAATTCCTCCGATTGCTCCGGGGAAAGGCGGAAGGATGAGTGTGAAAGAATGGATTTTTACACCTCAATAAAAAGCTACTGTCTGTAAAATAATATTTTTAAATTGACAAATTTTGGATTTTGCATTTTTTGTTCTTCTATACTTTACATTTTTTATTCATATAGGATGGCTAAAAAGTCCAAAAGGGGCTGTTGCACACATGCAACAGCCCCTTTTTTCTTATGCAGCTTCCACAGTCGCTGCCATTCTTTTTCCTTCAACCTGTTTCAGCCAGTCCTTGCCGTGGACCAGCCGGGCGATGATCATGGCCAGGCCCGTATCTCCGGTTACATTGATGGCGGTAGCGGGAGCATCGGTGATGGTCCCGATCAGTACCATGATGGGAATGGACACGGTGGGGAATCCGAATACCGATACGATGAATATTTCCGCCACATAGCCTCCCGCCGGGATGCCGCCCATGACGATGGAAGCGATGACCGCCACCACAACGGACATGATCAGATTCCGGGGTGTGGCATAGTTGATACCGAAAGCCGTGCACAGAAGGGAAATCTTCAGGATCTGGATGATGCAGGCCCCGTCTTTGTGGAGGTTGGCCCCCAGGGGAACGGCCAGATCGGCTACATCATCCGGGATCCCGATCTGTTTGGCATGGAGCAGGTTGATGGGCAGGCTGGCGGCAGAGGAACAGGTCCCCAGAGCCGTCAGGGTAGGAGCCGCAGCCCCTTTCCACCAAGCCCGGACCCCTTCCATACCGGCGCCCAGATAAGCCATCACCGTCTGAGACACTACAAAGTAGGCCAGCACCACAAAAAGGTACAGGATGATGCCTTTGGACAGAGGTCCGATCACTTCATTGCCATATTTCCCGATCAAGATGGCGAAATAGCAGCCCAATCCCAACGGTGCCAGTTTCATGACGATGTTGATCACATTCACGATGACGGCGGTGAGGCTGTCCATGGCCCGGACGATGGGTTTGCCTTTTTCACCGGCCATGATCACCGCAATGGAGAAAATGACGGTGAACACGATCAGGGCCATCAAATTGGCTTTAGAGAACAGTTTGGGGAAATCTCCCACGGTGAACATCCCCAGCACATTCAGGCTGCCGGAAGCATTGGTCACATCCTCGGACATATCCAGCACTACCCCTTTGCCGGGATCCAGGATGACCGCCGGGATCATCATGAACAGGCAGGCGATGATGCCCGTGATGAAGGTCCCTGCCAAGAAATATCCCATGATCTTCTTCAGTTTGGACAGGTCATCCATCTTGGCAATGGCGGAAGTCAGAGAACAGAAGATCAGCGGAACCACACAGCAGTACAGCAGATTCAGGAAGGTATCGGCAACAGGCTGCAGGATTTCTGCCCCTTCTCCCCAGAACATCCCGACGATGCCGCCGATGATCATGGATGCCAGCAGAAGAAAGGAGGATTTATACGTATTCCAGATTTTTCCCATGATGCAACAACTCCTTTGTACGCGCCCCGGCTTACTGGACGTGCTTTTTCAGCGCGTCTTTCAGCTGATGGAAGGCCTTGACTACTGTGGACCGGGGGCAGGCCATGTTGAACCGTTCGAACTGGGCGGTAGCCGGTCCGAAGATTTTCCCGGAATCCAGCCACAGCTTGGCTTCGTCGGTGACCAGGTGTTCCAGCTCATCGTCAGAGAATCCGTAGCCGGAGAAATCGATCCACACCAGATAGGTCCCTTCCGGTTCCACAAAAGTGGCTTTGGGGAAGTTTTCCTTTACGAAATCCCGGACCCAGGCGATGTTCCCGGCAATGTATTCCACCAGTTCCTTCACCCATGCATCCCCTTTGGTGTAGCAGCTCTTCACGGCCACCTGACCCATGATGCTGCCCTGGCTGTAGCCGGCGGCGGCATTGGCTTTCCGATAGCGTTTCCGCAGCTCTTCATCCGGGATGATGATGTTGGCCGGCTGGAGCCCTGCCACGTTGAAGGTCTTGCTGGGAGAGTTGTACAGCACCAGGTTCTTCCGGTATTTTTCATCCAGGGTCAGGAAGCCGGTGAAATGATGGGGAGCATAGACGAAATCGCAGTGGATCTCATCATCCATGATGATTACGTTGTGTTTCAGGCAGATATCCCCCATCCGGCTCAGTTCTTCTTCAGTCCATACCCGTCCAGCCGGGTTGTGGGGGCTGCACAGCAGGAAGACTTTTACGTTATTATCTACGATTTTTTGCTCGAAATCAGTGAAGTCGATGGTGTATTTCCCATTTTCATAATGGAGCTGGTTATTGACGAAGGTCCGGCCATTGTCTTCGATGACCTCCCGGAAAGGATAGTACACCGGCTGCTGGATCAGCACCGCATCCCCCGGTTCCGTGAACGCCTTCACCCCGGTGGCCAAGCCGTAGACTACCCCGCAGCCCAGAGTCACCCATTCCGGCTGGATGTGGTAGCCGTGATGGACGGAGAACCACCGATCCAGAGCAGCATAATATTCGGCATCCGGATCCGTATACCCGAAGATCCCATGGTCGATCCGTTTGTAGAAGTCTGCCAAAATTTCATCCGGCAGGGCAAAATCCATATCCGCCACCCACATAGGCAGCAGGTCCGTGCGTCCCTTGCGCTGCATCCCAAAGTCGTATTTCAGGCAGCTGGTATTCTTCCGGTCGATGATCCTGTCAAAATCGTAATGTCCCATGATTTCATTTCCTCTCTTTATTACAGTTTAGTATCTAAACCTTCTTGATGGCCTTATTGTATCTGATTTTTCTAACACTGTCAATGATTTTTGTTTAGTTCCTAAACTATTTTTATTGTCGTTTAATTTCATTCAATTTATTTCCTAGAGTTTTCCTTGACTTTTATCTGTATTTCTTTTATTATTGTTTTTATATTAACTATTTATTTTTCATATAAAGAGAGGTTCCATCATGGTTTTCGAAAATGATAGTTCTGAAATTAACGAAAAACTGAAAACCGATTCCCCGGATCCCAGTTTCATCGATACCACTTTCCAGACCCTGAATAACCGCCACCAGATCATCTATGAATTCGTCATGCGCTACGACGATTATATCTATGACACCCATGATTACGGCACGGGGGTGCCTCTAACCATGATCGAATCCCATACCCTGACCTATATCGCTGACCACCCAGGGACCACGGTGACAGAACTGACCCATTTCTGGCATAAGACAAAGGGCGCCATTTCCCAGATCGTTACCCGCCTGGAACAGAACGGCCTGGTGAGCAAACAAAAAAAAGAAGACAATGCCAAGCTGGTCCGGCTCTATACCACGGAAGCCGGGGCCCGCGCCAGCAATGCCCACAAAATGTACGATATCATCGATATCACCAAGACCCTGGGAGAAATCGGAGAAAAATGCACCCCGGAAGAAATCGATACCTTCTTCCGTGTCATGCAGGTCTATTATGAAGTGATCAGCAAAGATTTTGAAAAGAACCAGATTCCCAAGCGCCAGGGACGGAGGAAGAAAAAATAAAAGAAAGGGGCTGTGCTTTTCTTTTGTTCCGTTGCTTCTCCAGCGTTCTTTTGGAGAGGCAAGGACAAGCCAAAGGCGCGTCCGAGCCAGCATCCTACAATAAAAGGCAGCCGCAACCCGGCTGCCTTCCTTCGTCCAGTGACCAGTGACAAGAGACCAGTGACAGGGGGTGTGAATTTTTTCACACCCCCTGTCTTTTACACCAGTTGTCTCCTGGCCCGTTCTTCTTCTTTGCCAGGATCTTCTTCCGGATACCACATGACTTTTACCAGGTTCACCCTGCATTCTTCTCCTTCCGCAAAGGTGATCCGATGGGGAGTCTGGACCTTCAGGAGCTGATCTCCCATGCGGACCAGATACTGGGTGGAATCGGTGAGGAAGATCCGGCTTTCGATCTTTCCTTTGAATCCTTTTGTCCGGTTCAGATCGATTTCATTGGGCCGGGTGGCAATGACCATCTCCCGGTCCACATTCTCCGGAATGGGCAGATCCAGAGTCTGTTCTGAATCTCCCCGGACATAGACCCGATTGTCCTTTAAATAAACGTGTAAAAACGTCGATTGTCCCAGGAAACTGTGGACAAACCGGTTGCATGGCCGGTTGTACAGATTCTCCGGGGTATCGATCTGGACGATGTTCCCCATATCGCAGACCATCATCCGGTCGGAAATGGCCATGGCTTCGCTCTGGTCATGGGTCACGAAAATGATGGTGAACCCGAATTTCTGCTGGAGACTCTTGATCTCGAACCGCATGCTTTCCCGGAGTTTGGGATCAAGGTTGGACAAAGGTTCATCCAGCAGCATGACCTTGGGATTGGTGACGATGGCCCGGGCCAGAGCGATCCGCTGCTGCTGTCCTCCGGAAAGGTCGCTGGGATAGACTTCTTCCATCCCATCCAGGCTGGTATGGTGCAGGGCCTCTTTCACCCGCTGCACGATTTCCGCTTTGGGCAGCTTCCGGATCTGCAGGGGAAACGCTACATTTTCGAAGATATTCATATGGGGCCAGACCGCGAAGGCCTGGAACACCATCCCCAACCCCCGCTCTTCCGGAGGCACATAGATGTTCTTCTCTTTGACGGAGACAGGACGGCCGCACAGTTCGATTTCCCCTTCTGACAGGTCTTCGAACCCGGCGATCATCCGCAGGGTAGTGCTTTTGCCGCAGCCCGAGGGCCCCAGGAAGGAAAAACATTCCCCTTCCCGGACCGTCAAGTTGAAATCATTGACAGCGGTTATCGTCCCCAGTTTCTTGGTGGTAAAACGTTTGGTCACGTGCCGCAGCACAATCTGGTCAGTCACGTTTTACACCCCCTTCTTGTCCTTAGTAATCTGCGTAACGATGAAATTGCAGATGATGATGATGCAGATAGCCACAGCCGCCAGCGCCGAAGCCTGAGGGATCTGTCCGCTGTCCCGCAGAGCGAAAATCTGCACCCCCAGGGTCCGGGTATAGGGCCCGTACAGCAGGATGGAGGTGGTCAGTTCCCGCATGGAAGGCAGGAAAATCAGGAAGAACCCGGCTACCATGGCCGGCCGGATCAAAGGCAGGGTGATATCTTTCAGGGATTCCGTATGGGACGCCCCGCAAGCACGGGCCGCTTCTTCCAAGGAGGGATGGACCTGCTGGAGGGAAGCGGAGGCGCTCTTCATAGAGAAGCTCAGATACCGGGCCATGTAGGCCACCAAAATGATCCAGATGGTGTTATACAGGCTGATGCCCAATTGGCCGGACCAGGAGAGGATGACCCCGATGGCCAGCACGGTCCCAGGAATGGAATAAGGCAGGACGGACAGCATTTCCAGGATTTCCTTCCCTTTGGGTTTGATCTTGATGACCACATAGGCGATCATCACGCCCAGGAACATACAGAGGACCCCGGCACTGATGGACAGGAACAGGGAGTTCTGGATAGCATCCATGGTCTGCTTGCTGGTGATGATGTTGTGGAAATTGTCCAAAGTGAAGTTCGCCGGGATCAGCGGCAGTCCATAGGCTTTCACCAACCCTTCCAGGAAGATCATGATGAGCGGCACCAGCACGATGAGCACCAGGGTCAGCACCGCCAGCAGCAGCAGGGGATATTTGGCCCCCCGAAGCTTGATCAGGGTGGGGCGCATGCTCTTGCCCTTGATGATGTCATAGGACCCGCTGGAAAGGACCACTTTCTGCAGGATCAGGGCCATGGTGACCACAAAGACCAGGAGGATGGACAGGGCTGCTCCCTGACGGATCCCTTCAAAGCTGCCCCCAGCCCGGTCGATGTAGGCATAGATCACCGTAGGCAGGGTATAGATCTGTTTGGAGAAGCCCAGGATGGCCGGCACCCCGAAATGGGCCAGGGAAGAAATCAGGATCAGCAGGGCCCCTGCGGAGATGGCCGGAGTCACCAGCGGTATGGTGATTTTCCGGATGACAGTCCCCTGGCTGGCCCCAGCGATCCGGGCACTTTCTTCCAGGGTGGGGTCCATCCGTTCCAAGGCACTGACCACCTGCATGAACACAAAGGGGAAATAATAGGAGACTTCCACGAAAATGATGCCCCCCAGGGAATTGATGTTGAACGGCGGTGCCGCCAAGTGGAAGGTATTCATCAGCCAGGTGTTCACATAACCGCCCCGTCCTGAAAGGAGCATATCCCAAGCCATGGCCCCGAAGAAAGGCGGGAACATGTAAGGGATCATGAACAGGGCCCGCATCAGGTTCTTGCAGGGGATATCGCTGCGCCCCAACAGCCAGGCATAGAAAAGTCCGATAATCGTCCCCACCACTGTCACGCTGAGACCGATGATGACAGTATGGGTCATGGCACTGATATTGTCCTGGCTGAATACGACGGTCTTGAACATTTCGATGTCCAGGTGCCCTTCATAGAAGAAGGCATTGTAGACGATCATGAAGATGGGGATAAAGACGATGACGAACAGCAGGACGAAGCTGACCAGCGTCATGGCCTTATCCAGGCTGAAGGTTTTTCCGTCCAGGGCCGCCAGATCGGACGTCCCCTGCCGGGTTCTACGCAGATTCATCATGGTCCTCCTTTCTGGCTTCATAATACCGGGGCTGGAGGAACCGCAGCCCGACTTCCTGGCCTTCCTCCGCCTTATTGTTCTGCATCACATCCAGGGCATTGACCTGCATCCGGATCTCCCGGTTCCCCAACTGGATGAAATACACATATTCGCTGCCCAGGAACACGCTCCGGGTGATCTTGCCCCGGATAGGCGATTGGTCGTCAAAGACCATATCGTTGAGACGGCTTCCCATTTCCATGGGTTTGCCGCTGGCAAAGATTTCCGGAGGACATTCGTCATAGAGGAATTTCTCTCCGGCCACCAGATAGGTGTGGCCATTTTCCCGCACCAAGGGGAAGAAATTGGAGACCCCGATGAATTCAAAGACGAACCGGTTGGCCGGCCGCAGGATGATGTCTTCGTCTTCCCCGATCTGGCACAGCTTCCCGTCCCGATCCATGATGGCCATCCGGTCGCACAGCTGAAGGGCCGCCTCCTGGTCATGGGTGATGTACAGGATGGTGGTCCCGATATCGTGCTGGATCAGGCGGATTTCCGTCAGCATTTCTTCCCGCAGCTTGGCATCCAGGTTGGTGATGGGTTCATCCATGACGATCACTTCATCGCTGCTCACCAGGGCACGGGCGATGGCCACCCGCTGCTGCTGTCCCCCGGAAAGCTGGCTGGGCAGATGTTCCTCGTATCCCAGCATCCGGACCTGTTCCAGGGCGTGATGGGCTCTTTCCTTCATCTCTTCTTTGGGCAGCCGCATCTTCTTCATGGGATACAGCACGTTTTCCAGCACGGTCATATGGGGCCACACTGCATAATCCTGGAACACCACCCCGATGTGACGGTGTTCCGGAGATACGTCGATGCCTTTCTCTGCGTCGAACAGGCAGCGGTCTCCTACATAAATGGATCCCGTCTCCGGTTTGATGAATCCCAAGAGACAGCGGACCAGGGTGGTCTTGCCGCAGCCGGAAGGGCCGACCAGACACATGATCTGGCTTTCTTCCACGGTCAGGGAAAGATCTTCGAAGATGCACTTTTTCCCATAGTGGAAGGTAATATGGTTGAACCGAACATCGGCCATATTCTCACCTCCTGAAAAAACGGACGGCAGGACAGGCTGCCGTCCGTTCCGACATTATTTTTTCTTGAAGATGGCATCGAATTGATCCAGTACATTCTTGGCATTGGCGGCCAGTTTCTCCAGATCCACCTTCATGGCATTCTTGGCGATTTCCTCAATGGTCACACCTTTCTGTTTCACATCTTTGCGGACAGAAAGCATATTGTTTTGTACCAGAACTTCCTGACCTTCTTTGGAAAGGATGAAGTCATAGAGCTTCTTGGCATTGGCTTCGTTCTTGGCTCCCTTCACCAGGGCGATGGGGCTGTAGATGGAGATGATGTCCTGCTTCGGATAGACGAATTCGATGGTGGAACCCTTGCTCTTCAGGTTTTCCGTGACATAATCCAGGCACATCCCTACTTTATAGGCACCAGCTGCAATCTGGTTGTGAGTTGCCGTGGTCCCGGACTGGAGTTCCGTTCCGTTCTCTTTCAGTTTTTCGAAATAAGCTTTCCCGTACTTGGAGTTGGAGATCAGGGCCCCTACGGCATACTTGGTGGTCCCCGCCGTGCCGGGATCCGTCATGACGATTTGGCCCTTCCATTTGGGATCCAAGAGATCTTCCCAGGTCTTGGGAGCTTCTTCCTTGGAAACTTTCTGAGGATTGTAAGCAATGCCCATATTCATCATCCGTGCACCGGTATAATAGCCTTCCTTGTCAATGAAGACCGGATCAATGGCCTTGGCTTCCGGAGAACTGTATTTCTGGAGGATCCCCATCTTCTTGAAGCCGATATAGTCCGCCGGGTCTCCCACCCAGATCACATCGGCCGCCACCTGGCCGGATTTTGCTTCCGTGGCGATTTTGGTGATGACTTTCCCGGTCCCGGCAAAGTAATAATCCAGTTTGATATCCGGATATTTCTTTTCAAACGCTTTCTTGATGGCATTCAGCTGGTCTTCCTGCATGGAAGAATACAGCATCACCGTATTCCCCGCGGACTTCTTGTCCTGTTTGGAACCGGGGATCGCCCCGCCTCCACCGCAGGCACTGATCCCTGCAGCCAGCACACACAGCATCCCTACAGACAGCCACTTCTTCAGATTCATGGTAATTCAGCCTCCCTTATCGGAATCTCTTTGCCGGGCAAAGTATTTTATGGGGATATTTTACCATATTTTTACTGAATTTTTACATGTTTTTTACAATTCAAACAAGACTGTCCAAGAGTGTATGGTTCGTAACAGAAAAGAGGAGGTGTTGCACATTCTGTACAACACCTCCTCTTCTATTCACTTCTCATAACAAGCGGTCCCGCAGATCCGTGTCTTGGTGATCTTTCCCCCGGTGACCTGAGTCTCTGCCCGGATCAAGCTGGGCCGGCCCATGGCTTCGCCCTGGTAGACCGTACAGCCGTTCCACCCTTCCCCTACCGGGACCAGCTGATGTTGGACCAGATAGGCTCCTAAAGCGGAAGCCGCCACCCCGGTTGCCGGATCTTCATTATATCCAGACCGGTTGGGAAACTGCCGAGCATGGAAAACAACGTTGTCCGGAAGGTTGTTTTCCGGTGCAAAAATATAAAATCCGGTTGTTTCACAGCGGTCGCACAAGTCCCACAGTGCCGGAAAATCCGGCTTTACCTCATGGACCCAGTGGGGTGCTGCCAGGGGAACCATCAGCTTCATACGGGAAGTAGCCGCCGATTCCACCGGACCCTTCCCCAACGCTTCTTGGGGAATCCCCAGGACCCGGCACAGTTCTGCATCAGAAGGCCGTTTGGCTTGGAATTTGGGCAAGAACTGTTCCACCCGGATCAGGATCTCCCCGTCTTTTCGTTCCCATTCCACCGGCAGCGGTCCGTAATGGCTTTCAAAGACAATGGGAGAATGTTGGACGATACCTTGGTCCACCAAGACCATGGCACTGGCAACGGTGGCATGGACGCACATCTCCATTTCGTGGAGAGGGACGAAATACCGGGGTTTCACATCACAGCCCGGCGTGGTGGGAGAAAGCAGGAAAGCCGCTTCCTGCTGGAACTGGAAAGTCATCTGCTGCATCTGTTCTCCCGTCAGCCCATCTGCTTCCAGGGTCACCGGGCAGGGATTGCCGCCCCCCGGTCCATATTGGAAGGCAACGGTATGGAAAGTCTTCATGGTGATGCTCCTTTCTGATTGCGAATGAGTTCCGCCTTATTTTTCCAGGATTTCCTCCTCCCGTACCGGTGGCTGCCCCAGCCAACCCAGGGCTTCATCCAGGTCCAGGGTCACTTTGCCGTCCTCCCGGACAAAAGCAGGGATCCCGATGAAGGACTGTCCGTTTTCCCCCTGCCGCACAGGGGCAAAGACCGGTTCCCGGTCCCGCAAGGTCAGGAAGGCCTTCATATTGGTCGTATCGGCTGTCATATCCACGAAACGGAACTGTTCTTCCAGATTCCGTGCCTGCAGGACAGCCAAGGTGTTCCGGCAGTCGATACAGATTTTACTTCCATAGAATAGAATCATAGTGTACACCCCTTTGGTTCTTTTCTTCGTATTGTAGCGGTTCCGGAATCCAGATGCAAGAGGGGGTTGTTGCACGTTGCGTGCAACAACCCCCTTACCAATCAGTCTTTCTTCTTCATCCGGAAGCAGAAGGTGCAGTGATGGTCTTTGTACATGATATGGTCATGTACACATTCCAGATCTTCATTGTAGCCCTTGCAGATGGCCGGATCGATATTTTCGCAGTAAATGCGTCCATACTTCTCTTCTCCGGCATCCATCCAGGTCTTGGCAAATACGCAGCGGTCGAAATCCTGGTTGATTTCCTCTTTGCCGTATTCCGTATCGTACCCGAACAGCTCGCTGCGCTCCATATCATAGTTGGGCAGATAGGCAGCCAAGTCGTTCTTCTGTCCCCGCTGGGCAGCCCGGCGGGCAATGTCTTTGCCCCGTGCCACACCCCAGTCGATGACGCTTTGTTTCAGGATTTCCAGGCCTTTAGCCCCGAATTCCTTTTCCAGGTTCTTCGCCAGGATGGAAAAGAAACGGGCGAACAGGACAAACATGGAAACCGGTTCATCCATTTTTTGTGGTTTCAAGTTTTTCACTCCCCTTTGAAACTGCACGCCCCCACTGTCATCCGGACAGCCGGACAACGTACCAGGACGCTTATTTGCTGTCTTTGATATGCTGTGCCAGCCCATTCAGGTAATACAGGAAAGCCCAGTTGACCACATGGGCGGCCGTCTGCAGGGTGAACACTTCCGGATAGGTTTCCACGAAGTCGATCCCCCGTGCGCCTGCCAGCCCTGCTTCATGGAGCATCATGAGCAGTTCATAGGAAGTCAGGCCGCCCATATCCTGGGGTGCCTGGGGCATGTTGGCCGCATCCAGGCTGTCTGCACAGACGGTGATATAGATGTATTCCGTATCTTTGCTGACCACTTCCAGGGCTTTGGAAATGGCAGCTTTCCAGCCATCTTCATGGACGTCGATGGCCCGGATGACCGTGGCGCCGTATTTCATGGCATTGTTGTATTCTTCCCGATGGTTTCTGGGTCCCCGGATCCCGATATGGGCAATCTTCGTAGGATCCATGTTAGGATCGTTGTATACCCGGTAGAAAGGAGAGCAGCGGGACAGTTCATCATCTCCGAAATGGGAGTAGTTGTCCAGATGGGCATCGAAATGCAGGACCCCTACTTTCTTGGGGTGCCGTTTGGCGATTTCACTGATGATGGGGTAAGCGATCCCATGGTCTCCGCCGATGGTAATGGGAATGATCTTGGCGTCAGCCAGTTTGCCGATCCGTTCCCGGATGGATTGGAAGGTAAAATCGTAGTTGCCGTTCTGGGTGGCTACGTCACCGGAATCTGCCACTCTCAGATAATCAAAGCAGTCCAGATTGTAATCCGGCAGGAACCCCGTGTAACGGATGGAAGTGGACCGGACCGCCTTCGGTCCTTCCGTAGTGGAAGAATAACCGCCGATGGTGCAGCCCCCTTCCCAGGGCACCCCTACCACTGCCGCATCGATTTTCTTCAAATCTTCGTCGTTTTCAATCACAGACAGGTTCAGCCAGGACGGAACCCCGCTGTAAATCATATTGGGCAGGAAATTGGGATCATAAATCGTAGGCTTGCTTTCTCTCATGTTGACATCCACCTTTCTTTTTGTACAAACAAATTGTTCTTATAACACCATCTAAAAAGGACGGTTTTAATCTTTTAACCCCAGATAAGCTTTGCGAATGAAATCATCATGTTTCATTTCTTTCGTTAATCCTTCTCGGACTATTCTTCCTGTCTCCATGATATAAGTTCGATGAGACAGCCACATAGCCATTTGCGCATTCTGTTCCACAACTAAGATTGTCATTCCAGTTTCACGATTCAATTTCTTGATGGTTCGAAAAATATTTTCGGTAAACAAGGGGGAAAGCCCCATGGAAGGTTCATCCAAAAGCAACACTTTGGGTCGTGCCATCAAAGCACGTGCAATGGCAAGCATCTGCTGCTCACCTCCAGAAAGTGTACCGGCATCCTGTTTTGTCCGTTCTTTCAAGATTGGAAAAAGGGTATAAATCTTTTCCAAGTCTTCAGCGATTCCAGCTTTATCCCGGCGGAGATAGGCTCCCATCTTCAGATTTTCCATAACTGTCAAGTTCGGGAAAATACCACGTCCTTCTTGAACTTGTGAAATTCCTGCTGCAACAATCTTATGAGCAGGCATATTCGTAATATCTTCATCATTGAACCTAATGGTCCCGCCTGCCTTTTTGACGATTCCTGAAATAGCATGTAAAGTTGTAGTTTTACCTGCCCCATTGGCTCCAATGATAGAAACGGCTTCTCCCTTATCGACATAAAGGGATATTCCCTTCAAAGCAGGGATCACTCCATAATTAACCTTTAAGTCTTGTATTTCCAAAAGTGCCATATTGGTTTCCCTCTCTCCCTTTAATCATCGTCATCATCAGGAATCCCTTTTCCCAAATAGGCTTCTATGACTGCTTGATTATTTTGAATTTCAGATGGCACCCCTTCTGCGATTTTAATACCATGATCCAAAACTACAATCCGATCTGAAATATTCATAACGAAATTCATATCATGTTCAATCAAAAGTACATTTTTGTGCATTTGATCTGTTAAGAAATGAACAACATTGGCCAATTCTTCTTTTTCATTGCTGTTCATGCCTGCGCCAGGTTCATCAAGAAGCAGAAAATCTGCCCCAGTTGCAAGAGCTCGTCCAATTTCCAAAAGTCGCTGTTTACCATATGGCAAGTTGCTGGCGTATTCCTCTTCTGAATCCTGTAATTTAAGGACTTCCAGAATCTGCTCACATCGTTCTACAACAATACCACGTTTCCGTTTTAACCCAGGCGTACAGAAAATCGCGTCTTTAAGGCTTTCCCCATGGCATTCCGGTGCCGCAACCAAAAGATTTTCCAAGGTTGTCATTGTTTTAAACAAGCGGATATTTTGGAAAGTACGAGAAATCCCCTTCTTTACCAATTCATATGGTTTTAGGCCAGTAATATCCTCTCCTTTATAAAAGAGTTTGCCTTCTGTCGGTTTATAAACTCCGGTCAACATATTGAAAAAGGTTGTCTTGCCAGCCCCGTTAGGACCAATCAGACTGAGGATTTCATTATCATTCTGGGTAAACGATACTTTATCAACAGCGGTTAGACCGGCAAACCTCATCGTCACATTTTCAGCCTTAAGAATTTGTGTCATGGTCAGTGGCCTCCGAATTAATCTTGTAAATATTTTTTCTGCGCTTATTGTAGCCCCATAGGCCCTCTGGTTTGAAAATCATCATAAAAACCATCATGGCTCCAAAAATCAGCATACGATAATCATTCAGAAACCGTAAGGCTTCAGGAACAATTACTAAGATGGCCGCTCCCAAAACCGAGCCAAATATGCTTCCCAATCCACCTACAACAACCATGGTCAAAATCGTCATCGATGTATTGTACACAAATACAGTAGGACTGATATAAGCCAAATACGCAGCAAAGAAACAGCCAATCATACCCGCCAAAGCTGAAGAAATAACGAAAGCCATGACTTTATATTTCCGGGTTTGGATGCCAACCGCTTCAGCCGCGATTTCATCACTTTTGACTGTCATCATCGCCATGCCAATACCAGAATCAATCAATCTCATCATGAAAAAGATGACAAAAAGCATCAAAATGAACCCAAGATAATAAAAGCCAACCCGGCTTGTTACCGTAAAGCCAAAAAATGAAGGTGCAGGGATGCCGGGAAGCCCTGCCGGTCCACGTGTAACCGCCTTCCAGTTTACAAAAACCAAGCGGGCAATTTCACCAAAGCCCAAAGTGACTATGGCAAGATAATCACCCCGAAGCCGCAGAGCCGGGATGCAAAGCAAGAAGCCAAAAATGCTGGTAAACAGAGCACTGGCAAGAAGGCAAAGTAAAAAATTCGCTTTAAAATGAAGCATCAACAGAGCCCCTGTATAAGCACCAATGCCGTACAAAGCTGCATGTCCCAAAACTAGCTGTCCGGCAAAGCCAGTCGTCAGATTCAAACTCATCGCCAGCGTTGCGTAGATAAAGCCTGTAATACAAATATGCAGGATATATGTATTCGTCACGACTTGCGGTAAGATTGCCGCTACAATAATGGCTGCCAAAACAATTTTTTTATAGTTTTTGACGATTGTATCCGATAAACCCTTCATCATCATGCACCTGCCTTACACTTTTTCTACTATCTTTTTGCCAAGGATACCTGTTGGCCGGAAGATCAACACCATAATCATGACAGCAAAAGCAAAAGCATCTCGATAACCAGTAGAAATATAAGATGCACCAAGGGTTTCCACGATTCCCATCACAAATCCGCCAAGCATAGCTCCAGGGATACTTCCAATGCCCCCTAAGACAGCGGCGGCAAAAGCTTTCAGCCCATAAGAGTAACCAATGAGCGGATAAACGGCATCATAATAAATGCCAACCAGAATCCCTGCCACGCAAGCCAAAGCAGAGCCGATACAGAAAGTGAAAGTAATAATCCGATCCGTATTAATGCCCATCAATTTAGCTGTAGTCAAATTAAAGGATACGGCACGCATGGCAACACCAACCCGGGTATTATTGACCACGTAATACAAAACGGCCATCAAAAGCAACGATAAAATGATAAAAGCCATTTGAATATTGGATAAGACAACGCCTGCAATGCGGAATGTCTTTACTTGGATGCCACTGACAGAACTGAAAGCATGCGTCCCGGTACCCCAAAGAAGCATGGCAAGATTTTCCAAAAAAGTAGATACGCCCAAAGCGCTGATCATAACAGTCAGGCCATCCGCCATACGCAAAGGTCGATAAGCAATGCGTTCCATCAAAAAGCCAAGGATTGCCGTTAAGACGGCTGCCATAGGAAATGCAATATAATAAGGTAAATGCAGTCCCTGCATACAGTAAAGGCCGAAAAAAGATCCCATCATAAAAACATCACCATGTGCAAAGTTTACAATTTTTAAAATGCCGTAAACCATTGTATAACCCAAAGCAATCAAAGCATAACTTCCTCCAACGGTTATACCATTAATCAATTGTTGTATCAGCATGTACGCCTGCCTCCCCCCAAACCTTTACACCTTGACCATTGATTCTTTTCCAACTGATGTCTCTGCGCTGATAAAAACGATTCAAGATAAGTTGTTCATAAAAACCAATTGCTGCTAGAACTTTCTAGCAGCAATTGGATAAAATCTTACGGATCAAAGAAATTATTTATCCGTAATGGTGAACTTCCCATCTTTGATGACCAGCCGGAGCGGTTCTTTAATGACATCACCATTTTCATCAAAGCTGTTTTCTCCAGTAGCACCTTTCAACCCTTTCAAAGTAGAAAGATATTTACAGATAGCTTTGCGATCAGAGCCAACATGTTTGATGGCATCAATCAGGACCAACGCTGCATCATAACCGTAAGCAGCATATGTGCTGGGTGTCTTTTGATATTCAGCTTTGAACTTGTCAATGAATTCTTTGGCTACTTTATCAGTGCTGGCTTCAGAGAAGTAACCTGTCAGTTTGATGCCATTGGCTGCCGGCCCGGCCAGTTTAACCAACGCATCAGAGAAAATGGCATCTACACCCATGATAGGAGTCTTTTCCAAGCCAAAGTTATTTTTTTGTTTAGCGATTAAAGCTGTTTCATTGTATAAACCACCAATGATAATAACATCAGCCTTACTGCTGGCCACTTTCGTCAGAATGGTGCTAAAGTCCGTTGCACCCACATCATAAGCTTCCTGAGCAACAACATTTGCATTCAGATCTTTTGCAGCCTTAGAAACGACATCCGCCAAGCCATTCCCATAGTCGGTATTTTCATAAAGAATGGCGATATTCTTGTATTTTAAATCATTTACTGCCCATTTCATCAGCGATGCACCCTGTACGGCATCCGTAGTGATTACGCGGAAGGTATAAGGGCCGGCCTTGGTTACTGCTGCAGCACTGGAACCAGGAGAAATTTCGACGACTTCTGCACGATTGTAAATGGGTGCGCCAGCCAATGTGCAAGAACTGTTATAGTGCCCAATGACAGCACTAATACTCTTATCCTGTGCCAGCTTGTTGGCAACCGTAGCAGCTTCAGAAGGATCTCCTTTATCGTCTTCGGCTACCAGTTCAATCTTCTTCCCTTTCATAGATGGATCAGCATTAGCCAGTTTTACAGCCAGCGCCGCACCATTTTTAACAGCATTTCCGTCCTCTGCACTAGCTCCTGTCAGAGGTACAGCAACGCCGATCTTAATTACACCAGAATCTGATTTTTTACTGGCATCTTCGCCACCGGCACCGCATCCGCCAAAAAGTAATGAGCCGAGTACTAACATTGAGGCTGTAACGCGCCATAATGTTCTTTTTTTCATTGAAATTCCCTCCCCTGAAATAAAAAAATAAGGCAAAATGATAATCGTTCGTATTCTAAACTCATCTGTCATCGGCTTATTTGTCTTTTTGACGACATTATCGTTTTAAATTTTATATTATCATTTTGACAAGTTCGTTATAGCATAATATACTATGAATGTCAATAAAAAAATCTCAACCTTCTTAAAAGGGGTCCATATCATGGAAAAACAGATAAAAACAATACAATCTATCCAACGGGCCGTTTCGATTCTCAATTGTTTTACAGATTCTTCGTACTCCTTGACACTGGCAGAAATCAGTGATGCGGTAGGGTTAAACATTAATACCACCCGTGGTATTGTTAACACGTTGGTCATAAATGGATTGATTACTCATAATACACGAGAAAATACGTACAGCCTTGGCCTTTATTTCCTTACAAAGACAAATATCATTAACGGATACATCAAGAACTATGTTGACATTGGAAAACCCTTATTAGATTCATTAAGCGAAAAATATCATACTTCTGCCAGTCTGCAGCTGGTGAACAACCGAAAAGTATACTCCATATACTGCGCTTATCCCAGTAATGCAGCCTATACCATTGAGCTTTCAGAATTTGCTTATCTCCCATTTAATGCAACATCTTCTGGAAAACTCCTGGCTCTTGAGCAATTGCATGCTGATTCCCATTGCACCTTTGAAACAGAAGAATTCAAAAAATACACAGACAATACGATTACTGACATCCAGTTATTTGTCAAAGAGCTTAAAAAAATTGAAAAAAGTGGTTATGCCACTGAATGTGATGAATTTGCCTTAGGTGCAAGCAGCATGGCGGTTCCTGTTTACGATTCTAATAATGAATTGATCCTTACCGTCAGTACCACATTTTTTTCGGCTTACTTTCCTTCTATAAAGGAAGCATTACTTGCTGATTTAAATCAGATTCGCAAAAAATTAGTAGAATATCTGAATGATACTAATAGTTAAGTCGAAAATTCCAATTCTGCAATGGAATAGACTTTTTATTGGCATTATCTGGTTCCATTTTCATTGGGACTATTTACAACGTTCCAATAGCAAAACTGTCTTGCTGGCAGATTTCCAAAAAGCAGTCCTGACTTGGAAACAGGCCTTACGAAAGGAGTCCATACAATGAAAACACTGCAAACCATCTGGCAAGAACTCTTCCAACCTCTTTCGGCCTTTGGCTATGAAGAAGGCCAGGGGACTACCCGGCTTTCCTGGTCCAAGCCTTTCCTGGAAGCCCAGCAGTATCTGCGCCGTTATGGGAAGGCCATCGGTCTCCAGTGCCGGCGAGACGGCTGGGGCAACCTGCTCATGACCGTACCGGGGGAAGCCGATCTGCCCCCGGTGTATACCGGCTCCCACCTGGATTCCGTTCCCCATGGGGGAAAATATGACGGGGCCCTGGGCATCACTGTCCCCCTGGCCATCGCAGCCGCCTGGTACGAGAAGGGATTCCGTCCCTACCGGCCGCTGACCATCATCGCCTTTGCAGAAGAAGAAGGCACCCGCTTCGGGACCCCCTGCCTGGGAAGCCAGGCCATGGCCGGAAAACTCCAAGGAAAGGATCCTGACAGTTTTGTGACGGCAGATGACCGGACCCTATCCCAGCTACTCCAGGAAGCCGGTCTGGAGGGAGATCCTTTTGCCCCCCATCTGCTGCCGGGGAAATGCTTCCTGGAGCTCCATATCGAACAAGGCCGGGCGCTGGAAGATGCCAAACTGCCTCTGGGGATCGTTTCTGCCATTGTGGGTATCCGTCACTTCACTGTGACCATCACCGGCACGGCCAACCATGCCGGCACCACGGCTATGAAAGACCGGAAGGATGCCTTGGTGGCAGCGGCCCGGTGGATCTCTTCCGTATTTGAGAAAGCCCTGGCTTCCCAGCGGCAGTATGTAGCCACCGTAGGACATATCCGGGTCTTCCCGGATGCCGGGAATGTAGTCCCGGGAAAAGCCGAGCTATCCCTAGAGATCCGTTCTGCCAGCGATCAAACCATGGATGTTGCCCTGGCGGAATTCCAAGAAGAGCTCCAGAAAATCACCCGGACCTTCCAAGTCACATTCCAGTGGAAGCAGCTGGACCAGATCCCGCCCCTGCCCATGGAGCAAAGCCTGATGGATCTCTTCGAACAGGAGGCCCAGGACTTGAAGATCCCTTATCAGATCCAGCCCAGCTGGGCCGGCCACGATTCCATGATCCTGGGACATGAGCTGCCAACGGCCATGCTCTTCGTCCCCAGCGTAAAAGGGATCAGCCATTCTCCGGAAGAATATACGGAGCCAGGACCCATCGGCCAGGCAGCCGAAGTCCTGGAAAGGGCTTTGCAAAAATTGACAGCGAAATAAAAAACAGGGGGTGCTGCCCGCCATGGGCAGCACCCCCTGTTTTTTCCGCTATTTCACATATTTTCTATAGGCCTTTTCCATCCGTTCCAGGGCTTCCTGGATATACCGGGTGGGGCAGGCCAGGTTCCACCGCTCGAACCCTTCTCCCTGTTTTCCAAAGATGTATCCTTCGTCAAAGAAAAGCCGGGCTTCCTGGCGGTTGATCCGTTCCAGTTCTTTATAATCGATTCCCAGGCCCCGCCAGTCCATCCACAGCAGATAAGCCCCCTCCAGCCGTTTGACTTTGATCTGGGGGAATTTCTGCTTCATGAATCCGATAACCAGTTTCCGGTTGGCATCGATGACCTGGAGACATTGATCCAGCCAATCCTCACAGTGCCGATAGGCGGTCTCACAAGCAAGATACCCCAGGATATTGCATTTGGGATTGGGGTTGGTCTCTTTCAGGTATTCCATATACCGGGCCCGCAGCGAAGCATTGGGGATGAAAATGTTGGAAGTCTGCAGCCCGGCCAAATTGAAGGTCTTGCTGGGAGCCGTCAGCACCAAACAGTTCTGCTCAGCTTCTTGGGAAAGAGAGGCGTAAACCGTATGCTCATAACCGGGCATGATCAGATCATCGTGGATTTCATCCGAGACCACCAGGACCCCATTGGCCAAGCAGATCTCGGAAATCTTCTGGAGTTCTTCCCGAGTCCAGACCCGGCCGGCAGGGTTGTGAGGGCTGCAGAGGATCAGCATCTTAGTATGGAGATCCTTCGCCTTCCGTTCAAAATCAGCGAAATCGATTGCGTAGCTGTCTCCCTGCTCCACCAGCGGGCAGTCCACCAGTTTCCGTCCCGTATCCAAGACTGCATGATACATGGGATAATAGACCGGTGTCATCAACATGACTCCATCTCCCGGCTGGGTATAGGCTTTCACCGCTGTGAAGAAAGCATCCACCACCCCATGAGAAGGGCAGATCCATTCCGGTTTGGCTGCCCAGTGATGGCGTTTTTCCTGCCAGGCACAGCAGGCTTCCCGATAAGATGCCGTGGGATTGGCATATCCCAGCACAAAATCATCGATTTCCTTCTTCAGTGCTTCTTTGATTTCCGGCGCCGTTTCCAGTTCCATATCCGCTACAGAAAAGGGAATGATATCCTCCTCCGGCTTGACGCCGTTATCAGCCATCTGCTGCCATTTGAAAGACCCAGTCCCATACCGTTTTCCGATGGTGGTAAAGTTATACTTCATAATGCATTCCTCCCCCAAACCTTTTTCTTATCATTCTAACTTCCTGAGAAAGATTTTTCAATAAAGCAAAAAGAGGCTGTTGCATGCACAACAGCCTGTTATACATCATACGCCGACGGAAGCCAGCTTTGCTGGCGATGAACGCAAGAAAACCTATTGAATTCTATATTAGGTTTTAAGATTTCAAGTCAATTTGAAAAAATTGATTTCCAAATGCGTATGACATATGACGTCTGACCTATGACGAAGGGGGTGTTGCACGTGCATGTTTTTTCACGTGCAACACCCCACTTTTTATACCCGGAATTCCCGTCTCACCATACTCGGCACTTCTACCTCATACCCGGTGATCTTGGATTTTACCTTAGTGGAAGCCAAAGCTCCCACCGTCAAAATTTCCATCAGGCTTTCCAGTTTCTTCGTCATCGCATAACCGCTTTTGGCTGTCATTCCCATGATCCATCCCTCCTACTGTCTTACCTTCATGCCAGGGACCGATTCCGCTCATTCGAAATCGAAATATCCCATGGGATCCCAGTCTTTCAGGCTGGGGACATCGCTTCCGGACAGACTGGGAGCGAACAGTTCCAGGATCTTCTCTTCTACACTGGTCATTTCTTTGCGCGCCATTGTTTCCATTTTACTATTCATTCCCATAATATCCCTCCTTTTTCGTTCGGTTATTTCCGAACTATCTTTATTATAACTTTTAAATTGTTTATGTATAGTGTTTCACATTTCATTCACATTTCATTGTTTCATTTGGAGTTAAATTGTAAATAGTTTTACGGAATTTAAGATAATTAAAAAAGGGGTGTTGCATGTTGCGTGCAACACCCCTCTTACCACTCTTTTCTCGCGCTTTTATCTCCGATGCCCATCTTGACCCGATACTTATTCACCGTCCGACGGGCCGTATGGATGCCCTGTCTGGCTAGGGCATCACAGATTCCCTGGTCGCTGAGGGGTTTCCGTTTGTCTTCTCCTTCAATCACTTTCCGGATCAGTTCCTGGAGTTTTTCCTCGGTCACCGTCCCTGTGGACTGGGAAACCGCCTGTCCCACCAGGAAGCTCCCTGCCGGAAAGCTACCCCAGCGGCAGGCGATGACCTTATGCTGGAGAGCCCGGCTGACCGTAGAGATGGCCAGCCCTGTCTCTTCAGCCAGATCAGCCAGTTTCAAAGGCTGCCGATGTCCGGGACCCAGCCGGAAAAAAGGTTCCTGATGGCTCACCAGAGCCTGGAACACCAGCAGCAGGGTCTGCTGCCGTTCCTTCAGCAGCTGCTGGAGCTGCCGGGCTTTCCCCATCTGTTCCTTCAGATACGCCTTGACCTGCTCATTCCCCTTTGTACTGGCCCAGTCCAGATATTCCTGGTTCAGGACGAATTTCCGTCCCCAGGTATCATAAACGGTGACTTTCAATCCTTCCCCGGTATCTTCTACCCGGGCGTCCTCCCGCTGGTACACCACCGGTCCAGCTTCCGCAAACCGGGCTCCCGGTTTGGGATCCAGGGCACAGATCTGTTCTTTGGCAGCCAGGATTTCCCGGGCTGTAGTATGGAACTTCCGGGCCAGGGCCGGGATCTGGTTCTGCCCCAGCTGTTCCAATCCAGATTGTACGATTTGACGGGCCAGTTCCGTGGTCTCCGGCTTTTGTTCCAGCTGCAGCAACAGGCATTGGGAAAGGTCCTGTGCCCCCACGCCTGCCGGCTCCAGCTGCTGGACATTGGCCAGTGCCTGCCGGACCTGGTCTTCCGAAACCCCAAAGGCCCGTGCGGTTTCTTCCACGCTTTCCGTCCACCAGCCCCGGCTGTCCAGGGTCCCTGCAATATAAAAAGCCAGGGCCCGCTCCTGGTCGGACAGAGGCAGGCAGCCCAGCTGCTCTTCCACCACCTGCTGCAGCGTCTTTTCCTGCCGGGAGGCATTGGCCACCGGGTCCGGCAGAGGTTCATCCTCCTTATCCCGAGTCTGTTTCCCCCGATATGCCTCCTGGGCCGTCTCCTGCCAGGCCGGTGCTGCCACTTCACTGGGAAATTCCAGGAGAGGATTGGCCTCCACCGCTTCCTGGACGTACTGTTCCAGTTCCAGGGCTCCCAGTTGGAGCAATTTCATCTGCTGGACCAGATGGAGATTCAGCTGCTGTTTCTGCTGAGGAGCCAGTGTCAATTTGGTGATGCCCATAATAGGAGAGCGCCTCCTTCCTTCCATAGTTTCTGTATAAAAAAATCCCATAGCCTGCAAGAGCTATCAGGATCAGGATCCAGGAGATCGGATAAGATAAGTATACCATTTCCACCCCGCATCGGGGAAGGTCCAAATGGTGGATCCACCACAGCCGGAAGGCGCAAGTCCCCAGGAGATTGATGGCCATAGAAACCAGAGCCCCGGATATAGAAGAATTGATAAAAAGAGAGGTTGTTGCAAGTGTGTGATTTTCACACACTTGCAACAACCTCTCTATATACTTACGAGTATTATACTTTAGAGTATATTATTTATCAAGAGAATCGAATGCGTCTTTCAGCTGCTGGAAGGCCTTTTCCACTGTGGACCGGGGGCAGGCCATGTTGAACCGTTCGAACTGGGCCGTAGCCGGTCCGAAGATCTTCCCAGAATCCAGCCACAGTTTGGCCTCATCAGTCACCAGATATTCCAATTCATTGTCAGAGAGTCCGTAACCGGAGAAATCGATCCACACCAGATAGGTCCCTTCCGGTTCCACAAAAGTAGCTTTGGGGAAGTTTTCTTTCACGAAGTTCTGGACCCAGGCGATGTTCCCGGCAATGTAATCCACCAATTCCTTCACCCATGCATCCCCTTTGGTGTAGCAACTCTTCACGGCCACCTGGCCCATGATGCTACCCTGGCTGTAACCGGCGGCAGCATTGGCTTTCCGGTAGCGCTTCCGCAGATTTTCATCCGGAATGATGATATTCCCAGGCTGGAGCCCGGCTACATTGAATGTCTTGCTGGGAGAGTTGTACAGCACCAGGTTCTTTTGATATTTTTCATCCAGGGTCAGGAAGCTGGTGAAATGATGGGGGGCGTAGACGAAATCACAGTGGATCTCGTCATCCAAGATGATCACGTCGTGTTTCAGGCAGATATCCCCCATCCGGGTCAGCTCTTCTTGGGTCCAGACCCGTCCCGCCGGGTTGTGGGGGCTGCACAGCAGAAAGACCTTTACCTGGTTGTCCACGATTTTCTGCTCGAAATCAGCGAAGTCGATGGTATATTTTCCATTTTCATAATGGAGCTGACTATTGATGAATTTACGGCCATTGTCTTCGATCACTTCCCGGAAAGGGTAGTACACCGGCTGCTGGATCAGCACTGCATCTCCCGGTTCTGTGAAAGCTTTGACTCCGGTGGCCAAGCCGTAGACCACGCCGCAACCCAGGGTCACCCATTCCGGCCGGATGTGGTACCCGTGATGGAGGGAGAACCACCGGTCCAGGGCGGCATAGTATTCTGCATCCGGATCCGTATAGCCGAAGATCCCGTGGTCGATCCGTTTGTGGAAATCCGCCAGGATTTCCTCCGGCAGGGCGAAATCCATATCCGCCACCCACATGGGCAAGAGATCCGTGCGCCCCTTCCGCTGCATCCCAAAGTCATATTTCAGGCAGCTGGTATCCTTCCGGTCGATGATCCGGTCAAAGTCGTATTTCCCCATAGTATCGCTCCTTTTCCCAGTTGTTTTCTATATAATAGTATCTTACCGGATGGAAAGGAAGTTGGCAACAGAAAAGGGACTGTGAAAAAATGAGAAATTATTTTTTCACAGTCCCTTTTTGTCGATGGTCAATTGTCAATTGACATGGGGCTGTTGCGCATGCAACAGCCCCACCTTTTCACAGCTTCGCCACCAGGGCGTATACGGTCATGCCCAGGGCGAACAGGTAGCAGCCGGTCATGGAGATCTGGAGCAGCAGGGGCTGTTTCAGCCCTTCGTTCACGTCCTTCCGCCAGATCATCCGGGTGACGAAGAACCCTGCCGTGGGCGTCCCGATGGCAGTGGCCAGGTTGGCGATGAAGATCAGCCGTGTGGGAGACCCGTTGTACAAAAAGCAGATGACACAGCCGAACACGATGCAGGCCACACACAGCCACCGGACCAGTTTGCTTTCCAGGCTCACGTCCTTATCCAGCCCTGCATTCAGCAGTACCACCCCTCTCTGGGTGTTCCCCAGAAGGCTGGAGAAGGCGGCTCCCAGGAGCGCCAGGCCCATGACCAGGTTGGCATACCCGCCCAGGAAGGGACGGAGCATAGCCGCCAGCTGGGCCGGAGCCTTGATCCGCAGCCCCTGGGGATGGAGGACGATGGCCCCCACCAGCACCACGGCGCCGGAAATCAGGATCACCGTCACCACATGGGCAATGGCATCCGCCAGCATGGTCCCGTTGAACATGTCCTTCTTGTTCCATTTCTTTTCTGCGCCCAGGTAGGTGCCGTAGACCCCGGCGGTAATGGCCGCATGGGTACTGATGAAGGCCAGGCTGTTGTGGATGCTCCCTTTAGGGAATCCCCAGTGGGTGACACCCTGGAAGAATCCGCCCCATTCCGGTCCTCCGGACACGTACAGGGTGGCATAGAAGGCGGCAATCATGGCCAGGATGCACAGCAGGATCCCTTTTTCCACCTTGGAATAGGTATTCTTGGAAAAATACATCACCAGCAGGATGGCGATCATGATCAGGGCCCCGATTTTCCAGTCGATGCCGAACAGCAGGTTCATGCCGGCTCCGCTGCCGGAAATGTTCCCGAAAGTGAAGAACAGACAGGCCAGGAACAGGCAGACACCCACAAAGGCCGCCGCCCCTTTGCCGTAATAGTGGCGGATGGCGTGGATGATGGGCATGCCCGTCAGCATGGTAATCCGGTAGCAGGTGAGCATGAAGGTGATGCCCATAAGGAAAATAGGGATGAACAGCCACAGCATGTCATAGCCGTAGTTGGCCCCCAGCATGGCAGCGGTAGTGATGGCTCCCGGACCGATGACCACCCCGGTCAGGATGATGCCGGGGCCGATCCGTTTCAGCATCTGCAGAAAAGTCAGTTTGGGAACGGTTTCAGGGTCGAAGCCCAGATGTTCAATGTACATGATCTTATCTCCTTGTGGCAGGCGCCGGGTTTCTTTCCCAGCCCGTATTTTCAGGTATTGGCAGCTGCTTTTTGCAATCGTTTGTATTACTGCTCCTACTTTATAGCATTTCCCTGGGCTTTTCGTCAATATTTTCTGATACTTCTGCAACTTATTGCACGGATAAATATATCGTATAGCAAGGTTTCATGCGCCTTGACAAGTTTATATTGACAAAACTCTTTCACTATGATATTTATTAATCGTATGCAAACGTTTTCGTAAATAAGTAACAATACCTATCAATTCCGGATCCATCAATCCGGGAAAGGAGTGAAATTCCATGCCAACCCTGAAAGACGTGGCCAAGCTGGCCTGCGTGGATGTGAGCACCGTCTCCCGGGCCCTGAACAACAATCCCTGCGTCCACGCGGAGACCAAGGCCCGGATCATGGCCGCGGTGGAAAAACTCAGCTACCGGCCCAACCTGCTGGCCAAGGGGCTGCGTCAGGGCAAACGGCACACCATCGGAGTGGTGGTGCCCCGGCTCCATCTGACAGTGTTCTCCACCGTAGCCCAGGCCATCGAAGAAACGGCCCGGGCCCAGGGATATGCCACCCTGCTGTGCAGCACCGAAGATGATCCCCAGATTGAAAAAGAGGGGCTGAGCCGGCTGCGGAACGGTCTGGTGGACGGGATCCTCCTGGCCGGCACCGGAAAGAACAAAAAACTGGTCCGGGACATCCAGGCTTCCGGGATCCCGGTGACCCAGGTGATCCGGATCCAGGATGACACTCTCTCCAGCGTCACCGTGGACTATGTGAAATGCGGATACGAGGCGGTGAAGTACCTGTACGGCAAGGGAAGCCGTCATCCTGGTCTGATCACCGGTTCTTTGAAGGTATCTCCCTATAAATTCCGGTATCAGGGATACAGGGAAGCCCTGGAGGAACTGGGGCTGAAGGAGATCACCTCCGAAGCCAAAGGGTTCACCAGTTCCCTGGAATACGGCTACCAGACCACCAGGCAGATGCTTCTGGAGCATCCGGAACTGGATGCCATCCTGGCGGCCACGGATGCCCAGGGCATCGGTGCCATGCGGGCCCTGAAGGAAGCCCGAAAAAAAGTTCCCCGGCAGGTCCGGATCATCAGCCTTACCGGCCATGAAATCGGGAACATGCTGGAAACCACCATGACCACCCTGGAAATGCCCGCCCGGGAAATCGGCCGGAAAGCCGCCCAGCTGGTGCTGGAGCAGATCGAAGCCAAGGACCGGAGCGCCGTGTCCATCCAGCATGTGGTGTACGATTCAGTGCTGATCGAACGGGAAAGCACCTGATAAACAACGGTTGTACAATCATTGTGGGACATGTGTTGGATAAAAAAGAGGGGCTGTTGCATAAGCAATAGCCCCTCTTTTTTCAATCCCTTGCGGTTACAGAAACCGGGCTCCGAAACTATACAGAGTCAGCGCGGTGGTAAACAGATAGCACAGGGTCATGGTGAGCTGCAACAGGCGAGGCGGCTTCAGGCCTGCCTGGACATCTTTCCTCCAGATCATCAGGGTCACAAAGAGCCCGGCCGTGGGGGTCCCGATGCTGGTGGCCAGATTGGCCAGGAAAATCAGCTGGGTGGGAGACCCGCTGTAGGCAAAGCATACAATCACCCCCAGGAGAAGGCAGGCCACACAGCTCCAGCGGACCCGTCTGCTTTCCAGCCCTACTTCCCAGCCCAGGCCGGCGTTCAGCAGCACCACCCCCCGCTGGGTATTCCCCATCAGTGCGGAAAAGGCGGAGCCCAGCAGGGCGGCCCCCATAACGAACCGCGCTTTACTGCCCAGGACGGGTTCCAGCATGCCGGCCATCTGTACCGGACTGGAAATGGTCAGCCCGGTGGGATGGAGGACAATGGCACCCACGGTAACAATGGCCCCGGAAATCAGGATCACTGTCAGCACATGGGCACAGGCATCCGACATCATGGTGCCGTTGAACAAATCCTGTTTCTTCCACTTTTTTTCAGTCCCCAGATAGGTTCCGTAGATCCCGGCGGTAATGGAAGCATGGGTACTGAGAAAAGCCAATGACCCCAGGACGCTCCCTTCCGGAAATCCCCAATGGGTCAGTCCCAAGATGAATCCCTGGGGGTCCGGGCCTCCGGACGCATAGAGGGTGGCATAAAAAGCCAGGATCATCCCCAGGATGCAGACCATGACGCCTTTTTCGATTTTCGAATAGGTATCTTTGGAAAAGTACAGTCCCAGCAGCAGTGCCAGCATGATCAGTGCTCCGATTTTCCAGTCGACCCCGAAAAGCAGGCTCATCCCGGCGCCGCTTCCGGAAATATTGCCGAAAGTGAAGAACAGACAGGAAAAAAACAGACAGATGCCCACAAAGGCCGCGGCTCCATGGCCATAATAGTGCCGGATCCCATGGAGCAGAGGCATGCCGGTCAGCATGGCCAGCCGATAGCAGGTGAGCATAAAGGTAATACTCATGATGAAGATGGGGATAAACAGCCACAGCATATGGTATCCATAGCTGGAACCCAGCATGGCCGCAGTGGTGATGGCCCCCGGCCCCACCACAACACCGGCCAGGATGATGCCGGGGCCGATCCGCTTCAGGATCTCCAGAACCGTCAGCCGTTTTACGGTGGAGGGGTCAAACCCAAGTTGTTTGTTTACTGCAGATTCCATAATTTCCTTCCTTATTTCAAATGAAAACGGCTGCCCATGATTGGATGGGCAGCCGTCTCGTGGTTTTCCTGTATAGGTCAAAAAGGATGGTCTTTGATGCACTCCGTTCAGAGGAGAAGCTCCTGCTTATTTTTCGAAGGGTTTCATGTCCACTTTGGGCAGACCGCTCTTCTTCAGACCTTCTGCCACCCAGTCTTTTTCTTCCTGGTCCAGAGGCAGAACCGGTTTCCGCATCAGGCCGCTGGTGAATACACCGCGCTGTACCAGAGCTTCCTTCAGACGGGCATGGGCTTCGCCGGAAGGCTGGCCGCCGCCGTAGATGGCCTGGCTGATGGGATAAATGTTGTTGGAGGCATCCTGGGCTTCCTTCAGGGTGTGGTTGGCCGGGTCCTTGAATACTTTCCAGGCTGCAGTGATCAGTTCGGGCACGCAGCCGGCAAAGCCGATCAGAGCGCCGTCCATGCCGGGGAACCAGGATACACACAGGGTCTCATCATGGCAGGTGATCAGGGATACATCCGGGCAGGCTTTCCGCAGTTCACGGACGTCGTGTTCATAGATGGCGGTGACACGGGTACCCATCTTGATGGCCTTTACATGGGGGATTTCCTTGACCATCTTGATCAGGGTTTCCACCGGGTAGAAGGCCTTGCTGGTAGCCGGATACAGGTGGATGATGATGTCGATGTCGGCACCGTCAGCCACATCTTTGACGAACTGGAAGGGAGCCTTGGGGTTCATCCCGAAACGCAGCCACATATGGGGCGGCATCAGCAGGATCCCGTCAGCGCCGGCTTCTTTGGCATCCTTGGCCATTTCGATGGCACCTTCGGTGTTTTCACAGTTGACCCCGGAGATGATGGTCATCACATCGCCGCATTCTTCGGCGCAGATTTCCGTTACCCGTTTCCGTTCTTCCCGGGTCAGACCGGTGACTTCGCCAGTGTGGCCGTTGCAGACCAGACCTTCGATGCCTTTGTTGTAGAAGGATTTGATCCAGCGCAGGTATGCTCTGAATTCCGGTTCGTTGATGGTATAGTCAGCGTTCAGAGGAACGGATACCGCCGGGAAAATGGTCTTGAAGTTCTTTACTTTTGCCATGATGAAAAACCTCCTGAAAATGATTTCTATTTTTTCGTCTTGTCTCTGCAATCGTTTGCATCAACCTTGGCTATTTTATATCATGTTTCAGGGTCATCCGTCAATGTTTTCTGACAGTTCCGCAATTTTTTGCACCGGCTTTTCATGTCTAGAAGCAAGGTTTAATGCGGTTATTCCACTTCAAAAAGAGGATTTTGTCAGTAATCGTATTTTATGAGCTTTTCATGCAATCGTTTTCATTGTATACTCGCGATTCTTTCCCTTTTCCCCCTCCCTGCTATAATGGATTCCATAAGAAGGGAGTTGTTTCCTTATGCAAAACAAAAAGAAGCTGTTTCTCACGGCCCTGTGCACCCTGGCGGCCTGTGTGCTGCCCCTCCTGCCTCTGGACAAGCCGGTCCAGGCCCGGCGCTATGAACGGATCGTGGTGTGCAGTGACATCCATTACGGCAGCAAAACCCGGGAACCGGAACTCCGGGCCCGGAAAATCGCAAACAAAAAAGCAGCCGTCCGGGACATCAACGGCTGGGAGGATGTGGACCTGTGCGTCTTTACCGGGGATATGGTCCAGAAAACCGGCAGCCCGGCTGACTACAAACTGGCCCGGGAACTGACGGACCGGGTGAAAAAGCCCAAGGAATTCCTGGCCGGGAACCATGAAGTCATCTATCACCGGAATCTGTCCAGCACCGGCAGGCTGATACCGGCGGATCCTTATGAACGGGGGCTCCACCTCCAGACCTACGAGAAGACATTCGGCCCCCTGTACCATTCCCGGAAGCTGGGCCAGTACTTCCTGGTATTCCTGTCCCCGGACACCCTGGAAAGCAAATATGCCGTGGAGCTGTCCAAGGAACAGCTGGCCTGGCTGGAAAAGGAACTGAAGGACCACCGGCAGGAACCCACCCTGATTTTCTGCCACGCCCCCATAACCGGCACCCTGATCCCCGGCAGCAAACTGGATACGCCCCGGAATTACGCCCAACCGGCCAAAAAGCTCCACCAACTGCTGACGGAAAATCCCCAGGTGCTGCTGTGGGTATCCGGCCACACCCATACATCTCCCAAGAACCCCAGTTTCAACAACCCGGTGAACAAAATCCCCGGCACGGAAATCCTGGATGTGCACAACCCCACCTGGGACGGAAAGCAGGTATGGACCAATTCCCTGTATCTGTACCCGGAAAAAATCGAAATCCGCACCTACAGCCACAAAAAACACCAGTGGCTGCCCCAGATGAACCGTACGGTACCGGTTCCAGGGGAAATGAGGAAGGGGGTGTGAAAAATTCACACCCCCAGTCGCGGGCCGCGAGTCATGGGTCGCGAGCCTGGACGTTGCAACCGTTTATTCTTTTTCTATAGAAGGATGAGGCAAAACCGACAGAAATCCAGAAAACCGTATTTTGGGGTTCCGCCAAAAAGCCCGCGACTCACGGGTCGCGAGCCGCGACCAGACAGGTGGCTGTTGCACAGAACGCGTGCAGCAGCCACCTCTTCACAAATTGCTGTACACAGTCTTCTTCCCCTCTTCTTTCTCTTTTTGGAGGGAAATGAAATAATGTTCCGCATCCTCCACCAGGCTGTTGGTGAGGAGGCTCTGGAAAGCGGCTTCCTCCAGGCCTTTTCCCTGGACGGCGAACACATAGTTCCCGGTTTCCCAGCAGGCGGCAAAGAATCGGGGTCCCAGCCGGGCCATACTGACAATCGTCTTGTTTACGGGTTGCTTATTCCATTTTACTCCATAAACTCCACTGAGAGTTTCTTTAGGCATATTGTTTTTCAATGCAGTACGGATCCGTACTCTTGTTTCTGGCTGTCCCAGCCGGACAAAGGAAAGGTCAGAAGAACGCCCGCTGATCACGGAAATCCCATCCAGGGCATAGCCGGAATCCCGGCTGAGGGTCAGAGGACAAAAGCCCAGGACCCGGGCGGCATCCTGGTAGGTGGCATAGGACACATAGGGATTGGGAACCTGATCCGGACCGGCGGCCGGAGCCGCAAAAACCGGTCCGGCTATCCCCAGGATCAGCAGGGAAGCAGATACTGCAAGAAACTGTTTCGTCTTCAGAGAGAACAATTGCAAAACCTCGTTTCTGATAAAGTCTGAAGTCAGCGCCTTCAGAAGAAGTGTAGCATGGAAATCCAGGCCGGACAAGGGGCATGGGAGAGGGCCCTGCCCGGATGGAGGAAAAGTGAATAGAAAAAGTGAACGGATTTGGCCAAAAAGAGGGAGAAAGAGGAGAGAGAAAAAGGGGGGTGTTGCACGTTGTGTGCAACACCCCCCTGGTCACTGGTCTCTTGTCACTGGACGAAGGAAGGCAACCGGGCTGCAGCTGCCTTTCATCGTATGACGCTGGCTCGAATGCGCCTTTGGCTTATCCTTGCTTCTCCAGAAAAACTCCAAACAAGCAACGGATTAAAAGAAAAGCATAGTCCCATTTTTTATTCGCAAGAACCCGTCAGCCACGGGTTCTTGCCATCGGCCAGTGACCATTGACCAGTGACAAAAAAAGCTGTGAAAAAATGAGGATTCATTTCTTCACAGCTTCTTACATTTCAATTGGTGGGATTATGCGGATTCGAACCGTAGACCTCATCGATGTGAGCGATGCGCTCTAACCAACTGAGCTATAATCCCGATAAATTGTATTATACGCTTCTTTCCCAAATAATGCAAGGGTTTTTATAAAAAAAATCCTGCAGCCACTCCGGCCACCAAAAGCCCTGGCAGCATGTTTCCCACCCGGATCTTCAGGAGACGGGTCATGTTGATCCCCACCCCCAGGATCATCAGGCCTCCGCTGGCAGAGATCTCCTGGACCACGGTCTGGCTCATATAGGGCCCCAGGATTCCGGCCAGAGCCGTCAGGATGCCCTGATAGACCCCTACGGACAAGGCGGAGAACAGGACCCCGATCCCCATATTGGAGGCGTAGATGATGCCGCTGAGGCCGTCGATCATGGCCTTGGTGTATAAGGTGGTGGCATCCCCGCTGAGCCCGTCCTGGATGGACCCTACAATGGCCATGGCCCCCACACAGTACAGGAGACTGGTGGACAGGAATCCTTCCACAAAGGCCTCCGTCCCTGCATCTCCCTTTCCCTTGGCTTTCTGGACCCGGGCCGCCAGCCAGGTGCCCACCTGTTCCAGTTTCTCTTCGATCCCCAGGGCTTCCCCCAGGATGGATCCGGTGACCAGACTGATGATGGTCAGCATGATGTGCTGTCCCTGGAGGGCCATCTGAAGCCCCAGCAGGATCACACAGAGAGCCAGACCGTAAATCACCGTTTCCTGGTATTTTTCCTTGATGCCCCGGCCCACCAGCAGGCCCACCAGGCTGCCGCCGGCAATGGCGGCCACATTCACAATGGTTCCCGATCCGATCATGGCAGCCCTCACACAGTGAACAGCCCGGTTTTTTTCCGGTTTCCGGACCGGACCGGCCCCTGGAGCAGTTCATAGAGCCGTTCCAGATCTTCCGGCCCGTAATACTCGATCAGGATCCGTCCGCCCCGGTCATTCTGGGAAGGCTCGATCTTTACCCGAGTTCCCAGATACTGGATCAGTTTTTCCTGGAAGGCCCAGGTATCCGGATCTTGGGGCTTCGTCCCGTTCTGGGAAGACGGGGCTTTCCGGTCTTTCTTTCCTGCTTTTTTTTCCGAGGGAAGCAGTTCTTCTTCCGTCTTCAGATAAAGGTTCCAGGGTTTTCCTGCTTTTTCCGCCTTGGCTATTTCTTCCACAATCCGGGCGGACCAGCCCCTCTCGGCGGCCCGACGGGCCAGTTCCGTGATCTTCTCCGGTGTATCCAGTCCCAAGAGGGGCCGTACCTGGCCGGGGGACAGCCGTCCTGCAGAAACCAATTCTGCAGCCTCAGCGGGCAGTTTCAGCAGCCGCAGGGCATTGGCTATGGCTGCCCGGCTCTTTCCCAGCTTCCGGGCCGCTTCTTCCTGGGTCAGCCCCAAAGTCTCCATGAGCTGCTGGATGCCCCGGGCTTCTTCCATGGGGTCCAGATCGCTGCGCTGCATATTTTCTACCAGCGCCACTTCCATCATAGCATCCTCATCATAGTCCCGGACCACCACCGGCACTTTGGTGAGCCCAGCAGCCTTGGCCGCCCGCCATCGCCGTTCCCCAGCCACGATTTCGTACTGCCGTCCTTTTTTCCGGACGATCAGGGGCTGGATCACTCCGCTTTGGCGGATGCTTTCTTCCAATTCCCGGAGGGCCTCCGGATCAAAAGTCTTCCGAGGCTGGTAGGGATTGGGCTTCAGGCTCTTGACGGCTGCTTCCCCCACCATTTCCCCGGCTTTCTTCTCTTCCACCAAAGGAGCTGCTGCTTTGGGCCGACGTCCTCCAAACATCTTGTCCAGACCCGTCATGCCCAACCCGCTTTTTTTACCGGCCACGGCGCTTCACCTCCTTTGCCAGCGCTCTGTAGGCTGCGGATGCCTTTCCGTGGGGATCGTACACGGTAATGGGCTGCCCGTAGCTGGGAGCTTCTCCCAGCCGTACAGAGCGGGGAATCATGGTTTTGAACAGCAGGTCAGGGAAATGTTCCTTCACCTGGGCTACCACATCGTTGGACAGGTTGGTCCGGCTGTCCGTCATGGTCATGACGATACCTTCGATGGCCAGATCTGGATTGGAGGATTGGCGGATCCGGTCCACCGTGGCCAGCAGCTGGGTCACCCCTTCCAGAGCATAAAATTCACACTGGATGGGGATTAGCACACTGTCTGCCGCCGTCAAGGCATTCACTGTCAACAGGCTGAGGGAAGGGGGACAGTCGATGATCACATAGTCATAGTTATCCTTGCTCTTGGACAGACGTTTCTTCAAAGCATTAGCCGGGTTCTTTTTATCGACGAGGTCGATCTCCGCGCCTGCCAGTTCCATGGTGGCAGGCGCCACCCAAAGATTTTTCCAGGAAGAAGGCTGGATGATCTCTTCTAAGTCCGCATTGTTGATCAGTACATCGTACAGGCAGCGGGACAGACTGCTTTTATCGATTCCCAGACCGCTGGTAGCGTTTCCCTGGGCGTCCAGGTCTACCAGCAGGGTCTTTTTCCGCCCTTCGGCCAAACAGGCCGCCAGATTGATGCTGGTGGTGGTCTTCCCCACTCCGCCCTTCTGGTTGGCCACGGCAATGACTCGGGTCATAGGGTCCACTCCTTTCAAATGATGATTCCGTGTTGGGACACTGTAGGATATTGTAACATAGAAAAGGGGATGCTGCACGTGTAAAAAGCATACACGTGCAGCATCCCCTTTTGTCATAGGTCAGACGTCTTACGTCATACGCTTTTGAAAATCAATTTTGTCAAATTTATTCTTTGTTTTAAAGCCAGCAGAGCTGACTTCTTTCGGCATATGACGTATGACAATCAAATCCTGTACCCTCTCTTCCCGATCTCCACCACAGTCTCGCAGGCTTTCACCAGGCTGGGGATGGGAAGGTATTCGAACCGTCCGTGGAAATTGGCTCCTCCCGTGAACAGATTGGGACAGGGCAGACCCCGGTAGGAAATCTGGGCTCCATCGGTGCCGCCCCGGATGGGCGCTATGCAGGGCTTTACACCCACAGCTGCCATGGCTTCCCGGGCCAGATCCACCACAGCCATATGGCCATCCCGGATTTTTTCTGCCATATTGGAATACACATCATGGTGATCCACTTCCACGCTGCCTGCTCCGTACTTGCCATTCATGAAGTCTGCCAGACGGTCTAAGAAACCTTTCCGTTCCCCGAACCGTTTCTGGTCATGGTCCCGGATCAGCATATGCATCCGGCAGGTCTCCACATCTCCCGTCAGTTTGTACACATGGAAGAACCCTTCATAGCCTTCTGTGTACTCCGGTTTTTCGCCTGCCGGCAGGGCCTGCTGCCATTCTGCTGCCAAGGTCAGGGCATTCTTCATCTTCCCTTTGGCGGAACCGGTATGGACGCTGCGGCCGTGGAAAGTGACCGTCGGGTTGTCCGCATTGAAATTTTCATATTCCAGGCCGCCCAGTTCTCCGCCGTCAACGGTATAGGCGAAATCCGCCCCGAATTTCGCCACATCGAATCCGGAGGCACTGCGGCCAGTTTCCTCATCGGGCGTAAAGCCGATCCGCAGGGTCCCATGAGGCACTCCTGGATGGGCCAGGAAATATTCCATGGCGGTGACGATGGATGCCACTCCCGCCTTGTCGTCGGCTCCCAACAGGGTGGTGCCGTCCGTGAACAGGATGTCCTGCCCCCGGTATTTCCGGATTTCCGGGAAATCCTTTACGGAAAACACGATGCCTTTCTCCGGGTTCAGCAACACATCTCCTCCATCATAGTTCTGGATCCGGAGGGGTTTTACATCTTCTCCGGAGGCCTCCGGGCTGGTATCCATATGGGAGATGAAGCCCACCACCGATCCCGTGATCCCCGCAGAAGCCGGAAGTGTGGCCATGACATATCCCTGGTCATCCAGGGAGATATCGGACAGTCCCATTTCCTTCAGTTCCTCTGCCAGGGCCCGGGCAAACACCAGCTGTCCCGAGGTACTGGGCAGCTGGGTGTCATTTTCTTCGTCGGACTGGGTATCAAAGGAAATATATTTCAAAAAGCGCTCCACCAGTTTATCTTCGTCGATCATGGTATCAGTCTCCTTTCTGGGGTATAAGGGGTGTTGCACGTTCTGTGCAACGCCCTTTCGTCATACGTCGGTCGTCATACCTCATACGCTTTTGGAAATCAATTATCACAAATTGATCTTGAAACTTCAAACCCCATTGCGGAGTTCGATTGATTTTCTTAAGTTCAAGCCAGCAGAGCTGGCTTCCATCGGTGTATGACCCATGACGTATGACGGAGCTGCTGCTCGTGCAGCATCTCCCCTTTACAGTTTAAAGTCCACAATAGCGCCTACGCCTACTCCGTCCACCCGGTTGATGTTGGAGATGCTGGTAGCGTCGATGGGAATCATGGCCTTGACCCTGGCCACACTGAGGAATTTCCCTTCCAATTGTCCCACTGCTTTTACCTTGTCTACTTGTGCTTTTGGGCCCACTACCTGGACGGCACCGATATAGCTGCCGCTGCCCATACTGAGGATGGGGACCACTTTCGTGGCATAATGGGTATCCAGGCCTTTCTGAAGGGTCAGTTTGTTGATGAAAGTATTGATTTCTCCACCGAACCGGCTGACCAGATAACTGATGCCACCCAATTTCAGGACGGATCCCAAATCAAAAGCCTGGGCCGGCAGAGCTGCTGTCCCTGCTCCCAATAGATAGGCGGACAGGACAGCCGCTGCGATTTTTTTGTTCATACTCGGAACCTCCTTCAGGATCAGATGGTTCTAGGATACCACAAAGAAGTTACGTTTGTGTGACAAAGGAATGCGCATAAAAAGGAGGCAATGTTTCACGTGAAACATTGCCTCCTTTTGTCTTCTTTACAGTGGCTTCTTCACTGCTGTCCCGGCTTTCCGGGGATATTGTCTGGGAGTGGGACGCACTTTTTCGATGGTGATGATGGCCCGCTGATCTTCCAGTCCCGGCAGGTGCACTGGCCGGACTGTCCTGATCTTTCCGCCCAGCACCTCCACGGCATGATGGGCAGCCTCCACTTCTTCCTGGTATTTGCTGCCTTTCATGGCATAGAATACCCCGCCTACCCGGACCAGGGGCAGGCAGTATTCCGCCAACACCGGCAGCGCCGCCACCGCCCGGGCCACTGCTACATCGAACTTTTCCCGCAAGGCCGGATCTTTTCCCGCATCTTCCGCCCGGGCATGGACGCACCGGACCTGGCCCAGTTCCAGCTTCGCCACCACCTGCTCCAGGAAGTTCAGCCGTTTCTGGAGCGAATCGATGAGGGTCACCCGCATGCCAGGATCATAGATCTTCAGGGGCAGTCCGGGAAAACCGGCGCCCGTCCCCACATCCACGATGGTATGGTTGTGGAACCGCTCAGGGTTGTACACCAGCAGGGAATCCACCATATGTTTCACCGCCACTTCTTCCGGGTCGGTGATGGCCGTCAGGTTCAAGCTCCGGTTGGTTTCCAGCAGGAGATCCGCATACTGGGAAAACTGTTCTAACTGCTTCTCGCTGAGGGAGAAACCGGCTTCTTCAGCCGCCTCCTTCAAAATTTCCCGATAGCTCATGCCTCTCCTCCTTTCCGGCGGAGGGTCTCCAGATAGACCATCAGCACGCTGATGTCCGCCGGGGAGACCCCGGAGATCCGGCTGGCCTGACCGATGGAAACAGGACGCTGCTTGGCCAGTTTTTCCATGGCTTCTGAGGACAGTTCCTGGATCCGGGTATAATCGATATCCTCCGGCAGCAGCTTGTCTTCCAGTTTCAGGGCCCGTTCCACTTCCTGTTTCTGTTTCTGGATATAGCCCTGATACTTCACCTGCACATCCACCTGCTCTGCGGCGTCTACCGGGAGTCTCTCCAGATCGAAGGCTTCTGCCAGCTTTTCATAGGTGACTTCCGGACGGCGGAGCAGATCCAGCATATTGATAGAACTGCGCAAAGCCGTAGAACCCATGCCGGTGATCTTTTCCTGGTTCTCCTCGCTGGGAGCCAGATTGATCCGGGACAAGTTGAACAGGGTCCGTTCGATCACATCCCGCTTCTTCGTGAAGGCCGCATACCGTTCGTCCGTCACCAGGCCCACATCCCGGCCCTTCTGGGTCAGCCGCAGGTCCGCATTGTCCTGGCGGAGCAGCAGCCGGTATTCCGCCCGGCTGGTCATCATCCGGTAGGGTTCCGTGGTCCCCTTGGTCACCAGGTCATCGATCAGCACTCCGATATAAGCATCGCTCCGCTTCAGGATCAGGGGTTTCTTCCCCTGGAGTTTCAGGGCCGCATTGATCCCGGCCATGAGCCCCTGGGCTGCCGCTTCTTCGTAGCCGCTGGTCCCGTTGGCCTGCCCGGCACTGAACAGCCCGCTGATCTGTTTGTGTTCCAGATTGGCTTTCAGCTGGAGAGGATCCAGACAGTCATATTCGATGGCATAACCGGCCCGCATCATCTTACAGTGTTCCAATCCCGGGATGGTCTGCATAAATGCTACCTGGATCTCCGCCGGCAGAGAGGAACTCATCCCCTGGACATAGACTTCGTTGGTCCGGAGCCCTTCCGGCTCCAGGAACAGCTGGTGCCGCTCCTTATCAGCGAAACGGACGATCTTGGATTCGATGCTGGGACAGTACCGGGGGCCCACCCCTTCGATTGTCCCATTGAACATGCAGCTCCGATCCAGATTGTCCCGGATGATCTGATGGGTCCGAGGGTTGGTATAAGTCAGATAGCAAGGGACCTGGTTCCGGGTGGTGATGGTGCTCATGAACGAGAAATTCCGTACCCGTTCGTCCCCGTACTGGGGTTCCATCCGACTATAATCCAGGCTCCGGGCATCCACCCGGGCGGGGGTCCCGGTCTTGAAGCGCATGAGCTGGAGCCCGGCTTCCTGGAGGGAACCGGTGAGCTTCATGGCGGAGCGCTGGCCGATAGGACCGGACATATAGGCCACTTCCCCGTAGAGGATCTTGCCCCGCAAGTAGGTCCCAGTACAAAGGATCACACAGTCCGCCTCAAAGACTTCACCGGTCTCGGCTTCCACCCCCTGGACCTGGCTATTGTGCACCAGCAGCTTGTCGATCATCAGCTGCTTTACATCCAGGTTCTCCTGATTTTCCACCACTTCCTTCATGATGGTATGGTAAAGGGGTTTATCTGCCTGAGCCCGGAGGGCCTGGACTGCATAGCCTTTTCCAGTATTCAGCATCCGCATCTGGATGCAGGCTTCATCCGCCGCCAGTCCCATCTGCCCCCCCAGGGCATCGATTTCCCGGACCAGATGGCCTTTGGCCGGTCCCCCTACGGACGGATTGCAGGGCATCAGGGCGATATTATCCATGGACAGGGTGGCTAGGAGGGTCTTCTGTCCCAGCCTGGCTGCTGCCAGGGCCGCCTCACAGCCTGCATGGCCGGCTCCTACGACAACGACATCATAATGATCCACTACGATCATGTTCATTCCTCCGCATTTTACTTGCCCACACAGAATTGGGCAAAGATCTCATCGATGATTTCATCCGGGACATCTTCTCCGGTGATTTCCCCCAGATCATGGAGGGTCTGGGTCAGATCGATAGTCAGGCAGTCATAGGGAAGGTGCTGACGGGCTCCTTCCAGGGCATCTTCCAGGCTCTGGAGAGCCTTCTCCAGCAGATCCTGCTGCCGGGCATTCTGGGTCATGCTGCTGCTTTCGCTGTCGGATCCTTCCCCGTAGACGAAATCCCGGAGCCACTGTTCCACCTGTTCCAAGCCTTCTCCTGTCTTCACTGACAGGACGATTACATCAGCACTTCCATATTCTCTCCGGAGTCCCTCCGTATCCAGTACCTGAGGAAGATCCGATTTATTGACCAGGATCAGCTTCTTCCGCTCCTTCAGGCTCCGGAGCAGTTCCTGATCCTCTCCGCTGAGAGACTGGGATCCGTCCAGCACCACCAGGGCCAGCTGGGCATCTTCCAAGGCCGCCCGGGAGCGTTCCACGCCGATTTTTTCCACCAGGTCATCCGTATCCCGGAGTCCAGCAGTATCCGTCAGGACCAAAGGGATGCCCCCGATGGTCATCTGTTCTTCGATGATATCCCGGGTAGTCCCGGGAATGTTGGACACAATGGCCCGGTCCGCCTGGAGCAGGCTGTTGAGCAGACTGGACTTCCCCACATTGGGCCGGCCTACGATGGCCGTCCGGAGCCCTTCCCGGAGGATCCGTCCGGCACTGCCCTGGCGCACCAGCCGGGCCACTGCTGCCTGTCCTTCTGTCAGCACTTCCACCGCCCGATCATAGGTCACTTCTTCAATATCTTCTTCCGGATAATCGATAGCGGCTTCCAGCTGGACCACCAGGTCCCGGAGTTTCTTCCGGAGTTCCCGTACCTTCCGAGACAGCCCTCCTTCGTGGCCCCGATTGGCCGCTACCAGAGCCTGCCGGCTCTTGGCATTGATGATATCCATGACGCTTTCCGCTTCCGCCAGGTCCAGCCGTCCATTCAGGAAGGCCCGCTTGGTGAATTCCCCCGGTTCTGCCGGCCGGGCTCCCGCCTGATAGGTCAGGGACAGGATCTCCTGCAGGGCCTGACGGCCCCCATGGCACTGGATCTCGCAGACATCTTCCCCGGTATAGGAATGGGGACCTGGCATATAGACAGCCAGTACCTCATCGATGGGCTGTCCTTTCCGGTCCAGGATATGTCCATACAAGAGTTTCCGGGCATTTTCCTTTCCAAGCTTTTCCCGGCCGGTAAAGATCCGGTCTGCAATGGCCAGGCTGTCCGGTCCGCTGAGCCGGATCACACCGATGGATCCCACACCCAAGGCCGTTGCAATGGCACTAATCGTATCGTCCATAATCCCTCCAAAAAAAGAGCTCCGAACAGATTTGTCCGGAGCAACGTACTAACTATATTATTTCAGATCGATGACGACTTTGCGGTAGGGTTCTTCCCCTTCACTGTAGGTCGTAATCGCCGGATCGTTCTGCAGGCTCATGTGTACGATCTTCCGTTCATAGGGATTCATCGGTTCCAGCATGGCCTTTTTCCGGGTCCGTTTCACCCGGTCTGCCAGATTCTTAGCCAGCCGCTCCAGGGTCTGCCGCCGCCGTTCCCGGTAATTTTCCGCATCCAGGATCACTCGGTTCCAATCCCTGTGACCCCTGTTTCCGGCCAGGTTGGTCAGATACTGGAGGGCATCTAGGGTCTGGCCATGCTTACCGATCAGCACCCCGATCCCTTCACCGTGGATCTTCAGGATGATTTCATCGTCTTTCCGGCTGATGAACTTTTCGATGAGCAGTTCCATTCCCATAGCTGCAAAGACATTTTCCAGGAAAGCCTTAGCTGCAGCAGCGGTTTCCTGCCGTTCTGCTTCTTTTTCTGCAGCCGGATCCCGGCTTTCTCCATCGGCTTCCGAAGTGATATCCTCGGCTTCAGCCGTTCCTTCCGAGACAGCAGGTTCCGTTTCCGGTTCTGCGGGCACTTCTTCCCGGACCGTGACCCGGACTTTTGCATCCCGCCCTCCGAAAAGGCCCAAGATGGAACTCTTGGAAGATTCCAGGACTTCCACATCTACCTGATCCCGGCTGACGCCCAATTCAGCAAGAGCTGCCTGCACCGCGTCTTCGACGGTTTTCCCCGTCTTTTCCACCATGTTCATCTTCCTGCCTCCTTACAGGCCATTACGGCACTTTTTATGATTCTTTCTTGTTCCGATCCAGCAGGAACTGCTGACCGATCTGCATGATATTCATGACCACCCAGTACAGCACCAGGCCTGCAGGGAATTTCAAGCTGATATAGCCGATGAAAAGAGGCATGAAATACAGCATGATCTTGCCCTGGGGATTATCCGAAGGGGGCATGGTCTGTTTAGACTGGATGAAAGTGGTGAGAGCCGACAGGACGGGAAGGATGTAATAGGGGTCCGGATCCGCAATGCTCTGCATCCACAGGAAAGAGCTGGGCCCTGCATACTGGAAATCCCGGATGCCATAGAAGATCCCGATCATGATGGGCATCTGGATCAAAAGAGGCAGACAGCCGGCCAGGGGATTGACGCCTTCCTGCTTGTACAGTTCAGACATCTTCTGGTTCAAGGTCATCTTGTCATCCTTGTACCTGGCCTGGAGTTCCTTCATCTTAGGCTGGATCCGGCTCATGGCACGGGTGGAAGCGATCTGCTTGGCCGTCAGGGGAGACAGGATCAGCTTGATTAAAATGGTCATGATAATGATGGCCAGCCCGTAACTGGGTTCACCGATCAGACGGGTCAGTTCATAAATATGGGCCACCACCTGTTGGACAAACGAGCTTAAAATTTCCAAAGTTCGACTCCTTTTCTTCCTGTCCGTTAGGGTACAGGATCATATCCACCCTTGTGGAAAGGATGACATTTGAGTATTCTCTTCACAGCCAGATAGGATCCTTTCAGAAAACCGTATTTCTGTACTGCCTCCAACGCATATTGAGAGCAGGTAGGATAAAACCTGCACCGAGGTGGAAGACAGGGAGAAATCCACACCTGATAGAAACGGATCAGGGCAATCGCAATTGTTTTCATAGGCCTCTCCGGGTACGGCTTACAGCAGCCCGGCCTTTCTGGCCAGCCGCCGGAAAGCTTCTTCGTAGACTCCATAGGGAGCATGGGCCAGACGATGGCGGGCAACCCAGACAATGGCGTTCTTTCCTTTCAGGCGGACCTGTTCCTTCCGGAATACCTCCCGCATCCGCCGCTTCACCTGGTTGCGCAGCACAGCATGTCCCAGCCGTTTGCCCACAGCCGTCCCCAACTGATTCTGCCCTGTAGTGGAAGGAAGCACATAGAAAACGCCATATCGGTCCACATAGGACCTGCCTTTTTCATAGATTTCCTGGAACCGCTCATGGGCTTTGACCCGATGGGCCTGGGTGTATTTCATTCGGGGAACATTCTGTTCCAAAGTCCTGCACCTGCCTTGTAGTAAAATAGGCCGCGAAGAGCGGCCTATCTTATTCTTTATGCAGACAATCTCTTTCTGCCTTTTGCACGTCTTCTCTTTAAGACTTGTTTACCACCCAAAGTCTTCATTCTTTCTCTGAAGCCATGAGTCTTTTTTCTCCGATTGTTATTCGGTTGAAAAGTTCTCTTCATGTTCCTAACCCTCCCTTGCCTCCAAAGATACGTCAAGATCTATAATATGTAAATCGTTTGACAGCTCATATCATTATAAGAGGAAAAAGGAAGAGTGTCAATATATTTACAAAGAAATCCGGGAAAACCTGGCTTTTTTCTTATTTTTCGTGGACCCGTTTCCCCGTCATATGTTCCGGGACCAGTTCCAGCATGGTTACCCGGCTGGCGGCACGTGTCATCACATCATCCACTTCGGCTTCCGTGGGATAATATTTCAGCCCGATCTTCCGCAGGAGACCCATGCCCCGCTCCCGCTCCTCCAAGATATGGAGACGGCCGAAAAGGATCACAGAACGCACTGTATAGGCCCAGTCTCCCTCCAGTTTCACGCCATTATCGTGGACACAGAAAGAAACTTTGTCGCAGCGCTGGATGGCATCGATTTTATGGCCTTCCCCAGCTCCGTGGAAATAGATCCGGCGGGAATCCGGATCGAAATAATAGTTGATGGGAAGAGCATAGGGATATCCATCATCCCCGGCCAGGGCCAGGGTCCCCCGCTTCCCTTCCTTCAATACTTCCAGGCATTCCTCCTCAGAGAGTGCCTGTTTGAAACGCCGCATAGGACGGAACATGGTATCAGCTCCTTTTGTCATAGGTCGCAAGTCGCGGGCTTGTTGGTGCAAACCGAAGATCCGGTTTTGCAAATTCCAGTAGATTTTATCTGATCATCGTATAGAAAAAGGGCAAACGGCTTACCTGTCCAGGCTCGCGACCCGTGACGGGCAGCCTTGCTACCCCTAGACGGATGGGGTGTTGCACAGGACGTGCAACACCCCCCTTATTTTTCGTACCCTCTGGGCATTACTTCCGGGGGGATGGGACATACGTAGGTCCGGCCGTCCATCCGTTTCTGCAGTTCCGCTTTGGCCGCCGCCAGCACTTCCGGCTGTTCGTACAGGGTCCGGGCCCCTTCTGCCAGGACCTGGGCCGCAAAGAAGCACCCCTTCAGCGCCACTGGGCCCGTCCCCTGGGACACCCACTGCCAGGAATGGGCGCTGGTCCCGATAGCAAAACAGGCTGCAGCGAACTGTCCCAAAGGAGTGATCCAGCTCACATCTCCTGTATCCGATGATCCCATGGCCGAAGCACTGGTGGGCTGATAGGGCAGGAGGAATGCGCCAGCAGGATCCTTACGGATCAGTTCTTCCCGGAGTTCCGGGTCGGGAAATGGCGCCATCCCAGGATCTTTTCGCACCCGTTCTTCCCCTGCCAGTTCCTGGAACTGTGCCAGGAAGATCTTTTCTTCCGGCGTCCGTGGGGGGACCCCCACTCCTTCCATGGCGTCATGGAGGACCTGCCCCAGGACCCGGTTGGGAATGATATTGGAAACAGCTTTATCAAAGCGGACGGTCATTTCTGTCTCTGTCATCAGGGCGGCTCCCCTGGCAACGTTCACAACCCTTTCATACAACCTTCTGGTTTCTTCATTGGTCCGAGAACGGATCAAGTACAGGACTTCCGCTTTAGGTTGTACAACGTTGGGAGAAACCCCGCCCGTATCCAGGATAGCATAATGGACCCGTTCATAATCGGCCATATGTTCCCGCAGGTAGTTGACCCCTACGTCCATCAATTCCACAGCATCCAGGGCACTCCTTCCATTCTGAGGAGCCGCTGCTGCATGGGCAGCCCGCCCCCGGAAGGAAAAAGCCGCCTGGATATTGGCCTGGTTGGATCCTACCATCACTTCGTTCTGGGTTCCCGGATGCCAGGTCAGGGCAGCATCCACATCCTGGAAAAGCCCTTCCCGGGCCATATACGTCTTTCCGCTGCCCCCTTCTTCCGCCGGGCAGCCATACACCCGTACCGTTCCCTTTTCCGGATGGCTCTCCAGGTAATCCTTCAGCAGCAGACCGGCCCCTGCCGCTGCCGTCCCCAACAAGGAATGACCGCAGCCATGGCCGTTGACGCAGCCCTGCCGAGGGACGGGACGGCACAGACCAGCTTCCTGGCTGAGACCGGACAAAGCATCATATTCCCCCAGGATGGCAATGATTGGCTTTCCCGTCCCATATTCAGCCAGGAAAGCCGTAGGCATATGGGCCAGTCCCCGGGTAATCCGGAAACCATGCCGTTCCAGCAGCCCAGCCATGGCTTCCGCCGAATGGTATTCCTGGAATTTCAGTTCTGCGGCTGCCCAGATCTGCTGGTTCAATTCTGTCAATTCTCTTACATAAGGTTCCAGTCCAGCCATAGAAGCCTCCTTTCTTACTGTACAACGTTGTACGATGTTTGCAGGACGCAGGTTGTTTCACTGTTTCCGCCGGGCGTCCAGCTCTTCCAGCAGCCGCTCCCGGGCCAAGTCATAACAGGCATCGATGTACGCCTGGCCAGCCTGCCGCACTAGCTGATACCCCAAAAGAGCAGACGCCGCCTGCCCGACTACTGGGACAGCTTTCAGGAAACTCCGAGCAGCAAATTTCCGGCCCAGGCTCTTGATGATCACCTTGATCCCTTCCTTGCTCATCCCTCCCAGGATCATAGCCTTATTCCCCAGAGAGACTTTTCGGCTGCTGTGGACGATTTCCGGAGTGATCCCAAAGGCCTCCCGGATACATCCATACATCTGATAGAGGATCAGCAGATCCACGGCAGCATCCACTCCCACAATGGGATTGACCCCATTATAGGCAGCATAGGTACAGCTCCGGCGCACATAGCTCTGGGCTGCTTCCCGTTTGGCATCCAGCTGCTCCCGGGTCCTGGCTTCTGCTGTCAGGATATACTTCTCCCGCCGGGCCGCCGGCATCTTTGCCATGATGGCATCATTCAAAACAGCCAGGCCGGAAGGAGCATCCTGCCGGGAACAGACGAACACCAGCGTAAAATCATCCTGTCCCAGCTGGGCCGCCACATCCTTCCGGATGGACTCTTCACTTTCTTCCAGGCTCAAGCCTTCTTCATAGATCAGATCCGTCTTATTCCGGACAAAGATACAGGGTTTTCCCTGGGCTGTCAGCTGCCGGAACAGTTCCGTATCTCCTTGATGGAGTTTGTCAGAAAACACGCAAAGGAACAGATCGTACTGCAGGAGGTGGAACTGCTCTAGGAATTCTTCCCAGGGGAAGGTCTTGGTCCCATACCCAGGCAAGTCAATGAACGTGGCATCCCCATATTCCACTAGGAGAGGTTCCCGGGTGGTATCCGTTTCCACCCCCACTGGAGCGGCCTGATAGCCGCAGATGGCATTGATCAGGCTGGATTTTCCGGAACCAGGCTGGCCGAATAGGACAATGCTCACATTCTCTTCGTCCAGATTCTTCAATTTTTCTCTGATGGCATTCCCGTCATTTGTCATGGTTCCTCCATCTGGATCTCTGCCCGGAGCCGTTCCCGAGCATATTGGTAACAGGCATCGATATATTTCTGGCCCAGGAAATACAGGCTCCCGGCATTGAAGCCCATGACAGCGGCCCCTCCCACGACTGGGATCGCCTTGGCCGCTTTCCCTGATGCTTTTTTCCGCAGCAGCCAGGTCAGACCCTTGGTGACCCGTTCCCCAGTGACTCCTTCTGCCAGTTTCTTCACGATCTGGGAGCTGGGTCCTTCCGGCTGTACCTCTTTCTCACTGACTCCGAAAGCTTCCCGGATGGAACGGTATAGACTCTTCAGGATCTGGTTGTCCAACGCGGCATCCATTCCGATCACTGGATTCAAGCCGTTGGCTGCTGCCAGCACCATGAATTTTTTCAACGCTCGTTCTGCGCTGTGCCGTTTTACCAGCAGCGCTTCTTCCGTATAGGCTTTGGCATGGCGGAAGAAACGGTCCCGCCTGGCTTCCGGCAGGAGCATCCCCATGGCAGCCTCCAACTCCGGAAGCCCCCGTTCCGCTGCCGGCCGGTTCCGGCGGCAGCTGGTGAACACCACTTTTTCCCGGTGACCTACCAGATGATGGACATCTTTCTGGATCCGGCGTTCCAATTCTTCCCGGCTGCAGGAAGGATCATAGAGGCCATCGCATTTATTCCGGACAAAAAGACATACCCGTCCGGTCCGGGCGATTTTTCCGAAGAAATCCACATCCGCCCCATGGAGTTTCCCAGCAAAGACACAGAGGAAAAGATCGTACTGGAGAGGATTGAAAGCACTGAAATAGGCATTTTCCGGAAATACGCTGGTATCATAGCCAGGCAGATCCACATAAATCACATCAGGGCACTCTACGATCTGGGCCTCCCGTGTCGTATCTGTGGCCTGGCTGACAGCGGCTACCCGCTGGCCGGCCAGCTCGTTGATCAGGGAACTTTTCCCGGCTCCCGGCTGCCCGAACAGGCAGATCTTGACTTTATGATCCCGTTCCCGCTGCCAGATCTGCAGGAACTGAGAAACAATGGCTTTATAGTCCCCGGCCATGGTACCGCCTCCTTTATGCCGGCTGCTCGTTGGCCAAGCTCCACATGAGCCGGGTCACAGCGGCTTCCAGGGTCATGGGGCCGCCGGATTCTACGCCAGCCTGGGCCGCCAGGATCCCCATGGGATACAGGGACAGATCCACACCATCGAACAGGCACTGGCTGACGCAGACCACTTTGACCCCTCTCTTGATAGCCCGGCGGATAGCCGGCAGGAAGTTCTGGTGTTCCGTATTCGCCCCTCCAGCTCCATAGCATTCCAGTACCAGACCCTTATAGCCCCGTTCCACCGCATAATCGATGATATCCGGCTTCAATCCAGGGGTCATGGTCACTGCCATGACCCGGGGTTCCATTTTTTCTTCCACCCGAAAGCCTCCTACGTTTTCCCGGCTGGGCAAGTTCTTCTTTACGCCCTCTTTTCCAAAATAGAGCACCGGTGCTTCATTGACACTTTCAAAGGCATTGGGATTCCGGGTAAAGATCTTCTTGGCACAATCCCCTTTGATCACCTTGTTCCCAAAGGCTACGAAGACTCCCGGCAGACCGCTGGCAGCCACTGAAAAAGCCAGTTCCAGATTGCTCCGGGCATCGCTGTTGGTCAGGCTGAGAGGCACCTGGGCCCCAGTGAGCACCACCGGCTTCCCTAGATTGATCAGCATCCGGCAAAGAGCACTGGACGTATAAGCCAGGGTATCCGTCCCATGGGTCAGGACAAAGGCATCATAATCGCTGTAATTGTCCCCGATCAGCCTTGCCCAGGCGCTCCAGTGGGAAGGCTCCAGATTGCTGCTGTCCAAAAGAGTCAGGTCCTGGACTGTGATTTCTCCCAAGGTACGGAGTTCAGGCACCTGTTTCAAGATATCTTCACCCTTCAGGGTGGGCGCCAGCCCTTCATCAGTGACCGTACAGGCAATGGTCCCTCCGGTAGTCAAAAAGAGTATTTTTTTCATGGATTTTTCCTACTCCTTATTCTATAATCTTATCAAATCAATTATATCATATGTGTCCGGTTCCAGCAGAGGAAGTGGGGCGTTTTTCAAGGAACTCTATGGTTGTATAAGGTTGTTTTGAAATAAAACAATGATTGTTTTGCGGTTGTTTCTTTCTTTTTTGTTACTTCAGAAGGAGATGTTTTTATGGATTGTCCGTTCCCGCAGAAACTGAAAAAGAAGCTGGCTCCCGTTCTGTCAGGCTTTCTGCTGACCGGAGCCCTCACCCTATCCCCAGCAGCGCTGCCGGCTGCCGAAGCTTTTGATTGGGGCAATGCTATCGGCTCTATGATCTTGGTTTCCGCCCAGTACAGTATGCTGAACAAACAGGTCGCCTATCTGGACGGCAAGGGGCGGGGAGAATACCTGGAACAGATCAAAGGACAGGAAGGGGTCAACGAAGACCCAGAAGCCAATGCCATGCTGGACCGAGTCATGGGAAAGCTCTCAACAGCCATCGCCAAGACCGATCCCTCTATTGAAAAAAATCCCTATCATTACTTTGTGAACGACAATACCAAGTTCAACGCCTACTGCACCCTGGGACACAATGTATCCGTCAACATCGGGCTCTTCACCACTTTGAACTACAATGAGGATGAACTGGCCTTCGTCCTGGGCCATGAACTGGGCCACGGCGAACAGCACGACCCGGCCAATGGCGTGAGACGGACTTTCCCCATCGCCCTTTTGGCAGCGGTAGCCGGCAGCCAGAGCAATACCTTGGAAGCCATCGGCACCAATCTCCTGGCCAACCTGGGCAGCGCCAAACTGGTGACCCTGCCCATGGAAAAGAAAGCCGACGAACTAGGCTTTGCCTATGCCACAGAGGCCGGCTACAACCCAGGAGCTGGCAGTGCCCTGTGGCAGCGGGTGATGGAAAAGATGGGAAACAACCGGGAAACCTTCCTGGGGACCATCTTCATGCCCAGCGACCATCCCAATAACGGCTCTCGCCGGGACAAATACACCCAACGGATGTATGAATACAGCGGAAAACATGTAAACGTGGACAAGAAAACCGGGGCCATCCTGGTAAACAAAAAAGACCTGGGTCTGGTCCAACCCGGAGGCGATATGAGCAGCCGGGAACGGACCTATCTGGTAGCCGGCAGCCTGGCCAAAGTTTACCATGACCAACCTTCTGTACAACCTTCTGCTGAACAGGACGGCAGCAATCTCTACTTCGGCGGCCAGCGGATCATGAGCCTTCAGTACGGGGACGACGGAGCCGCCTGGGCGGAGAAGCTGAATAAGGCGGCGAATAAAGGAAAACAACCGATTAAACAACCGGTTGTTTCGAAGAAAAAAGGAGCTGCCGCATAAGCAGCAGCTCCTTTGGTCACGAGTCGCGGGTCGCGGGCTTGGACGTATAAGCCGTTTTTCCTTTTTCTATAGGATAGTAAGACCAACCCGGAGCTGGACTCTGGAAAACCGAATTTTCGTTCTGCACCAACAAGCCCGCGACTCAAAGCTCGCGACCCGCGACAGGGGTGTTGCACAAAACGTGCAACACCCCCTTATTTCATCTCCTCAGGCAAAATCAGGTTCAGCACCACGGCCACCACGAATACCACGGCCACACAGTTTTCGGCAAAGACGCTTTTCATCAGATCTGGGAAGATCTTGAAAATGGCAGGGTTCTGGGTGAACCCGATGCCAATGGACAGGCTCAGGGCGGCAATAATCATATTCCGCTGGCTGTAGCCGCAGCTGCCCAGCATCCGGACCCCGCTGACCACGATGGAACCGAACATCATCAAGGTACAGCCTCCCAGCACCGCTTCCGGCAGGGAAGCCAGGATCACACCCAGTACCGGGAACAGCCCGGCCAGGATCATGATGGCAGCCCCGCTGGCTACCGCTTTCCGGTTCACCACATGGGTCATAGCGATCAGTCCAACATTTTGGCTGAAAGAAGTGATGGGCAGACAGCCGAACAGGGAAGACAGGGCACTGATGAAACCATCCACTCCGATGGATCCTTCGATTTCCTTATCGGTGGCGTTCCGGCCGAAGCCCATCACCGTCAGAGCAGAAGTATCTCCTAGAGTTTCTGTGGCGGACACCAGGAAAATCAAGAATACGGAAAAGATGGCATCCGGATGGAATTCCAAAGTATAGGGAAGGGGCTGGGGCAAAGAGAACAGTCCGGCTGTACCCAACTTGGACAGATCCACCATGCCGTAGAAGAAAGCCGTCACATAACCCACCACGAGACCGAACAGCACGGAAAGCTGTTTGTAGAAAGACTTGGCCTTGATATTGAAGATCAGACAGGACAGCAGGGTCACGGTCCCTACGATCATATAAGGAGCTTCCCCAAAATGGAGATTGCCGAAACCGCCTCCGAAAGAATTGGCACCGATGCCCAACAGGGAGAACCCGATGGACGTCACCACACTGGCAGAGACGATGGGCGGGATGAATCGGCGCCACCAGCGGGCAATGAGCCCCAGGCAGCCTTCCAGGCAGCCGCCTACCAAAGCCGCCCCCAAAATGGCCCCATAGCCGTATTTGGCCCCGATGACACAAAAAGTAGATACAAACGTGAAGCTGATCCCCATGATGATGGGCAGCCGGCTCCCCAGGGGCCCCACCGGGAACATCTGGAACAGGGAACCTACCCCGGCCATGATCATGGCTGCCTGGATCAAGGCAGCTGCCTGCTCCGTGGGCATCTTGACCGCTCCTGTGACGATCAGGATGGGTGCGATATTGGCCACAAACATGGCCAGCACATGCTGGAGCCCGAAGGGAATGGCTTTCTGCAGGCTGATTTCTCCGTCAAACTGGTAAATGGGGTCGGACAGATCCAGGGACTGGCCTTGTTGTTTTTCTTTTTCCATAGGCCCTCCTTACCGGAACAGGATGGACCCGGTGGCAGCATCCATCTTTTCGATGATGGCCAGGCTCTTCACATCATACCCTTGTTTCCGCAGGGCATCGCCCCCGCCCTGGAACCCTTTTTCGATGGCAATGCCCACGCCTTCTACTTCAGCCCCGGCTTGATGGACCAGATCGATGAGCCCTTCTACAGCGCAGCCGTTAGCCAGGAAATCATCGATGATCAGTACATGGTCTCCCGCATTGAGATACTTTTTGGAAACGACCACATGGTTGACTTTATTATGGGTGAAAGATTTGATTTCCGTACTGTAGACTTCTTTATCCATATTGCTGCCGGCACTTTTTTTAGCAAACAGCACGGGGACCCGGAAATGGACGGCGGTGAGACAGGCGATCCCGATACCGGAAGCTTCGATGGTCAGGATCTTGTTGATGGGCCGGTCTTTGAACAACTCATAGAATTCCTTCCCCAGCTTGCTGATGAAAGGGACGTCGATCTGATGGTTCAGGAAACTGTCCACCTTCAGTACGTCGCCGCTTTTAATGGTCCCATCGGCCAGGATCTTTTTCTGCAGTAAATTGTAGTCTCCCATGTTTTCCTCCCATTTGTTCCAGACAAAATAAATAGATTTTCTATAAAAAAGTATTATATCATACCCAGCCCTTCCAGAAAATAAAAAGGGGGTGTGAAAAAAATCACCTCCCCCCGGTCACTAGTCTCTTGTCACTGGTCACTGGCCGATGGAAAGAACTCGTGGCAGACGGGTTCTTTCGAATAAAAAATAGAGCTGTGAAAAATGAGGATTCATTTTTCACAGCCCCTTTGTTTTGATTTGGAGCGGGCAATGGGAATCGAACCCACCTCTAAAGCTTGGGAAGCTTTCATTCTACCAATGAACTATGCCCGCATCAGATAAAATATATATTAGCAAATTTTTTTCCATTTGTAAAGAGGGATTTTCATCCCTCTTTTTGCATCGCTGCTGCCCGTTCCAGGAAATCCGCAAACAGCTGCAGCTGCTCTGGATGGTCCTGCCACATGTTTTCCGGATGCCACTGGACAGCTACCACCTGCCGGTGGTCATGGGATTCCACACTTTCCTGGACCCCGTCCGGAGCCACTGCCGTGACTTCCAAGGCTTCTGCGATCCGATGGACAGCCTGATGGTGCCGGGAATTCACATAGGCCTTTTCCCCTAAGGTCCCGTACAGGCTGCTGCCGGGCTGCAGGACCACATGATGGGTAGGATATCCTCCCGGGGCTCCCTGGGAATGGCGGATGGTGCACTGGGGATCTTCACTGGGCAGATCCTGGTACACATCGCCTCCCAAAGCGATATTGATCAGCTGACAGCCCCGGCAAATGCCGAAAATCGGCTTACCAGCCTGATAGAAAGCCTGGAATACTTCCAGTTCGAACCGATCCCGCTTATAATTGGTCCGTCCGATCTTCCATTTGGGTTCCTCTCCGAACAGGGTGGGATCCACATCCGGCCCCCCGGGGATGATCAACCCATCAAACAGACCGACATACTCTTCCCCTTTGATACCGAGTACATCCGGAAGGATCACGGGGACAGCCCCTAATTTGGCGAGGACTTCCACCAGCCCACGGGGAGCAAAAGGGGCTTCCACCAGATTGGTCACTTCAGAGGCGTAGGGATAGGTATCGGCGGTAATGGCAATGCGCAGTTTCCCAGACATCGTGTTTTCTCCTTTTTACAGGCCGGCTCAGCTGGAGCCCTGCCCCGTTTCCATTTTTATTTGTTCCATTATAGGGAATTTCCCGGAAATATGCAAGGAAAGGAGTTTTCCACAGAACATCCGTTCGAAAAGTCCTGGACATCCCCCTATTTCCGGACTTGTCCCCAAAGTTATCCACACCTGTGGATAACTTTCTGTGGAAAACTCCTTTTCCTGTGGAAAACCTTCTAAACAGGGCTGGCATGCTCTTTTTTCCCTTTCAGCAGCCTACTTATCCACATGGCAGGAATATGCTATAATGAAAAAAAATCCTCAGAGGAGAAAGGAGGTTTGCCATGCCGAAAAAAAAGCCCATAGAACTGGATCTCTTTGCAGAACAGGAGCAGGACCCTCCCCTTCCTCCCAAAATTCCAGAAAAGAAAAGGAAAACGGCTCTTTCCCGCCCTTTTATCACTAACCTTTCTCCCCGCTATACCTTCGATAATTTTGTCGTAGGCAATTCTAACCGTTTTGCCAAAGCAGCTTCCATGGCCGTGGCCAACAATCCCGCCTTCGCCTACAACCCTTTTTTCTTATTCAGTGATTCCGGTTTGGGCAAGACCCATCTGATGAATGCCATTGGCAACCAGATCCTGCAGAACCATCCGGAAATGAAAGTGCTGTATATCTCCAGCGAAACTTTCACCAATGAACTGATCGAAAGCGTAGAACACAATCGGCTGGAAGCTTTTCGGGAGAAATATCGGAATATCGATGTGCTGCTCATCGACGATATCCAGTTCCTGCGGAACAAGGAATCCACCCAGGAGGAATTTTTCCACACTTTCAACACCTTGGAAAAAGCCAATAAGCAGATCATCATTTCCAGTGACCGCCCACCAGCCGAACTGGATACCCTGGAAGAGCGGATGATCAGCCGCTTCAATTCTGGCCTGACAGCAGATATCCAGCATCCGGACCTGGAAACCCGTATGGCCATCCTCCAGAACCTAGCCCATAAGGAAGGTGTCCTTTTCCCCAATGACGTGATCCTGCTCATTGCCAGCAGTGTCACCAGCAATGTCCGGGAGCTGGAAGGTGCTTACAATCGGATCTGTGCCTATGCCAGTATGACCAGACAGCCTATCACCCTGGAGCTCAGCCGAGCCGCCTTGAAAGAACTGAATCTCCTCACTCCCCCGCAATTCGTCACAGTGGATACCATCCAACAGCAAGTGGCGGACCATTTTCGGCTCCATCGTTCAGAATTGATCGAAAAGAAACGGACGAAGCGGATTACCGTCCCCCGGATGATCGCTATCTATCTGACCAAAGAGATGGCCGGGCTGTCCCTGAAAAAAATAGGCGAATGTTTCGGCGGACGGGATCACAGTACCATTATCCATGCCTGTGAAAAGATCCAGAAAGACCGACAGCAAGATCCGGAACTGAACCGGGAAATCGAAGAACTGATCCGGGAACTGAAAAAATAGAGCTTTTTTGCTGCTGCCATCCAAGACACACAGTTTTCTCATAAACTTCCTTTTGATTTAATTTCTCTGTAACCCCTGTCCCTGCTCTTTGTACAGGAACAGGGATTTCTTTTTTTGTCCCCATTCAGTTTTCCACAGGACCTGAAGCCCTTAAAAAGGCCGAAATCCCCATGAAATGGTCTTATCCCCAAAGTTATCCACACCTGTGGATAACTTTCAGTGGAAAACTTTTCTTCCTGTGGAAAAGCTGGAATCCCTTATTCCAGGCCACCTTTTCGACTTTATCCCCAAACTTATCCACATGTCCACTGGAGACAGGGCAATTGGGGGTGTGAAAAGTTCACACCCCCGGTCGCGGGCCGCGGGTCATGGGTCGCGATCCTGGCTGTACAAACCGTTTGTTTCTTTTCTATAAAACAATAAGGCAACATAGTCTGGAATTTGTAGAACCTGATCTTTGACCTGCACCAACAAGCCCGCGACTCGCAGTTCATGACTCGTGACCCTTTAAAAGATATCCACACCCCTTCTTTTCCCTCCAGCCCCATGAAATGGTCTTATCCCCAAAGTTATCCACACCTGTGGATAACTTTCAGTGGAAAACTCTTCTTCTTGTGGAAAACCTCTGGACCCCCTGTCCATGCCTACCTTCTCCTTTATCAGGAATCTTTTATCCACAGCCCGGACAAATATGCTATACTATATCCATACAACCTTTGGAACATCCTGGCTCCTTTGAAATACAACGTTGTATGAAGTTTGTCGGAAGCCAGTTGTTTGAGGAACTGCGGCCCATCCGGCAGTTCTTTCCTGTTCCAGAAATCTACACCATACTGAGGGATGCCTGTCATGATCACCATCAAAGACTATGCCAAACAAAAAGGAGTTTCCTATGAAGCCATCCGGAAACAGATCAAACGGTATGAAGAAGAACTAGAAGGCCATCTGGTCAAACAGAACCGGTTCCTTATGCTGGACGATGAAGCCGTCCAATTCCTGGATGGAAAACGTTCGGAAAATCCCGTCATCGTCTATGAACAAAATAAGGATGAAGAACTGGAACAGCTACGCCAGGAAAACAAGATGCTCTTGATCCAGATGAATACCGTCCAGGATCAATTGGGCAAAGTCCAGCAGAAGCTGATTGCAGAAATGAGTGTTACCCAACAGCTGACCCAGGAAAAAGTCCAGTACTTGGAATATAAAGCCCAGTCAGAACAAAAAGAACTCCAGCTCCAAGACTTAGCCCAAGCCAGAGATGCGGCCCAAGCCAGAGCCGACCAGCAGGAAGCCGTCCTGCGTCTCAAGGAACAGCAGATCGGTGCTCTGACCGCAGCCAAAGAAACGGCAGCTGTCAATCTGCAGGAAGCCCATAACCGGATTGCCGAAGCGGAGGCCCGTGCCAAAGCGGCAGAAGAAGAAGCCGAACGGCTGAAGAAACGCAGTTTCTGGGAGCGGCTTTTCAATCGCTGAAAGCGAGGTAGAAATCAGTTATCCACAGCTGTGGATAACTTCCTGTGTATAACCTGGATTTTGTGGATAACTGGGAAAGAAGCTCTCTAGCGCTTTTTCCGCTCTTCCTGAAGTGAAGTTATCCACACTGTCCACAGATTTTTCCACAGGTTCATGGTATAATGGAATCTCTATCAAATCACAAAGGATGGATCGGATATGATGACGAAAAACCTGGCCCAGATCTGGGCCGAAATGCTTGCTGCCGTAGCCGCCAGCGGTGAAGCCGGCAACTGGAAAATCTGGCTGGATCCGGCGCATCCACGCAGTCTCACAGAAGACAGCCTTTTGCTGGATGTCCCCAATAACTTTACTATGCTCACGATTCAGGAACGCTACCTTCCTATCTTGGAAGAAAGCCTCTCCCAGATCTGCGGACGGCCCATGAAGATCTCCATGGCCATCGTAGAAACTCCCAAGGTCCAGCAGACACTTTTTCCGGATCCTTCCCCTGCTCCGGCTCCTGTTCCGACAGCTCCGCCGGAAGCGCCTTCCCAGACCAGACCGGTCTCCCAAGAATTCGACTCCCATCTTTCTCCCAAATATACTTTCGACAACTTCATCCGGGGCAAATCCAATGAAGAAGCCTTCAATTTCTCCATGGGTGTGGCCAATGCACCGGCCAAAAGCTACAATCCCCTTTTCCTGTACAGTGACCCCGGTCTGGGCAAGACCCATCTGATGAATGCCATCGGCAACTACATCCATCAAAAATTTCCCCAGATGAAGATCCTGTATACTTCCAGCGAAACATTCACCAACGAACTGATCGGAGCCATCCAGCACAACACCAACGAAGCCTTCCGGAACAAGTATCGGAACATCGACGTGCTGCTCATCGATGATATCCAGTTCCTGCGGAAAAAAGAATCCACCCAGGAAGAATTCTTCCATACCTTTGAAGCGCTGAAACAGGCAGACAAACAGATCATCATCTCCAGCGACCGTCCCCCCAAAGAACTGGATACCTTGGAAGAACGGCTGACCAGCCGCTTCATGCAGGGATTGATCATCGAGATCAACCATCCTGATTTTGAGACCCGCAGTGCCATCTTACGGAACATGGCGGAAAAAGATCACTTGGAGTTTCCTCTGGAAGTCATCCAGCTCATCGCCACCAATGTAAAGACCAATATCCGTGAATTGGAAGGCGCCTATACGAAAGTCCGTGCCTTTGCCAGCCTGAATCAGCAGCCTGTTACTATGGAACTGGCTCGGAAGGCTCTCAAAGACTTGGATATGGGCAGCACCACAGAAAAAGTCATCACCGTGGACGCCATCCAGGAACTGGTGGCAGCCCAGTACAAGATCCGGGTAGAAGATCTGAAGGCTAAGAAACGGACCCGTTCCATCGCCTATCCCCGGCAGATCGCTATGTATCTGACCCGGGAACTGACAGATCTTTCTCTGCCTCGGATCGGAGAATATTTTGGCGGACGGGATCATACCACGGTTCTCCACGCCTGTGAAAAAATCGCTGAAGATAAGAAAACACATACCAATCTGGAACGGCAGCTGGCCAAACTCATAGAAGACCTGAAAAAATGAGCTAGGAAGCAGATTGCCATCCTAGTTATCCACAAGTTGTGGATAATACTGTGTATAACTTGTTCGTAAAATTGTGGATAACTGTCAAAGTCCTTGCAAAAGTGGATATGTGGATAACTGGACAAGGGTTATCCACATAGTTATCCTCTTTGTTTTCCTGGCTCTCTTCAAGGCTTTGAGGACTTTTCCACATACCCACAGGCCCTACTACGAAGACTACGAATTTTTAATATTTTATCGACTTAGAAACAAGGAGGTACTGCCATGCAGTTTTCATGTGAAAGCAAAGAACTGGCGCAAAGCGTCAATATCGTCAAAAGAGCCATTTCATCCAGCAACAATGCCCCGATTTTTTCTGGGATCCATGTGATCCTCCAGGGAAATAAGCTGCAGTTGATCGCCATGGATAACACCTACATGATGAATAAAGAATTAGAGGTAAATGGAGAGGAACCCGGAGATATCCTGATTCCTGCGAAGGCGATCGGCGATTTGCTGGCACGGTTCGATCCTGATGAAGTCTTGACGCTCCAGCAGCTTCCTGGTGAAAAGGAAATGACCTTGAAAGCAGCTAAGGCCAGAGGGCAGTATCATATCCCTCTGATGGATCCGGAAGAATATCCCGCTATGCCCCATTTCCAGGGAGAACGGATTCTTCAGCTGTCGGAAGACGTCATCGGAAAACTGATCGATACCACGGTCTATGCTTGTTCCACCGATGCCAGCCGTCCTTTGTACACCGGAGTTTACCTGGAAAAGGCAGGGAAAGGATTGACGGCAGTGGGGACCAATACCCATCGTCTGGCCATCAAGGAATCTGAACTGGAAGAGGCCGATGACAGCGAATTTTCCATGCTGATCCCCGCCCGTCTCCTGAAGGAAATCCGCAGCAATCTGAACGGAGAACTGCCTGAACCTGTGACCTTGAGCCTCCAGGGCCGGCAGATCATGGCCAAAGTCGGAAATCTGACCATTATTTCTAGCCTGATTGAAGGAAAATTCCCTGATTACAAACGACCTATCCCTCCTTCTTTCAGCAACCGTACGGTATTCAACCGGGTCGATATGGAAAAAGCCATCCAGCGGGTGGCCTTGTTCTCTCAGTCCGATTACAACATCGTACGGCTGGCCATCGATACGGATGGGATCATCCTTTCTTCTGCCGTCAGTGATATGGGCCAGGGCAAGGAAATCATTTCCTGCCAGACCATCGGGGAATCCCTGCCTCTGAACATTGCCTTCAATTCCCGCTATATGATGGACTTCTTCAAGAACTGCGGCAGTGAGCAGATCAGCCTGGAGACCAATACATCCCTGTCTCCGGCTCGGCTGATGCCGGAAGGCGATGTCAGTTATACGTATATCCTGACGCCGGTCCGGGTCATTTTCTGATGCGCCTGGAACACCTCCGGCTCCTCCATTTCCGGAATTACCAGCAAGTGTCCATCCCACTGGGACATGATATAACTATTTTTTATGGAGATAATGCCCAGGGGAAGACCAACCTGCTGGAAGGTATCTATCTGGCGGCCCGGGGCTTTTCCTTCCGGACTCGGCATGAAGAAGAAATCCCCAGCTTCGGGGAGGAAGAATGGGCCGCAGAACTGCAGTATGGAGACCGATATGGATCCAGCTGTCTCTTGGTGAAACGGTACAAGGAACGGGGACGGCTGAAAAAAGAGAATCTCCTGAATGGGAATCCGGTGAGCCCCCGGGAACAGTATGGCCGGGTGAACCTGGTCCTCTTTACCCCGGACGATCTGCAGCTGGTCAAAGGAGATCCGGCTCTGCGCCGGAAATTCCTGGATATGGAGATCGCCCAGATCAGTCCCGTCTATTATGATCTCCTGACCCAGTACAATCGAGTACTCCAGCAGCGGAACCGTTTCCTGAAACAGTGCCGGGAACGGGAGAAATTGGAGGAAGCTCAGCTGGCTGTCTGGGATGAGGCACTGGCCCGGCCGGCAGGGGGGATCTTGGATTTCCGTCTCCGGGCGCTGGAAGGGATCCGGACGGCGGCCCAGCAGGTCTATGACGGCATTACCGGTACCCAGGGAGCACTGGCGCTTTCTTATGTCCAGAAACAAGGCCGGGGAGAAGCCGTCTTGGAGGAAAATCCCGGGCCGGGAGCCTGGGAGGCCTTCTATCGGGAACAGCTGGCGCAGCGGCATCAGCTGGACTATCTCCGGGGCTATACCAGCCTGGGACCTCATCGGGATGACCTGGAAATCTTCCATGCAGGACGTCCCCTGCGGATCTATGGGTCCCAGGGGCAGCAAAGGACGGCGGCCTTGGCCCTGAAATTGTCCGAATTGGAATTCATCCGTTCCGTCCGGGAGGAATATCCGGTCCTGCTCCTGGACGATGTGCTCAGCGAACTGGACGAACACCGCCGGGAAAAACTGCTGGGTTTCATCAATGGGACGGTGCAGACCTTCCTTACGGTGAATGACCGTTCCCTGGCTCCTGTCCAGGGCGATGCTGCGGCGTACCGGGTACGGGAAGGGAGACTGGAGGCAGAAGGATGAAAGATTCAGAACTCCTGGTCCTGAAAGTGCTGAGGACCCCTTGGGCCCGGCAGCAGTTCCTGCTCCACTGGCTGCGGAGCCATTGGGCGGAAATCATCGGTCATACGGCAGCCAATCATTCCCAGCCCTACAAGCTGGAGCAGGGGACGCTGTATATCCATACGGACAATCCCATGTGGTCCAATCAGCTCCATATGATGCAGGGCAGACTGCTGGGGCAATTGAACCGGCAGCTGCTCCCGGCCCTGCAGGGCCGGAAGCGGATCCTGCGGGAACTGAAATTTTACCATGGCATCATCCAGGAGGAATCCCAGCCTAGGGAGGAACCGGGATCTTTCATGCCCAAGGTGGATCCTTCCCGCCGCTGCCCGATCTGTGGAGTCCCCCTGATCGGGGAAGAAGAGATCTGTTCGGCCTGCCGCCGGGAACAGAACCAGGCCCTGCGCCGGGAAATCCGGAAGCAGCTGGTGCTCCGGCCTTGGCTCCGCTATGAAGATTGCCGGGAACTGGTGAAATGTGATAGAATAACATTTACTGACGTGAAGGCAGTACTGGGAGAATGGGCTCTGAACCAGGCCCTGTCTCCCCAGGCGACTGCCCAGGAGAAGGCTTTTGCCGTGCTCTTGGAAACCGGTCTCCATCCGGAAGAACTCCAGGAGGAGACCATCCAGCGCACGTTGGAAAAAGCCAAAAGGAGCCGTTATTATGTACCTGCACGTAGGAAATAATTATGTGGTCCGCTGCGATGAAATCATCGGGATCTTCGATATCCGGAACAAACGGACGAATATCTACCGGTTTTTCCTGAGACCCAAACTGGGGAAAGCAAATGTCATCGACCTGACAGAAGATTTTCCGCCTTCCAGCTGCGTGGTGACCCGGGATAAGATCATCCTCTCAGGGATTTCCAGCAGGACCCTGCAAAAACGCTGACATCGGGAGGTTTGTATGGCGAAAAAGAAACAGACGATTGAAGAAGAGATTGCCGTCCACGGTGATTACGGGGCGGAACAGATCCAGGTCCTGGAAGGCCTGGAAGCCGTGCGGAAACGTCCCAGTATGTATATCGGCAGCATCAGCGGACGGGGACTGCACCATCTGGTGTATGAAGTCATCGATAACAGCATCGATGAAGCCCTGGCCGGATACTGCGACCATATCCACGTGACGATCCATCCGGACAACAGCATCACGGTCACGGACAATGGGCGGGGCATCCCAGTGGAAATGCACAAGGTGGGGAAACCGGCCATTGAAGTGGTCATGACCGTCCTCCATGCGGGAGGCAAGTTCGGGGACGGAGGGTACAAGGTCTCCGGCGGGCTCCACGGGGTAGGGGTTTCCTGCGTCAATGCTTTGAGCAAAAAAATGGTGGTGGAAGTCAAGAAGAACGGGAAGGTCTATGGCATCGAGTTTGCCAAAGGAAAGACCACCCGTCCTTTGTATGTGAAAGGGGCGTGTCCGGAAAAGGAAACCGGCACCAGCGTCACCTTCTGGCCGGATGATACCATCTTCACCGAAACGGTCTACAGCTATGATACCCTGAAGCACCGGATCCGGGAACTGGCCTTCCTGAACAAGGGCGTCAAGATCCAGCTCACCGATGAACGGAGCGGACAGGATGAGACCTTCCATTACGAGGGCGGCATCGTTTCCTTTGTGGAGTTCATCAACAAGGGCAAGGAACCCCTCCATGACAAGCCCATCTATGTGGAAGGGGAACGCCAGGATACCATCGTGGAAGTGGCCATGCAGTATACGGACGCCTACACGGAAAATATCTATACCTTTGTGAACAATATCAATACGGAAGAAGGGGGCACCCATCTGGCCGGCCTGAAGCAGGCCCTGACCCGCTGCATCAACGATTATGCCCGGAAGAACGGGATGCTCAAGGATAATGAGGAAAATCTGTCCGGGGACGATGTACGGGAAGGGCTCACCTGCGTCATGAGCTTGAAAGTCCGGGAACCTCAGTTCGAAGGACAGACCAAGACCAAGCTGGGGAACAGTGAAGTCCGGGGCATCGTGGACAATATGGTGACCGAAGCCCTGACGGAGTACTTCGAGGAAAATGCTCCTGTTGCGAAAAAAATCATCGAAAAAGCCATCATGGCTAACCGTGCCCGGTCTGCTGCCCGAAAAGCAAGGGACCTGACACGGCGGAAGTCTGCTTTGGAAGTGAGCAGCCTGCCTGGGAAACTGGCTGACTGTTCCAGCAAGAATGCGGCTGAAACCGAGATCTATCTGGTAGAAGGGGATTCTGCAGGGGGCAGTGCCAAACAGGGACGGGACCGGAACTTCCAGGCCATCCTGCCGCTCCGGGGGAAGATCCTGAATGTGGAAAAGGCCCGGTTGGACAAGATGCTCAACAGCCAGGAAATCCGTGCCATGATCACGGCTTTCGGCTGCGGCATCGGTGATGAATTCGATATCAGCAAGGCACGCTATGGAAAAATCATCATCATGACCGATGCGGATGTGGACGGAGCCCATATCCGGACCTTGCTGCTGACCTTTTTCTACCGGTATATGAAGCCTTTGATCATCCATGGGAACGTGTTCATCGCCCAACCGCCTCTCTATCTGGTCCGGACGGGCAAGAAACATACTTATGCCTACAGCGATGAGGAACTCCAGAAGAAACTGGATGAAGTAGGGCGGCAGAACAATCCCTATGTCCAGCGGTATAAAGGGCTGGGAGAAATGAACCCGGAACAGCTGTGGGAGACCACCATGGATCCCAGTAAGCGTACGGTGCTCCAGGTCCAGCTGGAAGATGCCGCTACGGCGGATTCCGTCTTTTCCGTCCTCATGGGGGATAAAGTAGAGCCTCGGAGACAGTTCATCGAAGAAAATGCAGGAAAAGTGACCAATCTGGACTTTTAAGGAGAACAGGTATGAATCAGGGTATCCAGCTGCCCCAGGGACGGATCCAGCTGAGCCGTCCGGGCGGAGAGAGGATTGTGGTGGTGGCCGGCGGCCGCCGTCCAGATCCCCAATGGCTGCGTAAAACAGCTGCGGCTTATCCAGTGGCAGCGGCAGACCGGGGGGCCGATCACTGCAAAGCCGCTGGTGTGGTGCCTGGTTTTCTCTATGGGGATCGGGACAGTGTGGCTCCAGGGGTATGGGATGGGTTTGTCCGGCAGGGAGCCCGGGCCAAAACGTATCCAGTGAACAAAGATGATACGGATCTGTCCCTGGTCCTCCAGGATCTGCCCCAGGACCGGACCGTCCTGGCCACCGGTATCTGGGGCGGCCGGGCCGATCATCTTTTCGGCAATCTCTATACCCTTTTGGCCTATGTGCAGCGGGGAGGTTCTGCGCTGCTGGCCGATGAACAGGAAGTCCTCTGTTATCTGCTGCCTGGGGAGAGGCTTTCCTTTACGGCAGGGAAGACCCGGCCTCGGGCCGTCAGCCTGTTGCCTTTGTCTCCTGTGTGCCAGGTCAGCATCGACGGCGTCCGCTGGCCCCTTGCGCAGGCGGAACTCCGGCTGGACAATCCCTATGCGGTGAGCAATAAGATGACGGAGCCAGTCCTGCAGGCTTCCTGCCAAAAGGGGATTGTCGGCGTCTATTTCACTTGGAAGGAGTAAATCCATGCTGGAATTCCATTGGCAGGACCTGCTTTTCCTGATGGCAGCTGGTTTTGTGGGATCTTTCATCGATGCGGCGGTAGGAGGCGGCGGACTGATCACTCTGCCGGCTTTCATGGCCACCAGCGTCCCCACGCCCTATGCCCTGGGCTCCAACAAATTTGCCGCTTCCATCGGAGCGGTCACCAGTTTTTTCACCTTTGCCCGTTCCGGCAAGGTGGATCCGAAGATCCTGAAGCTGATGCCCCTGTCTTTCCTGGGCAGCGGAGCCGGAGCCTGCATCGCTTATCTGCTCCCGGAACAGCTGCTGCGGATCATCGTGGTCCTGGCCCTGGTGGGCACGGCTTTTTATTCCTACCGCCGCAAGAATTGGGACGGCGTGGGCCAAATGGGGACGGTGACTCGTTCCATGGCTCTGGGGATGGCTGCTATGGCCTGGTTCCTGGGGATGTATGACGGTTTTTTCGGACCGGGTACCGGTTCGTTCCTGATTTTCGGATTTTTGTATTTCGGGTATGACTTCGTGACGGCAGCAGGGAATACCAAAGCCCTGAATCTGGCCAGCAACATCGGAGGCCTGGTGGCTTTCCTGCTGCTGGGGCGGGTCTATCTGGCCTATGCCCTGCCTATGGGACTGGTGGAAATCGCCGGAGCCCGGCTGGGCGCGAAGTTTGCTATAAAAAAAGGGGTGGGGTATATCCGCACCCTCTATCTGATCATGACTGTGGTGCTGATCGGCAAACAGGTCTATGATCTCCTTTGGAAATGACCGCGTCATAAGACGCAGGAAGGAAGCGTGAGAACGTGGATGATCAGCAGAATGACAAGCAGACCATCACTGCAGGCAAAGTGATCCCCGTTTATGTCGAAGACGAGATGCAGAAATGCTATATCGACTACGCCATGAGCGTCATTGTCCAGCGGGCTCTGCCGGATGTGCGGGACGGCTTGAAACCGGTCCACCGCCGCATCCTTTATGCCATGAATGAGGCAGGGATGCTGCCCAACAAGGCGTATAAAAAAAGTGCCCGTATCGTGGGCGATGTTTTGGGGAAATACCATCCCCATGGAGATTCTTCGGTATATGATGCCATCGTGCGTCTGGCCCAGGATTTCTCTACCCGGTATCTGATGGTGGACGGCCATGGGAACTTCGGTTCTGTGGACGGCGACCCGGCAGCTGCCATGCGGTATACGGAAGTCCGCATGGGGAAAATCGCGGTGGAGATGCTCCGGGATATCGAAAAAGATACGGTGGATTTCATCCCCAACTACGATGAATCCCTGAAGGAACCTACGGTGCTGCCCGCTAAGGTACCGGCCCTCCTGATCAATGGATCCGCTGGAATCGCAGTAGGGATGGCCACCAATATCCCTCCTCATAATCTGGGGGAAGTGGTGGATGCCTGCGTGATGCTCATCGACCATCCGGACGCCACCGTCGAGCAGCTGATGACGGCGGTCAAGGGGCCTGATTTCCCCACCGGGGCCAAGATCCTGGGACTTTCCGGGATCCGTCAGGCTTACACCACCGGCCGAGGCGTGGTAAAGGTCCGGGCCAAAGCCCATGTGGAACCTATGCCCAAGAACAAGAACCGGATCGTGGTCACAGAGATCCCTTACCAGGTGAACAAGGCGAAACTCATCGAAAACATCGCTCATCTGGTCCAGGATAAGACCCTGGAAGGGATCACTGACCTGCGGGATGAATCGGATCGGAAGGGCATGCGCATCGTCATCGAACTGCGCAGCGATGTGGTCCCGGAAATCATGCTGAATAAGCTGTACAAGCATACCCAGCTCCAGGATTCTTTCGGTATCATCATGCTGGCCTTGGTCAACGGCCATCCTCGGATCCTGAATCTGAAGCAGATCCTGGAATATTATCTGGACCACCAGAAGAACGTCATCACCCGGAAATGCCGGTATGAATTGAATAAAGCCCGGGAACGGGCCCATATCTTGGAAGGGCTGAAAATCGCCCTGGACCATCTGGATGAGGTGATCGCCACCATCCGGGCCAGTGCCAACGGAGATGTGGCCAAAGCTGCCTTGATAGAGAAATTCGGCCTCAGCGAACGCCAGGCCCAGGCTATCCTGGATATGCGCCTCCAGCGCCTCACCGGTCTGGAACGGCAGAAGATCGAGGACGAATACAAAGAAGTCATGGCCACCATCGCCTATCTGGAAGATGTGCTCAGTGATGAACACAAGATCATGGGAATCGCCCGGGAAGACCTGCTAGATGTGAAGAAACGGTTCGGAGATGCCCGCCGGACTTCCATTGTGCCGGATACCGGGGACCTGGAAACGGAAGATCTGATCGCCGAAGAAGATGTGGTGATCACCATCAGCCACCAGAGTTATATCAAACGCCAGGCTTTGACCAATTTCCGGAATCAGAACCGGGGCGGCCGGGGCATCAAAGCTGGCAGCGGCAAGATCGTCAAGGAAGACAACAAGGTCAAGGGAGATTTCTCGGAACACCTGCTCATGGCCAGCACCCATGACAATATCCTGTTCTTCACCAACCGGGGCCGTGTCTATCGGCAGAAGGGATTCGAGATCCCGGAAGCCAGCCGGACGGCGAAGGGGACTTTCATCCGCAATCTGCTGCCTCTGGAAGAGAATGAGAAGGTCAATGCAGTGATCGCAGTGAAGAGCGGCATCAGCGAGGATGAGAAGAAATTCCTGTTCATGGCCACCAATCTGGGGGTTGTGAAACGGACCAGCGTCAGCGAGTTCAAATCCGCCCGGAAGGGCGGCCTGATCGCCATCAACCTGGACGAAGGGGAAGAGCTCATCGACGTGAAGCTGACCAGCGGCCACAACGATATCCTGCTGGCTACCCGGGATGGGTATGCCATCCACTTCCTGGAAGAGGATGTACGGCCTATGGGAAGGACCAGCCATGGAGTGCGGGGCATCAGCCTGCGGCCCCATGACAGTGTGGTTTCCATGGATAGCTGTGTGGATGATACGGGAGAAGTGCTGACTGTCACGGATAAGGGACAGGGCAAGCGCACCGATATTTCCGAATACCGGGTCCAGAGCCGGGGCGGCAAAGGCATCATCAACCTGAAGGTGACCAATAAGACGGGATTGATCGTCGGTTCCAAATTCATCAATGAGTCTCAGGAAATCATGCTGATCTCTGCAGCGGGTATCATCATCCGGATGAATGCGGCTGATATCTCTACCTACGGACGGAATGCCCAGGGTGTCAAGCTCATGGATCTGGACGAAGGAGACAAGGTAGCTGCATTGGCTGTAGTGAATACGGTCAGCGAGGAAGAGTAAGACAAAGGGGATGTTGCACGTGAACTGCAACATCCCCTTTGTCTAGGGGCAGCAAAGCTGCCCGTCACTGGTCACTTGTCACTGGCTGAAGGATAAAATTTGTAAGCAAATTTTTGAATGTACAAAATCGGGTTTTTTACTGATAAAATCATTGTTTCTATTTTCCGTACATTCTTGGTTTTATATTATCTGGGGAACCCGCAGCCCGGGTTCCTTCCAGCGTCTA
>Ga0129307_1000271_pt1 | contig 90003 bp, 75 predicted proteins | sample P1105metagenome_FD_94437 | JGI IMG/M metagenome (GOLD analysis project Ga0129307, IMG submission 94437) | Capybara group fecal microbial communities from Wisconsin, USA - P1105 metagenome | ecosystem: Host-associated > Mammals > Digestive system > Large intestine > Fecal | place: USA: Wisconsin...
CGGGTCTGTGCTCGTCCTATCTCGAATACTTCATTCACGACCTCGCAGCTGACCTCGGCGCTGACGGCAGACACGTGCTTTCCGCGTCGGAGTGCCTCTCCGCGGACGTAAATGCCGCTTTCGACCCCACATACCCCGAGGTCACCGAGAGGAACAACTGCGCTTACATCAACAAGGGCGTGTGCATTACCAAGTACACGGGCGCACGCGGCAAGTCAGGCACGTCCGATGCCTCGGCTGAGTTCACGGGTCGTATCCGCCGCCTTATGGACAGCAAGGATGTAATCTGGCAGACGGGCGAGCTCGGCAAGGTCGATATGGGAGGCGGCGGTACTGTTGCCGCATACATCGCCAACCTCGACGTTGATACGATAGATATGGGTGTACCCGTGCTCGCGATGCACGCTCCTTATGAGGCTATCTCCAAGCTCGACCTCTATATGGCATACAAGGCATTTGCCGTTTTCATAGCTGATTGACGATATAAAAATAAAGGTCGCGTAACCATTCGTTACGCGACCTTTGTTTTATCCGAGCTTACTGCTGCTGCCGAGCAGATACTTCTGCAAGAGCACCATATCGTTTATGGCTACCTTGTCGTCGGAGTCCGTGTCCGCGTTGGACTTGGACAGTCCTGTCAGCTCGGTCTTGCCCGTCAGAGCCTGACGTGCAAGTATCAGGTCGAACGTATCAACGACCCTGTCGCCGTCGACGTCGCCCTTGATACCGTAGAAGCTGAAATCAGCCACGTTGAAGAGGAAGTCCTCCGTGCCCGTGAATACGAGGTAGAGGTCATTCACGCCCTCGCACTGCTTGGTCTTGCATCCGAACTCCTTGAACTCCGTCCAGCCGTCCGTGCCTGTGATGTCGCATGTGCCGAGAAGCGTGCCGTTGACTCCGCCCACGCGTATCTCTATCGTACCGCCCGCGGATTCGCTCGCCGCGCTTACCTTGAAGCCCTGCGCGCCGCTCTCGAAGTCCACATTCTTGTATACGACGTATGAGCCGTCGGTGATATAGCCGAGGTCGGTGTCGTCGTGGTCCTTCTTGACCGTGCCGTGCTTCGAGCGGTAGCTGCAAGCCTCGGTCTTCTTATAGGCTGTAACAGGTACGGGAGGCTTGCCGCTTCCGCCCCACAGCTCAAGCTCGTACACTCTCGCGCCGCCGTCGTTGCTCTGCGTGGAGGTCAGCAGCGTGAGCTTGACAAATCTCGCGGAGATGTCCCTGAGACTGCCGCCCGCGACCGCCTTTGTGTTGCCGTAGACTGTAGTGATGTCGCTCCAGCTCGTGCCGTCTGTGCTGGCTTCGAGCCTGAAATCGCGTGCGTTGTACTTGATGTCCTCCTTCACGCCCGCGAACTTGATAACGTAGCGGCTGATATCGTAGGTCTCGCCGAGGTCTACCTGTATCCACTCGCCGCCGAGACCGTCGTCGTGAGTCCACTTCGTGCTGTCCTTGCCGTCAACTGCAAGAGCCGCTTCTTCGCCGCTCTTAGCGCCCGAGGCTGTGACCTCCTTGCCGAGTGCAAGGTTCTGCATCTCGTCGGAGCCGCTTATCGTGAGCGAACCGTCGAGGGTGTACTCCTGACCAGCCTCGGTATCGAAGCTGACAGTTGCGCCCGCATACTTAACGGTGCAAACTCCGCCCGAGCCCGAGAAGATAACTACCTCGTCGAGCGAGCCGTCAGACCAGCTCATTTTCTTGACAGTGAAGTTGCCGCGCGCGCGGAGACCGTTAGCGTGACCAGTGTTCCACTTCTGCGGAAGTGCGGGAAGAAGCGATATAACGTCGTTCTGGCTCTGGAGGAGCATTTCCGTAACGCCCGATGTGAAGCCGAAGTTGCCGTCTATCTGGAAGGGTGGGTGAGCGTCCCAGAGGTTGTCGTAGAGACGTCCGTTATTGCCCACAGGCGAGCATAGGAGCTTCACGAGGTTGTAGGCGTGCTCGCCGTCCTCAAGGCGTGCCCAGCAGTTGAGCTTCCAGCCCTCAGACCAGCCTGTGCCGCTGTCGCCGCGTCCGTTCAGAGAGGTCGCCGCGCCCTTTGCGGTGGTGGGGTTGTCCGTCGGGGTTATCTCATATCCCGGGAAAAGAGCGTACATATGCGAGATGTGTCTGTGGGTCTCCTTGGGGTTGTCCCAGTCGTGAGCCCACTCCTGTATCTGTCCCCAGCTGCCTATCATCTCGGGACGTATCAGCGTGAGCTTGGCATTGAGCTCGTCGCGGAGAGTTTCGTCCCTGCCGAGTATCTCGGAGGCTTCGGTGACGCCCTTGAAGAGCTCGCGGGCGATGCCGTTGTCCATAGTTACGCCGTAGTCGCAGTACGCCTCGTTCTGACCGCTGTAGGGCGGCAGATTAAGCTCGGGAGAGGTGCTCGGGCTGATGACCGAGTAGTCCTGTCCGTCTATTTTGACGGTCTGCATAAGCTGGTTGAGGAAAGCTGCGCTTCCCTTTATTGTGGGGTATACCTTTTCGAGGTAGCTGTCGTTCTGATTGAAGCGGTAGGCGTCGTAGAGCATATTCGATACCCATGCGCCGCCGACGGGCCACTGTCCCCATGAGCCGTCGATAGGAGCGGTTCTGTTCCACAGGTCGGTGTTGTGGTGGAGCACCCAGCCCTCGGATATGCCGTAGTGTACCCTTGCTGTCTCATTGCCGTTCTCCTGCATTGATATCGCCTTCTCGACGAAGGGCATAAAGCACTCCTCGAGGTTGGTCGTCATCGCAGGCCAGTAGTTCATCTCGTAGTTGATGTTGGTGGTAGCCTTGCTGCCCCATGCAGGCGAGGAATACTTGTTCCATATGCCCTGCAGGTTCATCGGCTGTGCGTCGCGGGACGCGCTTATCATAAGGTAGCGTCCGTACTGGTAGAGCACCTTGACCATCTTCGGGTCGTCAGTTCTGCCGAACTCGCTGATTCGCGCGGGAATGGTCTTGGAGTTGGCAGTCGCGCTGTCTCCACCGAGGTCAACGTCCACGCGCTTGAAGAGCTCCTGATAGTCCGCCTTGTGAGCGGCGTAGAGCTCGTCGTAGGACTTCTTCTCAGCCGCGGCTATATCAGCCTTGGCGTCGCCCTTTTCGTCGCTGTTGCAGGTCTTGTAGTCCACGAAGTTCGTGCGGACGGAGGTCAGTATCAGCACGGAGTCCGCGCCCGACACGCTCAGCGAGCCGTTGCCCGCGCTGACCGTACCCTTCTCGGGAATGACCTTGGTGCGCGAGGAGAAGTAGACCGCGCCCTTTACCCAGTTGTCATCGCTTCCGTGACCGTTGGCAACGAGGGTGTCATTGCCGTCGGCTGAGGCTCCGCCGTTGAGCACGTTCTCGTAGCCGAGGCTCAGCGATACAGAGCCCGACTTGTCCGCGGTTATGCGCGTTACCATTACCTGATCGGGGTGGCTGACGAAGGTCTCGCGCAGGTACTTCACGCCGTTGCAGGTGTACTCGGTGCGTGCGACCGCGTCGTTCATATCGAGCAGGCGGGTATAGCCCGTCACGCTCTTGTGTCCGAAGCTGAGCTTCAGTCCGCCGACCATCTGATACTTAGCCTCGCCGCCGCCTATCATCTTGCTCCCGATGAGGTCGTTAGCCTCCTTGTACTTGCCGCTTTTGAGGAGGTCCTGCGCCTGCTTCAGATACGAAGCGGCGCCCTCCTTGTTGTTGTTGCTCGGTCCCGAGCTCCACACCGTGCACTCGTTGAGGTCGATGAGCTCGTCGGGATAGTTGCCGTAGACCATACCGCCGATACGTCCGTTTCCTACAGGCAGAGCCTTGTAGAACGATTCGTCGTTGTTCCACGCGTTGTTTGTATTGACATTACCCGCCATCGTATCATAGCGCATTACCATATCCGCGTCGTATGCGTACTCGGCGGCATTGGCGACTGTTTTCACCGTCCCCGCCTCGGTGATACCCGAGGCGAGCGGCAGTACCATGCAAGCCGAGAGACACACCGACACCATTTTCTTTTTCAGTTTCATTTGCCTCAGAACCCTTCTGAAATAGTTTTATTTCCCTTTTCACTGTTATGCAGTGAGTATCTTTCTTAAATGTATCAGGTCGAACGTATCGACTGCGCCGTCGCCGTCGAGGTCTGCCTTCCCGAACTGCTGCTTCGAGAACTTCTCCGCCTTAAGGAGGTATCTCTCCATACATACGAGGTCAGCCGCGCTGACTGTGCCGTCGAGGTTGATGTCGCCCTTCAGCTCGTCGAGCGGTATCGCGAGCGCGATACGGTCGATAGACGGAGCGTTTCCGCCGTCGTTGTAGAGCTTGATAGTGTTATTGCCTGCTTTGAGCTTTACCGTCGTATTGACTGCGCGGATTCCCGACCAGTCGCCCGAGTTCGCGAACAGCTCGTCGAGCTTGGTCACGAACTGACCGTTCACGTCCACCTTGAGGCTTCTCTTCTCGCCCGAGATGTAGTAGATACGGAGCGTGTACTCGCCGTCCTTGTCAGCCTTGACATTCTCGAAGGTAACAGAGCCGCCGCCGCTTCCGCCGACGTAGCCGACGTATGCGCTGTTTGAGCTGTACTTAGCGTCCTTGCCCGTTGTCAGCTTAGCGCCGCCGCCGAGCTTCGCGCTCTCCGCCTCGTAGAAGCGGTAGTTGGAGTAGGGCGTCGTGAGCTTCATTTCGTTCTTGGTGAGCTTGATGACACAGCCGCCGTTTGCGAGCAGCTTCTGCGTGATAGTGTCCGCAGAGGTGAGCCCCTCGACCTTCTTGATATCGAGAGCACTGCCGTCGGCGTTGTCGCCGAAGATGTAGGCGTTGTACTCGCCGTCGCCGATGAGCTCCGAGAGCTTTATCTCAATTGTGCGCGCCGAGAGCGTGGAAGCTCCGATGAACCACTCGTCGCCGCTTCTTCTTGCTGTGACGTTGAACTGCATCGGGTAGCCGTCGAGCACCTTCATATCGTCCCAAGCAACGGGTACGTCATTCAGGAGCGGCAGTGCGGGATTGCCCTCGTAGGTGTATACCGAGTGGGCGAAGTGCTGTATGCCCGACTCTATCGTTACGACGTCCGCAAGCGCGAAGCCCGCAGTCGCCTTGATGCCGTATACGGGTATGCCAGTGGGAGTGAAGTCAGCCGAGCCGACAACGTTACGTGTGAATGTGTATGATACGCGGTTTGCAAGCGCGGGGCTGTCGAACCACTTGTAATACTCTGTACCGTTTACAGCCTCAAACGAAACGACATTCGGGAAGGTGCGGCTCTCACCGCGCGGTATCGTACAGCCGTGGAAGAGCACCATAAGGTGGTTCTTGGCAGCGATAGTAGCGCAGAGGTACATCTGCTTCATAGTTTCCTGCGTGTCGCTCTCGTAGTAATCGACCTTTACGCCCTGTACTCCGAGACCGCGGATACGCTCGAACTCGCGGACTATAGTTGCCTCGTCGAGCAGTGAGTAGTACGGATATGCGGGATGACCCTGACTGTCCTTGTAGCCGCTGTGACCCTTGTTGTTTACGCCGTACCAGAGGTAGATGCCTATGCCTCTCTCGGCTGCGTAATCGCAGAGCTCCTTGACCTTAGCGGCGCTGTCGTCCCAGAGAGCCCAGCCGAAGTCGAGGCAGACGAAATCCCAGCCGTTGTTGGCTGCGAAGTCGATATAGTCCTTCTGCGTGTGGTACATAACGGGCGAGTCACCGCCGCTGCTCCACCAAGACCAAGCGGTCTTGCCGGGGCGTATCCAGCTCGTATCCTCTATCTGCGAGGGAGGATTGAGGTTGAGGATGAGGTCGCTCGACGACATCTCGTCGAGGGTATCTCCGATGACTACGGCTCTCCACGGCGTATGGAACGCCTTGCTCATAGATATGCCGCTGACCTTGACGCCGCCCTTGAAGCGGAGGCTGTGGTAGTTGCCGAGGAACTGTACGGAGCACGCGCAGTACGGGTCTTCCTCGTTGAAGACGCTCGCCTCGGAGACAGTCACCCATGTGCTGTTGTTCGCGAGGACGCCTGTATATGGGAGCGAATAGGTCGCGTTGGTCTCATTGGCTCTGTCCTTCGGGAGCTCGACCATATCCCACTCGTAGGTGGCGTTCGGCCAGTTGCCCCAGAACTTCGAGCCGCCCGGGAAGATGACCTCGGTCGCCTCCTCCTTTATCGTCGCGCCCTTGTTGAGAGCGTAGCGCAGACCGATACCGTCGTCGTAGGTGCGTATGTACACGGTCAGTATCGAATTGCCCTTGACGAGCGGGAACGACAGCTCGTTGTAGCGGTCGCGGATAGTTGTGTGCTTGCCGTAGGGCATGGTGTATATCTCGTCGTGAGGAGTTATCGTGCCCTCGGGAGCGTTCTTGCCGAAGCCGCTCGAGAGGTCCTCATTGCCGAGGACGAGTCCCATTTTCGAGGGCGAGATAACGGTCTCGCCGCTTGCCTTGGTCACGGAGTAGTAATAGCTTCCGTTATTGTCGTACCATATCTTGGTGACGAGCTTGCCTGTGGGCGATGTCGTCGTCAGCGACGGCAGGCTCGTTACGCTCGCGCCTGTGCGGGACTTTGCGCTCTCCTCGGTGAAGACCTCCTCATACGTGGTGACTGTGTCTCCGTCGAAGGTATAGGCGTAGAGCGGCAGAGCGTCGGAGTTGGGTCCGACGGGCTGGTCGTAGAACTGCACGTCATCGACAGCCATACTGATATCGCTGTCGGAATACAGCGAGTGACCTATCGAGTTGTAGATGTACTTGTCGAGTATTTTTTCCGAGAAGAGGCTGTTCAGCGTATCGGTTATCGTGTCCGCCTCGTAGCCGACCTTGTCGCCGTCGATGTAGTAGGTCGCGGCTTCGGGAGTGCACACGAGCATCAGCTCATGCCACTTGCCGCTGTCTGGAGCGGCGTCGAGGTCAAAGATAGCGCGGTGCTTCTTATCATTCTCCGTGGAATCGCCCGTGCCCGCGAATATGCTCGCGCGGAAAGCCTTCTTGTCCTTGACATCAATGGAGATGTCGGGCGACGAATATGACGAGGAGTTGCCCGTACCGAACGGTACCGTCGCGAACTGGAACAGACGCGAATAATTCGAGGCGTCGGAGTTCAGCTTGTACTTCATCGAGAACGTAAAGCCCTTGTCGCAGCCGCTCTTGAAGAGCTCGGGGAGCTCAAGCCAGCCCGCTCCGAACGAGCCGCCCTTGAGTGAGAGCACGTCCGAGCCGAGCTCGCTGTCGCGCGTAATGGAGGCTCCGCCGCGGAGATAAGCCTTTGTATCGGACTTGCCGATACTGCTCACGGCTGTGCCGACGGTACCTGCCGCTACCGATGTAGGCATCGCGGGGAAGGTGCCTGCCGCGAGAGCAGCCGCCGCCGCAGCGGCAGTGACAGCTCTTGTTAGTTTGTGTTTCATTCTTATTACCCTCTTTCCCTTCAGTAATAACCTGAAGTTATTTTTCTCTCTGCACGCAATCAGCGTGTCTATAACATACCACTTTAACTTTATCACATTGTACACACAATTTGCAACCCACTATCTACAGAAACGGTGTAAAATTTGAATATAATGATACATAATAATATAAATAAACTATAATAATTGTATAGTCATCCACCGTCGGTGTATAAAAAAGAGCCCGAGGGATATCCCTCGGGCTGTTGTGCCTGATGTTATTCTATCTCGATGAATGTCTTGCTGACTGTCTCGCATACCTGTGCGAAATAGCCGTCAGAAGCGAGCTTCTCCGCGCACTTTTCGGCTGTATCGCGTGATTCGAACAGTCCGAACACGGCAGAGCCGCTTCCCGTCATTACTGCCCTGAGCGCTCCGCACGCCGTCATCTTCTCCTCGATGTCGCTGACCTCGGGGAGCTGTATCGCTGTCTCGAAGAGGTTGCCGAAGAATTTGTACGCCTCATCGGGCTCGGAGTTGATAGCCTCGACCAGCGCGTCCGTATCAGGGTGGACTGGCTTGACCAGCTTGTCTATACGACCGTAAGCCTCAGCAGTGGAAACTCCCTCGTCACCCTTTGCGATAACGAGAATCCTGCCCGAATAATCGGAGATGGGCTCGACCATCTCGCCTATACCCGTGACGTATGCCGTGCCTCCCGTGAGGAAGAACGGAACGTCAGCGCCTATTTCCTCTGCGGGCGGTATCTCCTTGCCTATGAGCTTGTGCAGGATATACAGCACCGCCGCAGCATCTGTACTGCCGCCGCCCATGCCTGCCTGTGAGGGTATGCCCTTCTTGATGTGTATGCGGCAGCCCTTGCCCGCACCGCTGCGGTTGAGGTAGTAGTGCGCCGCCTTGTAGGCGATATTGTGTTCGTCACAGGGGATCGGGTCGGAGGAGGCAAACTTCTCGGGGACCTCACAGCTCACCTCGATAGAAAAATCGTCCTGAAGCTCGACCTCTACCTCGTCATATATGCCGACTGTCTGGAAAACGCTCTCCAGCGCGTGATAGCCGTGGTTGAGCCTGCCTACCACGTCGAGCGCAAGATTTATCTTTGCGGCTGTTCTGGCTTTCATTTCTTCTCCTCCTTCAGCGTTCCGAGGAACTGCTCTATCCTCTTCATTGCCTCCATGAGGTGTGCCAGCGAATAGGCGTAGGATATTCGTATGTAGCCCTCGCCCGACGCGCCGAATGCGCTTCCCGGGACAGCCGCGACCTTGTTCTCGTAGAGCAGGCGCTCGCAGAACTCCTCGCTGGTAAGACCCGTGCTCTTTATGGAGGGGAACACGTAGAATGCGCCCTCGGGGTCGAAGCAGGTGAGCCCGAGCCTGTTGAACTCGCTGACGAGGAAGCGGCGGCGGATATTGTACTCGCCGACCATTTTCGCGACCTCGTCGTCGCAGGAATCAAGCGCCACAACTGCGGCGTTCTGGCTTATGTAGGGACTGCACATTATGCCGTACTGGTGTATCTTCGCTATCTGCGACACTATCGGCTCGGGAGCGGCAAGGTAGCCGAGTCTCCAGCCCGTCATCGCATACGCCTTCGAGAAGCCGTTTACGTAGACTGTGCGCTCGCGCATACCATCGAGCTCGATTATCGAGAAGTGCTCCCTGCCGTAGGTGAGCTCGGAGTATATCTCGTCTGTCAGCACGATGATGTTCGTATCACGCAGGAGCTCGGCGATGGGCTCGAGGTCCTCCTTTGTCATTATCGCGCCTGTAGGGTTGTTCGGGAAGGGGAGAATGAGTATCTTCGTGCGCTCCGTGATCTTGCCGCGCAGGTCGTCAACTGTGAGCTTGAAGTTGTTCTCTATCCTTGTCGGTACTGAAACGGGCACGCCGCCCATAAGCTCCACAAGCGGAGCATAGCACACGAAGCAGGGCTCGACTACGAGGACTTCATCGCCGGGGTCGAGCAGACCGCGTACCACAAGGTCGATGGCCTCAGAGCCGCCGACAGTGACGATGACTTCCTTGTCGGGGTCATACTTAACGCCGTGCTTCTTCTCAATACGGCGGGAAATAGCCTGTCTCAGCGGGAGCACGCCCATGTTTGGTCCGTATATGATGTGCTTGCGTTCGAGCACCTGTATCGCCGATTTGCGTATCACCCACGGGGTCGAGAAGTCGGGCTCGCCGACACCGAGGGAGATTACGCCCTCCATAGTGCCTGCGATGTCGAAGAATTTGCGTATTCCCGAGGGCTTGACGTTCTTTATCTTATCCGAAAGGACCTTATCGTAATCTATCACGCTTAATACAGACCCCTTTCGTCGGGCTCCTCGCTGTCGATGAAGATGCCCTTTTCCTTGTATTTTTTCAGTATGAAGTGAGTGGACGTCGAGAGTATGCCGTCAATGGTGGCAAGGCGCTCCGACACGAAGAACGCGACCTCCTTGAGGTCCTTGCCTTTGACCTCTACCGCGAGGTCATACGCTCCCGAGGACATAAGGCTGACGCTCTCGACCTCGTCGTACATCATAATCGTCTTGGCGATGTCGTTGAAGCCTCTGTCGCGCTGGGGAGTGACCTTCAGCTCGATAGTCGCATAGACTGTGGGCTCTGCGAGCATATCGTCGTCGAGGATAACGCTGTAGCCTCGGATAATGCCCTCGTCCTCGAGCTCCTTTATCTGTGCCGCCGCCTCGTCAGCGGATATGCCGAGCATCTCGCCGAGCTCGGTGTTGGAGATACGCGCATTCTGCTGTAATATCCTGATAATCTGTTCTTTCATATATATCGTCCTTTCGGTTTTATTCAAGATTACAAGGGCTCTGGCAGAGGCTCTGCCTCTGCACTCCGCAAGGGCTCTGCCCTTGACCCGTCGGGGCTCTGCCCCGAACCCTGCAAAGGGACACAGTCCCTTTGAACCCAACTACGTTGCCGCTCGCAAGCTCGCTCACTTTGTACAAACGGCGAAGTCTGCTTTCGGCGGGCAACTAATTTTTGAGTTCTGAGCTCTGAGTTATTATTCTATCCGCAGGAAATTCGGCTTTCTCTCCTTGAAATAGGCGATGTAGCGGAAGCCTGCCGCCCTCGCGAGCTCTGCTCCGTCCGCGACGTTAGCGCCGATGTCCTCGACGGTATGCGAATCTGAGCCTATCGTCAGTATCTCGCCGCCGAGCTCGCGGAACAGCTTCACGTATTTCAGGTCGGGGAAGGTCGCTCCGAAGCCCTGCCGCAGTCCCGAGGTGTTTATCTCGATGCCCCTGCCGCTGTGTGCGAGCGAGCGGAAGCTCTCGGCGATGATGTCGTCATAACGGCTTATATCGGGACATATACCGTGTCTCTGCTTCATATATCTCAGCGAGTAGGTGACGTGTCCGACAACATCGAACAGCTCAGTCTGACAGAGTTCGTACACCTCGCGGAAGTAGCGTCCGAGGAGGTCGTATATCGCGTCCATATTGAGCTGAGTGTAGTCGATGAAGTAGAAGTCCTTCTCGCCGTGTATGCGGTGCACCGAGCCGATGATGAAGTCCACGCGCTTGTCGGCGTTGACTGTCTGCGCGGCGTCCTTGTCGAAGAGTATCTGTCCGAGCTCCGACCCGCAGATGAGGTTGAGCCTGCCCGCGTACTTCTCCTTCAGAGCCGTTATCGCGGCGACTGAGGCTTCATAATCGGCGGCATAGTCCGCGGACTCAATGAGAGCCTGCTCAGCCTCTGAGTAGTGCTCCTTCGGATACCAGGCGTCACATTCGCAGTGGTCGGTGATAGCATAGGCGTCGAGCCCAAGCTCCGCGGCACGCTGAACGCAGGCATTGATATCAGCCTCGGAGTCCACCGAGAACTGTGTATGTGTGTGGCAGTCTGTCAGAATCATAGCTTCACCCCTGTAATTAACTATTCATTCATTATATCATATTAAGATGAAAAATGCAACCGCTGAGAAGAATATTTTACAATAAACAATTCGGACGGCATATTAAAGATTTATCGCCGCGCCTGTTGCTTTTTCAAAAAAAGTATGTTATAATATTGTCATACTAACGGGCGGAGCGTTCCGCCCCGATTAACGGAGGTCATTATTATGAGAGCAGTCGTAACTGTCATAGGTAAGGACACGGTGGGTATCCTTCACAAGGTGAGCGGTATCTGTGCCGAGTACAACGTAAACGTCATCGAGGTCACACAGAGCGTATTGCAGGATATGTTCGCGATGATTATGCTCGTGGACATCACGGGCATCAACGCTGATTTCGCCAAGCTCGTGGACAGCATGGACAGCCTCGGCAGCCAGCTCGGGCTCTCTATCCATACAATGCACGAGGACATCTTCAATTCCATGCACTCGGTTTAAAGCAGTCAGAGCTCAAAACTCAGAACAGAGCCTTTAGCCATTAGCCATTAGCCTTTAGCTTATGGTGTCCGCTGATGCGGACGAATTTTTAAATATTATCGCCGAAGGCGATCCCATTAGCTTATGGCTAACGGCTAACAGCTAATGGCTCAACTTATATGAAGGGATAGAATTTAATGCTCAATGTATACAACATACTCGAGACGATACGAATGATACAGGACGAATGTCTCGATATAAGAACGATAACAATGGGTATCTCCCTGCTCGACTGCATAGATACCGACATAGACAAGGCTTGCGAAAAGGTCTACGAAAAGATAGTGAACAGAGCAGGCAGGCTCGTGGAGGCAGGTCAGCAGATAGAGAAGGAATACGGCATACCGATAGTAAACAAGCGTATCTCAGTGACGCCGATAGCAATGCTCGCGGCGGCGTGCCCGAACGGCGACCCCGTGAAGTTCGCGAAGGCGCTCCAGCGCGCGGCTGACACCTGCGGCGTAAACTTCATCGGAGGCTACTCCGCGCTCGTACATAAGGGCTTCTCCGCGGGAGATGAGGCGCTGATACGCTCTATCCCCGAGGCTCTCGACGTTACGCAGAACATCTGCTCATCGGTAAACATCGGCTCCACGAAGTCGGGTATCAATATGGACGCGGTCAAGCTTATGGGACAGATAGTAAAGCAGACCGCCGAGCGCACCGCCGACCGCGACTGCATAGGCGCAGCGAAGCTGGTCGTATTCTGCAACGCCGTCGAGGACAACCCCTTTATGGCAGGCGCCTTTCACGGCGTGGGCGAGCCCGACTGCGAGATCCACGTCGGCGTATCGGGACCGGGTGTTGTACGCGCGGCTCTGACGAAGTACCCCGATGCCTCGATAAACGAGATAGCGGACATCATCAAGAAGACCGCATTCAAGATAACACGTATGGGACAGCTTGTCGGCGCGAGGGCATCGGAGCTCCTCGGCGTGCCGTTCGGTATAGTTGACCTCTCACTCGCTCCTACTCCCGCGGTCGGCGACAGCGTAGCCCATATACTTGAGGAAATGGGACTTGAGATGTGCGGCACTCACGGCACGACTGCCTGCCTTGCAATGCTCAACGACGCCGTAAAGAAGGGCGGAGTTATGGCTTCCTCGACCGTCGGCGGTCTCTCGGGAGCCTTCATTCCCGTATCTGAGGACGCAGGCATGATAGACGCCGCAGTAGACGGCGTGCTCACGCTTGAAAAGCTCGAAGCAATGACAGCTGTTTGCTCAGTCGGACTTGATATGATCGTTGTCCCCGGCGATATCACTCCCGAGACTATCTCGGCTATAATCGCCGACGAAGCCGCTATCGGTATGGTCAACACCAAGACCACTGCTGTACGTCTTATCCCCGCTATCGGCAAGAAGGAGGGCGAAACGCTCGAATTCGGCGGACTGCTCGGAAGCGGTCCCGTTATGCCTATCAGGGACAAGTCGGCGGCTAAGTTCATCAACCGCGGCGGACGTATCCCCGCACCCATGCACAGCCTTAAAAACTGAGAACTCAGAGCTCAGAACTCGGTGTAGGGGCGGCGTCCCGCCGCCCGCACCTTACGAAACAACTCACGGCAACATTCAGTAGGGGCGCCCTTTGGGCGTCCGCAAATACACCCACGAACCACCCACAACCTCATTCCCTTCCGACTGAAAGGACACAAAATGCAGACATCAGAGAGCTTCCGCGTGTGTGCGCTCCTCTCGTTCTCGGGAGGCTTGCAGGACGCCTATACCTATAACGTCCGCGGACACGTTTTCGCCAATGCGCAGACGGGCAACGTCGTCCTTATGAGCCAGAACCTTATGACCGGCAGGTGGCACGACGGGCTGAAATATATGCTCCCGCTGATAGCTTTCGCGGCGGGCATATTCATCGCCGAGCGAGTCGAGAACAGGTTCAAGGAGGCGAAAAGTCTCCACTGGCGGCAGATAGTCATAGCTATCGAAATGGTGATGCTGTGCGTTGTCGGCTTCTTGCCCGAGAGCCTCAATATGGCGGCGAATATGCTTGTATCGCTGGCGTGCGCGATGCAGGTGCAGACCTTCCGCACTGTGCACGGCTACGGCTACGCGAGCACAATGTGTATCGGCAACCTAAGAAGCGGCACGGAGAGCCTCTCGAAGTTCCTGCGCGACAGAGAGCGGGAGGCACTGTTCAAGGCGCTCCACTTCTTCGGGATAATCGTAATATTTGCGCTCGGAGCAGGCGCAGGCGGTGTTATCTCGGCGCATTACGGGCTCGGCACGATATGGCTGTCGGTGATACTGCTTGTCATCGCGGCACTGATGATGACAAGGAAAACGGAATAAACAAACGGCTATCGCATACGCGGTAGCCGAACTTTTAAGGAGAAAAATATGGAGATTAGAGCCGCTAAGCCTGCCGACGTCGGCACGGTATATGATATCGCTCAGGCCACGATACGCGCGGTATATCCGCACTACTATCCCGCGGGCGCGGTGGACTTCTTTCTCGCGCACCACAGCCGCGATCACGTCTCCGCTGACATCGAAGCGGGAGCAGTGTACCTCGCCGAATCCGATGGAAAAGCGGTGGGGACGGTCACTGTCAGCGGCGACAGTATAAACCGCCTGTTTGTGCTCCCCGACGAGCAGGGCAGGGGATTCGGCGGTGAGCTCCTGCGCTTTGCGGAGGCTGAGGTAGCTAAAAGCTACGGCACGGCGAGGCTCGATTCGTCGCTCCCCGCGAAGCAGATTTACCTGAAAAAGGGCTATATGGTGATAGATTCGCGCGTGATAGAGGCGGACGGCGACTACCTATGCTACGACATTATGATAAAGCGGGTGACGGCAGATGCAGATTGAGCGGATAGCCGCACTCTTCGGAGTTACAGGCATTTCGGACGTCACTGAGGTCACGGCGGGACACATCAACCGTACCTTTATCGTCACTGCTGACGGCGGGCGGTACGTATTGCAGGAGCTCAACCGCGGCGTGTTCAGCAGTCCCGAGACTGTTATGGCGAATATCGCGCAGACCGAGGCAGCACTGAAAAAATGTACGGACATCTGTGTGCCGCACTTCCTTGACTGCGGCGACAGGAACTACATCAGCGCAGACGGCAAAATATGGCGGATGTACGCCTACTGCGAAGGCTCGCCGTGCGGGAACGAGCTGTATCTCACAGGCTTCTCCTACGGCACTTTCATACGCGTGATGAGCACGTCCGATGCGGAGATAAAGCCCGTGATAGAGGGCTTCCATGACTTTGACCGCTACTATGACAGGCTTGCGGCGGTATGTCCCGCGGGAGAGCTGCCTCCCGCGCTGACGGCTCTGCGGGAGCGGCTCGCGGACAGCTTCCGCGGCGTTCCAACGCGTATTATCCACGGCGATGCCAAGACCGACAACATCCTCATCGGCGAGCCCTGCACCGTTCTCGACCTCGACACGGTAATGGTCGGGCACGCAGCCCACGATTACGGCGATATGGTGCGCTCTGTGTGCATGGGCGGTGCTGACCTCGGCAGTATCCGCGAGCTGACGCACGGCTTCACGGACGGGCTCAGAGGTCTGCTCACGGACATAGAAAAAGCCTCGCTGTTCAGCGGGATCCTGTGGGTGACGGGCGAGCTTGCGCTCCGCTATCTCACGGACTTTTACAGCGAGGAGAGATACTTCCGCGGAAAGACGCGCGAGCAGTGCCTCGGGCGCTCGCGGGAGCTTCTTGCACAGCTTGGCGGCTTCCTCTCGGCGGAAGCTGATATTGAACGAATTATAGCCGAATAGCGGCAGGATACAGGGCTTATTTAATGCTCTTTATCCTGCCGTCTTTTACTATGAACACCCTGTCGGAGATGTCCATCATCGAGCGGTCGTTGTAGGAATCGGTGTAGAAGCAGTCGATGGGGTTGTCGCCGTAGAGCTCCCTGTAGCGCTTGACCTTATTATCACCGAAATTGAAGAACGAGACCTCCATTTTGTCCCAGTCCACTTCCGAGCAGATGAGGTTCTGTGTGTTGAGCCTGTGCTTTATCGCGTCGATGAGGAAGAACGGGCCCGCGGTGATGATGAGGTCGTCCTTGTCTATGCGGCGGAGCAGCCGCCTGTCGAGCTTGTGCTGGTTGCGCTCTCAGAAGCTGTCGGTGAGCGAGATGAGCTCCGTCTTGTCGCGGACGATGAACTTTATGGCGTCGTTGATACGCTTTTCGAGCGTCTCCTTGCTCGCGAGGCAGAGCTTGTAACTCGCTGCGTTCCAGAACAGCGACGGAAGGAAAAGGAGGATGCGCTTGTTGTGTCTCAGCATATAGAAAGCGAAATCTACGGAGCTTTCTCCGCGATATATCGTGTTATCAAAGTCGAAGACCTTTATCCCCACCACGTCCTTCCGAGAATAATCGTTGACTTTTACATTATACCAAAAAACGACAGAATTTGCAACAGATTTGAGGAAATTCAGGAGTGCCGAATACTGCATTATTTCAATCGCAATATTTGACCGAATTACCAAATATTGCGGAATTTCACAGCTTTGTCACACTTGAAAAATATCATAATTTTACTATAAGCTCTTGCAGAGAAGCAGTGCGTACAACTTCTTGCTGTTTAATCAGTTTTCTAATAATGTAAATAAAAAAAACTGTAGGAGATAATAACAATGCTGCCATTTTTCTTGTGATTATTGAATTCTTGTGTGCATTTCGCCTACAATTTGTTCACTTTGTCCACCCTATCTGCATTTAGTGGGTTGTTTAGTTGACTGTACATCTTATATAATGTTAACATAGTATTAATGTGCGTAAGCATATCCAACCAGAAGGGGGTTAATCATGAAAAAGATAAAGAAAATACTAAATTCAGGGATCAGCCTTGTTCTCGGCGCTTCACTCGCCGCCGCACCTGTTCTCGACAAAGGCTTCCTGTTCACGGTGGGCGCAGATACCGACGGCGGTATCGTCTTCTACGTCTCACCCGACGGAAGCGACAGCGGCGACGGCTCTCTCACCTCGCCGTTCAAGTCCCTCGAAGCCGCACGTGACGCCGTAAGAAAGGTAAACGGCAATATGACGAGCGACATCACTGTCTACCTCAGAGGCGGTGACTACCGCCTGACCGAGCCCGTCGTGTTCGACACCCGCGATTCGGGCAAGAACGGCTACACGATAAGCTACAAGGCTTACGCCGGTGAAACTCCTGTCATCAACGGCTCCGAGAAGGTTACAGGCTGGAGCAAGTTCAACGACAAGCTGTGGGCGGCTCCTCTCGACCGCGACTATAAGCTCCGCAACCTCTACGTAAACGACCGCCGCGCCAATATGGGCAGCGTGCGTGTACAGTCCAAGGGCGGCTACGGCAAGTACAACATCACTGCGGGACAGGCTGACTGGGCGTGGGATTCGGGAACGAAGGACGACGGCTCGTCCTACGCGGATAACGCAATGCCGAAGATAACCTCGAACTTCGACGACCTCGAGATTATCAACGGCACTACATGGAACGAGAACATTGTATGTACGCGCGATGTCAAGTACGAGAACGGCTCGGTCGTTCTGCTGTATCAGCAGCCCTACGGCTCTATCGCGCAGACTCCGGGCTGGGGAGCGGGCTTCTCGACGGGCGGTACACATACCATATATAATGCATTTTCATTCGTGGACGACCCCGGCGAGTTCTACTTCGACAAGACCGCAAAGATGCTCTATTACTACCCGCGTCAGGGCGATGATATGACCAACGCAGACGTTGAAGCTCCTATCGCGGAGCAGCTCATCGTGGTAGAGGGCAAGAGTACTTCCGACCGCGTTGAGAACCTCTCGTTCAGCGGTATCACCTTCGCGAATACGGACTATCAGCTCACGGACGTTGCGGGCTCGCACGGCAAGACGACCTGTCAGGCGGCTCAGACATATACAGCCTTCGCGGACTCGAACTGGCACAACAAGAAGTATGAGATGGTCGATACTCTCCCCGCAGCTGTTCACGTTCGGAGCGGCAAGAACATCAGGTTCACAAACAACGTTATCAAGCATACGGGCGCTGACGGTATCTCTATGACGAACGATGTTGTCAGCTCCGAGATAAGCGCCAACTACATAACCGATATCACCTCGAGCGGTATCACCATCGGTCACCCTCAGCACATCTACATTGGCGACGCTGCGGGCAACAACCACGAGCTCTTTCTGAAGGGCGTCGAGGGTCTCTGTACGGATATTCTCATCTCGCAGAATATGCTGTACGATATCAGCGTTGTACACGGCTTCGGCGGCTGCGCTGCTATCACCTGCTACTACACCGACAACGCAAGGGTGCTCAGCAACACCATTGAAAAGACCGCATACAACGGTATCCATATGGGCTGGGGCTGGTGCAACTTCAAGGACAGCGAGACCTCGCGCAACAATATGATATGCTACAACCGCGTTATCAACTCGCTGAACCGTCTCCACGACAGCGGCGGTATCTACACCATCGGTCAGATGCCGGGCACAGTTATCAACGAGAACTACGTTCAGGGCATACCCGCGGCGGGACAGTGGCAGCCGACTTACGGTCTCCACAACGACGAGGGTACAGCCTACATCGAGGAGAACGACAATATCCTCGAGATAAGCCCCAATGTTACATACACGATAAACTGCGAGGACTACGGTCAGAAGCACCACCTCAAGATAAAGCGCACATACGCGACAGTCAGCAGAATGGGCAAGAACCCGCCCGACTCCGACATCGACCCCATAATCGTCGTTTCCGACAACGTTTGGCCGTTCGAGCAGTACAAGATATGCCTTGACTCGGGCGTTTCCGATGAGAACCGCGCACTCGTTCCGAGGAGCGTGACCTCCGCCGCTAACTTCGTCTTCCCCGCAAGCTGCGAGACTACCTGCTCAAGCAAGCTCCCGATACGCAAGGGCGACGGCGTAGTGTGGATAGCTCCCGACAACACGACCACCTTCACCGCAGGCAAGACGATGACAAAGGCGGCTACAAACTCGACAACGATAAAGACTCCCGCAGAGGAGGGCGAGTACAGGATATATGTCACCGACGCGAGCGGCAAGATACTCAGCAAGTCTGACCACATTCTCCGCCTCAAGGGCACAGGCGACGTCAGCGACTACATACAGGCTGAAAAGTTCAGCGCACAGAGCGGCGTTGACCTCGAAAGCTGTGAAGAGGGCGGACAGGACGTCGGCTACATCGAGGACGGTGACTACATCGGCTTCAAGAACATCGACTTCAAGGGCGGCGAGGCGAAATCGGCTGATTTCCGCGTTGCTTCAAATGCTGACGGCGGCACGATAGAGGTTCGCATCGGCAGTGCAGACGGTACAAAGATAGGCGAGGTCGAGGTCGGCAATACGGGCGGCTGGCAGAAGTGGCAGACAGTCACCTGCGACATCGACAACACAACAGGCGTACACGACGTTTACCTCGTATTCAGGGGCGGCGAGAGCTACCTCTTCAACCTTAACTGGTGGAAGCTAAACTTCCCCGAGGGTCTTGAGGACACCATAATCAAGGGCGACCTCAACGGCGACAAGATAGTCGATACGTTCGACCTTATACTCATTCGTCAGGCGGCTGAAACAGGCGATGCCGACTACTTCGACGCAGCCGACCTCAACGATGACGGCGCGATAAACGCCGACGATGTACAGCTCCACTCGGACTACATACTCGGCAAGATAAAGAGCTTTTAAGGAATAGGGAGGTCATTCAATGAAAAGAGGAATCGCTATGATCCTATCGGGTCTTATTGCGGCTATGCCGCTCGCGGGCTCAATAACGCCCAAAAAGGCAGACGCCGCTGTGTCGTTCACTCATCAGGAGTGGACGGGCAAAAACGGAAATGAGAAGGTATTTCAGGTAAACCGCGCTCCTGCGTCGTGCAATGCCGTGCCCTATCAGGACGCCGCTTCCGCACAGAGCGCTGTATGGGAGTACAACGACCGTGAAAAGTCCGACTACCTGCAGATGCTAACAGGTGAGAACGAGGACTGGGAGCTCACAGTCGTGCAGAACGACGAGAGAGCCTCGGGCTTCCGCAACGGCGGCTTTATGAATTCAAACTACAACCCCAATCCCGCCGACGGCTGGAAGACGGTACAGCTCCCGAGGAGCTGGACAAGACTGGGCTTTGACTTTTCGATATACACCAATGTAGGCGAGCCGTGGCAGTCGAAGTATGACAGCTACGTTCCCGCACCGAATGCTCCGACGAACTACAATCCCGTCGGTCTGTACCGCAAGAAGTTCACGCTCGACGACACTATGCAGACGGGCGACAGACGCATCTACATCGAATTCGACGGCGTTGAGTCGGCGTACTACGTTTACGTCAACGGCAAGGAGGTCGGCTACAGCGAGGACTCGTTCAGTCCGCACCGCTTTGACATCACCGACTACATCACAAGCGGCGAGAACACTCTCGCGGTAGAGGTGCACAAGTTCTGCGACGGCACTTGGTTCGAGGATCAGGATATGATATACGACGGCGGTATCTTCCGCGACGTATTCCTCGTTAGTACGCCATCCGTGCAGATAAGCGACTATACAGTCCGCACCGACCTCGACAATTCCTACACCAACGCCGACCTGTGGATAAGCGCTGATGTATCCAACATCACAGGCTCGTCAAAAATGGGCTGGACTATCGAGGCTGACGCTTACGACGAGGAGGGCAACAATATCCTCAGCGGCGTGTCCACACCTATCTCGGGTATCAAGGAATACAGCAAGAGCACGTTCGAGCTCAGCACCACGGTCAAGAACCCGAAGCTGTGGTCAGCCGAGACCCCGAACCTCTACGCTCTCCTGCTCACGCTGAAGGACGACAAGGGCGAGGTACAGGAGATAGTCTCCACTCAGCTCGGCTTCCGTGAGATAGGCTTCACGCGCACCGAAGTAAACGGCTCTTATCAGGTGACCACCAAGAACTGGCAGGCGATCACCATAAACGGCAAGCGTCTGGTATTCAAGGGCGTGAACCGTCACGATACAGACCCCTTCTACGGCAAGGCTGTTCCTCAGGCAACTATGGAAGAGGATATCCGCCTGATGCAGCAGAACAACATCAACGCTATTCGTACCTCGCACTACAGCAATGATTCCTACCTCTACTGGCTGTGCAATAAGTACGGTATGTACGTGATGGGCGAGACAAATATGGAGTGTCACGCCCTTCAGGACAACAAGAACGACAGCACCCGTGCTCTCTTCTACGACCTCGGTCTTGACAGAACAGAGACTGCTTACAAGCGCCTCAAGAACAACCCGTCGATCGTGGCATGGTCTATCGGTAACGAGATGGGCTATACAGGCGACGCGAACGCTTCGGGCGGTCTGTTCCGCGATATGATATGGTACTTCAAGAAGAACGACCCCACCCGTCCCGTACACTCTGAGGGACAGGGCACGGCTCTCGGTACCGATATGAACAGCCAGATGTATCCGGGCTCCGACGTCATCGGCTACAACCGCGGCGACGGAAAGATCCCCTACGTTATGTGCGAGTACGACCACGCTATGGGTAACTCCGTGGGCGCTCTGAAGGAGTACTGGGACGTTATCAGAAGCTCCGACAGAATGCTCGGCGGCTTCATCTGGGACTGGGTAGACCAGTCAAGAGCCGTAAATATCCCCAACGGCGGCTGGGACTACTACTCACAGCCATACGCACACTCCAACCTCTACTCGGAGGAGGCTAAGGGCAAGTTCTACGGCTACGGCGGCGACTGGGGCGACAACCCCAACGACAACAGCTTCTGCGAGAACGGTCTTATCAACCCCGACAGAACTCCTCAGCCCGAGCTTTCCGAGGTCAAGTACCAGTATCAGAACTTCTGGTTCTCGGCTACAGCAGCTCAGATAGCGAACAAGGAAGTCTCCGTATACAACGAGAACAACTTCCTCGACCTCAGCGACTTCACTCTCAAATGGGAGCTTCTCAAGAACGGTATCGCCATTGACAGCGGCATAGTTGAGGGTGCTTCCGCGGCTCCGCAGAAGACCTCCACGATAAAGATACCCTTCGAGCTTCCCAGGAAGTACCTCGCAGGCGACGAATTCTACCTCAATCTCTCCGTACTCAACAAGACGGAGACGATATTCGTCCCCAAGGACTTCGAGCTCTCATACGAGCAGATACCTCTCGCAACAGGCGGCGGCACATCTGTACGTCAGCTCGAAAGTGAGCAGGAGCTCGCAATAGTTGATACTCCCGATGCATACGTTCCCACAGCGCACGGCTTCAACTGCGCTATCGACAAGTCCACGGGTCTGATGAAGAGCTACACCTACTACGGCGAGGAGCTCATCACCAACGGACCTACTCCCAACTTCTGGCGCGGCAACGTCGAGAACGACACGGGCTGGGGCGCAAGAGGAAGCTTTGACAGTGCATGGCAGAAGGCTATGAACGGCGCACAGGTTACGGGCTTTGACCAGTCCGAGGGCGCTAACGGCTCGAAGATCATTGTTGCACACCTGAACCTTCCCAGCGTAAAGTCAAGCATTGACATCAAGTACACATTCTATCCCGACGCTACTACCAACATCGAATTCTCGTTCGACCCGACACAGTCAGGGCTCGGCAACCTCATCAGAGTCGGCTCGATGATGACTCTGCCCGAGGGCTCGGAGGAAGTTTCGTGGTACGGCTACGGTCCTGTCGAGACCTTCAACGACAGAATGACAAACGGCAGAATGGGCGTATGGAACAACACCGTTTCGGGTATGTTCTTCCCCTACCTCAAGGCTGACGACACAGGTACTATGCAGCAGGTAAAGTGGGTGGCAGTAAAGAACAGCAAGGCTGAGAATTCAGTCCTCATCACGGCAGACAGTCCTATCGAGATGAGCGCTCTCCACTTCACTCCCAACGACTTGCAGGGAGCAGACCACCCCTACAAGCTCTCACCGCGCAAGGAGACCATACTCAGCCTCAACTACGGCTCAATGGGTACGGGCTCGGCTACCTGCGGACAGGCAACGCTTGAAAAGTACCGTCTGAAGTCCAACGTGAAGTACAGCTGGAGCTACACAATCGTTCCTGTTTCAACAAGTCTCACAGACAAGGATTTCTCGGATACAGCGGCTAAGCTCCGCTCCGACGGCACATCCATTCAGGACAAGAGCCAGAACAAGCTCGTAGTTCCCATAACAGGCACGGCTCAGCTCAAGTCCACCACCGACGGCAACGCTGTATCGGGAGATGTTACTGTACCTCAGTGCGATTCTATCGATAAGGCTCTCAGCGGCCACAACTCGTTCACAGTGGAATCCAACTTCGTTCCCACAGGAAACCCGCAGTTCAACATGATCGCCAGCAAGGGCGACCACGCATTCGGTCTGAGAACTGAGAACAACAAGGTCTACTTCTTCATCCATGCAGGAGGCGAATGGAGATCTGTTGAGTACACAGGCACAGGCGACCAGTGGCTCGGTAAAAAGCACCAGGTAGCAGGTATTTACGACGCTGAAAATGATATGCTCCGCATCTACTGCGACGGTAAAATAGTTGCAGAGAAGGCAACAGGCACTACAAGCGGTGTCACCACATCCGGCTACAACCTCACGATAGGCAAGTGCCCCGAGACAAACCGCGGCTCTGCTGCCGACTTCTACGAGCTGAGAGTGTACAGCAAGGCTCTCAGCGAGACGGAGCTCGCTTCGCAGAATACAGCTTCACCGACATACGGTCCCGACGACAAGTGCGTACAGCTCTGGCTCGACTTCGACAACATCGCAGAGAACGTCGAAGAGCCTGACGACCCGACACCCTCGCTCCTCGGCGACGCTAACCTCGACGGCAAGGTAACTATCGCAGACGCGACGGCTATCCTCCAGTCGATAGGCAACAAGGACAAGTACGCTCTCAGTGACGAGGCTAAGCTTAACGCTGACTGCTGCAACCCCGGCGACGGTATCACAGCGAGCGACGCTCTCGCGATACAGAAGCTCGACGCGGGACTTATCACTAAGCTTCCCGACCTTAGCGAATAACAGCATTTTTTACAGAGCCCGCAGATAATCTGCGGGCTTTGTTATAGCTTTTAGTTATATGGTGCAAACAAAAAAATCGTTATCATAGGGAAACAAATATAGTAAATCCTGCCTTTTATGTTATAATATTATCAATCAATGTGAAAGGAAAGCCAAAAATGCTTGAACTGAAAAACATCTCCTTCAATATAGACGACGGCGACGGTAAAAACGAGATAATCCGCGATATCTCGCTTGCTATCCCCGATAACAGATTCGTGGTCATCACGGGTCCGAACGGCGGCGGAAAGTCCACGCTCGCACGCCTTATCGCGGGCATACATCCGCTCACATCGGGCAATATCATCTTCGACGGCACCGACATAACCGATATGTCCATAACCGACCGTGCCCGTATGGGTATAGGCTTTGCATTCCAGCAGCCCGTACGCTTCAAGGGTCTGACCGTGCTCGACCTGCTCAGGATAGCCTCGGGCAGCAAGATAAGCGTCGGCGAGGCGTGCGACTACCTCTCGGAGGTCGGACTCTGCGCGAAGGAGTACATTGACCGCGAGGTGAATTCGTCGCTGTCGGGCGGCGAGCTCAAGCGTATCGAGATAGCGACAATTCTTGCCCGTGACGTGAAGCTCGCGGTATTCGACGAACCCGAGGCAGGCATCGACCTGTGGAGCTTCAACAACCTTATCCGCATATTCGAGAAGATGCGACAGTCCGACAAGAACAGGACTATACTTGTCATTTCGCATCAGGAGCGCATACTCAACATCGCCGACGAGATAATCGTGCTCGCCGACGGAAAGATACTCAAGCAGGGCAGCAGGGAAGAGATACTCCCCGACATAATCGGCACTCAGTACGCCTCGGGCGTGTGCTCGCGAATCGAATAAGGAGGCTGTAATACGATGAATATTGATACTATCCAGCAGAGGCTTCTCGAGGAAGTCGCAGACCTCCACGATGTTCCCGAGGGAGCATACAACCTCCGCGCGAACGGCAAGTCCGTCGGCAGGAACACGACCGCGAACATAGACATTCAGTCCAAGCCCGAGGGCAGCGGCATAGATATCCGCATAAAGGACGGCACCACCAACGAGAGTGTGCATATCCCCGTCGTTCTCAGCGAGAGCGGCATAAAGGAGACTGTGTACAACGACTTCTTCATCGGCGAGAACTGCGACGTCCTCATAGTTGCGGGCTGCGGCATTGACAACTGCGGCAATCAGGACTCGCAGCACAACGGCATACACCGCTTCTTCGTGGGCAAGAACTCGCGTATCCGCTACGTCGAGAAGCACTACGGCTCGGGAGACGGCAGCGGCAAGCGTATCCTTGATCCCGTGACCGAGGTCTATATGGAGGAGGGAAGCACTGTCGAGATGGAGATGGCTCAGATAAAGGGCGTTGATTCCACTGAGCGCACCACCCTCGCGGAGCTGAAGGAGGGTGCAAAGCTCGTGGTACGCGAGCGTCTTATGACCCACGGCGAGCAGCACGCTCTGAGCGTGTACAAGGTAAGCCTCAACGGCGACGGATCAAGTGCGGACGTCGTTTCGCGCTCCGTTGCGAGAGATACCTCGTATCAGAAGTTCGACGCCTGCATTATCGGAAACGCTGCCTGCTCGGGACATACCGAGTGTGACTCCATTATTATGGACAGCGGACGCATACTTGCTGTTCCGTCGCTCGAAGCCAACAACATCGACGCGGCTCTCGTCCACGAGGCGGCTATCGGCAAGATAGCGGGCGACCAGCTCATCAAGCTGATGACTCTCGGTCTGACAGAGTCCGAAGCAGAGGAGCAGATAATCAACGGCTTCCTCAAATGAGAGCAGCATAAGGCTGCTTCCCTTAACAAAAAATGTATTACCGAGCCCTGAATCAGGGGCTCGGTATTTTTTTCCGCGATTTATAAGGGCGGAGTTTCCGAAGTATGCCTTTTTTTATTATAGATATTGCTATTTTCAAAAGCATATGCTATAATATAGTATACATATATGCTTTTATGGAGCGTGATACTATGAGCAAAGCTGAACCTGTCAAAAAACAAAATCCTACCTACGTGATACTTCTGTGCATGGTCTCCTTCGGGCTGAATATGCTCGGAGCTTTCATATGCCGGAAATTCGGGCTGAACCTCTATCTCGACACGGTGGGGACCGTACTCGCGGCTGTATGCGGCGGATATATCCCAGGAATACTTGTCGCGTTCTGTACTACCTTCATCAAGGGCATATCCGATCACGAGGCGCTGTTCTACAGCCTGTGCGGAATGCTTATGGCAGTCTGCGGAGCGTTCTTCTCGAAGCATAAATTCTTCAACGGCTTCTTCAAGACTGTCGCGACGATACCGATTTTCACGCTCGTCGCAGTTATCCCCGACAGTATCCTCACATGGTTCCTCTACCCCGAGAGCCAGACCACGTTCGGTGATCAGCTCTCGTCCGACTTTAGGATAGAGCTCGCGGACAAGTCCATAACTGTTCTTGTTGTATTCTTCATATTCATTCTGCTCCCGAAGACGCTGCTGGAAAAGTTCAGATATCAGGTGCTCTATCAGGCTCCGCTCACGCACGAGATGGAGAAGGCGGTCCGCAAAAACCGCCCGCGCTCGCTGTCCATAAACATCAAGATAGCGCTGATACTCACGCTCGCCTCCTTCCTTATCGCGGGCTCGTCCACGATAATCAGCTTCGTGCTCTACAGGGACGCCACTATCCACGACCACGAGAGCATTGCCGCGGGTGTTGCTGAGGTCGCGGCAAGCACTATCGACGCAGATATGGTCGATGAATACATTGCCGAGGGTGAAGCCGCAGAGGGCTACTCCGACACGGAGAACCGCCTGTATATGCTCCGAAACAGTCACCCCGACATTCTCTACATCTACGTTTACAAGATTGAGAAGGACGGCTGCCACGTCGTATTCGACCTCGATACCGACGACATCGAGGGCGCGGAAGCTGGCGATATCCAGTCATTTGACGATTCGTTCGATGCCCTTATCCCCGACCTGCTCGCGGGAAAGCAGATAGACCCGATAATCACCGACGATTCCTACGGCTGGCTGATGACGGTCTACAAGCCCGTATACAACAGTGACGGAGAGTGCGTATGCTACGCGGCGGCTGACATCTCGATGAATGACATCGTCGCCTATCAGGAGCGCTTCATCGCGAAGCTGCTTGCACTGTTTATCGGCTTCTTCATAATCATAATCGCGCTAAGCCTGTGGTTCGTCCGCAGCAATCTGCTCACACCCGTCAATACTATCGCCTACAGCGCGGGAGCCTTCGCCTTCAACAACGACGGTGCCATCGAAAAGAGCGTCGAAAGGCTGAAGGGGCTCGATATCCGCACGGGCGACGAGATAGAGAACCTCTACCTTGCCTTTGTCAAGACGACGGAGGACAGCGTCCGCTACGTCGAGGACATAAGGGAAAAGACCGAGACTATCTCGAAGATGCAGAACGGACTGATAATGGTACTCGCAGACCTCGTCGAGAGCCGCGACAAGTGCACCGGCGACCACGTCCGCAAGACTGCCGAGTACGCGCGTATCATTATGACCGAGATGAAGAAGCGCGGAATGTATCCCGAGCAGCTCACGGACGAGTTCATCAATGACGTGATGAATGCAGCTCCGCTCCACGATATAGGCAAGATACACGTTTCGGACGTGATACTCAACAAGCCCGCAAGGCTTACGGATGAGGAATTCACGCAGATGCAGAAGCATACCACCCTCGGAAGCCATATCATCGACCGCGCGATCGATATGGTGCCCGATTCGGCGTACCTCCGCGAGGCGAAGAACCTCTCGGAGTACCACCACGAAAAGTGGAACGGCAAGGGCTATCCTCACGGACTGAGCGGCGAGGACATACCGCTTTCGGCGCGTATAATGGCTGTTGCGGACGTATTCGACGCTCTTGTTTCGCGCAGGAGCTACAAGGAGCCCTTCACCTTTGAAAAGGCAATGGATATAATCCGCACGGACGCAGGAACTCACTTCGACCCGCTCGTAGCCGAGGCTTTCCTCGGAGCAGAGGACGAGGTGCGCAGAGTAGCGGAGAGCTTCAGCAAAGAGGCAGCTTCTAAGTATAAGGGATAAGAAAAAGCAGGCAGACTTTTAAGTCTGCCTGCTTTTATGTAATTCTGATGTAAGAACTGTAATCTCACGCATTATTCAACGGGAACGATCCAGCCGAATGTATCCTCGATCTTGCCCCACTGGATACCTGTCATTGTATCGTAGAGCATCTGCGAGATCTTGCCGATCTTGTTGCCGTTTATCTCCATAACCTTGTCATTCCACTTGAGGTGACCAACAGGCGAGATTACAGCGGCTGTACCTGTACCGAATACCTCGTCGAGCTTGCCTGCGTCGTAAGCGTCAGCGATCTCCTGAATGTCGATGCGTCTCTCCTCGACTGTCAGACCCTTGCTCTTGCATACCTCGATAGCGGACTTTCTTGTGATACCGGGGAGGATAGAGCCCTGAAGCATAGGAGTAACAACCTTGCCGTCGATAACGAAGAAGATGTTCATAGCGCCCACTTCCTCGATGTACTTCTGCTCAACGCCGTCGAGCCAGAGAACCTGTGAGTAGTTCTGCTTGTGAGCCTCGTCTTGACCGATAAGGGAGGCAGCGTAGTTGCCGCCTGTCTTTGCAAAGCCCATACCGCCACTTACTGCGCGGACATACTTGCTCTCTACGTAGATGTTTACGGGGTTGAGACCGCTCTCATAGTAAGCGCCCGAGGGTGAGAGGATGATGATGAAGAGGTACTGAGCGCCGGGCTTAACGCCGAGGAAGGGGTCAACCGCGATGATGAACGGACGGATGTAAAGGGACTCGCCCTCCTTTGAAGGGACCCAGTCCTTCTCTATCTTGAGAAGCTCCATAAGGCAGTTGAGTGCGAGATCCTCGGGGAGCTCGGGGATAACGAGTCTCTCATTGGACTTGTTGAGTCTCTTGAAGTTCTCCTCGGGACGGAAGAGCTGTACCTTGCCCTCAGCGGTGCGGTAAGCCTTCATGCCTTCGAATACCTCCTGACCGTAGTGCAGGCACATAGCGGCAGGGGAGAGCTCGATGGGAGCGTAGGGCTTGATCTCGGGATCGTGCCAGCCCTGACCCTCGTCGTAGGGCATTACGAGCATATAATCTGTGAAGATGTGACCGAAGCCGAGCTTGTCGCCGGGCTGGGGCTTAGCCTTGAGGCTTGCTGCTTTTGTGAATTTGATTTCCATATTATTCAACCTTCTTTGATATATTTTCCGCGTTCATCTTTGGACGACGGAATAATGATAAACTCAGTTAGCGGAGAAGTACTTCTTCTCGTAAATTTTCTTGCAGACGATGACGGTAGCCGTTGCCGCGGCACCTACTGCCACGACTGCTCCTGTGATGGAGACTGCAAGTATTATCTTGGTTTTCTTATCCATAATATTCCTCCTCAGTGGGATATAGGACAATGCCTTCAATAATTATACCATATTTTTGAAGGCTTTTCCATAGCAAAGCTCTGAAAAATCTCACAAATAATGCTGTTGATATTTGTAGGGTTTGCTATTAGTCGTCGAAGGTGCGTATCCTCAGCTTTGCGCCGAGGCTCTCACAGACCTCGCGGGAGGCGTCGATCTGCTCCTGAGGGATTACGTCCACGATGGACATTATTACCTCCGCGAGCCCTGTCTTCACGCAGTCGGAGGTGAACTTCTGCATAGCCTCCCACGCGTTGTCGAACTTCGGACGCGTAACTGCCATATATTCGTCCTTCGTGCCTGCGTTGAGGCTTACCGATACCGTGTCCATCGCCTCGCAGAGCTCCGCGGCAACGCTCCTGCCGTTGACGAGGTCGCCGAGCCCGTTAGTGTTGATACGGAGCTTCGGACAGTTCGGGAGCATTCTCAGCGCCTTTGCGACGGTTACGACCGTATCTATGCGCTCTGTCGGCTCGCCGTACCCGCAGAACACTATCTCGTCATACTTGGCGAGGTCACGCTTGGCGAGGTCGTCGAATATCTCATCGAGCGACGGCTCGTGCTCAAGCCACAGCGGGTCGGAGCCGTATGCTCCGTCGTTGTGGGTGCGTATGCAGAACGTGCACGCGCACGGACATTTATTCGTGAAATTGAGGTAGAGGTTGTTTCCTACCTCGTAGGATATCGTCATTGCCTTTTTCATTTGCTATCGTCTCCAATTTTGAAATCAGTTATAGTAAGTCCGCAGGGGAGAGCTCCGCTGTCTATCGCGGCGGCGAGCTCGCTGGCGGAATCCAGCGTGAAATTGCCTGTTATGAGCACATTGCCGTCTGCTATGGCAGAGCTGACTGTCGGGGCGGAGATGAGCTCGTCGTCGAACCATATAGCTATCGGCGTGCCCGTTCCTGCGAGCTCTCCTGTGGCGGCGGCGAACTTGTCGCGACCGCTGTCAAACAGGGTAACGGATATCGCATACGACTCGCCGCTTACGTCCGACATCAGTACCGCTTCGGCATCGTTGATGTCCGTGTTCTGTAGGATTATCTCGCCCGTCGGGACGGTCTGTCCCTCGGAGTTCACCTCGGTATCGGTGCCCTTGCGGAAGGTGAGCTCGCCGTATCTGCACAGCGTTTCAAGGGTCGCTTCGTTCCAGTTGTCGGGGCAGTCGAACTCTATCAGCGCCGTTTCCGCGTCGGGGTATGTGACGTTCAGGTCGAGCTCGGGATATTCGGATATCAGCCTCATCTCCGCGATCTGTGTGCAGTCCGTTATAAGCGTGCTGACCTCGGCTTGGAGCGTGATACTGCTGTCGTAGCCCTTTGGAGGCTCAGAAACAGGAGCTTCAACGTTGCATCCGCTCAGCAGTGCTGCTGCAAGAGCTGTTATTGCTATCTTCTTTTTCATATTTTTCTCCTCAGTCGATGTAGATACGCGGCACGCGCTTGGAAATGCCGCATACGACCTCGTAGCCGATAGTTCCGTATATCTGCGCGAGGTCGTCGGCAGTGATGATGTCGTCTCCGTCCCTGCCGATGAGGGTCACGATGTCGCCTGCCTCAGCCTCGGGGACGCCGCTGACGTCTATCATCAGCTGGTCCATACATACCCTGCCGACTATCTTACAGCGCTTGCCGTGGACGAGTATCTCGCCCTTGCCCGAGAGCAGTCGCGAGTAGCCGTCCGCGTAGCCGATAGTCACCGTAGCTATGCGCATTTCGTGCTCTGCGACGAAGGTGCGCCCGTAGCTGATACAGTCGCCCTTGTTCACGGTCTTGACGTGCGAGATGACGGCTTTCAGCTCCATTACTGGCTCAAGCCCCTCGGGGATATCGAGGCTGACGTCGGGGTGAAGTCCGTAGAGGATAATGCCCGCGCGGCTGAGCGTGCTGCGCGAGGTGTTGCGGTAGCAGGTCGCGGCGCTGTTCATAAAGTGGCAGTGCTGGAGCTTTATCCCGCGGCTGACGAGCTCATCGTATGTATCAAGTATGAAGCTCTGCTGCCTGTCGGTGTAGGCGATGTTGTCGGGAGCGTCGCTGTCCGCGACCGCAAAATGCGTGTATATGCCCTCGACCGAGAGCTTGCTTATCTTCATCATTGCCGCTATCTCGTCCGCACACTCGGCGGGAGTGTCGTGCTTGAGACCGATACGTCCCATACCCGTGTCTATCTTGACGTGACAGCGTATCGAGGCGGGGGAGTTCTGCGCGAGAGCCTGCGCGTACTCGGTCGAGACCACGCCCTGTATGATGTTGTACATAGATATCTCGTGGGCGTATTCGGGCGGAGTATAGCCGAGTATAAGTATCTCCGCGTTGGGAGCGTAGTTCCTCACGGCGATAGCCTCGTCGAGATTGGACACCGCAAAATGCGTTATGCCGCAGTCCTGCGCGAGGGTGCGGACGATGTGGGCGTCGCCGTGACCGTATGCGTCAGCCTTCACGACTGCCATTACCTCAGTCGGCGGCGAGTTGAGCCCCTTGATTATTTCCACATTTTTCCTCAGCTGAGAGAGTGAGACTTCTGCCCAAGCTCTTTTCAGATATGGTTTCATTCCGTTCATTTCCTTTCCCTGTTCTGTTTTGTATGAAAAATCGGTTACATATGAAAAAATGTATTGAAAAAAAGTCTGTAATATGATATAATCATTTATATCGACATATTTGAGGTGTTGTATGCTCAAATCACTGATATCGGGTATGCCTGTCGGCTCCGCGAAGGAGCTCGCTACCGACCGCAGCAGGACGGTCTGTATAACAGGGCACCGCGAAAAGAATATCCTGCCGTACAAGGGCGATCCCGTATTCTCCGACATCACCGTCGGAGCTGTGAAGATGATGCTCTACAGGTACATTGATATGGCTGCCGAGCGCGGCTACACCGACTTCATCAGCGGGCTTGCCACGGGCGCTGACCTGTGGGCGGCTGAGTATCTCGTCCGCAAGAAGCAGAACGACCCGCGCATACGTCTCATCGGAGCTATGCCGTATCTGCGCCACGCCGAGCGCTTTCCGCGCGATTATGCGAAGCTGCTTGAGGAGGTCGAGCGGGCAGCGGACGTTCTCGTCACCGTGAATCCCGACCCCGATATCGTCTACGGCAAGCAGGGCGGGGCTGCGGGGCTCTACCGCGACCGCAACTACTTTATGGTAGACCGCTCGTCGGCGGTGATAGCCTTCCTCAACTCGGGGAGCTTTGCCTCTGGGACGTCGCAGACCGTCAACTACGCCTACCGTAACGGGCGGCTGATATGCCGCTTCGGTATAGATGACGTTTATGCGCTCATCGACCGTGCGGGGACAGACCTTCGGAGCATCGGGCGTGAGACGGTATTTCTCAACAATGTTTTCGACATTGCGCCCTGACACTACCCTATCATTATACCACATATGCAGAATATTTCAAGTCCCGCAGGCGATTTTTCTTCATATATATAGATGAGAATGCGTACAGGCGGCACACTATATTGCGAAAAAGGCGATTTTTCGTGAACGCACGTTCTGATTCAACACACTGTTGAATCAGCTGTTAAAACGCTTGTTCGTTACTCATTCATTGTTGAAAAGTTGAAAGATTTGTTGGTGTGGATTTTACGCCGTTTGCAAATAATGTCGAAATTTGTCATATGAATTTCATTCACATTACAGTGAATAAAAACAGATAATACTTATACGAAATGTTGACTCGGTCACAACGAAAGGAGAAACATTGCTATGGCAAAGAACAAAAAAGTCGGAAGTATCGCGGTACCCTACCTCATTACGATATTCGTGGGTATCCTTATCATCGGAGGAGGAACCTTCTTCTTCCTGCGCCATTTCGGCATACTCGGCGGGGAAAAGGAGCTCTCGGAGCCCTCTCCGCGCGATATCGCCACCACCACCTATCAGGACAACCACACCGTGCTCTTCATTCTCGACGAGCCGAGCCAGAAGTGCTCGACCACATTCGTTGTGATGCGCTCGATACCGAAGGATAAGAAGCTCATTTTTATGAGCATACCCTCGAATACCATTTCTCTCGTAGACGGAGAGCAGAAGGGTATAAAGTCCTGCTATGAGCAGGGCGGCGCGGGCGAGGCTGTTGCCTTCGCTGAGACTGTGCTCGGTATCGACATCGACAGGTATATGAAGCTCGATTCTGATTCCTATGTCAAGATATGCGATATCCTCGGCGGAGTTACCTACCCCATCTCCGAGGACATCGCCGGCTTCAACGGCGACGGCTCTGAGCAGTATCTCAACTCCGAGCAGATAGATAAGCTCACTACCTATGCGCTCTTCCGCGGCGGTGAGTACGAGCGCTCGTATACGGCAAGCTCGCTTGTTGCAAGAATGATCAACCAGTCCGACCTCGTGCGCGTGTCCGACAGCCTTGATAACAGCTTCAACAGCCTCGTCAATATGACCGATACGGATATCACAGCTGTTGACTACAAGAAGTACAAGACCGCGATAAAGACTATGCTCGAAAGAGGAAACGGCAATTCCATCGCGACGGGTCTTGTACTCGACGGCGACGATGCCGATTCCGACTATATCCCCAGTCAGGGCTTCATCAACGACTTCAAGGACAAATACTACACCCAGTACGAAGGAAAATAATGAACAACATCTTTGATACACACGCTCACTACGCCGACAGCGCCTTCGACGAGGACAGGGAGACCGTCCTCGCAGAGCTTCCCGAAAAGGGCGTCAGCTATGTTATGCTCGCCTCGTCGGGAGTGGGCGACACTTCCGAAAATTCCGCGCTTGCGGAGCGCTACGGCTACATTTACGCAGCTGCGGGAGTCCACCCCGAGAGCGTTGACGACAATCCCGCCGACTACCTCGACATCGTTGCCCGCACTGTCCGCTCCAACCCGAAGGAAAAGGCGATAGGCGAGATAGGACTCGACTACCACTACGACGGCTACGACCGCGAAAAGCAGATAGTCCTGTTCGAGGAGCAGATAGTTCTCGCGAAGGAGCTGGGACTGCCGATAATCGTTCACAGCCGCGACGCTGCCGAGGATACGATGAATATACTGAAAAAGCACCGTCCCGCAGGCGTTATGCACTGCTTCTCATATTCCGCGGAGATCGCGAGGGAGATAGTGAAGCTCGGTATGTACGTCGGCTTCACGGGCGTTATAACGTTCAAGAATGCAAAGAAGGCGGTGAAGGCTCTCGCGGAGGTGCCGCCCGACAGGCTGCTGCTTGAGACCGACTGCCCGTATATGGCTCCCGAGCCGTTCAGAGGCAGGAGGAGCGACAGCTCGATGATAGCGTACACGGCTCAGGCTGCTGCCGCTATAAAAGGACTTGACGTTCAGGAGCTCATTAACATCACCTGCGAAAATGCAAAAAGATTCTACTCAATATGAAGAGGTAACATATGTTCTACTGCTGCGGTATCACTGAAAAAGGCATTATGCCTCATAATGAGGACGCCCTGCTCGTGGGCAGGAACGTGCTCACCGACGGCAGGGTCGAGCACAGGCTCTCTGCGCCGTTCATCGCTGCCGTGTCTGACGGCGTGTCGGGCGAGAACGCGGGCGAGCTCGCGTCGAGGATGTGCCTTGAAATGGTGCGTGACCTCTCCGACTACCGCAAGGGCGAGCTGAAGGCGGGACTTATGGAGATACACCGCAGCCTCGCCGATTACAGCGAGGACGACCCCGACAGCCGCAATATGCAGACCACGCTCTGCGGCATAGCTGTCACTGATGAACGAAACGTTGTCGCGTTCAATGTCGGGGATTCGCGGCTCTACCGCTTCCGTGCGGGACGTATCCGCCAGCTCTCGCGCGACCAGTCGCTCGTGCAGCTGCTCTACGAGGAGGGCTCTATCACGCAGGAGGAGCGCCGCACTCACGTACACAGGAACATCATCTTCCCCGCATTCGGAAACGTCAAGACCGACCCGATAATCGAGGTCGAGGAGATAGAGGGCGGTATGGAGTACGGCGACGTGCTCATGCTGTGCAGCGACGGGCTGTCGGATTACCTCTCCGCCTACGATATACAGGAGGTAATGGAGCTCCCGAAGAGCCTGCCCAAGCGGCTCGATATGCTCGTCAAGGAAGCCCTTTTCCGCGGCGGAACGGACAACATCACGGTCGCGGCGGTCGTCTGTGAATACGATGGATAAACAAAAGGAGTACCGAGAGGTACTCCTTTTTAAATGCTGAAAATGTCGTCGTAGGAGACTTTGAGAATCCGTTTCAGCAGAATTATCTCGTCGGGGTAGAGGTGGCGTTGTCCGACCTCTATCTTCGCGAGCGCGCTCCGTGTTATGTCGCAGCCGTTGACCTGCAGCCGCGCCGAGAGCTGTTCCTGCGTCAGGTCGGCTTTTTCCCTGAGCAGTCTGATGTTGTTTCCTACCTTTGTTTCGATTTCTTTGTTCATAATGCACAATAACCTCCGCCAAAATTCTGCACCCGAACAGGTGCAAAGATATTGACTTAATTATATGCTTATGTTATAATAAAGTTGCACCGATATAGGTGCAAAGTAAAAGATTCACTACAAGGAGGAGAATTTTATGGCTAACAGAATAAGAACAGTAACATCACGGAATGATTTTGAAAGATTGGTTGAAGAATTTGTTATCAGCGGATATAAGCTCGAAAACAGAGGCGATAACAGTGCTTTGCTGAGAAAGTACAAGAAAAAAGATCATGCTTTGGTCGCGCTTCTGACTGTTTGGTGGTCGCTCGGTATAGGGAATCTTATTTATGCTTGTATTCCTGCGAGTGTAGAGGACGAAGTTTTGGTGAAACTCGAGAATGAATGATCTTTTCTATTAAAGTTCTTATGATAGCAGTAAAGGCTCACATTTTTATAGTGTGAGCCTTTACTGTTTTATGATTTTTTACCGTTAGTGAAACGATAGGCGTACATGGGCTGCATATGGTTTCGCCCCACGATCAGAGAATGAAGCATATCAGCCCCGAGCAGCCGTCGTTTATGACGCGTTCGAGCGTCTCCTGCAGCTTCATTCGCGCGTCTACGGGCATTTTGTACAGCTTGTTGTGAAGCCCCTCGTTGACAAGCTCGTGCAGCGACTTCCCGAAGATGTTGCTCTCCCATATCTTCTTCGGGTCGTCGTCGAAGCCGTCGAGCAGGTACATCACGAGCTCCTCCGACTGGCGCTCCGTGCCGACTATAGGCGAGACGGTGGTGTTGATGTTCGCCTTCATAAGGTGTATCGACGGCGCGGACGCTTTCAGCTTCACGCCGTATTTTCCGCCCTGCTTGATTATCTTCGGCTCTTCCAGCGAAAGCTCTTCAAGCTCGGGCATGACGATGCCGTAGCCCGTCGCCTCGACCTCCTCCAGCGCTGGAGCTATGCGCTCGTACTTGCGGCGTATCTCGTTGAGCTCCATCAGCAGCGGCATAAGGTCGCTCTCGCTGCCGAGCTCAATGCCCGTAGCCTCGCCGAGTATCTTGTAGAACAGGCTGCTGTCGAGGTCGGCGGTGATGGTCACCGATCCCTTGCCAAGGTCTATCGCCGTGGCGGCAGCGCTTACTATGTGCGGACACTCCGACATAGCCTCCGCCGCCTGTGCAGCCTCGCGCACGAGGTGTACGTCCTTCGCCGCTTCGCGTATGCAGCCGAGTATCTCGCTTTTCAGCCAGTGTCCCTTTTCGAGCGAGTTTATCCAGCGCGCTGTGCGGATGTTTATCTCCTTCACGGGGAAGGAATACAGTATCTCGCGTATCATCTCGCGTATGTCGTTCTCGTCGAGGGTGAGGCAGTTCACGGGAATTACCTTCGCGTCGTAGCGGGCGGAGAGCTCCGCCGCGAGAGCCTTAGCCTCGGGCGAGGTCGGGGAGGTCGTGTTCAGCACGACGATGAAGGGCTTGCCGATGGCTTTCAGCTCGCGGATAACGCGCTCCTCGCACTCCTCGTACTCGCTGCGGGGAATGTCCGAAATTGAGCCGTCAGTGGTAACTACGAGACCTATCGTGGAGTGGTCGGTGATGACCTTCTGCGTGCCTATCTCAGCCGCCATATTGAACGGTATCTCCTCGTCGAACCACGAGGTCATCACCATTCGCGGCTGCTCGTTCTCTATGTAGCCGACCGCGCTCGGCACGATGTAGCCTACGCAGTCGATGAGGCGGACGTTGAAGGTCGCTCCCTCGCCGAGGCTGACCTCGACCGCCTCCTCGGGTATGAACTTGGGCTCGGTAGTCATTATCGTCTTGCCCGCCGCCGACTGCGGGAGCTCGTCAAGGGCGCGCTCGCGGACGAATTCGCTCCTGATGTTCGGTATCACAAGCGACTCCATAAAGCGCTTGATGAAGGTGGATTTGCCTGTCCGCACAGGACCTACCACGCCGATGTAGATGTCGCCGCCTGTGCGCTCGGCGATGCTCGAATATATATCTTTAGCCATATTATGCTCCTTTGCAGATTATTCTTTTATCGGTATAAGCAGCATTCTGCCGTTTTCGAGCTTTTCGCCCGTGAGGTCGTTCTCCTCCATTATTGCGGAGGCGTCGGTGCTGTAGCGCTTGGCGATGTCCCACACGTCCTCGTTCTCGACGCCGAAGTAGAGCTTTATCGCGTAGTCGCCGTCTCGCTGCTTCTTCACGGAGTCATCGACCGTTATCGCCGTAACTGCACGTATCGTCGCGGAGCTGCCCGCGCTTATCTTCAGCGGGATATCAGCCTTTGCGGTGAGGACTCCCTCGGGCGAGATGTTATACGATACGTTTGCTCCCGCGAGCTCGGCTGTTACCTCCGCACCTGTGAGGTCGTCGCCGATGTCTATCAGCTCCTCGAAGGCTTCGTCACGGTCGGGCATTATCATCATTCCCGAGCTGTCTTTCGCTGCCATTGAGTAGGTGAGCATACCTGTTATCATCACCGACCTGCCGTTCTCGCCGACGCGGGTGTTGATGTTCTTGGGCGTGCACCACAGGGCATATATCTCCGCAGGGACTGAGTCTCCCTCGGCGAGCTTGGCTGAGTGTCGGAAGCTCTCGGCGTAGACCGCGGGCAGCTGCTGTGCCTGTATTTCCGAGTATTCGACCTCACACGGGTACACGGTCGAGTAGGCGTCAACGGCGGTCATAATGTCGGCAGTTTTGACGGCACGGCAGGTGATGCGCAGCTCAGGCTCGCATCTGAGTATGCGGTTCTCGCCGTCCTTGTCGGCGGCGGGAGCTATCCCGCATGAGATGACCTCCGCGCGGACTTGGCACTCGTAGGTGTCGTCAAGCCCCTCCATATCGAGTATCTGACTGTAGGGGAGAGTGAAGCTCATCGGCTCAAGCGAGGAGCTACCGCCGCTTGTGCAGGAGTAGAGGATATCCGCCTTTATCTCGCCCTTTGCAAGGAGCTTGCCCGACACTATCTTCTTCTCGCACTCACCCGCGGAGAATGTGCGGTAGATGATGTCCTCTGCGGCGGGCTGGGCGGCGGTGAGATTGACCTCCTCCGAGAGCTGTACCGTCTTTTCTGCGGTGAGCTTATTCGCCGCAAAGCGAACCGGAGCCTTTTTCAGCTGGATATTCATACCGAAGGCGTCGCTGACGACCTCCTGCGAGCGCTCGCCCTTGACGCCTATCCGCACCGATACCGCCCCTCTTACATCGAGGCGGCGCTTGTTTACGGCGCGGAAGTTGATGTGGTCGGACTTGGCGGCGAGCGTCACCTCGGGAGAGTCGGTGCTCCTGCCGAGCTCCACCGTCTTCGAGTAGTCCTGCTTCTGCGTGACGCACCTCAGCTCCGAGCCGTCCTCGCCGCAGTAGAGCAGGCGTATCTCGCACCTCAGCTCGTAGGTGAGGCGGTCGCCGCTCACCGACCAGTCTGACACAACTGGTATCACGTCGCACCGCACGAGCCTCACGATGTCGGGGTAGTAGTCGGGGAGTATGTAGTCGAGCTCCACTCCCTGTTCCTGCACGCCGCTGTATATGACCTCCTCGGCGGGCACGGCTTCTCTGTTCAGTCTGAATTCCATAGATTGACCTCCTTGAAAAAATGCTTTACAGCATTATATTCACCGAAGGGTACAAGTATGACTGCGGCGGAATATTGCACAAAATTCAGCGGTTGGGAGGCTCATTTTTTACGTTATCGCCGTTTAATATTTAGAAAGTGTAAACTTTCGCTGTGCGCTGTTTACTTTTGCCTCAAAAAGGATTAAAGTATATAGTGTATTTTTATGTTTGGAGGATAACAGCAATGAGAAAACAGCTTATAGGCAAAGCAGTTTCCGCATTAATCACGGGCGTCGTTGCAGTAGGCAGCACGGCTCCCGCATTCCTGTCGCCGTATACGGCTATGGCAGGTCAGCAGCTCGGACAGACCGATTTCGACGAGGGCGTTGGACTCCCGTGGCACATCTGCGAATCTGCTCCGGGCGAGATGGACTTCGAGATAGACAACGGAGTCTACAAGATCACTATCGTCAACCCCGGCGGAGCCTCGCAGGGCGGTGAGGACAGGTGGGACTGTCAGTTCCGTCACCGCGGACTGAAGATAGTTTCGGGACACCAGTACAAGGTCAGCTACGAGATAACCGCTTCCAACAGCGGCAAGTACTACACCAAGATAGGCAACCTCGACGGCGATGTGGAGATATGGCACAATATGTCCACGGGCGATGGCGACTTCAACAACACGTGGGACCCGATACAGATAAACGCCAACGAGACGAAGAAGGTCGAGGTCACGTTCACGCCCTCGCAGTCGATGGAGGTCGCGGAGTGGGCTTTCCACCTCGGCGGCGACGGACAGTACACCCCCGGCGGGTGCTTCCCTGCGGGAACAGTCATCACCTTTGATAATATGTCCCTGATCGACCTCAGCGGCGACGAGAACGACTATCAGCAGCCCGAAAAGTGGCAGCGTGCCGACATCCTCACAAATCAGGTCGGCTACTTCACCGACCGCGCAAAGCGTGCGACCCTGCTCTGCGACGACAAAAAGGGCGTGAAGTTCGACGTCGTGGACGATAGCGGCAAGAAGGTCTACTCTGGCAAGAGCGAGTATTTCGGATACGACAGCGATTCCGACGACACCGTACATATCATCGACTTCTCCGACCTCGACGAGGCGGGCGTGTACCATATCGAGGCTGAGAACGGCTCGGTCAGCCGCGATTTCACTGTCGGCGGCAGTGACACCTATTCGAGTATGCTCTATGATTCGCTCAACTACTTCTATCAGAACCGAAGCGGTATCGACATTGAGGCTTCACTCATCACCTCGGGCGACGCGGACGCTCTCGCGCGCAAGGCGGGTCACCCGAAGGATATGGCGGAAATTGAGCACACGTGGGGCTACTCCGCTACGAGCGGCAGTATCGACGTCACGGGCGGCTGGTACGATGCGGGCGACCACGGTAAATATGTCGTGAACGGCGGCTTCTCTCTGTGGATGATGCAGAATCAGTACGAGACAGCGGTCAAGTACGGCTTTGAGGACAAGTACGCCGACGGCACTATGAATATCCCCGAGAACACCAACGGCTACCCCGACCTCCTCGACGAGGCTCGCTGGGAAATGGACTGGATGTTCAGTATGATAGTTGACAGCGGCGAGTACAAGGATATGGTCTACCACAAGGCTCACGACGAGAAGTGGACTGCTCTCGGCATTGCTCCTGCGGACGACACGATGAAGCGTATCGTAAAGCCTCCGACGACGGCGGCTACGCTCAACTTCGCGGCGTGTGCGGCACAGTCGGCGCGTCTGTGGAAGGGCATCGACGACAGCTTATCGCAGAAGTGCCTCGAGGCGGCGGAGAAGTGCTACGAGGCGGCTAAGAAGCACCCCGCGATGTACGCTCCGCTCGATGAATCCGTGGGCGGCGGCGCTTACGGCGACGACGACGTCACCGACGAGTTCTGCTGGGCGGCGACCGAGCTCTTCATCACTACGGGCAACGAGGACTACTACGACGACATACAGGAGAACAAGTTCTTCCTCTCTGTGCCGACCTCGCTCGGAGGCGGCGAAAGCGTCAATACCATCGGCAGCATGGACTGGGGCAACACCGCGGCTTGCGGTACTCTCAGCGCGGCGCTCAACACCGACGCCTTCGACAAGGGAGATGCCGAGATAATCACCGACGCGGTAACGGGTGCGGCTGACACCTTCATCGAGCTTGAGGAGTCACAGGGCTACGGTCTGCCCTACGGTGCGAGCAAGCTGGCGTATAACGACTCCGACGAGGGCTACGTGTGGGGAAGCAACTCCTTCGTGACTGATAACTCTATCGTTATGGCGTTCGCGTATCTGCTCACGGGCGATGACAAGTATATGGACGGCGTTATCGGCGGTATGGACTACATACTCGGCAGAAACGCCATGGACTACTCCTATGTGACGGGCTACGGCTCGCACACCACCGAGTACCCTCACCACCGCTACTGGTCGTGGCTCATCGACGATACCTTCCCGAAGGCGCCGTGCGGCGTTATGGCGGGCGGTCCGAACTCGGGCATGCAGGACCCGTGGGTACAGGGCAGCGGCTGGAAGAAGGGGCAGATTGCTCCGCAGAAGTGCTACCTCGACCACATCGAGGCATGGTGCGTGAATGAGTGTACCATCAACTGGAACGCCTCGCTCGCGTGGGTGGCGGGCTTCCTCGCGGAGGAGAACGGCGGTATCGTCGTAGGCGAGACGGGTCGCTCGGCGGGGATAGTCAACGACGGCGGCAAGAGCGATTCTGACGCCAAGGTGACGACTGCCAAGACCGACAAGAGCGGCAAGACGGTCACGACGACCAAGGCAAAGGCTTCCAAGGCGGACGACTCCGAGAAGAGCTCGACAGGTGTGTGGATAGCTATTGCGGCTATCGTCGCTATCGTGGCGGTCGCGGGAGTTGTCCTCGCTATCGCGCTGATGATATTCATTTACAAGCTGGTGAAGCTCAAATCCGAGAAGAATCCACCAAGCGACAAGAAATAATGTAGGGACGCCCATTGGGCGTCCGCAAAAAAACGGTCAATGGGATTACCATTGACCGTTTTCTGTTAGTCGCAGTCTGTCATCGTGTTGCCCGACTTGCTGTCGTGGCTCGACTCGGAGGAATGGCTGTCGGACTGCTTGTGCTGGTCGTTTTCGACGTCAACAGTGTGCTTCTTCTTGCTCATTTTTTCACCTTCTCGGATTTATTGGACTGTGTCCTGAGGATAGTATGAGCAGAAATTTCCTGATTATTCACCGAGGTCGAGAGTGAATTCCGTGATGTAGCCGAAGCTCTGATGTCCGTACCGGTCGTCGAATTCGATTGAGCCGTTTTCGTTGGATTGGCAGTTCTTGTCGCCGACCTTTATCGTCAGCGTCTTTGAATCAGTCGATACGGACGCGCTTGCCCATTCGCCGTCGGGCATATCAATGGGATTTATCGGCAGACCTTCAATGAGGTTGCCGTCCTCGTCGAACACGAACATAAGCGGGTGAACAGCGTGGCAGCATCCGTCCTCGGTGCCGTTTTTAATTTCTTCACGCATAGCGATGTCGTAGCTCTCGGGATAGCCGCCGCGGCAGAGCATCATCGCGGGCGAGATGCTGTATACCGTGAAGTAGAAGCCGTCCTTTTCTGCGGTCTTGTTTATCTGACGGACAAGGCTCGTATCGGCGGTGACATTCTCGCTGAGCTCAAGTCTGCCGTCGTCGTGTCCTTCCATGATGTAGTAGCTGTGCGGCGTGTCGGTATCGTAGTCGTAGGTCGATATCTCGTTCGACCATACGCTCGTCAGCGTGACCTTGACCTCGGCTGTGTCGTCGAAGCGTGCCTCGCAGGGGAGTATGCACGTCATACTGCCCGTGAAGCTGTTGCTCTCGCCCTCGTCGATGACGAAAGTTCCCCACCAGTCCGTCATGAGGTTCTGTCCGTCGTAGCTCTTGGGGTGGTACTGCTCGCCGTTGATTTCAAGAGTAGCCGTGAAGCCGAGCTGGTGAAGCCCCTCCTCGTTGCCGTTTGTCATTTCGCCAGTGAAGCCGAGTATCATCTCCAAGCCGTCGTAGTAGGCGCTGTCGAGGTCAACGCTGAATTTGTCGTTCTCGGCGTGGCTGACCTCCTCGAACTTGACCGCGTGCGGAGCAATTTTGTCGTACTCGTTGCGGTCGAACTTGTCGATAGGTCCTGTGTAGCCGTTATCGTAGGTTATCGTCCTGTTGCGCTTGTCGGAGAGCTTGTCGAACGCTCCGAGCCTCGAAGCTACCGCGACTGTGCCTCCGCAGGCGGCAACTACTGCGACTGATATCGCCGCGATGACCTTGCCCATTGGTCTGTGTTTTATCTTCTTCCTGTTATTATCGCTTCTCATGTTCATTACCTCTTCCCTGCACTTACCGCTGGGATAAATGCGGTCTGTCACATTTTTATAATCGTTCATATTCATAAGCACATCTCCTCGCCTAAAGATTTTTTCAGGAGCTTCTGCGCCCTGTAGAGCTGAGTCTGAACGGCTGTTTCGCTTTTGCCGATTATTTTAGCGGTCTCTGTCACGGTGTAGCCCTCATAGTAGTAGAGATGTATCACTATCCTGTACTTCGGAGGCAGCTCCATGACTGCGTGGTATACCGCGCTCTCCTCGGGCGTTTCGTACACGAGCTCCGCCTCGTCGAGCGGTACCGAGTTGTAGAAATACCGATATCTCGCCGAGCGGAACATATCCCTGCACTTGTTCGCCGCGACCTTCATCAGCCACGCCTTTTCGGCTTTGTCGTCGGGAAAGTCAATGTCGGTGCGGAAGCGTTTGATAAACGTTTCCTGCACGATGTCCTCGGCGTCGGCTGAGTTCTTGCAGTACGCGAAAGCTGCGCGGTAAACGGCACTGCTGAACTTGTCGTATATCAGCGCCATCTGCGTATCGTTCACGGCTCGACCTCCTTTCTTTTTGTATCGTGCCCGTTCAGAAGCTTGTAGGGTCACCGTGCGGTAAAGCTGTTGTTTGGAAACAGTGACCTGCGAAGCCGGCTGAAGGGACACCCTTCCTTTGAAGCGCTTCTACTCTATAAACGAAATGGGAAAAGATAATATCACAAAAACGGGCGGACTTTTTTGTCCGCCCGTTGTTCTGGCTTGCGGACGCCCAATGGGCGTCCCTACAGTTTTACTGTATCACGTTGATGAATTTGAGCCGGAACCTGCGCAGAGGCTTTGATTCCTCGTACAGCTTCTTCGCGAACTCATTGACGAACTTCATACCTGCGTCTGCTTCTGCCTTGCTCGGCACGTCCTCGGAGAATGCCGCGCGGAGAGCCGCGTCCGTGCAGGCGGTGAAGCCTCCCTCGGGGAAGAGCCTGCCGCCGAGTGCGCGGTCAACCTTCGCCGCAAACTCCATTCGCGACTCACCCTCGCACTTGATGTCCATTATGCCGAGGAGCTTCTCGGCGTAGCCGTAGATGTAGCGCATACGCTTCGAAGGGTCGCCCTCGCGGAGGCGCTTGCGCCTCAGCCGCAGTATCAGCATGCGCCTCAGCAGTGCCGCTTCGATGAACGCCGCCGCAAGGAGTATCGTATATATAGTGTACTTGACCTTTGGCGGGATAGTGATATGTCTGAGCCTGCCGCCCCAGCCGATACCCGCTTTGCCTGTAGTAGCGGCGGTCGTTGCGGCTGATGTGATCGCCGCAGTCGTTGTATTGTTTGCGGAAGCTGTGCTTCTCGGACGGTGAGTGTCGGTAGTTTCGCCCGATGTAGTTTCCGTCGTGACAGGAGCCACAGTAGTCTCGGTATCGGTCGCAGCCTCGGTGGTAACAGCGCTCGTGGGAGTAGTATCTATCGTCTGTGCTGAGTAGCCCGCCGTGAATTCATAAGGCACCCAGCCGTAGCCGCTGAGGTAGACCTCTACCCACGCGTGGCTTCGGTTGTCCTTGACGTCTATCTTGTAGGTGTGGAGGGCAGGGTGATAATATGCATCGTAGAAGTCGTCGCCGACAATGACGTAGCCCGTCGCATAGCGTGCGGGAATGCCTGCCATTCTCGCGAGGATAACTCCCGCGGAGGCATAGTGCGTGCAGTAGCCCTTGTGGTTCTCAAGCAGGAAGTAGTTGACGAAGTCACGGTTGTTGGGAGTGCGCCCCGGGGTGAGCGAATACTCCGCCATAGTGCTGACCTTTGCCCTCAGCGCATCAAGTACGTCTATCTGCTCTCTTGCGGTGCGCTTTTTGGAGCCGTCGCCGAGCAGGGGAGCGAATTCACTGCGAACCTCAGCCATTTCTGCGGTGTCGGGCACCTGCAGGTAGTTCCTGTATACGAAGTCCTCATATTTTTCCTCCACAAGCTGAGTGAGGAGCGCATCGGGAGCGTCATAATAGTACGATGACTGTACGCTGATATTCGGAGTAAGCGTGAAGTAGCTGTCGCCGTCCCTGTTGAAGAACAGACCGTTCTCATCGCAGTAGTCCATTATCTTTCTTCGTATATCCGCATTATTCACACGGTCGGGCGTGCATATCATACGTGACGCCGTGCCGAGCTGTGAGATGACCTCGTCGGGAGAATACGGGAAGAAGGAGTAGGCGTACTCGTCCTTGTCGTTCTTCTTTGAAACAACGTCCTTGTCGTAGTTGTATTCGGCTACGCTGAACGAAGCCGTGCCATATGGAGCAAAGACGCGGTTGTTGCGCAGATTCGACTTTATGCGTATCGAGTAGTCGTCCCTGTTCTGATACATAAGGTGGCTCATCGTGTACGGGAAATCCTGCGGGTGTACAGAATAATCCTTGAAGTCGCTGAAAACTTCGTCGCTGTATACCGAGTCGGAGAAAGCCGTCCACTCGTCGGAGGTGTATTTTACGCCCGTGAACTCCTTGAGGTATATCGCGCCGTCGAAGCGGTCACTGACGGTGACTACGAGGTCTGTCGTGTCCTTGTAGCGAAGTCTGTCAACGTTGCCGAGCTTGTGGGTATCGGTCGTGAATGTGAAGCCGAAGGCGCTCGTGATGTTGGACACGCTTCCCGCGATGTCGTCGATGGTGAACGAGTTCACGGCGTCACGGACGTCGCTGCGCTTTTTGTTTATCTCATCGCTTCGCTTGTAGTCCATGATCTTCATCGTGCAGGCGGTGATGAGAGTAATGGCGATCACCTCGGTTATGACTATGACGCCGCATTTCTCGGTGACCTTCAGCCTCATCTGCCGCTTGGGGAAGAAGAGGTTCTCCTTGCGGACGAAGCCTCCCGTACCGCCCGAATATTCGCCGATGTCGATAGTCGTCATCGCGAAGAGTGCGAGCCAGTATGCCACGAGGAGCATTCCCCAGAACACCGACACCTTCATACCGTTGTAGAGCCCGACCTCGAGGACGGGGAAGGTCACTATCAGCGGAGGTATCGAGTTGGGGCGGTATATCGTGAATATGTAGATTATGAGAGCGAGCGCCCATACATAGAGTACAAGGAAGGTGGTGACAGCGCTCAGCTCGGCATCGGGCTTGAGGAATTTGTAGTAGGAGATGTCCGTGTGGTAGGCGGCGCTGTATATCCTGTTGTAGATGAATTTGAAGCCGAGCGCGAGCTTTTCGATGCTCCTGTAGCACGCGAACAGCGCGATGAATGCCGAGCCTGCGGCTATCCATATGCCGCGCTTGCCCATCAGAGCGAGGGTTATATACACAGCCGAGAAGAGTATCGCCGCAAATACCAGTGCGGGCTTGTTATACTCGATATCGAACATCGAGAAGAACGACATTATCGTTGCAACAAAGCCGCACACAGCGATGGCTACAGCCTCAATCACCCTGAAATTCGGGCGCTTCTTTTTCACGGACATTATGATACTGTCACATATCGCGATGCCGTTGCTGTTCTTTAAGTGTTTGTTTTTCATATCCTGTCCTTTTTACAGTTCAATATCCTTTACAGAGGAGCTTATCCTGCCGATGACAACGGGGATAGTATTGAGGTTGGGATAGCTCGTCAGCGACTTGGCGGCTTCCTCAAGCGAGGGTACTACCACGAGCGCATTGAGTATATCCGCATCGATGTTGTCGTCGATGTATTCGAGTACGGGCGTATCGGGGAGAGCGGTGATAAACGTAAAGGACGACAGCGACAAGCCGCTGTGCTCCGTGAAATAGAGCTCGGGAGGCTCGCAGAAGAGGTTGTCCGTCACGGAGAGTATCAGCTCCTGCACAGCTCCCGCGAGGTCGTCGGAGTCGGCGATATTGCGCTCGACGAAGCCGTTAGCCTTGCCGCTGTAGAAGACGATTGAGTGCAGGCGCTCGTTTTCGAGCATAAACTGCGACACCGATACGAGCGCCTCCACGAGGGTATCGTATACGGGCAGAGTGAAGCGCTGGTCATTCTTCTCGTAGTTCTTGAGGTTGATGAAGAGCGTGCACGGAGTGTCCACGGGCAGGCTGTAGTCCTTGACGATGAACTCGTCCTTCTTCGAGCTCAGCTTCCAGTGGATACGGTTGAGCTTGTCGCCGGGGTGATAGCCGCGGAGGTCGAATACCTCTGACGGGTCATCGCCGGGCTTGTGCTCGGAGAACACATTGCTCTCCTCGTTTATGCGGTCGAGGTAGCTGACCTCTCCGCCTATCTCGTGTCCCTCGGGCATAACGGCGACCTCAGCGGTGAGGTTCCTGCCCGTCTTGAACTTGAATATCTTCAGCGGGTCGTAGAGGTAGATGTAGGCGCACTTGATATTGATTATGCCGCAGAACTGCGAGCTCAGCTGGAACGTCACGCTCTGCTCGTTGAGCGGCTGGACTGGCATATGGAGCTCGAAGGTGTTTATCTCGTTGTTGAACACGTTGTAGTATTCGATGTGAGCCTCAGCCTTGCCGATGGGGAGAAAGCTCCTGTTGTTGAGGCGAAGGAATACAGGGAAGTCCTCGCGCTTGGCGGCGGTGCCGTCCCTGACGGACATATCAGCCTTTACGAGGAGCTTCGTGATGAACGTAGTCACGAACATCAGAACGGGTATCGTGCACACCACGACGAGCAGTACCAGTGCGAAATCCCACAGGTACATCACATAGAATACCGCGCAGATGATTATCAGTACGGCAAAGAATATCTTCATCAGAAGCATGGCTCAGACCTGCTTTTCGGATATCGCGGGAGAGGGCACCTTCTTGATGATGTCGGCGATGACGCTTGCGGCGGACACCTCCGAGAGCTTAGCCTTCGAGCTGAGGATGATGCGGTGCTCGAAGACATCGCCGCAGATGTAGACGATATCGTCGGGGATAACGTAGTCGCGTCCCATAGCGGCTGCAATGCCCTTGGATATCTGCATGAGCGCGAGCGTACCTCTCGGGCTTACGCCGAGCTTTATCATCGGATGATTTCTCGTTGCGGCGGAGAGCTGTACGATGTACTCGTATATCCTGTCATCAATGTAGATGTTGGAGATGTACTCCTGCAGCTCCATTATCATTCTCGCATTAGCGACCTCATTAACGCCCTCGAGCGGGTTCGAGTTGAACTTGGATTTGAGGATAGCCACCTCGCCGCCGAAGTCGGGATAGCCCATGCTGAGCTTTATCATAAAGCGGTCGAGCTGTGAGTCGGGGAGGTTGTGCGTACCCGCCGAGCCTATGGGGTTCTGCGTTGCGATAACGGTGTAGGGCTCGGGGAGCTTGTATGTATTTCCGTCAACGGTAATGCTCTTCTCCTCCATGAGCTCAAGCAGAGCGGACTGCGTCTTACTGGAGGTACGGTTTATCTCGTCCGCGAGGAAGAGGTTGCAGAAGGCAACGCCGGGGCGGAACTCGAAGGTGTTCTTGACCTTGTTGTATACGTTAAAGCCAGTAACATCGGACGGTAGCACATCGGGCGTGAACTGCATACGGTTGTGTTCAAGGGATAGAGCCTTCGAGAAGGCGAGGGCGAGGGTGGTCTTGCCGACGCCCGGGATGTCCTCGATGAGGATATGGCCCTTGCAGAGGATAGCGAGCAGGGTCTTGATGATTATAGCGTCCTTGCCGATAACGGCTTTCTTGACCTCGGCAACTACATCGTTTATTTGTTTTGCGTAATAAGAATTGTTCATAGTTGTTCTCCTGTAAAATACAAAAATACATCTTATTATATCATATGTGGGATTATTTTTCAAGTGTTATGTTAAAATATTGCAATAATTGACCGTTTTCGCCCTCGCTTGACTATTTTTTGCGGTGATGTTATAATATCTCCAAGGAGCTGATTACTATGAAAAAGGCAATTGCCGCGGCTCTCGCGCTGACTATGTTCTGTGCGGGCGCTGATATATACGGGACAGTCGTCCCCGATACGATTATGACTGCCGCCTCCGCCGAGACATCTGGTACGTGTGGAAAGTCGATGACTTGGACGTTCAGCAATGGCACGCTCACCGTCAGCGGAACAGGGGAGATGTACAGCCGCAACAGCAATTACATCGTGCCGTGGACTGACTTCAAGGACGAGATAACGTCCGTTGTCATCGGCAGCGGAGTGACCTCAATAGGCGGTCAGGCGTTCGACAGCTGCAAAAGCCTCACTTCTGTGAAGCTGCCGGACACTCTGAAAAGTATCGGTACGTACTCGTTCTCGAGCTGCACGTCACTGAAAAGCATAACTATCCCCGACGGCGTGACAAATATCGGCTCGAGCGCGTTTGCAGGCTGCAAGAGCCTCGCAGAGATAGAGATACCGCCCTCTGTGACCTATATCGGTGACATTGCCTTCGTCGGTACTTCGTGGCTGGAGGCGCAGCGCAGCAAGGAACGTCCCTTCGTCATAGTCAACGGCATACTCATAAACGGCAGCCTATGCACCGGCGACGTCGTCATTCCCGACGGTGTGACGGACATAGCCGGAAATGCGTTCTACTACTGCACGGGCATGACGTCGCTGACCATTCCCGATTCCGTGACTGTAATCCGCGATAACGCCTTCAATTATTGCACGGGGCTGACCTCCGTGACTATCCCTGCTTTGGTCAGGGAGGTCGGTATGCAGGCGTTTGTGAAGTGCGACCTGCTCGCGGAGGTAACTGTCCTTGCCCCCGACTGCGAGATCTATGACCGCGCGACCACCTTCTCCAACGACAACAGCGGCGGCTACAGCGGCACTATACGCGGCTATGAGGGCTCGACTGCCGAGACCTATGCCGCGAAGTTCAATCGCACCTTCGTATCGCTCGGACGCACTCCTACTCTCGGCGACCCGAATGCTGACGGAAGCATCGACGCCAAGGACGCTTCCTTCATTCTTGCCGAGTATTCGCGGCTCTCAACGGGCGATAATGCGACATTCACGTCCGCGCAGAAATCAGCCGCCGATGTCAACTTCGACGGCATGACCGACTCCAAGGACGCGTCGAGAATTCTCGGCTACTATTCGTACCTCTCGACGGGCGGCAAGGAGGACTTCAATGCCTACCTATCGAAATGAGTACGCCGCCTGCACCCTCTGCCCGCGGAGGTGCGGAGCCGACCGTGTAAACGGCAGGGGATACTGCGGTATGGGAGCCGTCCCCGCGGCGGCAAAGGCTTGCCTGCACAAGTGGGAGGAGCCGTGTATCGCGTACAGAAACGGCGCGGGTACGGTCTTTTTCACGGGCTGCAGTCTCCACTGCGTGTACTGCCAGAACAACGTCATCAGCCGCGAGCTATACGGTGCGGATACGACCGCGGACGGGCTTACCGACATCTTCCTCCGCTTGCAGGAGCAGGGCGCGGACAATATCGAGCTCGTCACGCCGACCCACTTCGTCCCCGATATCGTTTATGCCCTCGAAAAGATAAAGCACCGACTCTCTGTGCCAGTGGTGTACAATACGGGCGGGTATGAGCTTGTAGACACGCTACGCCGCCTTGAAGGGCTCGTGGACGTCTACCTCCCCGATATCAAGTATTTCTCGTCCGAGCTCTCGGCGCGGTATTCCAATGCTCCCGATTATTTCGAGTATGCCTCCGCGGCTGTCCTTGAAATGGTGAGGCAGACGAAGAAGCTTGAATACAACGCAGACGGAGGGCTCACGCGCGGAACGGTGATACGCCACCTTGTGCTTCCGAGCTGCCGACACGACAGCATAAGAATAATGGAATGGATAGCCGAGCACACTGCCTCGGCTCAGGTGCTCGTCAGCATAATGAACCAGTACACGCCGTTTGATTTCATACCCGACAGCTTCCCCGAGCTGAAGCGCCGCGTCACGAAAATGGAGTACAACAGCGTTGTACGCAGGGCTCAGGAGCTCGGGCTTGACGGCTTCACGCAGGAGAGCTCGTCCGCAAAGGAAGAATATGTTCCCGATTTTGACCTGTCGGGAATTGTATGACCTGCACTGTTATGTAGGGGACGCCGCCCTCGGCGTCCCGCAAAAAAAGGCTGTACCTTACGGTACAGCCTTTGATTTTGAGATTAAAGCTTTGTGAAGCGGTGGATAGTGCCGTCGCCTGCCTTGCCGCAGAAGATAGCCTTCGGGCGAGCCCATACGCTTCCGTCCTTGACGGACTTGTAGATGACGAGCTCCTCGTTGTTCTCGCTGTGGCGAGCAACTGCGATGACCTCGTACTCGTTGCCCTTGAAGTGGCGGTAGTGAGCACCTATCTCGACCTCTGTCTCGTCGTGTGGAGCTTCCTCGTGAGCGGGAGCAGCCTCGGGCTCGATGTTTACGATGTCGTCGGAAACGATTATCATTGAGGTGAACGGCTGGAGCGTGATATGCGCATTGCCGTCAGCGACCTCTATCTGAGCAGCACTCAGCACGTCAACGAGGGCGGGCAGGTGAGTGCCGAAATGGAAATCATATGGATAGTCCGCGAGGTTGAGTGCCACGTAGACGGTCTGGTCGCCCTGCACCTTCTTGAAGAGAAGCTGCTGGTTGGTTATCTGTATGCGCTCATAGCTGCCTGTTCTTATCGCGGGGTAAGCCTTGTATATGCGTCCGAGCTTGACGATGTGCCTGTAGAGCTCGGTGTTCTCGCGCTCCATATCCGCGAGGTGGAGGCACGGGCGGAGGTTGTCGTCGGAGTTGTTCTCCTTGCGACCCTGTATGCCGTACTCACTTCCGTAGTAAATGGAGGGGATACCGGGCATAGCGTACTCAAGAGTATAGATGAGCGGCAGATACGCGGGGTTGTTGACAGTGCTCGCAAGACGGTTCACATCGTGGTTATCAACGAAGTTGTAGAGGTTGATATTCCTGTATATACCGCCGTTTGCACCCGACTGGCGGTTGATGGAGTAGTCTATCTCGAAGTAGTTCTTGTCATTGTGCGAGGAGTACAGACCCTTGTAGCACTCGTAGTTTGTAACGCTGTCGAGCATTTCGGGGTTAGCCCAGCGGTTGTAGTCGCCGTGGATTATCTCGCCCATGAGCCAGAAATCGCGCTTCTTGCCCTTGCAGAAGCTTCTCATTCTCTTGAAGAAGTCGAAGTCAACGCAGTCGGCGGCGTCGAAGCGTATACCGTCGATACCGAAGGACTCTATCCAGTAGTTGACCGCGTCGATGATGTGGTCGCACACGCCGACGTTGCGGAGATTGAGCTTTACGAGGTTATAGTGACCGTTCCAGCCCTCATACCAGAAGGGGTCGCCGCACGGGCTCTGACCGCCGAAGTTGAGGTTTGCGAACCAGTCGCAGTAGCCGCTGCCCTGACCCTTTTCCTGCACATCAACGAACTGCGGGAACTTTCTTCCAACGTGGTTGAAAACGCCGTCGAGGATCACTCTGATACCGTTCTCGTGGAGACGGTCGCAGATGAAGCGGAACGAGTTGTTATCGCCGAGACGGCGGTCTATCTTCTTGAAGTCAACGGTGTCGTAGCCGTGCTCCACGGACTCGAAAACGGGTCCGAAGTAGATAGCGTCCACGTTCATTTCCTTGAAGTGAGGGATCCAGTCGAGCACCTTATCGAGGCGGAAGGACACCTCGTCGCCGAAGTCGTTGAACTTCGGAGCGCCGCAGAATCCGAGCGGATAGATGTGATAGATTATGGCGTTATCATACCAGTTCATTGAAAATCTACTCCTTTATAATTGGTTTGCTTTATGTTCTTTAAAGTTTACTTGTCGCTGCCCTCGATGAAGTAGGAAGCCTCCATATCCGCGACGTGCAGCGCGAAGGCGAGCGGGTACATCTCAAGAGCCTTGCCTATGGTACCTCTCTCCTCGACGCTGCCGTATGAGAAGCCCATATGCCAGCGTATCGCGCAGGCCTCGTCCCTTGTCAGCCTGCCCTCGCCGTAGAGGTAACCCGAGATGATATATACCGACTTTTCGCCGTGTCCGTATGGGAGAGTGTCGTTTATCGTGTAGAACGGCACCTTTTCCCATTGACCCGTCTCGTCGTTTTTCTTGTTGCGCATTTCGGTTGTGTAGAAGTTGACCTTGCACACGTCGTGGAGCAGAGCTACGATAGCAATGCTCTCCTCGGAGAAGTCCATACCGTACATCTCCTTCACCCTCGGGCGTGAGAGGTAGTCCTTGAGGCAGTGATAGACGTTTAAGCTGTGCTCTACGAGCCCGCCCTCGTACGAGCCGTGGAAGCGGGTACTGCTCGGAGCGGTGAAGAAGTCGCTCTTCTGCAGGAATTCAAGGAGCTTATCGGCACCCTTGCGCTTGATATTTTCGTTATAGATTGAGATGAATTCTTCCTTTGCGGTCAAGGGGAAGCGCTCCTTTCGATAGTATAAATCAACCATTAATTATTATACCACTAACCAAAGGAAATTGCAATAGTTTTTGGTAAAAATCTTCAAAAAAATGTGTCCTGTTACGGTTTTATAGTGGAATAGCACTATCAACATACAAAAAATCGGACACAACTTCGGTGTCCGATAATGCATATTCTATTTTGCAGGCTTTGCACCGACCTCGACCCATGCGGGCTTGAAGCCGCAGTTGAGGGCGATGTTCTGCGAGTGAATGTTCGCGGCAGCAGTTCCGTAGAAGGGGATATCACCGCGCTCTGCTATCCTGTTTTTCAGCAGTGTGACGAGGTACGTGCCCACGCCCTTCGAGCGGTACTGCGGCATAACGTCTATACCTATCTGCTGCCAGTGCGGAGCGTCCTCGGAGCAGCCTGCCATTCCCATAATCTCGCCGCCGTCGTAAGCACACACGACTATCCTGTCGGGACGCTCGGGCAGGAATTTCGGGCATATCGCGTTCGGAAAGCGCTCGTCCCCGTAGAACTGGTGTATTTCTTCATCAAAGAACCACTTCACGGGATAGGAAGCGGTCGGCTCAACATTTCTGCTCGGGAGGAACATATGGTGCGTCTCCGTGAGCGTAAAGCCGTATTTTCGCAGCTCCTGCTCTATCGGAAGGAGGTTCGGGAGCTCAAAGAGCCAATGTCCCTGAGCCTTTTTGATGTAGTCCGCGAGGAAATCCTGCATACACTCATTCGCGGTGACTACGGTATTCCCTCCGAGAGTGACAGCACTGAAAAAGTATCTGTCGGGTATGTACTGCCTACGTCCCTCGTGCAGAGCCGACACCGTCAGCACGTTCCCGCTGCGGAGATAATCCTCGGGCGAGCAGTTGTATTCGAGAGCCAGCAGCTCCCTCAGCTTGCCATAATAATCGGTCATTGTGTCATTCTCCTTTTGAAAGCTCGGTCGGGAGCTCCTCGCGCGTGAACAGCTCAGCTGTCCCGTCTCCGAGCAGCTGCGCAAACGCTGCTTTGTCCTCTATTAGCCGCAGCTTCTTTGCACGTGGGAGCTTCTTCACTGCGTATTCGAGCCTTGAAGCCGTGCTCCTGTCGGCGCAGCTCCACAGAGCCTCAACAGCCTTCGGCGGGTGCGAGTGCGTGAACTTAGCACCGTTCGGAGCTTCGCCCGCGTGCTCGCGAAAACGCCGCACGGGGTCGGTCGTGATGCCGGTATACAGCGAATCATCGGCACATCGGAGAATGTATACGAAGTACATTACTTCTGCTTTATGCGGAATGCGCTGTTGTGTATCCTGTTGGCGTCAAAGCCCTTATTCTCGCGCTTTTCGCGCTTGGGACGGGGCTTCCTGTCGGAGCTCTGCTTCTTTTCCTCCTCGCCGCCGAGCCTCATAGTGAGGGAGATACGGTTGCGCTTGAGGTCAACGTCAAGCACGCGCACCTTAACGACCTCGCCGACCTTTACGGCTTCGAGCGGGTGCTTGATAAACTTGCTGCACATCTGCGAGATATGTACAAGACCGTCCTCGTGCACGCCGATGTCAACGAATGCACCGAAGTCGATGATGTTGCGTACTGTTCCCACGAGCTCCATACCCGGCTTGAGGTCCTTGATGTCCATAACGTCGCCGCTTCTGAGAAGGGGAGGCGGGAGCTCGTCACGCAGGTCACGACCGGGCTTTTTAAGCTCGGAGATGATGTCGGTCAGCGTGGGAACGCCGATACCGAGCTTCTCGCTTATCTTGTCTATACCCTCGCTCTCTGCCTTCTCGGAAATGCCCGCAGCACCGCCGTTTGACACGTCTGCAAGGGTGAAGCCGCACTCACTGAGCAGCGACGAAGCCGCCGCGTAGCTCTCGGGGTGCACTGATGTATTGTCGAGCGGGTTCTTGCCGTCGCGCACTCTCAGGAAGCCCGCGCACTGCTCGAACGCCTTCTTGCCGAGCTTCGGGACTTTAAGGAGCTCCTTGCGGTCGGTGAATCTGCCGTTCTCCTCGCGGTATGTAACGATATTCTTCGCAACTGAGGCGTTGATTCCCGCGATGTAGGAAAGGAGCGAATGTGAGGCTGTATTGAGGTCAACACCGACGGAGTTAACGCAGTCCTCGACAACGCCCGAGAGAGCCTCGCTCATACGAGCCTGCGGCATATCGTGCTGGTACTGACCGACGCCGATAGCCTTGGGGTCTATCTTTACGAGCTCCGCGAGCGGGTCCTGCAGACGGCGTGCTATCGAGATAGCCCCTCTTATGGAAACGTCAAATTCGGGGAATTCCTCAGCCGCCACTTTGGAAGCGGAGTATACGGAAGCTCCCGCCTCGCTGACTACCATATAGCTTACGGACTGCGGTATCTCCTTTAAAATCTCGGCAGTGAATGCCTCTGTTTCGCGTGAAGCCGTGCCGTTGCCGATTGAAATCACGTTTACGTTGTACTTCTCGATGAAGCGCTTGACTATCTTCTTTGCCTCGTCAACTCTCGCCTGCGAAGCCGACTCCCTGACAGGGTAGATGATAGCGTGGTCGAGCACCTTGCCCGTAGCGTCGATGACTGCGGTCTTGCAACCGTGCGCGTAGCCGGGGTCGAGACCGAGGATAACGCTCTCCTTCATAGGCGGCTGCATAAGCATCTGTCTGAGGTTCGAGGCGAACACCTTTATGGATTCCTCGGCTGCCGTTGCCGTCATATCGGAACGTATCTCGCGCTCTATCGACGGGAAGATTAGGCGCTTATAGCTGTCAGCCGCCGCCTCGCGGACAAGCTCTCCGCAGGCGTTATTTGCATTGATATACTTGCCGAAGATAACGTCGGTAGCAAGCGACTCGTCGAGTGTCACGCTTACCTTCAGCTTGCCCTCCTTCTCGCCTCTGTCGAGGGCGAGAACGCGGTGGTTAGCCACCTTCGGGATGGACTCGCTGTAGTCGTAGTAATTCATATATACGGTCTCTTCCTCGGGGTCAGCCGCCTTGGAGACCATCTCGCCCTTCTCACCTGCGAGAGCACGGAGCTTCTTTCTTATGTCGGCGTCGTCGGAGATATCCTCCGCGATGATGTCCATAGCGCCCTGTATAGCCGCCTGCACATCGGGGACTTCCTTCTCCGCGTCAACGAAGCTCTCGGCTTCCTTCTGCGGGTCGGTGGAGTTCTCCTGCGCGAGGATAAGCTCTGCGAGAGGCTCGAGACCTCTCTCCCTCGCGATGCTTGCACGTGTCCTTCTCTTGGGCTTGAACGGACGGTAGATGTCCTCTACCTCGACGAGGGTCATCGCCGCGCTGATAGCGGCTTCGATCTCGGGAGTCATCTTCTCCTGCTCGGTGATGGAGCTGGCAACCTCCTCCTTGCGCTTTTCGAGGTTGCGCAGGTACATCAGCCTGTCGTAGAGCTCACGCAGTATCTGGTCGTCGAGCGAGCCCGTGAGCTCCTTGCGGTAACGTGCGATGAAGGGGATGGTCTTGTCGTCGTCGATGAGAGCGACAGTGTTATCGACCTGTTCCTGTCTGAGTGAGAATTCCTTTGCGAGTGTCTTGTTAATATCCATAGCTTATCCTTCCTGTTTTGTGTCCTTTGCTTCTTCGGCGGCTTTCACGGATTCAAGTATTTTGAACACGTCAGCCTCCGATGTATGAACGGGTTCGTCAGCCTTGTCCTGCTTTGGTGTCTCCTCGGCGGGAGTGAATGTCTCGGGAACTCCGAGAAGCTCCGCCGCCTCTGCTGAGGCTGTCTCGGGGACTGCCTCGGGCATACTGATATCGGCGTTGAAGTCGCTTATCCTGTCAAGCCACGAATACAGCGTCTTTGCGATGTCCTTGTAGACGTTTATGCTGTTCTTCTCGTGCAGGAGCTCATGCCGCATACCGTCGAACAGCCTGAACGACACACTCTCGTAGCCGACCTTGTCGAGCAGCTTCAGCGACTTCATAAACTTGCGCTCCGAGAGCATACACGGGTCGTCGCGTCCTGTAAGGAAGCGTATCGGCAGATTCGGGTTCGTGACGTTCCAGCCGCTCGTGTCATAAGCCTCGCGCATAATGTACAGTATGCACTGATAGCCGTTGAGCGTGTATCTGAAGTTGCAGAGCGGGTCTGCGGTGAACTGCTCCACGGCGTCCTTTTGGCTGCTCAGCCACGAAAACTTCGCCGAGCCGAACCTCTTGTTGAAGGTCTCCTCGCGCACGTCGTATACGAGGTCGCTGATATAGCGGCTCTCGTGTATCTGTGATATCTCAGCGGAGATGTTGCGGATATACCGCGTAAAGCGGCTGTAGCTCGGACTGCTCAGCAGCACGATACCGTTGAGGTCGTCGTCGTGCTCCTTAAGCATACATCTCAGCGCGAGCGCACCTATATCGTCGCCGACCATAAAGTACGGGATATTAGGGTACGCCGAGCGCACCGACTTCCTGAGCTGTACGATGTCGCTGACGAAGCCCTCTCCGCCGTTCCTGTACATAAAGCCGAGGTCGTCGGGAGCGGCAATGCTCCGACCGTGGCCGCGGTTGTCGTGGATAACGGTGATGAAGCCCTCGGCGGCGAGGTAGTCCATAAATTCAAAATAGCGTTCCTTGTGCTCGTTCATACCGTGGACGAGCTGAACAATGCCATTGATATTTCCTTCGGGTTTAGCGATGAATGCGGAGACGGGCAAGCCGTCGAATTCGGAAGTGAATTCAAACTGTCGTGTTGCGGCATTCAGCATATGCATACCTCCTGTGATGGGGATAATAACACGACTATTATACCATAAAATAACAGAAAAATCAATAGCTTCAGTATATATATTTGTGCAAGTCTATATTTTTTGCCTATTTCCCGCTGACGTAGCTGTTTATCCCGTTGAAGAGCGTCAGAGCCACCTTTTCCTGATATTCCTCGGTGTTGAGAAGAGCTGCCTCCTCGGGATTCGACAGAAAGCCGCACTCCGCCATAACGGTCGGATTCTCGCTGTAGTAGCAGAGGAAGAGCTCCTTTCCGCAGAGCTTTATCTCGCGCTTGTTGTCGGGCTGGAGCAGCTCTGCAAAGCTCGATTGCAGGCTCCGCGCAAGCTGTTCGCTCCTGCTGTCGGAGCTCGAGTAGAACATCTGCGCTCCGTGGTATACGGGGTCTGTGAACTGGTTCTGATGGATGGACACGCATATCGCGTTGTCGTACTTGTTGAAGAGGGCGAGGCGGTTGTCCATATCGGAGCTCTTCTGATTGGCGAGCCCTTCAATGCCGCTGTCGTGTATGGATATGTCGGAATCACGCGTGACATCTACCTCGTATCCCGCGAGAGTGAGCATATCCCTCAGCCGCAGGAGTATACTCAGGTTTATGCCTTTTTCGGGCACGCCCTCCGCCGAGACACAGCCGCCGTCGAAGCCGCCGTGTGGTGAATCAACTTAAACTAAGTCACGCTTTTGGCTTAAAATAGCCGTTTGTAAGAATATTATATCACGCTTATTTTATTTGTCAATAGCAAAATAAAAAATTGCCATAGAGCTATTTTACTCTACGGCAATTATTTTTCAGATATGCTTTGCGAGATAATCATAGGTATCGCTTATATAATTCTCAATAGGCTCAAGCTTCACGAGTGGCATATCTTCTGACGCTTTAACACTTCTATTAGCAAAGTCAATTGCTTCAATGAGCTTTTCCCTGTCAGGCAGATTTTCTTTAAGCACCTTTCTGCACACATCATTTGCAAGGAAGCTGTCTGTGAAGATGTTTCCTTTTACAGTATCTATCCTCGGGACGCCTGTTGCTATAAGTCCAAGATTATAATCAAAATATGGTGCAAGTCCTATTATCTCACCTGTGGTGCTGTTACGCAAAACTCCTGCATTCAGATTATGACGGTCGTCGTTATGAAGCAGGGCGTCATAGAATACCATCATAACATAAGGCGTTATCAGCTTCTCATCAAGCCTCGGGATTATATATTCGGGCTCATCATGATCGTGATAGTAATTGCAGAACGGCTCAAAATCCACCTCTGCATTGTCTGTAAAATCCTTTGATACGATAAATTCAGAGGTAATGCCTGTTTCTTCTGAAACATATTTTTTTAGTTCATATTCGGCAACATTTACGCCCATAGCTTTCAGAAAAAGATATGAATAGTATTCGCTGATAAGCTCCTGTGTATTTCCCTGTTTGAACATATACCATGTGCCGTTTACATAACGCCAAGCTTTTTCATAGCTTCCGACGGTACCAAGCTCCCTGTAACCAAAAGTGTTTCCGCTGTTTGAAGCTGATGCTCCGTAAAGGGCTATATCGGCAAGTTCTTCATTATACTGCTTCAGCGAGTTATAATCAAGCTCCTCATCTGATTTTTGTATCCACCAGTTGTCTGTGATAGATATTCCATGACCTATGTCTATTACCTGATTTATATCATCGGGAGTTCGCAGCCTCAGAGCCTTGAACAGCTTCCTCGAATGGGAGCGATGAACATCAACAGTTCTGTTATCGAGCCATATCTCAAGAGGCATTCCGACTGCAAAACACGCAGGACAAAGCGCTTTATCTACTATCTCCGTTATGCCGTTTTCATCTGCAAGGGCAATTACTCTATTTCTGTGCATTACCTTATAACCCATTATTTCACGCGCCTCCTTATACTTTGCAATGTATGAATATCATACTTATTATATCACACCATTTGGCAGTTGTAAACAATTTTTCATAAAATAGCGGTATGCCGCCAATAACAGCATACCGCTATAGTTTCCAATGAATATGTATTTCTCTCGCGCCGTTCTCGCAGATTTCCCCTATCTCGATATAATCAATGAACTCGTCGGCAACTGTGCGGTCGAGTTTGTCGAAATGAGTGTACTTCTCGATGACAGCTCGCTGTTCCTCGGTGTTTCTGATACGTTCCTTGCAAGTGGATATCTGTTCATTGATATCGTCTATGCGAACTGACAATTCCTGCTCCTCATCGGCGAGGTTTTGACGAAACAATGCGTAGTCCTCATCGGAGATCATACCGTCGAGCTTGTCCTTGTACATTGCTACTATCCGCTTCTCAGCTAATCTGTGCCGATCTTTGAGTTTTTCAAGTGCAGCCTCGAGCTGTCGGAGCTGTTCACCGTACACATCAGTGAACTCGATCCTGTCAATCTGACAGTAGCGCTCAATAATAGCGTTGAGCTCATCAAGTATCTTGCGTTCGAGCACAAGTCCGCTCATACTTGTTTTGTTCGGGCAATTCATAGCTCCCGTCTTGTAGGTCGCACACTGAAGATTATAATACTTAATGGTCTTAGCCTTGTTATAGTAAACATTCCTCTTCATCGGACGTCCGCAGCATGCACATTTTACCTTGCCCGACAGGGGAGAGAGCTCCTGTGAACGCTTTCCCACCCGTGCATTACTGTTCAGGCGTTCCTGTGTGCGAGCCCACGTTTCCATGTCAATAATAGCCTCATGAGCATTTGGAATTCGGATCCAGTCGGATTTATCGACCTTTTTCTTCTTTTTATTCTTGTAGCTGATATTATGTGATTTGCCTTGCACAAGTGTTCCAGTGTATATCTCATTAGCGACAATAACGGCTATCGTCGACTGAGTCCATAGCCCATACGATGGACTTGAACCTGCGTTGCCGTTGACATACTTTGAGCCTGTTTGACGTTTATGTTCGCTCGGGCTGACTATTCCTCTGTTGTTCAGCTCATGAACTATCCTGCGATAACCCTCACCGTTGACATACATATCGAATATCAGTCTCACTATCGGAGCTGTCTCCGCGTCGATAACGAGGTGGTGCTTGTCGTTGGGGTCTACCTGATAGCCGTAGGGTGCAAACGAGCCGATGAACTGTCCCTGCTCCCGCTTGTAGGCGAGAGTTTTACGAATCTTTGCGGAAATGTCCTTGACGTACATCTCGTTGTAGGCGCTGGTGAAAAGCCGCATCGTGGAGTAGCTTTCGCTGTCGGAATCAGCGTTATCAGCTACTCCTATGAAGCGTATTCCCCATTCAAGAAATTTATCGTTTATAAGCTGTTCTATCACCACAGTATCACGCGAGAAACGTGACTGGTCTTTGCACAGGACAATGTCGATGTGCCCTGCCTCGCAGTCGCGCAGCAGGCGGTTGAATTCGGGACGGCTGCGGTCAATGCCGCTGTAGCCGTCGTCAACGTATATGTCGTATATCTCCCAGTCGCGTTCGCGGCAGTAGTCGCGGAGCATATTCTTCTGGTTGATTATGCTCTGACTGTCGTCGTTGCCGAGCTTGTCCTTGTCTTCAATGGACAAACGGCAGTAAATAGCCACTTTGGGCATTGACCTCGCCTCCTTTCATTGCGTTTATGATCAGCCTGCCTTTTGGGCCTGACGGTTTATGAGCTTTTCGACCTTCGCAGTCACAGCTTTTTTGAGCTGCTCGGTGTTCATAGTTTTGAAGCTGTTCTGGGTATGTATCGTCTCCTTCATAACGCACCTCCTCCCTTGAAGTGTATGCCTCCAAGAAGTATCATATACCTCTTGACGACAGAATGTGTTTAGCGTATAATATAAGCGTGGGAGCGCCCGTGAAGGGCGCGGCCATTACATATCACTGTGCTTACAAGTCCAACCGATAACAGTAACTTGCTTGTTTTTTTCAGCTTTTTTACTATAAAGCAGACCATAAACAATGCACTGTCCCTGTTCAAGGTTAGCAAGCGTTGATGCATCAACACCTACATGCTTCGCAATATCTTTTATATTTGCGTCTTTTGGACGAAAGATTACATGGGTAGCACAGTTCCCAATAAGCATTCCGAGCTTGTCCTTTTCAACAGAGTATTCCTGTGTTGCAAGCATCATTGAAAGGTGATGCTTTGCTCCCTTCCTCAGTATAGTACTGATAGGACCATCTTTATCAAGACAGAGATCCTCGATTTCATCAAGAACAACGGTATATCTTGGAATTCTATCGTGCTGCTTGTACTCATACAAGCTCGCCAGAAGCATATCAACAAGAGGGCTACTCTTGCGTATACCGTCAGATGATGTTGATAAAACAATTATTCCTTTCTGAGAATCAATGAATTGTCCCCAGTTTTGCTCATATGTATTTAAACCTTCAAGCTCACAGAATACCTCTTCAAGTCTCTCCTTGATTATTGCTTCTTCAGGCACATCATCATCGAAGAATTTTAACGTCTCCGGCAAGGAGTGGATTGTTCCTGCATCTATTGCTTTTGCTATAGCAGGGAGTTTTTTCTTTAAAGTTTTTCCCTGTATCTCTCCGGTAACACTTGCGGCTACTGAGAAGATGCTAAACAGTCTACGCTTCTTTTCTGGAAGTGTTGAGCAGTTTTTCAGTGATAACAAATCAACTGGAAGTCCATACTTTCCGATATCCCAGTGAGAAAACTGAGACTTGTCCATACCATGCTTTTCAATCTCCTCAGGAGAAAATGCGTTGGTCTGGTCTATAACGACTACCTTTTTGCCTGACTTGTAACGTATAACTGCCTGCTCCACAAGGAAGCGGGTCTTTCCGCAACGTGGCATGCCTGACACATACATACTTTCGCACTCATCAGTAGATTCGTTGATTACACAACCGAGCATTTTGTTGCTGCTATTAAGTTTTATTATGGGTATAAAGCCGACAGGCTCCTGTCCCTTGTCAAATGTATAGTGAAAATATTCGAGTTCCATGAGCTTGTTTTGGCATTTGCCATCGAGGATCCCCTTGTTAACGGAGTAGACACTGAATGATTCGGTTACCCCAGAAGAGGTTTCGATGTCAATGCTGCGTTTGAAGTTGTTGTTGAAATAAAGCTTCCCGCAGATCTTTAAAGCCGAGAGCAGTTTATTTCTCCTCTTCGTTGTTTTCATTGCTGGCAAAACCTTTTCATCTAGAGTTTTGGCCAAAAGATTGATATATGCCTCATCAACATAAACCATATACTTATTCGGATTAAAGTATAGGGAACTCTCCACGGTGGCAACCTCAATATCACCACTAACAATTTCTTCCGAAAGGACGCTTCTGAACTCATTTGTTATAGTTTGCTCAGTGTCAGGCATCTCATTGCTGTGGTCTCTGGTATAAAAGAGTATATTTCTCATATCATCCATAGAAATAACCTTATAATCATAGAGAAGTTGAGAAGTTGCCCATATCATTTTTAAAGAAGCATAATAATTTTCATTGTCAGCGTTTTTTTTTCATGATTTTTGTAGCCCTCATGCTGTTTTTGACAAGATTGTCCGTCAAATCTGTATTACTTAGAAGATTGATTAATGAAGAAATAAACACACCGATAGCCTGTGGTATTTCTTCGTTATTCTCAACATCGGGGCAATCATTCAAACTCATGAAATACGCTGGTATTTCCGAAGAATAATTACTGAGATTATCCGCAATAACAACAGGAATCTGTCTGTTAACAGCATTATTTCTTGACTGTTCACGAACAGCGTTTAACAAGGTATCCAGTCCAACAACGCGGTGTTTTTTGTCCTCAACGTAAGACGAATCACGGTATAAAGCGACTCCATCATTTGTCAGAGCAAGCACATGTTGTATAGCCGTTCTACAATCCGTCAAGCGGCATATTGGCCTTTGAGAGTTATCGAGAATGGCCGAAGCAGTGCAAGCATTCGTTTCACTCTTCGGTTCAACCACAAACAACTGATCAGGTATCAATCCAGCCAGCCTATAGAAATACAGAAGCACAGATGTAACCCTCAATGCAAGAAGGAACTTATATTTCCAGTGAGCAGGCAAAACCTTAGCCAATGCCATTCCTGCATCTGCTAATGCTAGTTCCGTCTGGATCATCTCTCGTTCAAGGATGTCATCTGAGTAATACATCCTAAGTTTGGGGATTACAATATTAGCCGCCGCGAATGAAGTCATATTATCCTGCGCTTCCTGCCATCCAGAATGCTGCGGAAGCTGAAGAAATTTTATATCATCGCCGTCTATTATCTCGTGATAAAACGCCATAATGATATACTTGTCGGGACAATCTGCTTTACGTCTGTAGAACGGAATATACTGTAAGATATCACGCTTTACAAAAGCCTTATATGGGATAGCTATCTCTATATCCTCATTATCTTCACATTCAACCGTGCAGTAAAATGCGTCGAACGTACCATCCGGATGCTGATTGACAATGTATTTGTCTTTCAGTTTCAACTTTCCGATGTTAACTTCGCGTCCGTTGCGCTCTGTCATTATATATTCAGAGTAACTTTTTCTTAGCCGCTTCGCCTCAAACGTCTTCTCTTTCTCTCCATAAATGTTGTAAACCACACGCTGAGGGCGATACCAGGTGTTATTTAAAATGAGCTGGTCGTAGGTGTAATACTGGAAAAGCGGCAACACAGGATATCCATATCCTGTACTCGGCATATAGCCGTTGCTGTAATTGCCATTGGGATTCGTGAAATAATTCATTTGTGTTTTACCTCCATGAAATCTTGGGTTTATATTCTATGATAATATTATACCCGAATCCACAGTATGAAAGAAATAAATAATCAGGGTAAATTCACGATTTTTAGGCACATAAATCCGTGCCAACCAATAGAATTTTTTTAATATGCTTTAAAATGCGGGTAAGGAGGACGTGGATGAAACGAAGAGATATTTTTAAAGAATTTCTCACAACTATTTTTTGCTCAACAACAGTGAAAGCTTCAGGTGGAAAGATATATAGAAGCGGCGATTGGTTCAGCACTTGCGACTTTGGAGATAAAGCATTTGAAAGCTATGTAAGCTTGCTTAAAATCGCCTATTCAAATAGCGAGCCACAAATGCAACAGCCTGGTTATTTACCTAAAGCCTTTCCGAGAACTGAAAGCATACAACGATTCTTTTCTTATTTAAAATCATATAGCAGTATGCTAACGCTTCCAGATGCAAATGATGCATATGCAAACACGTATGCATACAAAGCAGCTATAACTCTTCTATCTGCCATTTTTAAAAAGTCAGATAATAAAGATATATTCGATATTGAAAATGAAGATATAAGTTTAGAATTCAGAAATGCATTAGCTTGTATAAAGACCAACTCGGTTGCAAGAGATATCAAGGCTGTTTTTAATGCGGTTGACGTAGCTAATTCTAATAAGAATTACTTTTACGACGTTGACTATTCAGATGATAATAGCAAATACAATTATTGTCTTCCGATTTTTGAAACGAGTGTTATTCCTCATGCTTCACGGATCATACAACCAATATCATTATATATATATATAGATCCAGTCCAAAACTACAATGAGCATAGCACTGCTTTTTTGAATCGAATTACCTCTTCATTTATGCCATTCCCGGAAAAAGAGAGACAATCATACACTAAAGATGGAATCTGGTTATGCAAGCCTTTGTCATTGAAACCAATATACTATTATGAAAGCTCTTTCGCATATGTAACTCACCTTGATGATGCGACAATTCTGAATGATTATAAATGTGCAAATATAAATGATCTAGTACAACTCGTAATTCAAAAAGCTGTAAAACAGTATACATCTTATATAGCACCTTCAATAGCAGAATATGAGAACAGCCTTGTGGATTATCTAGAGGACTTGATAAGGCGAATTTTAAGCTTAGATCTAAAGTGGCTGTATAATAGTTCTAAAAAGGAGATTGAAAAGTGTAGAGAAGAGGTAAAGAAGATACTCATAGGCTATCCAGAGGTATTCTCATATATCGACTGCTGCTCTGACGAAATCATACAGCAACAACTACTTACAATACTTCATCATGCTATAACAGAAATAACTAAGTTTATCAACGACAATGGTAAGGACATTGCTGGGTATGCAAATGCTCATAACTGCGAAAATCACATTAAATATATAAAGGGCAAAAGAACCAGAGATAATTCCAAAGAGCTAACCGAATTATCTGAGAAGCTCAAAGCGGTTCCCAACAAAGAGCCGCACAATCTCTACGAATGCTATTATTATACCTCAAGTAATGAATTATATGACTTGCTGAACAGTATAAGCAACTACAAGAATTATTTCAAAAAATCTAAAAAATCTTCGTAATTACGTTTTTTGAAATTGTAACATTCCAAAAATATTCAAATAAGCCCATTTTTAATCATTTTTGAAAGAGATGTTTTTTGAAAAACGTAATCACAAAAATAATTCTATTTTTTTGATACAAATAAAGGGAGCCTATAAGATGAAAGGCTCCCTATTGTTTTAAAACTTGCTATACAATTTGTAGAAGTAAGAGCGTGAAACGCCAAGCTCACGGATAGCGTCTACAGGCTTTTTATTCCCGCAGCGTACTTCCGCAATTATTTCTCGCCAGTTGTCAGGCAAAGATTTTGGCGGTCGTCCAAAGCGGACGTTCTTCTTTTTTGCTGCTTCGATGCCTTCACGCTGTCGAGCTCGTATCTTCCGGCGCTCGTTTTCAGCTATAGCACCGAGCACTTCTATGAGGATAGCGTTTATCATATCCATTACCCATTCCTGCTCGGGCGGAAAGTCTGTAAGCGTTGTAGGTATGTCCAGTATCTTTACTCGCACTCCTGCCGTTTTGAACTCTTCCAGTTCTCTCTTGATGTCAGTTTTGTTACGGCTGAGCCTGTCCAGCTCCTTGATAACAAGTGTATCTCCCCTGCGAAGTATCTGTCGTTTGAGATATTGATAGCCCTCACGCTCGATATCCTTCCCGGAAGCCTTATCGATAATTATGTTCTGCTCAGCAACTCCGAACTTGATGAGGGCTTCGAGCTGACGATCTTCATTCTGTTCTCTGGTAGAAACACGAGCATATCCGTAGATTCTATTGTCCATATAACCTCCAATCCGTTTATAAATGTGGGTGTGACTTTGTGGACGTCCATAAAGTCAAAACAGGACTTTTATGTACATATTATTGCTTGTTTTCGGAGTGTGTTTTAATGTATACTTTTTGAGACTTATAATGCTCCTCCGTAGCAGCCCTCATAGATATCCTCGCCTAGCATTAGCTTGACCTCACGCAGTGTCTCACGTAGAAGGCTGTGGTCTGTGAGCATCTCCTCGATTTCGCTTGGAGTATAGCCATACTCGAGCAGGAGTTCCACATCTGCCGTATCCACTCCGAAACAGCGGCAATACAGAAAGAGCATTTCCTCATGTTCACCGTAATAGCAGTCGTCGCCGTACCACCACTTACCGCTCGAAAAATGCGAATATTTGGGAGCAGGTTGGAACTGCGAGCGGGTAATATTGCCGTTTTTGTCAATTTTTAGTATGTCTCCCTCGTCAATGTCTATCTGCTCATAAGCGAATTTGTTCAGCCCTATATGCTTCATCGCAGCTCGCATTATTGTGTCCGTGCTCGCGTAAACGAAAAGTCCGAGCGACTTGAAATGGAGCAGAGTTAGCGGGTTATTCCCCTTGACGAAATAAAGCGAGTTGTCCTCGTCAAGCAGGCTGAAAGTAAAGCTACCCTGCACCGTCTCCGCCATGTATCGCAGAGAATCGAAATCGAGCTTGTTCTGTGATTCTATGAGCTGGACTGCTATGTACGAGTCAGTCTCGATATTCGTTGCAGGGAGCTGCTTTTCCTCGCGCAGGGACTTATCATTGTACAGGCATCCGTTATGAGCGAGGCTCCACGAGACGTCGCCTGTTGTGCCGATAAACGGATGATTATTGAAATTATGTTTTTCACTTCCCTGAGTGCTGAGTCGCGTATGACCCATTACCATATGCGTGCCATCAGGCGGATTGAAATGCAACTTGTGAGCAGGTTTCGGTCTCTTGTAAATGATGACCTCACCGTCCTTAACGTAGCTGATACCTGCTGCATCCGTTCCGCGTTCTTCTGCTGCATTGGCGAGTGCCTGAGTGAGCTTTCGTAATACTCTGTGAGGGACGATACCCTGATAATCAAGCCAACCGAATAAACTACACATAGCTCAGTCCTCCTTTTTAATGTCAAGCGGAAGATTTAAGAGAGTGCCTGTTGCACCTGCTCCGCCAACTATTAACGCAATTATACCTACAACCTTCAAGAGATCCATTATTTGCTTCTCAGTCTCTTTGTCAATATCAAATAAATCTGATAAAAGTGCCATATTATAAATCCTCCTCTGTCGATGTATCTTCGTTTATGTAGAGACGTCGCTCCTTCAGGTATTCGATGAGCTCCGGTGCTCCTATGCCTTCAACAAATTCGCTCCATGACATTTTTTCGATACCTTCATCAGTCAGGCGAATGGCCAGGTCACATATCTCGTTCACAAGTTCAATAGCTGCAATGAGCGTGTTGTATTTGAGCGTGCCTCTGAACAGACGGAATTCTATCGTTGCCCAGTTCATGAGATTAACTGCGGCATACCTTCCGTTATTTCCTTTCTTTGCTTTATCCAATATCTCACGACCACTCTTTTCGTAACCGTAACGAGCTGCCCAGCGGTTCATACTGTACTCAGAGCGGCGGCTGAATCTAAGTAGCTCCGCCCAGTGTGTCTCTACAAAGAAGAGGATACGGCTGATAACGTCTTCCTGTTCATCGTGTGTCTCGCCGAGACAGCTTCTGTTGACGTGGATATGCAGGCCACAGGTACTTGTCTGATGCGAGCGATATCCAAGAGATATAGCCTTTTTCATTATCTCTTCCCACTGATAATTCTTGTGATAATCAAGTGACATTGGATGCGTGACCAGCTCCATTCCGTCATCTAATGAACCGTCTCCTTTAATGTAAATATGCTCCTCGTCCTTGTTGGCGATAGCAAGTATCTCGTCAGCGTTATCACAATCCTTGCCTGCTCCGTCAATCTCCAATTCAATGCCGAAATACCGCTTAGAATCGCCGTAGAATACAGGCTCGGGCTTGAATCCGTAATCGTGGATAGAGTGGTTCTTATCGACTTCGTCGTGGTAGCATTCACTGCAATAATCATACCCGTCGAGGTGGTAAGCATCGTCTTCGTGAAGCAGTGCATCGCAGCAAGAGCAGCGTGTATAGTGGTTTTCATAACAGCGCTGGCAGAGCGTGGTGTACTCATCTCCATACGAATCATCAGTCCAAATAACCTCGCCACATCTGTCGCAGGTTGTGGCGTGGCGCTCATAACAATCTGTGCATACTATCTCGCCGTTAACCTCTTCGTATTCTTCATCTTCGCCGATGAGTGCTCCGCAGTGTGAACAGTATAGAGCGGTTTCTTTCTTTTTCTCTTCCATTTTTTACCTCCATAAATAACTATAGCCAGCCCCCGAAGGGGCTGGCATCTTTGTTTGTATTGATTAGTCGTTGTTGATTAGGCCAACAGCTATCCTCGCTCCAAGCCGCAGTCCAGAGTGTATCCCTGCATTGAACGCTGCCGCTGTTAGGCTTGCTGCGATATCGTCAAGCTCAGTGGCTTTTTCATCAGTCATTTCTTCTGATAATTCGTGGAGCAGGGCTGTGGCTTTCAGGTATTCGCTGTTGTTGCATAGCTGAGAATCGAGCGTTAGAGCGAACTTCTCAGCAAGTTCGTCAAGTATGTCCATTTCTCTCACCTCCAGAAAATAGACATAACAGAGAAAGCCGCTCCCGAAGGAGCGGTCGTATAGGTTCAGTATTCTGAGGCGAGTAACATTGTTGAGTGGTCTGAGTCATCGATTATGTAGGCTTTCTCAGTAATCGGATTCTCCATTGGAATAATGTATTCCATCTTGTACGAAGGCTCTTCCGAGCTATGTGTTATGGACTGTAATGTCCCTATAGGCTTCAGCTCGAACACCTGCAAGTAGTCGCGAGTAGCAGGCATACGGTCAACGCATTCCCATAAAAACAGCTGCAATTCAAGCGGGATAGAACTGTCAACTCCACAGGTCAGATAACGGTTGTTGTTAGGCATTTTTTGATCCTCCTTTACATTTAAATTTGAATACGCGCGTAAAGTATTCAATCTAATAATGTATATATAGAAGAAGAAAAAAATAAAAGCTTTTATTATGAAATAATTATTATTTCATAATAATTATATATATTTTCAAAATTAAAAAAATAGGAATTATAGGTAATTTAGTGGTTTTTTAGTCTCTGTAATAGAAAGAACCGCCCATTACGGTCGGATTTTCGATTACATAATGGAAAAAAGAGGCTGATTGTGTATCTATTCTCAATAAAAATGTGCTTTTCTGTACTACAGTATAATGGGAGCGCAGCGGCTTGCTTTAAATATAAAAAAGCATCCTGTCTATCAAAAGGAGTTTCCCCGTATGATTGATCATTGTGTGATGGTGCTTGTATACTCGGTATCAACTATACGCCCTATACGATACCACTACTGACACATCCGAGTTCCCCCAACTTGTCACTTCATTCATGATTCAGTTGGTGTGTTCTCCTTTGATATTCAGTTGCTTCACTTCCATGATAATATTATATAGGAGTTGTTAATATGAGCGATTACAAGTACAAAAACAAGAAAAGAGCACATACTCGTGACAAATCTGAGCGTAAGGATAAGGTCACGTCTGTACGGTGCTCTGAAAATGAATTTGCAAAGATTCAGAAAAACGCTAAAGCAGCAGGAATGACGGTAAACAACTACCTTGTTACTACAGGTGCTAACGGTAGTAATGCTCTTACACCCGAACTTATGGTTGAGATCCAGAATCAAATAAACTATGCCTGTTCAGTAGTTGAGCTTAATGCGCCTGATGAAGTTGTAACGATGCAGGAAGGAGCGAATAATCTATGGCGAAAATTGATGTAATCAGAAACACTTACGGGGGAATGGAATACTTACATAATGCACTTGCGTATGCTTCTGATGCGCGAGCCTTATACAGAGGCGGGTATGGCGTTAATCCCTACAACTACGAAGAAGCATATAATCAGATGCTATTGACAAGACAGTATTTCAATAAAGTGAGTGGTAACCCTCTTGTACACATCGTAATTGCCTATAACAATCAGGTGAAAGACTTAGAAGTAGCCGCACAGTACGGTCAGGAATGTGCTAGTTATTTTGGCAATCTTTTCCAGGTATTATATTGCACTCACTTGAAGGATACCAACTGCGGCTGTATGCACACTCACATCATCATCAACGCTGTTAGCTACCTCAACGGTCAGATGATTGTTACAGGCTATAATGAGATGAATGCTTTCTGCCAGTATGTATCTCAAGTTACTGGTCAGAAGTGCTGGTTCTATTTTGAGAATAAGGCTGTATATAATGGCTGAGAAAATAGAAAGCCCACTCTCAGATGAATGGGAGTGGGTTTGTTCTTCTTTATAATTATTTCCAGTTTCTGTCTTTGTATGGTGTGCTTTCAACACCATTTGCCTGTAGGTCAGCGACCATTCTGTCGAGCTTTCCGCGCCACATCTTCTTAAACCATTTTGTATCACCGAACAGCTTTACAATAGTAGGGCTGACGGCGTAGTATGTATGTATAAATGCTCTGCCGTACCAAGTTTCTGCGAGGGTGTTGTCGCGGTAGCGGCGTAATGTCCAAACCTGTGGGCAGTCGTAGCTTCCATACACGCACGTTGCGACGTAGCAGCCACTGGACGATTTTTTTTGTGCTTGTTGCTGTTGTTGTATCTTTGCTTCTTCCTGTTGATATTCCCACGGAGTATCCTCAAACGCTGTTGGAGAAATAGATGGATTGCCAAGTATTGTTACATAAGTTAGACTTTCACAGTGCCAGAAAGCATGTCCACCTATATTTGTCACACTATTCGGTATAGTTACAGAAGTTAGGCTTTCATTGCCAAAGAAAGCGCCATTTCCTATAGTTGTTACACCGTCTGGGATAGAATATGTCTTAATTTTTCTTCCGCGAGGATAGAAGAGTAGTTCTGAACAATCCTTGGAAAACAATACGCCGTCAATACTGCTTAATTTCACATTATTCTCTGACACTGTCAAAGATTCCACTGATTCAGGAATAAAACCTACTTTTCCCTTACTCATGGCTTGCCTGCTAAACGAATCCGCTTGAAGTACTTTTTGGTTAAATTCTTCAGAATCAAAGCCTCCTTCCTCAATTATCATTTTTAATCTGGTTCTTAATTGAAAGGGAAGCATTTGACATAAAACATCTGTTAAACTATCGGGGATTCATAATTCTTTATCCGCCCGCTGGGGCGGATATTATTCTCTGTTCATCTTATTTATATTGACATTTTGCACTATTTGTGGTAAAATATATTATATATAACTATATACTTTGCGAATCGAATTAGTCCCTGCAAAGATATAATTTCATCCGGAGGTTTAATAATGATAACAGGCGTTATTAAGAATAAAATTGACAAGATATGGACCGATATATGGGCAGGCGGTATCACAAATCCGCTGACCGTTATAGAGCAGCTCACATACCTCATGTTCATACGCTCACTTGATGAGAAGGAGCTTGAGAACGAAGAATTCGCCAACATGACCGGCGAGACTGTCGACCTCATCTTCCCGCAGTCCGAGATAGGTCAGGCTATGCGCTGGAGCAAGTTCAAGGACAGGGACTCACGCGAGATCTTTGATCTCATTTCCCAGAGAGTATTTCCGGCAGTCAAGAAGATGAAGTACGGCAAGCTTCCTGACTTCGATGACAATGGCGAGCTTATAGAGATACCAGACCGCGCTGACGAGGAGCAGGTTCAGACTGCTTTCTCCCGATATATGGACAGCGCTGTGTTCGTTATACCCAATCCGCAGGTGCTGCAGAAGATAATCACAGGTCTGGACGATCTCTATGAGCATGACATCGCCGACCTCGATATGCAGGGCGACCTCTATGAGTATATGCTTGGCAAGCTCAGCACAGCAGGTCAGAACGGCCAGTTCCGCACACCGAAGCATATCCGTGAGATGATGGTGGAGCTTGTCGCTCCTACTCCCGATGACCTTATATGCGATCCTGCCTGCGGTACTGCCGGATTCCTCGTTTCCGCGGCTGAATATATCCGAAAGCACTACGAGGACACCATGACCGACGAGCAGTGGGAGAACTTCTCAAACAGGACATTCACAGGCTACGATACCGACCACACCATGCTCCGTATCTCTGCCATGAACCTCATGCTGCACTCTATCACCAACCCCGACATCGACTACAAGGACAGCGTTTCAAATCAGAACAATGTCAGCGGCAAGTATACCGTATGTCTGGCAAATCCGCCGTTCAAGGGCACTGTTGACGCCGAGAGCATCAACGACAACCTCAAGGCAGTTACTAACACCAAAAAGACAGAGCTTCTCTTCCTTGCCCTGTTCCTGCGTCTTATGCAGAAGGGCGGACGCTGTGCGTGTATCGTTCCCGACGGCGTGCTTTTCGGCTCGTCAAAGGCTCACAAGGCTATCCGTCAGGAGCTTATCGAGAATCACCAGCTCAAGGCCGTTATCTCCATGCCCAGCGGCGTTTTCAAGCCCTATGCGGGAGTTTCCACGGCTGTGCTTGTGTTCGTGAAGACCGACGCAGGCGGCACGGATAAGGTGTGGTTCTACGATATGAAAGCGGACGGCTTCTCCCTCGATGACAAGCGCAGCGAGATAGCCGACAACGATATTCCCGATATTATCGCCCGTTTCCATAACCCCGACGGCGAAAAGGACAGGGAGCGCACCGAGCAGAGCTTTTTCGTGCCGAAGCAGGAGATAGTTGACAACGACTATGACCTGTCTATCAACAAGTACAAGAAGACCGAGTATGTGGCGGTGGAGTATCCGCCCACAAGCGAGATAATGGCGGATATTGACGGCTTATACAAGGAGCTTGGCGGCGTTCTTTCTGAGTTGGGAGGAGCGTTAAAATGAAATGGGGTACTGTTCAAGAAATAAATGAATATGTTGGTACATCTGTCAATCCTTTATCGACACCTGATAAAGAATTCGAGTTGTATAGTGTTCCAAGTTATGAAAACGATTATCCTGAAATAATAAAAGGTGCTGATATTGGTTCAACTAAAGTAACCGTTGAAGAAAATGATATTTTGGTGTGTAAAATTAATCCTCGCATTAATCGTGTATGGATTGTTGAACCACGTACAGAGCATCAATTGATAGCTTCTTCTGAATGGGTTATTATCAGGAGTAAATCTAATAATCCTCATTATTTAAGATACTTTTTTCAATCGCCTGTTTTTAGGAATTATATTAATTCTGAATTAACAGGAATAGGCGGCTCATTAACAAGAGCACAGCCTAAGCAGATAGCAAAATATCCAGTTCCTCTCCCTCCCCTCGAAACACAGCAACAAATCGCCGCAAGCCTCGACAAAGTAACCCACACCATAGACCTCTGCAACGCTATCCTTGAAAAGCTCGATCTGCTTGTCAAATCACGGTTTGTGGAGATGTTTGGTGAGCCACAAAGCAATCCATTCAATTGGAGTGTTGTTAATATTTCAGAAGTCATTAATGGAAAAGCTTCTAATGGCTTTTTTGCCAAAAGAGAAGAATACTGTGATGACGGTAATGTTAGTATTCTAGGTGTTGTAAATATCGTCAATAGAATGTATTCAAATATTGATGAACTTCCAAAGACAAATGCTAATGATAAAGACATTGAAAAGTATAGAGTAAAATACGGAGATATGCTGTTTTGTAGGTCATCATTGGTTGCAGAGGGAATAGGAAAAGCATCAATTGTTCCGGAAATTGTACAAGATGATGTATTGTTTGAATGTCATGTTATAAGATTGCAATTAGATTTGAATAAATGTGTTCCAGAATTTATGCAGGTATTATCAACAACAGATTATTTCAGAAGACAAGTAATTGCACAATCTAAAACAGCTACGATGACGACAATAGGACAAGACGGTATACTCAAAACTAATATTATTCTGCCACCCATTGAGAGACAACAGAAATTTTATGACTTTATTAAACAGACCGACAAATCGAAATCAGCAGTAAAACAGGTGCTTGAAAAGGCTGAAACACTGAAAAAAGCATTGATGCAGGAATACTTCGGATAAGGAGTGAAATATGAAAGACTTTCTTCCATACATAGTATCAATAGTTTGTGCTATAATATCTGGAATTACCAGCTTTGCTGTATCCAAAAGAGCGTTTAAAGAAGATATAAAGAAACTTGAAAAGCAGCACGAACTTGATATTGAAAAAGAACGTGAAAAATTCGCTATGGAAAAAGAGAAGCTTGAATTGGAGTATAAATATCAGATTGAATTACAGCAAAAAGAAGCAGAAAACAAAATGGGCGGCGAAATAATGAGTACTATTATTTCAAAAGCAATGGAAAATCCCGAGATACAAAAACAAATATCACAAGGAGTAAGGAAGGGAAAAAGTAAAAAATAGAAGGAGTTGATTATATGACCAACTTTGGTTTCTTAGCAGAAATAACTGAATACACTATGTTCTCGGCGGCTGCCATAGAAGCCGAAAAGGTCTGGGCTTCTTCTCCTGCCATGTGCGCGGTCGGCTGCCGCAAGGCGCTGGAGCTCGCCGTAAAATGGGTGTATTCCGCCGATAAGACCATATCCATGCCATATAAGGACAACCTGCAGTCCCTGATTCACGAGCCCTCTTTCCGCTTCGCCCTCGATTCGCAGACATGGGGAAAGCTGCCTTTCGTGATACGCCTGGGCAATCTTGCCGTACACACCGAAAAATCGGTCAATAAGGCGGACGCTCTGCTCTCCCTTGAAAGCCTGTTCGAGTTCATCGAGTGGGTGGACTACTGCTACGGCTCGGACTATGTGGAGCGGCACTTTGACCCTGCCCTTATCCCTGCGGAGAAAGTCGCAGTGGACGAGAAGAAGATAAAGGAGCAGGAGTCCCTCATCGAGCAGAAGGACAGCGAGATAAAGGCTTTGCAGGACAAGATTGCCGCTATGTCGGCGGCTCTGACTGCCGGCAAGGAAGCCAAACAGCAGAAGCGTACATTCAAGCCTGCCGACCTCTCGGAGTTCAAGACACGCAAGATATATATCGACGTTGACCTCAAATTTATGGGCTGGAAGTTCGGCGGTACTGACGCTGACGTCTGGGAAGAGTATGAAGTCAACGATATGAACGGCGTTTTCGGTCAGAAGGGCTATGCGGACTATGTTCTCTTCGGCAGGGACGGTCTGCCCCTTGCAGTCATCGAAGCAAAGCGTTCAAGCAAAGATCCCAATATCGGCAGAAAGCAGGCTGTGCTCTATGCGGACTGTCTGGAGCGCAAGTTCGGAAGACGTCCGATGATGTTCACGACCAACGGCTTCGAGACTTACTTCTGGGACGATATGTCCTCGCCCCAGCGCAAGGTCAGCGGATTCTTCACCAAGTCCGATCTTGAAAAGCTGATGAACCGCCGTGAGACTCGCAAGAAGCTGAATGCTATCACCATTGATGACAAGATAACCGACCGCTACTATCAGAAGGAAGCTATCCGTGCTGTATGCGAGCATATCGAGGAGGGCTTCCGTAAGGCTCTGCTGGTAATGGCTACCGGAACCGGAAAGACCAGAACAGCTTCAAGCCTGACCGATGTTCTCAGCCGCGGCGGTTATGTTACGAATATACTGTTCCTTGCTGACAGAACAGCACTGGTCAAGCAGGCAAAGGACGATTTCAAGAACTATCTGCCTGATATGTCGCTGTGTAACCTGTGCAGCAATAAGGACGACAGGAATGCCCGTATCGTGTTCTCGACATATCCCACGATACTTAATTCCATAGACAATACCAAGACAAAGGACGGAGTGCCGCTGTTTTCACCTGCACACTTCGACCTCATAATCACAGATGAGAGCCATAGAAGCATCTTCAAGAAGTATCGTGCCATATTCGATTATTTCGATGCTATTATGGTGGGTCTTACTGCAACCCCTAAGACAGATGTCGACAGAAATACCTATGACTTCTTTGAAGTCGAGAATGGCGTACCTACATATGCCTATGACTATGAAACGGCAGTATATACGGATCATGTACTTGTGCCGTACTACAACTACGAAGTCAAGACTAAGTTCCTTGAAGAAGGCATAACATACGATGATCTCTCCGAAGAGGACAAGGAACGCTATGAAGACGATTTTGCAGAGGACGGCTATATGCCGGATTTTATTCCATCAGCTCAGCTGAACAAGTTCGTATTCAACGAGAAGACTGTGGATACGGTACTGCAGGACCTTATGGAACGTGGTATCAAGGTCGAAGGCGGAGACAGACTCGGAAAGTCTATAATCTTTGCTCAGAATAAAGACCACGCTGAGTACATAGTGCAGCGGTTCAATAAGCTGTATCCTAAGTATAACGGCAGATTTGCCCATCGTATAACCTGCGATGATACATACGCTCAGACAATAATTGATGACTTCAAGCAGAAAGATATGCCTGTTATTGCTGTATCTGTTGATATGATGGATACTGGTATAGATGTTCCAGAGTGCGTGAATCTTGTATTTTTCAAGAAAGTACGTTCAAAAACGAAGTTCTGGCAGATGATAGGTAGAGGTACCCGTTTGTGTAAAGGCTTGTCATGTATTGACAGCATAGACGGAGAATACACCGATAAATGCCGCTTCCTTATCTTTGATTACTGCGGTAACTTTGAATACTTCCGTGAGCATCAGAACGGCTACGAAACAGGCGAAACTAAGTCCCTTACTGAGAATATTTTCTGTAAGCAGGTACGGCTTATACACAGCCTACAGGAAAGTGCTTTTACAGGTACAGAGTATCAGGACTTCCGTTCAGAGTTGGTTGATATTTGCTATAAAGGCGTGTGTAATTTGTCTGATGATCTCGTATCAGTACGCCTTCAAAAGCAGTATGTGGAGAAGTTCAGGCATAAGGACAGCTTCAATATGATTTCCGATATGGATAAATATGAGCTCACAAAGTATATAGCTCCGTTGATAACTTCAACTGATACAGATGAATATGCCAAGCGTTTCGACAATTTTATGTATGGTATGATGCTTGCGAATATAGAGCAGCTTCCTACAATGGGATATTTGAAACAGCAATTGGTACTGACAGCAGAGCTGCTTGAGAAAAAAGCTACTATACCTCAGGTTCAACAGAAAATAACACTTATAAAGGACATACAGACTGATGATTTCTGGAAGAACATCGGTATCTTAACAATGGAAAATGTCCGTAAAGAGCTTCGTAATCTTATGCAGTTTCTTCGTGGTGGAGATCCTAAGCCCAAGATATTTACTAAGCTTGATGATCCTGTAATAGACTCTCAGCAGGGACAAGCTCTTGGTCCTGGATATGACTTTGAGGACTACCGCAAAAAGGTAAACCGTTATATCGAAGATCATAAGAACGATACAGTTATCTATAAGCTGAACCATAACCAGCCTCTATTTAAAGCTGATTATGATGAGCTTGAACGTATTCTCACTCAGGAGCTCGGAGATAGTGAAGATTATAAGCGTGAATACGGTGATACACCTTTCGGCCTGCTTGTACGTAAAATAGCAAAGCTTGACCATGATAGTGCTATGGATGCATTCTCAAAGTTTATCAATGACAGCTCACTCAATCAGAAGCAAATAGAGTTTATTCTGAAGATTATAAACCATATCGAGAACAATGGCTATATCGAAGATGTGAAAATTCTTATGAAACCGCCATTTGATAAGCCATACAGCTTTGTCAAGATGTTTGATCCTCAGACAAGAAATGCACTGTTACAGACTATTGAGAGCATTAAGAATAATGCTATGAATGTAGTTGCTTAAAGATTCATATCGAGATATTAAGGAAGTGATTATATGAAGGCATATATTCAGTCTCATGAAAACGGGATACCGCATAATTATAATTTTATGAATGCATATCAGGGCTTTTATGAGATGGGCTTTGAGGTCATTCCTTTTCACGATAATGAAAGATTCCAGGAAAGCATCAAGGAAGATATTGTAGTCGGATATGTTGATTATGAACAAGCGATAGTATATATACCGATATATTCAAATATCTTGAGAAATACTAAAGAAATGAGAAGGTGAAGCCTTTGAACCATAAAAAGATAATTGCAGCTGTGGTGGCGACAGTAGTTTCGACGGTTGCTTTAGTCAGCGGATTTGTATATGCTGATTATAACCAATATGATGATGAATACACTGATGGCGTATATGAGTTAATAAAGTATCGCAAGTACAGCGACCATGTTGTGATCAGTGGCGCTGACAGCAGTATCTCGGGTGATGTGAAGATACCTGAGTACATAGACGACTTGCCCGTTACAGAGATAGCTGCAGGGGCGTTTTTAACGTGCAGTGAAATTCAAGCATTTGATATTCCAGCAACTGTTAATAGCATTGGCTCGGAAGCATTAACAGCTTCAAGTATGCCTGATATGGACTGGTATTTTATGAGCATACATTTTTCGCTTTTGAATAATATCACAGTTGCTGAAGATAATCCCTATTACAAGAGCATCGATGGCGTACTGTTCACAAAGGATATGTCAACACTGATTCGCATCCCTCCCAAAAAGAAAGGATCGTACAGCGTACCTTCAGGTGTCAGAACGATAGCAGCATATGCATTCAAATGCTCAGATATAGATGAAATATCTTTTCCTGATACACTTGAAACAATAGAACACGATGCATTTGTTGCAGCGCAGAGCCTTTCCTCTGTTATTTTGCCAAGTAGCGTAACAACGGTCGGATACAAAGCATTTGCTACCGGGACATTTGGAAAGTATATGTTTAAAGTGAATATGAAAGAGATCACATTTTATAACCCCATGTGTGAGATAGGCAGTTCTGTTATCCTAAATAGTTATATTCAGGAGAACAGCAGGGTCAATAGTGTATATACCGGAAAAATTAAAGGCTATAATGGCTCGACAGCTCAGGCGTATGCTGAGGCTAACGGCATAACCTTTGAGTCACTCGGTGAATCTCCTATCCCGCTCACTACAACGTCTGCAACAGTAACAACTGCAGCTTCGATATCGACAGAGCCTGTTACGACTACAGAAACAGTTCCTATTGACTATGACCTCGGTGATGTCAATGAAGATGGCAAGGTCGATGCCAAGGATTCATCAGTGATACTTGTTGCATATGCTAAGGCTTCTACAGGAAGTGAAGACGGACTTACCGAAAAGCAGAGACTTGCTGCTGATGTTAACAACGACGGCAAAATAGACGCCAAAGACGCTTCAGCTATCCTTGCATACTATGCAATGGCTTCAACAGCTTCCGGTGATGTACCGTCGCTGAAGGAGTATATGGCTAAAAAGGCTTTATAACTCCTGACAGCTGAATACAGAAATATCCGCCCATGTGGGCGGATATTTTATGCTTGTTATGAACTCGTTTGGTTATCTTAACGAAAATATGTTCGCGCAATTTGTACATAGTGACGATTTTATAGAAATTGCCTTCAGCTCATTGACAGAACAATTGTTCTGTGATAGAATAATTGATACAAACAGATGTGTGAGGGGGGCGTATGTATGGGACAAGTGTATATGTGTATTGACCTCAAAAGCTTTTATGCTTCCGTCGAATGTGTCGCCAGAGGCTATGATCCGTTCAAGGTTCCTCTTGTGGTAGCAGATCCGACCAGAGGCGATGGTGCTATAACTCTCGCAATATCTCCTGCGTTAAAGGAGATGGGTGTCAAGAACCGCTGTCGTATATTTGAGATACCCAAGCACATACAGTACGAGGTAGCTATGCCCCGGATGCGTAAGTATATCGAAGTATCCGCTCAGATCTATGGTATTTACCTGCAATACATATCTCCTGACGATATCCACGTATACTCCATCGACGAGGTATTCATCGACGCTACCCCATACCTCAAGACATATAATTGTAAGGCCAAAGACTTCGCAAAGCTCCTGATGAACGCAGTTATGGAAAAGACAGGTATATGCGCTACAGCCGGTATAGGTACAAACCTGTATCTTGCCAAGATAGCTATGGACATAGTAGCCAAGCACGTTCCTGAGCATATCGGTATACTTACCGAGGAACTGTACCGAAAATGCCTGTGGAAGCATCAGCCGTTGACAGACTTCTGGAACGTAGGTCGAGGCACTGCTGCAAGGCTCGCTAAGTACGGCGTATACGATATGCAGGGTATCACAGAATTAGCGGAGGAGGTTCTGTATAAGGAATTCGGTGTAAAAGCAGAGTTCCTTATTGACCATGCATGGGGACGTGAGCCCTGTACAATGGAGCAGATCCATAATTACAGAGGCAAAAGCCGCTCACTCTCCAACAGTCAGATACTCTTCGAGGACTACGATGTTGACAGTGCTCACATAGTAATGAAGGAAATGGTCGAGAATCTGGTGCTTGAGCTGGTGGAGAACAATCTTTATGCCAAGGGGATCTCCCTCTATATACGCTATTCCAAGGATTGTATACCGGCTACTGGTGGCAATATGAAGCTGGAGCAAACGTCCTGCTCCATAAGGAAGATACAGGCAGCATTTGATAAGCTCTATATTGATAAGGTAAAGATCGGGTACGGTATACGTCAGATAGGTATCGCGCTCACCGACCTTACATACGAACCGGATATGCAGCTCAGCTTCTTCGAGAATCACGAGAACGATGAGAACGAGATGCAGCTTGAGGTCGCTATGGTCGGTATCCGCAATAAATACGGGAAGAACGCTCTCCTAAAAGGCTTCAACCTCTTTGACAAGGCTACGGGTATAAAGAGGAATACGATGGTAGGAGGTCACAATGGGTAATATAAATGTACAGCGTCATGCTGACAGAGCTATGCAGTTCGCACCTTTTGCTGCGCTTAAAGGTTACTATGAGGCGGTAAGAATACAGGAACGTATAACCGAACCCAGGAAAGAACTAAGCGAGGATGAAGCTGAGGCTATATCCAGTACCTTAAACAAGCTCAAGGTTGGTATTACGGTCAAAATCAGATATTACGACATTGACGCTTATACTAATATCGAAGGTGTAGTGACTGAGATCAATCCTCCGTATCGTCGGTTGAAAGTAGTTAAGACGGCGATTCCATTCGACGATATTTACATCATCGAACTTCTGGGCAAGAATGTCCTGTTTTGAAAATCAGTAAGAATAATTATGGTCTCCCCATGACGGGTAATGTCATTAAGTTACTTGATTATATTGAATCATTCCTTAAATCCAACAAAGAATAACCTAATAGTCCCGCGGTTTTCCGCGGGATTCTTTTTCTTAAACGTAATCTTTATAGTTCAGATCGTATATAGTGTCTCCCCATGACGGGGAGACCGGCTGTATTAAGCGTATAATTATTATACTTGATTTGGAATAAAGTCACTGTTCAACGGATATTGACTCCTTCTGGTTGACTTTTTCTCCCTGCTGTGCTATAATTCTGGTGTGAAGGAAACATGAGACTTTCTCTGCAAAATCAGTATACAGGAGTGATTGCCGTGTCTAAATATGTATACCATGATCTGGCTGATGTCATATCCTTCTTGAAAGACAGAGATTTTTCACTCTTCATCTTTGAAAGCGACGAAGAGTTTGCAGTGGTTTATACGAAAGAAACGGGCGAAATCTTTATCGACAATGTATCGGACAATATGATTCCGGAAGAAAAAGTCATGATGGTTCTGGATGTGCTTGAGCACTGGGATGAATGCCTCAAACAGGCGTATGAGTGGCTCAGATTCTGGGATTTCACAAACGATGAATGGAGACCTTCGAAGTACAAAGAATGTCTCGAAGAATGGACGCATGACGAATTTAAAAAAGTATATGAGATTACCGGGGTCTATTTTGAAGAAACGGAAAATAAGGATCAACTAAATCTAGTTCATAAATACCGTCTGGAATCTAAACAGAAAAAAGCAACATACGGATTTTCGATTGTTTTCACTGCGGGATATTATCCTTTAGGATTTACCCTGAAATATTCCTGCGAGGATATGAGACTATATGCGATTGAAACATATATAATCTGATTTGCGCATTAACTGAATATCCACAAAGCACTTGCATTGCAGGTGCTTTTGTTTTCACATATACATTGAGTCTCCCCGTAATGGGTAGACGGCTGTTTGTTGGCTTTGAGATTAGCCTGAGTCACAATTATCAGCGTTGGAAGCCAATTGGTCGTGACATCGAAATAGTGCTTGACAATCTCAGGATTCTATGCTATTATGAAGATACCATAAAGAGTACGCGAGGGACAAGCCCGTTGACCGTACAGCAACCTGCAAAGATGCAAGGTGCTAAAGCTTGAACGATGGGATGATAGTAATGCTGGTACAGCGATCCTGTCGTAACGATGGGGTCGCTTTTGTTCTCTTATGGAATAATCTATAAGGAGTGCATATATTATGCGTACAATCAGAGAAATGTTAGGAAATGAAGAGAAGGTATGGGTATATCTCAACAGTGAGGATACCTGGAAGCAGTTTGTCAATATGGCTGTAGCTGAAGGCTTCCAATTCGGAGATTTACCGGTGGAGAGGTGGGCTTTCGGATACGTTATCGCTGTTCACAGTGACGGTGATATGGGGCATCTGCCGCTGCTTGTATGGTGTCGGTCGTTCTCACCAGACATTGGGCCATGTCCAAGAAAAGTTGATTTTCTGTGCTTTGTCAATGAAGAGGAAGATTATCTGTGTACTGAGTCTCATTTTACTGCAGCGATAGCTTCAAAAAAGGTATGATTGTTTCAACAGTATCTATTATACTCATTATGTTGTTTTTACCCATCCAATATGTACAAGAGCCGCCATTCACGGCGCCTCTTGTACATATCTTTACTTTTCTTTGTAGTTGGGCTATAATATAGAATGATACTATGGTATGTTAAAATGTATTTGACAAGAATCTTTACAAAAGGAGAATAGACAGTGTTTGAGAATAATAATTCAGAAAATGTGATATCAGATAAAGAAAAGTCTAACAAAACGGGAAAAAGAAGACCATATCTTCTTACAATTCGGCAGTCCATGTCGGTAAAGCCGCAGTATAATGTATACAAGGGCGGAATGAGATCAATATATTCGATCGAAGGAGATATCTCAAGGCATGTCTATTCGATTCGTAAAGACGGAACTGAAGTGATGAAGCTCAGGAAAAAGCTCGCAAAGTTCCTGACAGAGTATATTATCGAGAAAGAAGGCCGTGAGATAGCTCACGTAAAAAAGCGGATATCACTGCTGACACATGACCTTTCCGGAATTGTGGAAGATCAGTCACTGGAGATACGTGCGGATTGGGAAGCGTATAGATTTGATATTCTTGTCAATGGCAGGAAAATCTGTCGAATCGAGTCAAAATCGGAACTTTTCTCCGATTGTTATGAGATGATGATGTTTGATGAAAGCATGGAAGAATTAGCTGTTACGCTCGCAGTTATCTGTGACCAGGTTTCGGACAAGGAAGAAAAAGCAAGGGCAAGAGCTGATGAATAATAAAAAGGCGGTCGGGATGCAGTAAACATTCCGACCGCTGTGTTTTACATCAGTTTTATTTTTTCTTTGCGAGCATCCCAAGAATATAGGCAAATCAGAGCTGCTATCGCTCCCAGCAGCCTGTATTTGGTTCCGATTCCAAAGACTGCTAACTCGTTGTGATTGTTGAGCAGCCAGCGAGGATACCCTCCATTCGGGTTCAAACGGATAACACTGATTTCGCTGTGCTGTATGCTGTTTATCTTCTTTCCATTCACAAATATACTGCGTTTATCGGTTATAACAAAGAATTCCTTGCCGCGTGATATAATACCGACATCGCCGTATACGATTATGTGTTCGTCGGGCTCTATAAGGCTCGCTATCTTCGGCATTACCTTGTCTATCCGCTCCTGATTGATTCCCTCTGAGGCTACATCCGTGTCAGTAATAAGCGCTGTCCTGATGAAATCGATTATGCTGTCTGTGCTTTTCAGATTGTTAAGGCAGTAGCGCATAGAATCAATACCCTCAACCACTTTTTCATATTTCTTCAGGCTGTCGAGCTGCCAAAGAAAGTCAAATATCTTCTCGTCAAGCAGCGCCGTGTTGTCGTCGTCCTTGATATCGACATCTATATGTGTGTCACAGAATGGGCATATCAGGCACTTGTTTGAGATGGAAAGCTCCATTTCTCCGCCGCAGGACGGGCATTTTCTTGTGTTCATTTGCATATCCTCCATTTGTAGTTTATTAGTGTTTTTTATTGGACTTATTCAGTTTTGTGCTCCATACGATATTCCCGTTTTCAAGGTATTGCTTTATCATATTTGCGTATGCTTCGGGGAGAGCTTCTGCACCGAGACATTTGCCCTTGTTATCGGGAATCTCAGTAATGCGGTGTGAATTGGCTTGTTCTTCATTTAAGTATGATATATCGTTGCTGTATGCAACATAGAATCGCCCGAAATGATAATAGCCGTAAACGAAAACGTCCTCGTCTGACGGTCCGTAAATTATCGTATCTTCTTTGATGGTTCGTATCTTTCCGAGCCACGGATGACCAAGCTGTGTTTCTGTGTCTCTCAGTGCATCACAAAGCTCCTGAACAGTTTTATTCATGCCGGGTACGGCGCATATATGCGAAATGGAAGAATTGAACGGATTGTTACCGCTGCCCATTGCCCAGAGGACGATGCCCTCCACGATCAGCATGATACAGAGTGCGATCGCCGTATCAGAAACAGATGTAATGACCGCAAAAACGACAGCAACGCTCCACATGAGTACAGCGGCTGCACGAACAATTAGTGACATGATCCACTGCGAACGGGGCGCATCTGCATGACTGGCGGTGATCGAATACATCACTATCGCTTCTATCAGTAGAAGCACCGCAACGGATATGCTGCTCTCGCTGCCGTGTGAGGCGTAAATCTTAGAGATACCGACGATGTTAAGGAAAATGCCGAACAGCACGAGCAGGCTTCCCGATATGAGCATACCCTTTTTCGTCTTGGGAGGGTCAATGATGAAGCCAAGGCGGAAGAAGCCTATACAGAAAAGGAAAGCCGACAAAGCGAAAAGCACCCAGAACAGGATATTCATATTGTCGGGCGCAAGAAACAACAGTCCGTAGGAAGCCGCAAGGCAAAGGATATCCACAGCCAGTTCAAGGCGATTCTGCGGCTTTTTCATAAACGATTTCACTTTTTCTGCAAATCCCGACATCTGTTTTTCTCCTTTATGCTCCGAAGTCTTATATCATTATAACACAAAAAAGTTATAATTTCAAGATATATCGTGAAATTATTGACTTTTCCGGCGAAAAGTGGTATAATTTTTCTGTATATTTATTACAAGTCTAATGTGCTCTGAAAATGGGCATTAGGGTGAATAAAGGAGGAAAATATATGAACAATTTCTGGAAAAAGACGGCAGCAGGCATAATGGCGCTGCTTATCGTGGCGGCAGCTTCGCCGATGCAGCCGATAGCTCAGTTTGCGAAAACTGCCGTTATGACTGCTTATGCGGAAGAGGGGGCAGCAATCCTTGGTGAGGAAGGCGTGCTTACGCTTAGCGGTGAGGTAAGCAAGGCTCAAGTGTGGGGAGCTGTAGGCAAAACCAGTCTGAATGATGTTGTTGAAAATGTAACTTCTATTACAGCAAGCGCAGGCACCATACTGCCCGAAAATTGTTCTAATTTGTTCAGCAACTTTAAATCTGTAAAGGAAATTGACCTTTCAAATGCTGATTCATCGAATGTAACGAATATGGAGGGTATGTTCAGAGGCTGTCAATCTCTGACATCGCTTGACCTGAGTAGCTTTGATACATCAAATGTAACAGATATGTGCGCTATGTTCCAGGGCTGTTTGTCTTTGACATCACTAATTGTAAACAGCTTTGATACATCTAAAGTATACAATATGGAACGAATGTTCGCTGACTGCGCTTCTCTTTTAACTCTTGACCTCAGCAGCTTTAATTTGACTGTAACAAATACGATAGCTATGTTTGATCACTGCAATGGACTGACTGAAATCATAGTAGGCGACGGCTGGAAAACAGAGCAAATCACAGATGGCTATTATTGCAGAGATATGTTTGGAGCCTGTAATAATCTCCCGAACTATAATGAAGCGGTGGTCGACAAGACCAATGCCTATGTCGGCGAGGGCGGTTATCTCTCGGGAACTGTCTACCTTGACGGAGATACTCTTCACCTCCGCGGACACGTCGGAAGGAATCAGATGGAAGCCGTAGTAAGGACAGGTGTTAAAACGATAGTAGCCGACAAGGGCACTATCCTTCCCGAGGACTGCTCTGCTCTGTTTGAAGATTTTACCGAGGTAACAAGCATTGACCTTTCAAACGCTGATACATTTGGCGTTAAAAATATGAGCCAAATGTTTGCCGGATCAGAGGTAGAATCTCTTGACCTCAGCAGCTTTGATACATCAAATGTAACAAATATGAGTTATATGTTTGCATTGTGCAGACGATTGACGTCACTTAACATAAGCAGCTTTGATACATCGAATGTAACAGATATGAGCAGTATGTTTGAGGACTGCTTGAATTTGACATCTCTCGACATCAGCAGTTTTAAGACACAGATTGTTTATAATATGAACAGTATGTTTGAAGGCTGCTCTTTCCTTTCCGAGATAATCGTCGGCGACAGCTGGAATGTAGGTTATGTTGCCGATGACACTAATATGTTCTTAGGGTGCGAGAATCTACCAAACTATGATGAAGAGCATGTTAAAAAGTTCAAAGCTTATGTAGGGGACGGCTATTATCTTTCAGGAACTGCATACCTTGAAGGAACAACAACGCTTCACCTCCGCGGACACGTCGGCTGCCAACAACTGGCTGATGTGATTGATGCGTGCAGTGCCCCTGTAACAAAGATAATAGCAGATGAAGGCACTGTTCTTCCCGAGGATTGTACAAATCTTTTTTTGAATTTTGCTGCTTTGACAAGCGCAGACCTATCCAAGGCAGACACATCCAAAGTTGCGAAAATGAATCATATGTTTGACGGTTGCTCTGCTCTGACATCTCTTGATCTCAGCAGCTTTAATACATCAAAAGCAACCAATATGAACGGTATGTTCTCAGGCTGTTCATCACTGGAAACTATTACTTTCGGTGAAAACTTCAATACATCGAACGTAACAGATATGAACGGTATGTTCTATCACTGCCCAGCTCTGACATCTCTCGACCTCAGCAGTTTTGATACATCAAAGGCAACAGATATGGGAGCTATGTTCGGCGGTGACAGTGAGTTGACAAGCATTCTCATTGGCGACGGCTGGAATATTGGTAATAGCGTAAATTGTGAAGGTATGTTCGCTGATTGCGAAAAACTCCCGAATTATAATTCTTCTGATACATGGATAGAGAAAGCCAATTCCAATCCAGGCGGCTATCTTGATTATCAGGTGACTATCAGCGGCGATATAACCAGAGAATACTTAGAGTCTGTAATAAAAGGCAACGTGACCAAGGTAGTTGCCGCCGAGGGAACCAAGCTGCCTGCGGACTGCGATGAGCTGTTTTATTATTTTAATAAGGTCAGAAGCATCGACCTTTCCAAGGCAGATACATCGAATGTAACGAATATGTTTCTTATGTTCTCTGACTGCTCATCTCTGACATCGCTTGATCTCAGCAGCTTTGATACATCAAATGTAGAGTATATGGACGGTATGTTCTATGGCTGCTCATCTCTGGAATCGCTTGACGTAAGCAAGTTTGATACATCGGAAGTTACAGATATGGCCTCTATGTTCGACGGCTGCTCATCTCTGACATCTCTTGACCTCAGCAGCTTTGATACATCGAATGTAACGGATATGAACTATATGTTCTTTGGCTGCACCAAACTTACAGATATAATCGTCGGCGACGGCTGGAATACAGAAAAAGCCAGTGATAATTATCATGCAGATGGTATGTTTGATTACTGTGGTACAACTACTACCACGGGAACTGTATACACAACGACCGAGAGCGAGGATACTATCCTTCACCTCCGCGGCCACGTCAGCAAGGCTCATGTGGCGGCTGCAGACAAGTCAGCCGTAACGAAAATAGTAGCCGACGAGGGCGTTGTTCTTCCCGAGGACTGCTCTGATCTGTTCAATGGTTTAACCAATGTAACAAGCATTGACCTTTCCAAGGCAGATACATCGAATGTAACGAATATGTATAGTATGTTCGAATACTGCTCATCTCTGGAATCGCTTGACGTAAGCAAGTTTGATACATCGAATGTAAAGAATATGAACTCTATGTTCTCTGGCTGCTCATCTCTTACATCGCTTGACGTAAGCAGCTTTGTTACATCGAATGTAACGGATATGAGCCATATGTTCGACGGCTGTGAAGCTCTGACATCGCTTGACGTAAGCAAGTTTGATACATCGGAAGTTACAGATATGACCTCTATGTTCGACGGCTGCTCATCTCTGACATCTCTTGACCTCAGC
>Ga0129307_1000272_pt1 | contig 89729 bp, 74 predicted proteins | sample P1105metagenome_FD_94437 | JGI IMG/M metagenome (GOLD analysis project Ga0129307, IMG submission 94437) | Capybara group fecal microbial communities from Wisconsin, USA - P1105 metagenome | ecosystem: Host-associated > Mammals > Digestive system > Large intestine > Fecal | place: USA: Wisconsin...
CCTGATATGCTTTACATATCAGGTAAAGAGAAGCCTTGTTGGTCTTCTCTTTACCAAACACTCTTTAAAAAAGTCTGTTTAGTATGAGAGGGGAGGTATTTTATGAAACGTGAGCTGATCAGAAAGATCATTTCGACTGCTGTAGCCGGAAGCATCCTTCTGGGCACAGGCATTATCTCCTTTGCAGATGGTGAGCTTCCGGAGGAAGAGCCGCAGGAAGTAGATGAGATCACCGAAGAGGAGACTTTGGAAGAACCGGAAGAGCTTATCCCGGAGGAGCCGGAAGAGGAAACTGAAGAAGAGCCTGAAGGCGAGACTACTGATGAAGAAGAGGTCGTAGAAGTAACAGATGAGGACGAAGAGGAAGTCGAAGCCTTTGAGACGATCCCTATTGATGAAGAGCACTTTCCTGATGAGCAGTTTAGACAGTACATCACTGCTAATTTCGATATCATTGCTGATGGATATCTTGAGTCACTGGAGATTACAAATGTTCAGGTGATCAATCTAAGAAATACCAGAAATTGTGCATCGGTTGAGGGGATAGAATACTTCCCGAAACTGAAGGAATTGATCGTAAACAGTTATTATAATAGTTATTCGAATTCTGAGATAACAAGTATCGACATAAGTAAGAATCCTGAATTAACGACTTTAACATGTATTTATTGCTCCGCATTGACAGAAATAATCCTGGATTCCAGTTCTTCGTTGAAGTCCTTAAGTTGCTCATATTGCAGTAAACTTCAGACACTTGATGCCAGCGGATGCACAGCGTTGATTGACGTTTCATGTCGCGACTGCATCCTGAAGGATCTGGATGTAAGCGGGTGCTCATCCTTGACTAATCTGGAATGCTCTAACAATAAACTTCAGGCTATCGACCTTACGGGATGCTCCAATTTAACAATTCTAAAGTGTGGTAATAACCTTCTTGGCGAGATCGATGTCAGTGGATGTACAGCGTTGATTGAAGTTTCTTGTAAAAGCTGCATCCTGAAGGATCTGGATGTAAGCGGGTGCTCATCCTTGACTAATCTGGAATGCTCTAACAATAAACTTCAGGCTATCGACCTTACGGGATGCTCTAATTTAACAAATCTAAGGTGTAGTAATAACCTTCTTGGCGAGATCGATGTTAGTGACTGTACAAAATTGAAAATGTTTTGCTGTAATAACTGCTATCTTGAATCACTGGATGTAAGTAATAATCCCAGCCTTACACGTCTTGAGTGTTTTGACAATAATATTGAAGAGCTTGATGTAAGCAATTGTCCTGTTCTCGAAACTCTCTACTGTTATCAGAGGTATTACCTGGATCAGATCAATATCGGGAACTGTCCTAAGCTGATCGCTGCATATCAAGGAGATAGATATTACACAGGGACCACTGCAGGTGGGAAGATATATTACTGTTATTTTAGTTCGTCGGGTGATTTCTGGGTCAACTCCGATACCGTCGTATACACAGCCATCGGCCTTAATCAGCAGGATTCACATCTGGTCTATCTGAACTCTGATGGAACTATGCTTACCCACAGCTGGAAGAAAGTAAACGATGTATTTTATTATTTCGATTCCAATGGATACGCTGTCACGGGATGGCAGAAGATCGGTAGTTCCTGGTACTACATGGATATGGATGGCGTCATGCGGACGGGCTGGATCAAGATTTCCGGCAAGTGGTACTACCTTAAGGATACCGGCGTTATGGCTACCGGCTGGACCAAGGTCGGAGGTTCCTGGTATTACATGAGTTCCAGCGGCGCCATTCAGACAGGCTGGATGCAGATATCAGGCAAGTGGTACTATCTCAAGTCTTCAGGTGTGATGGCTACAGGCTGGACCAAGGTAGGATCATCCTGGTACTACTTCAATTCTTCCGGCATCATGCAGACAGGCTGGCTCAAACTTTCCGGTAAGTGGTACTATCTTGAATCCAGTGGAAAGATGGTGACAGGTAACAAGAAGATAGACGGCAAGAATTACACATTTAATTCTTCCGGCGTATGCCTCAATCCTTGATGTTAGTGGTTTTTACTTTTCGGCTCCTCCGCTTCGGCGGGGGAGCTTTTTTGTTGACGCGGGAGTTTTCAAGGGAGTATAATTATGGCATATAAAGAGGTGCTGCCGATAGACGGTAGTCCTGAGTGTTAATCAAAGATGATCGCGACTATTTGGACTTGGTGGCGATCATTTTGTTTTTCTCATCACTTTCGCGACTAAAGTAACTAAAGCAATGATGAAGATGCCAAATTGGATCAGATCACTGAATGTTACCATTGAGAACCTCCTTTCCACAAACTCTTGAGGAAATCAACGAAGAGATCCCGAAGTCGTTCGTAAAGGAGGACAACCGCCTACCCGTTTTAAGGTAGCACCTCACAAATCATTATAGCAGTAAAAGCAACGAAAATAAACATATGTTCTTGCGCTTTGTGACTATTCTTTTTTCGTATTGATTTGACTTGAATGATAGAATGGTGTGCAGGGAATAGATATTTGTTTTTGAAAGGGGATAGTATGTCAGACAAGAAAGCACTGCTCGTTATCGATGTGCAGAGGGATTATTTCTGGGAGAAGAGAAAGGCGATGTTCACGTATGATACGGAGTCGCTCGTTGGTAATGTGAACCGTGCCATCCACGCGTATCAGGAAAAGGGATATGACATCATATACATAAAGCATATCCTGCCAAAGATACTGTGGGGCGTAGGCTTTTCCATAAAGGGAACACCCGGTGCGGAACTCTACGACGGGCTGGATATCGTTTCAGATCTTTGCTTCGAAAAGAACCGCTCCGATACATATACCTCCAAGTCCTTCCGTGAGCACATGAAGGCACATGGGTATTCCGAAGTGACTATCTGCGGTGTAGATGAATGTGGCTGCGTAGGAGCAACTGCCAAAGGAGCAGTGAAGACCGGCGTTAAGGTAGTGATGCTGGAAAACTGCATCGGCAGAAGGTTTCCTGCTTCTAAAGTGCAGAAGCTTCGTTCTGAACTGAAGTCTTTGGGCGTAGAGTATATTACTTTCTGATCCGTTTTGATCGCTATTCAGACTAAATCGCGATTTTTGTGATTTAGTCTGTTTTTTTTCGCTCGAAAAGCATTCCTTCTGGGTTGAGATTCAGACAAAATAAGGACGAGGGCAGTTACACCAGAAGGACGAACAATAAGACCGCCATCCCGGGATCTGGCAGGAGGCTTTGTAGGATGCTGTATCGGCATCTATGCATCAGCCAACGGAAAAGACTCTGACACATATGTTGATTTCTACGGATTGACCTACAACAAGGGCTGAAAATAGTAAAACAGTATTATTGAAGTAATATCAGATCTCCTTTACAATCCAGTTATGGAATGTGTGATAGGAGATCTTTTACTATGAAAAAGTCAAAACCCTTATCAGCTTTGATCGCAGCAGCGGTCGTTATTTCGTTATTTACGTCCTGTTCAAAGCCTGTTGCAGAGCTTGATAATCAGATGGTAAAGGAAGAAGATCCCTGGTATGAATCCTCCAGGATCGTTCTGGAAAAGGATATAAGGCCCTCGGAGATGCTCCAGGGCACATGTGCCGGAGCAAGTGACGACCATGTCTTCTACATGTATTCCCTTTATGACTTTGTGGATTATGAAGACTGCAGGAGGACAGTCCTCAACACATATGATGAAAATGGCGAGCTCCTGACCCGGATCGAGATCTCTGACGGTGATCCCTACTATATCGATTCCCTTATGGATATGAGGGTGGACTCCAAGGGCAAGACAGCGGATGTTATCGCAGATGTCTGGGGCAATCAGGGCTTCATGACCGCCTGGCTGGAGATCGATCTTGAGTCGGGAGAGATAACGGATCTTATCGAATTTACCGATGGTGCCGGACAACCCCTGGAAAAGGACGGTTTTGGAGTATCAGAGGCTAACTTTGTCGGAGAATACTGTATCGCAGCCATATGGGCTGTTGGCGATCCCGGATTCTATCTGTTCAAAGGGACTGACTATGTGGCACAGCTGGATATGTCAGGTATAAACGGTGTCTGGGGCTATGAGCCTTTCTCATACGACAGCTCATCAGACTCCCTTTGCACGATAGGCCATGTATCAGGCGGAGAAGACATCTTACTTGAATTCGATCCTGGCAGTGGGAGCCTTAAGAGCCAGACTGACTATACGATGTCAGATGACAGCGGGATCAATGTAGCAGACTATGAGACGACCGACTCCGGTGAGCTCTGCAAGATTGACAGTCTCGGCAACATCACAAAGCTGGACTCAAAGAACATGACAGAGGAGACGGTCATCGACAATAACTGGTATTCCCCATACTTCAGCGACCTGGCGGGAGATAATACGCTCCTTAGCTGCTCTGAGGAGAAGACAGTCATATACTCCGTCTGTCCCAACTACAGGACGGAGACCGACCTTGACGACTACGAATGCATCACTATCCTCACAAAAGCAGACACTAATCCCCATGCTGGCAAGCAGGTAATTGAGCTGGCGATGCCCCTGGATTCCGATGTTTCGGTCTACCTCTCAAATGCCATCTACGAATTCAACAGGACAGACGATGAGTACCTCATAAGGGTCTGGAACAAGTACAAGACCGGCTTCAAGGTGGGAAGGAACTTCGGAAATATAGATCTGGACGAGGAAAAGCTCTACACCATGATCCAGGAACTCAAGGGCTCCGAGGCTCCTGACCTTGCCATCGGCATCCAGAGAAACTACGCCATGAGGGACGATATATTCATGGACCTCACGGGATTTCTGGATCAGTCGGTCATGGACAGTCAGTACGACAACATAATAAATGCATCCTATATAGGGGATAAGCTCTATTTCCTTCCGGTCACCCTTGAGATAGAGGGCCTTGTAACGAATAAGACCTTCCTTGAGGACGGAGCCGTGGGCATAACCTTCGAGGACTACGACAATATGGTAGCGCAGGACCTTAACGGGTTCTCCCCATACGACTACCCTTCATCCGCATACTACAACAAGGCCACCTTTGTCCTTTCCTGCATAGATACCAAAGCGGCGATCGAAGGGGATACTATAGATTTCGGAACGGAGCAGTTCTATGCAGCCATCGAATATGCGAGGGATCACTTCCAGTACGACGACTACGACAGCACGCCCCTGGATTTTCTGGAGGACTGGGACAACAGGTTCCGCGGTGAATCCATCTATACAAGATGCAGCAACTACTACGGATTTATCTGCGCATGCTACGACGGGGACAGCGAGTATTCATTTATCGGAACGCCTTCCGTCGATGCTTCAGGTCCCAGGTTCAGGGCACTGGAGACCATCTCCGTCGCCGCCTCCACTGACAGGACAGAAGGATGCAGGAAGTTCCTGAACTTCCTTTTCGGAGGTGCGGGCTTTGAAGAAGGAAACCTTCAGTTAAGTGACATCATCACCAACAGGGACATAATGGAGAGCACCATCCCCCAGATCACAGATAAGCACAACGAGATACTGCAGGGCAAGATCGACAGCGACAATGCATTCCTTGAAACGACCTATTACCACGACAAGATCGCATCAGACAGCATGGAGCAGAGCTTCCTTGACTGCCTGAGCACCATAGAGACCTACTACTACGAAGATCCTCAGATCGTCACCTTCGTGATCGAGGAGACCGCCCCCTACTACGCAGGCGATGTCTCCCCCGAGGAAGTCGTCGAGTTCCTCAACGACCGCGTAAATAAATACGTTAATGAGATGTAAGGGTGTATATATAACTTTCGCTTGAACGAAAAATCAGACCGGATCTTTTCCTGATCTCCGGAAAAGTATCTAAAAAGTACGCCGCGGCCCCTCAAAAACGTACTTTTGGCGTACTTTCGGGAAAAGTACCAAAAAAGTACCACTAAAGCCCGTGAAACGTACTTTTGGCGTACTTTTTGCTGGCCTTTACGTTTTTCGGGGGACTAAATCGGGCTTTTGGCGGTTTTAGTCCCCTGGGGGCGGGGCTTTGATGTTTTTTTGTTTTTCGTTTCTGTAAGATATATAATCAGATAGGAAAAACTTCTTATTTGGAGCGTAATGATGAGAGACGAGATAAAGAAAGTCCTGGACCGCTACGATCAGATAGCAGGTCTTATATTAGATCAGAAGACAGACGAATTCGCAGACAGGATGTATGAGAAGCCCCCGAACGAGGATGATGCCACATATGAGGCATACCTGCAGAGGGTGGCAATGGAGGAGACCGAGGAGCAGAGCAGGCAGATGGAGGCGGAGCCTTCCGACCTTCTGGGCGGTCAGTCCATGAACGAATACTTTAAGACACTGCCTTTCTCTGAACTTACTTCTGTTCTTGAGTACTGCGCACTGGAGCTGGACAGGGGAGTGCCCTCTTCTGTGGTAAATGCCCTTGCTTCCTGTGATGACTCTTCTGCCGTAAGGTCCTATGCACTTGATGTTATTACTTCTGCTGCATGGACAGATGCGGAGCTTAAGGATGAGGATCTTCTCTTTGAGATGGAGTTCCAGAAGGTAAAGGCATGCTTTAATGTACTGGCAGCCATGAATGACAGCAGCCTTCTCAAGGATGTGCTTTCCCGCTTCATGAGCTATGACCAGGTGCCTGATTTCGTTGCAGATTCTATCGCTGAATATATAGAGAGCTTCCCTTCGGAGTCCGTGCCTCTCATGAAGGCTTATCTTGAGGACAATAAGGATACAGGACTTAAGGGACCCTGCGAGGATCTGGTGATAATGATCACTAATATCGGTAAGAAGGCCCAGTCGGATGAGATCTATGACATCCTTCGAATGGCTTTCAGATATATGGAGAACAAGATCTATGCGGTTATCTGTATCGCTGACTACGGCGATATAAAGGCGGTGCCCATGCTGAAATCCTATATCAACCGCCATCAGGATACTATCTCAAGGGATCTCTTCTATGAGATGATGTCTGCCATCCAGAACCTGGGAGGAGACATATCAGACATCTCCGATCCGTTCGGGGATTTCCAGAAAAAATACAAGTAAGACTATGGACAGGGATATCAGAGAGCCTGCTGCTATATCACTTCTTGAGAGATTGGAAGACGAAGCGTATTCCGATACGATCCTCTTCGGCCACCAGAATGCCGGACATATAGGAGTGAGCATTACAAGGCGCGACGGTACCCAGTCTGACGTGAAGAACCTGGTGGGTGTGCATCCTGCAGTTGTGGGTGTGGATACCCTGGGATTCTTCGGATATGAGGGCAATAAGCCGGATCTCATAAAGACCGTGAAGCAGCTCCACAAGGAGGGGGTCATAGTTACCCTTTCCTCTCATATGCCCAACTTCTCACTGGGCGGCGACGACTTCTATGACTACTCTCCCAACGTTACAGACGGAAATGTGGGGGAGAGGATCCTTCCCGGAGGAGACCTTAACGGCAAGTACCTGCGTTTTCTGAATGAGATCGCTGATTTTGCCAGGGAGTGCGTTGACCTTTACGGCGAGAGGATCCCCATGATATTCAGGCCTTTCCATGAGTGTAACGGCGACTGGTTCTGGTGGGGAGGCAAAAATCTCTCCCCTGAAAAGTACATAGAGCTCTTCAGGTATACCATCGACTACTTAAGAAATGACTGCGGGATAAAGAACTTCCTTTACAGCTATTCTCCCAACGGCCGGATCCATTCGGCAGAGCAGTATATGGAAAGGTATCCCGGAGATGACTATGTGGATGTCATGGGGCTGGACCAGTATAATGACAGACCTCATGAGGGGGACGGCTTCTTCGATGAACTCATTGAGTCGCTCAAGGTGATAGCTGAGTGCGCCTCCGACCACGGAAAGGTCTATGCCATCACTGAAGTAGGTGCCAGGACACTGGACTCCAACCCGGAGGCCGGGTACTTTGAGGGACTCGCTCCTTCAGGAAATGCGGTGAAGGACTGGTACAGTAAGCTTCTGGAAGCACTGTTCCTGGACGATGCGGGAGTGCGCTGCGCATACCTTCTGGTATGGGCTAACTTCTCCGACAACCAGTTCTGGGTGCCCTACAAAAATGGTGATTTTACCCATGAGATGTGTTATGATTTTATAGATTTTTGCAGGAGCGGACATATCCGCTTAGCCCCGAAAACGCAGGCTTAACTCAGTTGGTAGAGTGTCAGCTTCCCAAGCTGAATGCCGCGGGTTCGAGCCCCGTAGCCTGCTCCACATAAGAAAAGAGCTCTTCGTGTGAAGAGCTCTTTTTGTTTGTTTTAGTTTCTGCCTGTTATCAGAAAGCTGCTGCAGCGGAAGTGATCTCCTGCTCCCATGTGGTGAACTGGGGATCTTCCCTGTCTGTGTGGGCCTCCAGCTCAGCGCCCTGGGCATCCATCTGTCTCCAGATGATCAGGGAACCTTCGTTGAAGAAGAATTCTGTGGATCCTTCCGCTGTGAAGTAGCTGGCTGCGATGAGCACTCCGTTCTGGTAGTAGTAGACCTGTCTTGTATAATCCGGACCCTCGGGAACAGATACGAGCTTATATTCCGCATTCTGGTAGATGAAGGCTCCGTCGTCGCTCATGGTTACTTCAAGCTCCTCGTTATTTGCCATGTTGGTGATAGTGGAGCAAACGCTGACGATCTCCTGACACTTATCGTAGACTGAAGTGTCCTCGGTGGGAACAGTCGTCTCGGGGACTATCTCGTCGATATCCTCAGGGAAGACGACTTCCTCCTCTGTCTGCTTTGTAAATACATTCTTTGTAAGGCCTTTACAGTAGGCGATTATAAAGAGTGCTACAAAAGTAACTACTGCTGCGACTAGCAGGATTATTATGAAATTTATCGCTTCATGACGCTTCTTCTTGGGCTTTTTCATTTTATCCCTCCATCCGTTTTTGCACATGCATTTTACCACTTAGATAATCAAAAGCAAAATAAATGGTATTTTTTATTGACAAAAACCGTTTGCCCTCATATAATAACTTTCGTCGCTAATCACGCGGGATTAACTCAGTGGTAGAGTGTCACCTTGCCAAGGTGAAAGTCGCGAGTTCGAATCTCGTATCCCGCTCCACTTAGATCCGGAACAGTTCCGGATCTTTTTTATGCTCTTTTTGATATTTATGGTTGACCTTAATTTAGAATCATTATAAAATAGTTCCAGAAAAGAGAAAGGAGCATATATTATGTCCGAGATAGAACTTAATATGGATAACTTTAAGTCAGAGGTCCTGGATTCCGATGTGCCCGTAGTAGTTGATTTCTGGGCTCCCTGGTGCGGACCCTGTAAGATGCTGGGTCCTGTGGTCTCCCAGATCGCCGAAGCCTATGACGGCAAGGTAAAGGTCGGTAAGGTCAATGTGGATGAGTGTGAGGAGCTCGCGCTTCAGTTCGGTATCAGCAGCATCCCCGCAGTCAAGCTCTTCAAGAACGGAGAGGTGGCACCCGAGAGCATCGGATTCAAGCCTTTGCCTGCCCTTAAGCAGTGGATCGACTCTAATATCTGATAATTACCTGTTAAATCCGGGTATCATAAGATCTCCCGAAGCGTCCTCCTGTGTGAAGAACAGTTCATGTCCCGTAAGGATGAGATGATCTGTGGCAGCACGGTAGTGGCCTTCCGGGAGTTTTCTTTTGAGATAATCCGGTACACTAAGTGTTTCCAGCTGGGGCATTGGAGTGTACTGGTTCATAAGGCTTATATATATCCTGTTTAGGTAGCGGTCTGTCAGGAAGTCCAGGACCTTCTTTGTGTCGAAGAGCTGGCCCGGGATCATGAGATGCCTGACGATCATGCCCTTTTTCATGAGGCCGTCCTCCATGACTATATCCCCTGTCTGGCGGAACATCTCCTCCAGGGCTTTCTCCGCTGTCTCCCTGTAATCTTTTACCTTTAATACTTCATATGAGAGCTTGTCCGAATAGAATTTCATGTCCGGAAGGTATATGTCCACCAGGCCGTCGAAGAGCCTGAGGGTCTCCACTTTGTCGTATCCGCCGGTGTTTATGAGTACCGGGATCTTAAGGCCCCGCGTCTTTGCCTTTTCGATGGACAGTGCGACTTCCGGAGCGAAGTGCATGGGGGTTACGAGATTAATATTATGGGCTCCGAAGCTTTCCAGGCGCAGGAACTCGTCAGATAGGAGGTCCGGGGTATATGTCTTCCCCTTGCCAGTCTGCCCGCGTGAGATCTTGTAGTTCTGGCAGAAGGGGCATCCCAGGGTGCAGCCCTCGAAAAACACGGCGCCGGAACCCTTCGTTCCTGTGATGGGAGGCTCCTCTCCGAAATGGAGCATGGAAAGGTTGACCACCATGTCTTTTCCCATCCTGCAGAAACCGGTCTTTTTTGATAATCGGTCTACATTACATTCCCTTGGACATAGCCTGCATTGTGCATATGTAGAAATAATTTCATTACTCACCATATTTATAGATTATAAGCGAACCGAGTGCTAAAATCATATCGTTTGATGAAACGTACGGAGGCCATATGCACGAGGAATGCGGTGTTTTCGGTATATTTGACCGTGACGGGCTTGATATTGCCCCGCTTGTTTACTACGGTCTTTTCTCACTGCAGCACAGAGGACAGGAAAGCTGCGGTATCGCTATCAACAACGACGGTAATATAAGTCTTATGAAGGACATGGGCCTTGTGAGCGAGGTCTTTTCCGCCGAAAAGCTCTCTTCGCTTGAGGGTTCCATCGCCATAGGACATGTCAGATATTCCACCACGGGCGCCAGCACCAGGGAAAATGCACAGCCCCTGGTAACCCAGTATGTAAAGGGTACTTTATCCATCGCACACAACGGAAACCTCACCAACTGTATCTCCCTTAAGAGAAAGCTTGAGGACGAGGGTGCCATCTTCAGGACCACCGTTGACTCCGAGGTCATCGCATATATGCTGGCCAAGAGCAGGTCTTCGGTTCCTTCAGTAGAGGAAGCCGTCAAGGAGGTAATGAACCAGATCGAGGGAGGATATGCCCTTCTGGTCATGAGCCCAAGAAAGCTCATTGCAGCAAGAGACCCTTACGGACTTAAGCCCCTGGTAATGGGTAAGATCGGAAACTCCGTGGTATTTGCATCAGAGACATGTGCCCTGGCTGCATCCGGTGCAGAATATGTAAGGGATATAAAGCCCGGTGAGATCGTTATCGTTGAAGAAGAGGGCATGAGGACAGATTCCATAGAGCCCAGAAGATCCGCAAAATGTATATTTGAATATATCTACTTCGCAAGACCTGACAGCGTAATGGACGGCATCTCCGTCTATGAGTCCAGGATCAGGGCAGGAAGGCTCCTGGCAAAGCAGCACCCTGTTGATGCTGATATCGTCATCGGAGTTCCCGAGTCAGGTATCGACGCCGCTCTTGGTTTTTCCCTGGAGTCCGGCATCAGATATGAGAAGGGATTTGTTAAGAATAACTATGTTGGAAGGACGTTTATCAAGCCCTCCCAGCAGCTGAGAAAGCAGTCCGTAAGGATCAAGCTCAACCCCATAGATACAGCAGTAAAGGGAAAGAGGGTCGTAATGATCGACGACTCCATCGTAAGAGGCACCACTATCGCCAACATCGTAAAGATGCTCAGGCATGCAGGTGCCACAGAGGTCCATGTCAGGATCTCATCGCCGCCCTTTACCCACCCCTGCTATTACGGTACGGATGTGCCCTCATGTGATGCACTTATCGCATGTCAGCATACAGTTCCCGAGATTTGTGAGATAATAGGAGCGGATTCTCTTGGTTATCTGGAGGTAGGATCTCTCGGTGAGATGATCTGCGAAGAGGGACATAAGTTCTGTGATGCATGTTTTACAGGGGATTATCCCAATGTAGATACAGGTATCGACCTGATGTTAGAGGAAGCCGAAGGATCCGACAAACAGTAACCGGAGGAGTGGGCTTTGTCTTCTGATAAGAGGAAGAAAAGAAGAAAGAAGAATTCGGGAAAAGGGATCTGGGTATTGCTCCTGATCATTTTCCTGCTCCTTGATGCATATGCCGTAAAAAGACATATAGACAGACAGAAGGCGAAGATACTTCCTGAAGTCACCATCGAAACGGGATCACGTATAGGCCTCAGTCTCTTCTTCCGAAACGGCGAGGTCTTCGACAGGACTTCCTTTATAACTGATGTTTCCCAGATAGATACAAGTGTTCCCGGATCCTACGGCATCAAGATGCAGATCTGGAAGTTTACTGTGCCTGTGGTCCTCAATATAGTGGACACCACACCTCCCACGGCAACAGCCGTACCCCAGAGCGTATATACAGACAAACTGCCTGAGCCCTCCGAGTGCGTGGCGGATGTCTATGATCTTTCTGATGTGACCATCTCCTACTACGAAGAGTCCCCGGATATCAGTCAGGGCGGCGAAAAGCTGATCCCCGTAAAACTGGAGGACGCCTACGGAAACGTCAACGTCATCCATGTGCCCTTCACCATAACCGACGACCATAACGCGCCCCTTATCTACGGGCCTCATGATATGGAATATTTTATCGGCGATACCATCCTCTACAGGGACGGGATCTATGTAACGGACAACTATGATCCGGATCCCCAGCTGGAGATAGATACATCCGCCGTAAATACTTCCCTGGACGGAACATATCCCGTTGTCTACAGTGCCACGGACGAGAATGGAAATACCACTTCCACCACGGTCTATATCACCATGCGTACAAAGCCCGAGGATTATGTGGAACCCGAGATCGTCTACGAACTGGCCCAGGAGGTGCTGGATGAGATAACCGAGGGCCAGGAGCTGACTGATGTGGAGATCGGCTTCAGGATAATGAACTGGGCAAGAAATAATATCCACTATGTAGGCACATCTAATAAGAACGACTGGACCATCGGCGCATATGAGGGATTCACCACCCTCCAGGGTGACTGCTTTACCTACTATGCCTGCTGTAAGGCGCTTTTCGATGTGGCAGGCATCGAGAACCTCTGCGTGGAGAGATATCCCGCTACGAATTCCTGCCATTTCTGGAACCTGGTCTACCTGAACGGTCAGTGGTATCACTGCGATTCCTCACCATCCTTCGAGCACGACGGTTACTGGTATATGAGGACTGATGACGAACTCGACTGGTCCCACAGATTTGATATCGAAGGGGATCTGCCGCCCAGAGCCACCGAGTCTGTCCAGGACCAGCTGGATTTCTATAACATGACCATGAGGGAGGATGAGACCGATGAGTAAGATCCTTGGTGTGATCGGAGGCCTTGGCCCCATGGCGACGGCTTATTTCTACGAACTGGTGGTCTCAAGGACGGAAGCCCTTTCAGACGGTGAACATATCGAGACCCTGATACACAGTTGCCCGCAGATCCCTGACAGGACGGCTTATATCCTGGACAACAGTAATCCCGATCCCTATCCGGATCTTCTGAGGATAGGAACTGAGCTCAGGTCTCTGGGGGCATGTGTCATCGCCGTTCCCTGTATCACTGCGCGTATCTTTAAAGAGAGGCTTCAGGAGGATCTGGGCCTTCCTGTTATCTACGGCGTAGATGAGACTGCGGAGAGACTTTTTTCGGCGGGAATAAAGAAGGCGGGGATCATGGCCACGGACGGAAGCCTTAAGGCCGGGATCCTGGGAAATGTGCTGGAGAGCTATAATGTTACGCCTGTTTTCCCGGATGCGGAACACCAGAAGGAAGTCATGCGTCTTATATATGATGAAGTGAAGGCCGGAAAGGTTCCTGACCTGGAAAGATTTAACCGGGTAAAGGAACACCTGAAGGCTAAGGGCGCTGAGGTATTTATCCTGGGCTGCACGGAGCTGTCCCTGATAAAGAGGTACCACCAGCTGCCCTCTGACTGTTTTGATATACTTGAAGTGCTGGCTGAAGAGTCCGTAAGATCATGTGAAGGGAAGATAAAAGAGTGAGACAGAAGAACGTTCTTGAATATCTTGAGAAGACCGTCAGGGAAGTGCCGGACAAGACCGCCTATGAAGATGCGGACCACGGCCTTACCTTTCAGGAGGTCTACAGAAGTTCAAGGGCCATAGGATCCTTCATCGCATCCAAGGGACTTTATAACGAGCCGGTGATCATCTTCATGAAGAAGACACCTGAAGCTGTTACGGCTTTTTTCGGTTCTGTCTACGGGGGCTGCTACTATGTTCCCATCGACGAGGAGATGCCCAGACTGAGGACTGATCTTATCCTGAAGGCCCTGGGCGCAAAGCTCATGATCTGCGATAAGGATACAAGAGAGGCTGCCTCGGCCCTGGGCTTTGACGGTTATATCGCCGACTATGTTGATGCAGCATCCTTTCCCGTGGAGGAGGAAGCACTCCGCTCCATAAGATCGAGACAGATAGATACCGATCCCATATATGTAGTATTTACATCGGGCTCCACCGGAGTTCCCAAGGGAGTAGTTGCCTGCCACAGGAGCGTCATAGATTATATCGAGGATCTGTCGGAGGTCTTAAGGGTGGACAGGGACACCAGGTTCGGAAACCAGAGCCCTTTCTACTTCGATGCATGCCTTAAGGAACTCTATCCCACCATCAAGTTCGGTGCATCCGCGGTGATCATCCCAAAGCAGCTTTTTATGTTCCCCATAAAGCTGGTGGAGTTCCTGAACGAAAAGAAGATAAATACCATCTGCTGGGTGGTCTCTGCCCTCACCATGATATCGGGCCTCAATGTCCTTCAGAAGACAAAGCCCGAATACCTGAAGACCATCGCCTTCGGAAGCGAGGTCTTCCCCATAAAGCAGTTCAATCGCTGGAGGGAGGCGCTTCCCGATACAAGGTTCATAAACCTCTACGGTCCCACGGAGGCCACGGGCATGAGCTGTTTCTACGAAGTGGACAGGGACTTTGAAGAGGGGGATGTGATCCCCATCGGAGGACCCTTCTCAAATACTGACATTATCCTTCTGGACGAAAACGACAGGCCCTCCGAAAAGGGCGAGATCTGCATAAGGGGAACAGCCCTGACCCTGGGCTACTACAGGGACAGGACCAGGACAGACGAAGTCTTCGTGGAAAATCCCTTAAACGACAGATACAGGGAACTGATCTACAGGACAGGAGATATCGCCTACAGAAATGAAAGAGGCGAACTCGTCTTCTGTTCCAGAAAGGATCATCAGATAAAACATATGGGCCACAGGATCGAGCTCGGCGAGATCGAGGCCATGGTCTCCGGTATAGACAAGGTGGTGCTCTGCTGTGCCGTCTTCGATAAGGAGAAGGACAGGATCAGCCTTTACTACACAGGAGATATCGAAAAGGGAGATCTGGATGCCGCCCTGAAGGACGGTCTTCCCAGATATATGCTCCCCCATAAGATAATAAAACTGGAAAGCATGCCCCTGACACCCAACGGCAAGATCGACAGAAAGAAGCTTGCCACTGAGGCAGCAGGGAAATAAGGAGGAAATATAAATGGAAGAACTCTTGGAGATACTTGAAGAACTTCATTCAGATGTAGATTATGAGACATGTACCACCCTGGTGGATGACAGGATCATCGATTCCTTCGATATCGTCACCATCGTGGCTGAAGTGGACGAGAGGCTGGGCGTCATGATCCCCGCAGAGGAGATCATCCCCGATAACTTTAACTCCGCAGCATCCCTCTGGGCTCTTATCGACAGGCTTCAGAACGGCTGATGTTATTTACATCCCTCTATTTCATACTTTTCGTTGCGATACTCTTCGCACTCTACTACGCCGTCCCACGCAAGGTGAGATGGCCTTTGCTCCTGCTGGCAAGTTATGTATTTTACTGGTTCTCCGGATGGCAGAACCTGATCTTTATCACCGTGACCTCCCTGACGGCCTGGGCTGTATGCCTGGTGATGGGACGCATAGACGAAAAGGCAAAGGTGTCCCTTGAGGAGCGGAAGGATACCATCACTAAAGAGGAAAAAAAGAAGCTCCGGGATGAGACCAAGGCTAAGAAGAGACGCCTTATGCTACTGGGACTTCTCATAGACCTGGGTATCCTTGCAGTCACTAAATATACAGACTTCGTAATAGAGAACATAAATGCCTTCCTGGAATCCAAGGATGCCATCCAGGCGGTGGATATCATAGTCCCCATGGGTATCTCTTTTTATACCTTCCAGACGGTAAGCTACATCATCGACTGCTCCAGGGGCACGGTAAAAGCGGAAAAGAATCCGTTTAAAGTGCTCCTGTTCACATCTTTTTTTCCCCAGCTGGTACAGGGCCCCATCAGCAGATGGAAGGACCTGTCGGCTACGCTCTTTGAGGGCGCGCCCTTTAATTTCGAAAACTTCTCCCACGGCCTTATGAGGATCATGTGGGGTTACTTTAAAAAGCTGATCGTGGCGGACCGCATCATCGTGGCAGTGAACATCCTTATAAAGAACCCGGAGAGATATACCGGAGCATATGTCTTCTGTGCCATGATGTTCTACGCTTTTGAACTCTACTGCGACTTCACGGGCGGCATCGACATCACCATCGGTATCGCAAAATGCCTGGGCATAACGGTCAAAGAGAACTTCGACCTGCCTTACTTCTCCAAGAACATAAAGGAATACTGGAACCGCTGGCACATCACCATGGGTACCTGGTTCACCGACTATATCTTCTATCCTCTGTCAGTAAGCCCGAAGATGCTGAACCTTTCCAAGTGGTCCAGAAAGCATCTGGGAAATGAGCTGGGAAAGAGGGTCAGCGTCTACATATCCTGCTTTCTGGTATGGCTGGCTACAGGTATCTGGCACGGACCGGCCTGGAACTTCGTTGTCTGGGGACTTCTGAACTTTGTTGTGATCATGGTGTCCCAGGAGCTGGAGCCTTTGTATTCAAAGTTTCACGGGAAGTTCCATCTCAAGGGCAAGGCCGGATATTCCGTATTTGAGATCATAAGGACCATCCTTCTCATGAGCATGATAAGGATGCTGGACTGCTACAGAAATGTTCCCCTGACCTTTAAGATGCTGGGGACAATGTTTACGAAGTTCAGGTTCAGGACATTTACAGACGGAAGCCTTCTTGACCTGGGACTTGAGAGAGCGGATTATGTGATCCTCCTGGCGGGGCTCATCGTCGTCTTCTCTGTCAGCCTTTACAAGGCCGGGACAAAGAAGGATATAAAGGCTGTCCTTTATGAGAAGTATCCCCTGTGGTGCGTTTCTATGATGGTGATGTTCCTGGCAGTTGTTGTTTTCGGAGCATATGGCAAGGGTTACGACAGTACCCAGTTTATATATAACCAGTTCTAAGGAGAAGATATGAAGCTTAGGATAAGACACAGAGCATTGATGCTCCTTATAACACTTCTTGTAACGGCTATTCTCATGTGGCTCTTACAGTGTCTTCTTGTCCCAAAATACCAGAAGGGAATAGTCGAGGGCGGCATGATGGCCGAGTATTACGACGATCTGGATGTGCCCCATGAAGTCATCTTCCTGGGTGACTGCGAAGTCTATGAGGATATTTCCACGGTGGAGCTCTACAGGGAGTACGGCATCTCCAGCTATATAAGGGGAAGCGCCCAGCAGCTCCTGTGGCAATCCTACTATATCCTGGAGGATACCCTTCAGTATGAGACTCCAAAGGTCGTAGTCTTTAATGTTTATGCCCTGGCTTATAACGAGCCCCAGAGCGATTCCTACAACCACATGACCCTGGACGGCATGAGATGGTCGAAGATCAAGTGGGATGCCATTAATGCTTCCATGACTGAAGAAGAGAGCATGACGGATTATCTCTTCCCGCTTCTTTACTACCATTCAAGATGGAGCGATCTGGGACAGTCGGACTATGAGCATATGTTCAGCAGGGATCCTGTTACTGTTAACGGTTATTACTTAAGATCAGATGTATATCCCCAGGGTGAGTTCCCGGAGCCTAAGATGCTGGCGGACCCTAACATCGGAAAGAATGCCATGCTGTGGCTGGGAAAGATCGCGGACCTCTGTGAGGAGAACGGGATAGATCTTGTGCTGGTAAAGGCTCCCACTGAGTATCCCTACTGGTATGAGGAGTGGGATGAGCAGGTCAGTTCCTTTGCGGAAGGAAGGGGTATCCCCTACACAAACTATATAGGCCTTCAGGAGGAGATCGGCCTTGATATGAGTACCGATACCTACGACGGCGGACTTCACCTGAACGTTTACGGTGCTGAGAAGTATGCAGACACTCTGGGACAGTTCCTTACGGAGAATTATGATCTCACTGATTACAGGACTGTTCCGCAGATCGCATCTTTGTGGGATAATAAGGCGGCATTCTATGACGAGATCATAGACCTGCAGCAGCAGGAGATAGAAGAATACGGTCATGTGGTCAGCTGGGGCGTAAATGCCATCGACTCTTGACCCGGCAGGGAGAATAATATGAAGAAGATAAAGATATTAGGTATAACAGTTTTATGTGCGGCAGTAATGTCCTTAGGAGCATGTTCATCAGGAGATGAGGATACTGCTCCCGAGGTGCTCTCCGGCGGAGAGACAAAGGCTGTATCAGACGACGGCCAGGCAGCAGGCGGGGGATCGGAAGTCACAGGATCCTACCATCTCGTATACAGGGATGTGGAGCTTGCACCCGGTGCCGAGGCAGATCCTGCCATCACATCTCTTGGAGATGACTATTCCTATTTCGAATCACCCTCCTGTGCATATCAGGGAATGGATAAGGTGTATACATATGATTCCATCATCATCAGGACATATACCATGGATGAGGTGGACTACATAAACAGCATCGAGATCAAGGACGATACAGTGGAGACCCCTGAGGGCATCTATATCGGCTGCACCTCCGATCAGGTCACGGAAGCATACGGCGACTCAGGATCTGACTCCCTCATCTATGTGGACGGGGATATCCAGCTGTCATTTATCACTGACGGAAGCGGGAACGTAACCGGCATTTCTTACGATGTCGTCTCTGAATAAACGAGAATAACGGCGATTTCAAGAGCTCTTTGTCGGATCTTAAAGTTTTTTCAAGAAAATGCTTGACTTGTCATCAAATGGCAAGTATTATACTTGAGCGTTTAAAGATGCTTATATAAAAGAAATCAAGGAGTGAAAGTCTATGAAGACATTTGTTGCAACACCTGCAAACATTGAAAGAAAATGGCTCGTGATCGACGCTTCCGGAAAGACACTCGGCCGTCTCGCTACTGAGGTTGCCAAGCTTCTGAGAGGAAAGCACAAGCCCACATATACACCTTTCGCAGATACAGGTGATTATGTTATCGTTATCAACGCTTCCAAGATGGTCCTTACAGGAAAGAAGCTTGATCAGAAGATGTACCGTCACCATTCCGGTTATGCCGGCGGACTTAAGGAGATCGATTACAGGACTCTTATGAGCAAGAACCCTGAGAAGGCTCTTGAGCTTGCTGTTAAGGGCATGCTTCCCAAGAACTCTCTTGGTCGTCAGATGTTTAAGAAACTTCATGTATACGCTGGAGCTGAGCACAATCAGCAGGCTCAGAAGCCCGAAGAGTATACATTCGAGCAGTAATCGGGAGGAGAATGCAATATGGCTACAAAGAAAGCTAACAAAGTATATTTTTACGGTACAGGCCGTCGTAAGAATGCCGTTGCTTGCGTTCGTCTTGTTCCCGGAACAGGAAAGATCTCTATCAACGGAAAGGACATCGACGAGTATTTCGGACTTGATACACTCAAGCTCATCGTTCGTCAGCCCCTGGTTGCTACAGAGACAGAAGGCAAGTTCGATGTGATCGCTAAGGCTATCGGAGGCGGTATCTCCGGTCAGGCCGGCGCTATCCGTCACGGAATCGCAAGAGCACTTGTTGAGGCAGATGCTGATGCATACAAGGCTACACTTAAGACTTCCGGCTTCCTTACAAGAGACGCCCGTATGAAGGAGCGTAAGAAGCCCGGTCTCAAGAAAGCCCGTAAGGCTTCACAGTTCTCCAAGAGATGATCTCAGGATCTTATCTTTGCACTTCAAAGGAGCTGTCTTCGGACGGCTCCTTTTTTATTCTCCGAAATAGTATCTTACTAATGGTGAAATGGACTTTATTCGGAGAATTTATAAAGGTATTCTCCGAATTAGGGCTGTATAGAGACATTTAAGAGGCCGGTTCGGAGAATTCCGTGAGCCGGGAAAGGGGCGGTGGCGGCATCTTCCTTGATTTCTGTGTTATACTGTCAACCGATATGCGAAAAGTAATAAATGCACATTGCCATATATATCCTGCCAAGGTGGCAGAAAGAGCCGTTGAAGGGATAAAAGCCTTCTACGGACTTGAGGGCCTTACTTCAAACGGGATGACTGACGATCTTATTAGAGACGGGGAGAAAGTGGGGACTGTCCACTACCTCGTCCATTCCGTGGCAACGACTCCTCTTCAGATAAGATCGATAAATGAGTTCATAGCTTATGAAGTGAGAGCACACCAGGGCCTCTTTACGGGATTCGGAACGCTCCATCCCTCCTCATCTGACATCCGCGCAGACCTTCAGCATCTCATATCCCTCGGCCTTAATGGCGTTAAGCTCCATCCTGACTTCCAGCAGTTCTCCATGGATGGAAAGAAGGCGGAGAAGCTGGGGGAGGAGATAGCTGCGGCGGGACTTCCCATCCTGGTACATACGGGCGATCCCAGATATTCCTATTCCAACCCGCCCCAGATGAAGGTGTTCCTGGAGAAGTTTCCTGAGATCACGGTGATAGCGGCGCATCTTGGAGGCTGGAGCGTCTGGGATGAGGCCGAAAGGCTCCTTTCTGATATCCCGGGTCTTTACTTTGACTGCTGCTCCTGCCTGGGGTTCATGGAACCCTCCCGCATGAAGGACCTCATCAGATCCTACGGAGCGGAGCGCGTCCTGTGGGGGACTGACTATCCCATGTGGGACAGCGATAAGGAGATGGAAAAGTTTTTGGCTTTAGGACTTACAAATGAGGAAGAAGAGCTTATACTTTATAAAAATGCGGCTAAGCTTTTGGGAGTAACAGAGTGAGAAAAGAATTTGAGACCACATCCCCTGAACAGACGGAAGAACTGGGGAGAAAGATAGGAGCCGTACTTAAGCCCGGGGATGTCATATCCCTGGACGGTGATCTGGGTGCCGGAAAGACGGTTATCACCAGAGGTATCTGTGCCGGCATGGGGCTTGACCCTTCCGATGTCCAGAGTCCCACTTTTACCATCGTCAACGAATATGAGGGAGAGGTACCCCTTTTCCATTTCGATACATACAGGCTGTCGGGAGAAGATGATTTCCTGGCATCAGGCCTTGATGAGTATTTCTACAGAGACGGAGTCTGCGTCATTGAATGGGGATCCGTCATCGACGGACTTCTTCCCGAGGATGCCATAAGGATCGGGATCTTCGGAAGCGGAAGCGAGAGGAAGATCGTCATCGATTCGAAGGAGGAACTCATATGATAGTCCTTGTCTGCGATACTTCGAATTCAACATGCTGTGCCGGCCTTTATGAGGACGGCAGGAAACTGGCCTATGAGCTCAGCATGGAAAAGAAGACACACTCCGAGACATTTATGCCCCTGGTGGACCGTGTCATGGAAAGAGCCGGAAAGACATATAAGGATATAGATGTCATCGCATCCACGGTTGGTCCCGGATCCTTTACCGGGATAAGGATCGGCCTTTCTGCCGTAAAGGGCATCGCCTATGCCATAGGAAAGCCCTGTATCTCTGTATCCTCCACGGATGCCCTGGCAAGAAGTGTTACTCCCGATGATCATGAGGGGCTTATCGTGATACCTTCTTTTGATGCCAGGAATAAAAGAGTCTTTGCCAGTGCCATAGACTGGGAGAGCAAGACTTATATCATCCCTGAGGATGCATATGATTCATCTGAATTTGTATCTAAGCTGGAAGGATATAAGGACAGGAAGATCATCGTCGTTGGTGACGGAGCTCCTGTTTTTGAGGAGGCAATGGGTGGAGCATTTGATTCTGAATTTGCTCCCGGTGCAGTGATCACTCCCAAGGGGATCTATGAGGCATCTGTAGGTAAGAAGACCATCAGTGCTGCGGAACTCACTGCTTCCTACTGTGCCGTAAGTTCAGCCCAGAGGCTCAGGAAATGATAAGGAAAGCATATCCCGAAGATACAGATCTTCTCCTGCAGCTGGAGCAGGGTGCCATGGATCATCCCTGGACCAGGGAGGATATAAAAGCCCTGACAGAAGACTGCAAAAAGATAGCCCTTATGTCAGAGGATGAAAAGGGTGCCACCGGATATATAGGAGCATCTTTCGTTCTTGATGAAGCGGAGATAGGAAACCTCTGTGTCAGGGAGGATATGAGAAGACAGGGCATTGCCCAAAAGATCTTAGAGGAACTTAAGATAAGACTTAAGGATAAGGGTATAAAGACCATTTTTCTTGAAGTGTCGGACAGCAACGTTCCGGCGAAGGCCCTGTATATCAAAGAGGGTTTTTCGGAATACTCCAGAAGGAAGGACTACTACGGCCCCGGAGATGATGCAGTACTTATGAGGTGTGACATGGAAGACAGCAAAAAGACAGAGCAGGACAGGCTCCTGGAGATAGCATCGAGGCTTCACGCTTTTTCGTCTGCAGGACTTACTTATACAAAGGACAGATTTGACCGTGACAGGTTCCAGGAGATAAGGGATATCGCTGCGGAACTTATGACCTTTAAGGTGGACGGCATCACCAGGGAGGAGGCCGTGGATCTTTTCGCGAAGAACGATGGTTATCCCACTCCCAAGACGGAGACCCGCGCCATCATATTTAACGATAAGGACCAGGTGCTCCTTGTTAAGGATTACGACGGCAAGTGGACCGTTCCCGGAGGCTGGTGCGAAAGAGATCTCACCGTCAAGCAGAACGTGGTGAAGGAAGCATACGAAGAGGCCGGACTTGATGTGGAGCCCGTAAGGCTCGTTGCAGTCCACAGCCATAAGATGAGGAACAATCCCAAGTCCTTCTTTTCCTGCTTTAAATACCTGATCCTCTGCGACGTAAAGGGAGGAAGTTTCAGGGAGAATGATGAGACCACGGAGTGCGCCTATTTCGATCTCGATTCCATCCCGGAGGCCTTCAATTCACACAAAGTCAACCTCGACCAGATAAGGCTGTGCCTCAAAGCAAAGCATTCCGATATGTGGGTTCCCGAATACGACTGAAAGCAAGTTGTGAAAATAAACAAAAGACAAACACAAAAACAACCTTTTTAAGACGAAAAGACGAAAATCATTGAGCCCGTCAATAGTTTGTTGACTTCAAAATTCATAAAAAATATACTCACATTGGAAATAGAATCTTACGGGAGGATAAAATGGTAGAGGAAAAAGTGATCTTTCAGTGCGAAGATGATCTGCAGATGAAAGCCGTTGCCGGACTTGTTCAGAAGTCCTCTGAATTCCGCAGCACCGTTTATCTTGTAAGAAACGGAAGACGCGCTAATGCAAAGAGCCTTCTCGGCGTAATGTCCCTCGGTATCGAGAATGGAGCTGAGATCGAGATCTGTGCTGACGGCGACGATGCAAGAGAAGCAGCAGACACGATAGTTTCTTATCTTAATAACCCGAAAATCTGATACAATAAGTGCATGAACGGGAATTCGTTTGATGCACGACTTGATACTGTACCTACAAAGCCCGGAGTATACCTGATGAAGGATGCTTCGGGAAATGTTATCTATGTGGGAAAAGCAAAGGTCCTGAAGAACAGGCTGAGATCGTATTTCGGAGGCGGCACCGTTACAAATCCCAAGGTGGCTGCCATGGTCTCCCATGTGGCTGACTTTGAATACGTGGTGGTTGGCACGGAGCCTGAAGCTCTCCTTCTGGAGAATAATCTCATCAAGAGATATATGCCCCAGTACAATATCCTGCTTCGTGACGACAAGGGATACCCTTATGTGTGCATCACATTAAACGAAGAATACCCCAGGGTCTTCAAGGCCTTCCGTCCTGACCCGGAGCTCCGTAAGAAGGGCGCCGTCTACTACGGTCCCTATATGAGCTCGGATCTTTATTTCACCCTCAAGAGCATAGAGGAGATATTCCCTCTCAAGCGCTGCCGTAAAGTCCTTCCCAGGGACATCGGAAAAGAGAGGCCCTGCCTTAATGCCCACATCGGAAGATGCATGGCGCCCTGCAGCGGAAGCGTAAAGAGCAGCGACTACAGAAAGATGATAGGACAGATAGTCCTCTTCTTTGAAGGCAAGTACGGCGGCATCGAAAAGGACCTTAAGGAGGAGATGGAAAAGGCCTCCGAAAACATGGAGTTCGAGAGGGCCGCAGTCCTGAGGGACAGGCTGTCTGCCCTGAATAACATAAGGCAGAGCCAGCGTGTCTTCATGGAGATAAAAAGGGATGTGGATGCCATTGGCGTCTACTCCGATGCAGGCGAGACCTGCGTCAGGAAACTGGAGCTCCGTGACGGCAGGATAGTAGGATCATCCGTCTACTTCATGAAGGGTGCCAACGATTCCGTATCGGATGTCCTCACGGGATTTATCATGCAGTACTATGAGGATGCTCCCTATATACCCCAGACCATCCTGATCCCGGATCCCGGGGAGGACGGAGATGAGTTCGGCATCAGTGATGCCCTGGAGACACTGGAAGGGTTCCTTGAGCAGAAGGCGGGCCGCAAGGTGACCCTTAAGACTCCCGAAAGAGGAGAGATGAAGGAACTTCAGAAACTGGCCCAGATGAATGCCCGGGAGATGATGGTGAGAAGGATCTTAAGAGGCGGCGGTGCCGATGCGGATCCCAAGGCGCCTCTTCGGTATCTGGAGGAGATGTTCAAGGTCCCCGAAGGTACCATCGACAGGGTGGAGTCCTACGATATATCCAACCTCGGTAATGACGATATCTGCGCGGGCATGGTAGTATTTAAAGGCGGCAGGCCGGACAAGTCTTCCTACAGGCTCTTTAAGATGAAGACCGTCATGTCCCAGGATGACTTCGCCTCCATGAGGGAAGTGCTCTCAAGAAGGTTTTCCCACGACGGATCGGATGGTTTTTCCTATCCTTCCCTGATCCTGGTGGACGGCGGCAAGGGACAGCTGTCGGCTGTGGCATCCGTGGTGGATGAACTTGCTCCCGGAAAGGGCATCCTTCTGGCGGGCATGGTGAAGAACTCAAAGCACAGGACCTCCGGCATCGTCTTCAGGGACGGTGAGCTCATAAAGCTGGACGGGGATAACCCCTCTGACCGGGATGTGGTGCTCCTGAGGTTTTTGACTGCGGTGCAGAACGAGGTTCACAGATTTGCCATCTCCTATCAGCATAAGCTGGCGGGAAAGCGCAACATAAGATACCGCCTGGAGAATATCCACGGCATAGGACCTGCCAAGAGAAAGGCTCTCCTTTCCCACTTCGGCAGCATTAAGAAGATAGAGGAAGCGACTGTGGAAGAGATCGGAAAGGTGAAGGGAATATCCGAAGCGGATGCCCTGAACATATATGATCACTTCCATCAGCAGGAGGAATAAATGGCGATATACGGACTGTCGGATCTTCATCTTGCCATAAGCAACCAGGACAAGGACATGAGCATCTTCGGCCATGGCTGGGACGGCTATATGGAAAAGATAAAGAAGAACTGCAATGAGATAGTGGGTCCCGAAGATACGATCCTTATGCCAGGGGACCTTTCCTGGGTCATGTATCTGGACAACGGAAGGGAGGATTTTGAGTATATCGACTCGCTTCCCGGCACCAAGCTCATCGGCAGGGGAAACCACGACTACTTCTGGACCACTGTGAAGAAGATGGAAAAGTGGCTGGATGAGCAGGGCTTTTCCACCATAAAGGTCATCAGGAATAACGCCATCAGAGTGGAGGATTCGCTTGTGACCGGTACCAGGGGCTGGAAGCTCCCGGTGGACGACGGCTTCAAGGAAGAGGACAGGAAGATCCTGGACCGCGAGATCATAAGGATAAAGCTGTGTATCGATTCCCTTAAGAAAGAGGATCCGGAACATAAGCTCCGCTGGATACTGATGATCCACTATCCGCCCCTTCTCAAGGACTACCTTAAGACAGAGATGACGGAACTCATCGAAAACGCGGGAGTGGACCTGTGCATCTATGGCCATCTCCATGGCCGTGCACACGCCAATATGTTCGAAGGAAAAAAGGACGAAAATGGCACCGAATATGTGTGCGTTTCGGGTGATTACAGAAAGTTTGAACCTGTAAAGCTCTGAAAACAGGGGATTTGCGGGACTTTGAAATGATTTTCAAGTTGCAGATTTCCTCTATTTAATATATAATAAGCAAGTCGAGTCTGCTCGTGCAAAAGAATATCTTTTGCCAGTAGACTTTTTGTATCTTAATTTTGCGGGGTTATTATGGCTTACAGTATGACCGGCTTCGGCCGCGGAGAGAAGATAATCGATACAAGAAGATACACGGTTGAACTTAAATCTGTAAACAGCCGTTTCTGTGACATCAATATCAGGATGCCCAGGATATTCAATTTCGCAGACAGCAAGATCAGAAAGCAGATCACCGATTCCCTGGTAAGGGGTAAGGTGGATGTCTTCATCAATTTCGAAGATTCCCAGAATTCTTCCATGGAAGTCGTAGTCAACGAAGGACTTGCCTCCTCCTATTCCGAAGCTGTCAAGAAGATCGCCGAGGTCTCCGGAAGAGAAGATGAGATGACTGCATCAAGGCTTTCCAATTTCCCTGACGTTCTTACGGTAAGGCAGAGAGATATGGATGAGGAGACTCTTTTAGAGGAGCTTTCCGACTGTATCGGTATGGCCCTTGCCGGAATGACAGAGATGAGAAGGACTGAGGGAGACAATCTCTGCTCCGACATCATCGACAAGGTCAACGAGCTGGCAGTCCTCAGGGACGAGATCGCCGACAGGGCTCCCCTGGTGGTAACAGAATACAGGGCAAGGCTCTCCACAAGGATCGACGAGATCCTGGAGGATGAGAAGAGAGCTCTCTACGATGAGAACAGGCTTGCAGCCGAGGTTGCCGTATTTGCCGACAAGTGCGCCATCGACGAGGAGCTCAAGAGACTTCTCAGCCACTTCCAGCAGGCTAAGAGGATCCTGGCTTTCGACGGATCGGTGGGAAAGAAGATGGATTTCCTTATCCAGGAGATCAACAGGGAAGTCAATACGATCGGTTCCAAGGCGAACGATCTTGAGATAACTAACAGGGTACTTCTGATGAAGAATCTCATCGAGGAGATGAGAGAGCAGATCCAGAACCTTGTTTAAGAGGACGAAGAATGAGATTAGCTGAGATAGGATTCGGAAATATAGTATCGGCTGACAGGATCATCTGTGTTGCCGCCGCTGATTCCGCTCCCATCAGAAGGATCATTCAGGACAGCCGCGACAGGGGCATGCTGGTAGATGCATGCGCCGGTAAGAAGTGCAGGAGCGTACTCGTGACGGATAGTGATCATGTCATCCTGAGTTCGCTTGAGGTTGCACAGATAAAGGAGAACTTGGAAGGGTAATGGAAAAAGGACTGATAGTATCCGTATCGGGTCCCTCCGGAACGGGAAAAGGCACAGTACTTGCAAAGGTAAGGGAGATATTTCCTGAATGCGGGCAGTCCGTATCAGTCACCACCAGATCCCCCAGGGAAGGAGAGGCAGAAGGCGTAGCATACTTCTTCAGGACTAAGGAACAGTTCATGGAGATGCTCAGCTCCGGTGAGATCATCGAGTATGACTCATATGTGGATAACCTTTACGGAACTCCCGCCGGACCTCTCGTGGAGATGAGCGAGAAGGGAACAGATGTCCTTCTTGACCTCACCATTGCAGGAAGCCTGGCTCTCAAGGAGAGATTTGAGCAGACTGTGACCATCTTCCTTCTTCCCCCGTCCTTCGAGACGCTGGAGAAGAGGCTCAGGGAGAGAGGAACTGAATCCGACGATATCATCGCCAAGAGATTGTCGGAGGCAAGAAACGAAGTACTGAAGGCCAGGCAGTTCGATTATGTGGTAGTCAACGACGATCTGGACGAGGCAGTCAGGAAAGTGGTCTCCATCATGGAGGCAGAGAAGTGCAGATATGCACGTAACAACGGTATCGAAGGCAGGATCTGAGAAGATCCCCCGATAACAATAGAAAAAAGAACGATCATAAAAAGAAAGAAGGGTATAAGAAATGTTAGTAGATCCACCTATGGAAGAAATGCTCCCCAAGGCCGCTTGTGCATATGAACTCGCAGTACTTGTAAGCAAGAGAGCAAGCCAGCTCGTAGACGGCGCTCAGCCCATGATCCCCGATGAGGCTGCCAATCCCGTATCCCTCGCATGCCGCGAGATCGCTCAGGGCAAGGTAGTAGGAGTTGAGGGTGTCCTCAAGAAGGATGAGTTCACCGTACCTCTTACAAAGGAGGCAAGAGAGGCTATCATCGCCGAGAGAAAGGCAAAAGAGGAACAGGATTCCTTCAGAAAGGCTGCAAGAGAAGCTGATCTTGTAAGCGCTCAGGAAATGGACGAGAACGATGATTCCGACGAGTCCGCTCCCGCAGATAACTTTGTTGTAGTAGATGCAACATTCGAAAACAGCGAAGAAGAGTAAGAGGAGACTGAGAACTGATGGCAATCGAGAAATCAATGGAAAAAATAGTATCCCTGGCTAAGATCAGAGGTTTCGTATATCCGGGTTCCGACATATACGGCGGTCTTGCAAATGCCTGGGATTTCGGTCCTTTGGGCGTACAGCTCAAGAATAACGTAAAAGCAGCCTGGTGGAAGAAGTTCGTACAGGAGAGCCCCTACAACGTAGGTGTCGACTGTGCTATCCTCATGAACCCCCAGGTATGGGTGGCTTCAGGACATGTAGGCGGATTCTCCGATCCCCTTATCGACTGTAAGCAGTGTAAGGCAAGAGCAAGAGCAGATAAGCTCGTTGAGGATTTCAATGCCGAGAACGGTATCACTGATGTGGTAGTCGAGGGCATGAACGATGAGCAGCTCGTCTCCTACATCAAGGAGAAGAATATCCCCTGTCCCACATGCGGCGGCCACAACTTCACAGACGTCCGTAAGTTCAACCTTATGTTCAAGACTTTCATGGGCGTTACAGAGGATGCCAAGAACGAGGTCTACTTAAGACCCGAGACAGCTCAGGGTATCTTCGTTAACTTTGCAAATGTTCAGAGATCTTCCAGAAAGAAGATCCCCTTCGGTATCTGCCAGATCGGTAAGAGCTTCAGGAACGAGATCACACCCGGTAACTTCATCTTCCGTACAAGAGAGTTCGAGCAGATGGAGCTTGAGTTCTTCTGCGAGCCCGGTACTGACCTTGAGTGGTTCTCCTACTGGAAGAACTACTGCTACAACTGGCTGACAGGATTAGGCCTCAAGGAGGATGAGCTCAGGACAAGAGACCACTCCCCCGAGGAGCTTGCTTTCTACTCCAATGCAACCACAGACTTCGAGTTCATGTTCCCCTTCGGATGGGGTGAGCTCTGGGGCGTTGCAGACAGGACAGATTACGACCTTAAGCAGCATATGGAATTCTCCAAGCAGGATCTTCAGTATTTCGATCCCGCTAAGAACGAGAAGTATGTTCCTTATGTTATCGAGCCTTCCCTGGGTGCAGACAGAGTAACGCTTGCATTCCTCTGTTCTGCTTACGATGAGGAGCAGATCGATGAGAAGGACACCAGGACAGTAATGAGATTCCATCCTTTCCTGGCACCCGTCAAGATCGGTATCCTTCCCCTGTCCAATAAGCTCTCCGAGAAGTGTGATCCCATCTTCGCAAAGCTTTCCAAGAAGTATGCGTGCGAATTTGACGACAGACAGTCCATCGGTAAGAGATACAGAAGACAGGACGAGATCGGTACACCTTACTGTGTCGTATACGATTTCGATTCCGAGAACGACAACTGTGTAACCATCAGAGAGAGGGATTCCATGAAGAATGTCGAGTACGAACCCGGCAATATCAGATTCCCCATCGACAAGCTCGAGGAGTTCTTCGAGGGCAAGTTCGATTTTTGATCCAAGTTTCTAAAAAGACAGAGGGCGAACGGCATTAGTCTTTTTGAAAAATAAAAAACTAAAACAATAAACGAAAGGCGGGCAATGTTAAGATGACAAAATATGTTTATCTCTTTTCCGAGGGCAACGGAAACATGCGCGAACTGCTCGGCGGTAAAGGTGCGAACCTTGCCGAGATGACAAAGATCGGTCTTCCGGTTCCACAGGGCTTCACAATTACAACTGAGGCTTGTACTCAGTATTATGAGGATGGCCGTAAGATCAACGACGAGATCATGGCCCAGGCTATGGCCGGCGTTGATGAGATGGAGAGGATCAACGGCAAGAAGTTTGGAGACCTCAGTAACCCTCTGTTGGTTTCCGTCCGTTCAGGTGCAAGAGCTTCAATGCCCGGTATGATGGATACGATCCTTAATCTCGGTCTTAACGATGATGTAGTAGCGGCAATGATCGCCGGTAACCCGGATCCTGCTTTCGAGCGTTTTGTATATGACTCCTACAGAAGATTCATTCAGATGTTCTCTGATGTAGTTATGGAAGTCGGTAAGAAGTATTTCGAGCAGCTTATCGACAAGATGAAGGAAGAGAAGGGCGTTGAGTACGACGTTGATCTTACTGCTGCTGATCTTAAGTCTCTTGCTGAGCAGTTTAAGGCAGAGTATAAGAACCAGATCGGCGAGGACTTCCCTTCTGATCCCGTTGTCCAGCTTAAGCTCGCCATAGAAGCTGTATTTAAGTCATGGGATAACCCTCGTGCGAATGTATACAGAAGAGACAACGACATCCCTTATTCATGGGGTACGGCAGTTAATGTAATGCCCATGGTATTCGGTAACCTTAATAATCAGTCCGGTACAGGTGTTGCATTTACCCGTGATCCCGGTACAGGTGAGAACAAGCTCATGGGTGAGTTCCTTATCAATGCCCAGGGTGAGGATGTTGTTGCCGGTGTCCGTACTCCTATGCCCATCGCTCAGATGGAAGAAGAGTTCCCCGAAGCATACGCCGAGTTCATCAAGGTATGTGACATCCTTGAGAATCATTACCACGACATGCAGGACATGGAGTTCACGGTAGAGAATAAGAAGCTTTACATGCTTCAGTGCCGTAATGGTAAGAGAACGGCTCAGGCTGCTCTGCAGATCGCTGTCGACCTTGTTAGTGAAGGACACAAGACAGAGGCAGAAGCTGTTGCAATGATCGACCCCAGAAACCTTGATACATTGCTTCACCCGCAGTTTGACCTTGCTGCTCTTAAGGCTGCCAAGGCTGCAGGTAAGGGTCTTGGTGCTTCTCCCGGAGCTGCCTGCGGTAAGGTCGTATTTACGGCTGACGACGCTGTAGAATGGGCTGCAAGAGGCGAGAAGGTTATTCTCGTAAGACTTGAGACATCTCCTGAAGATATTACAGGTATGAAGGCTGCCCAGGGTATCCTCACAGTCCGTGGCGGAATGACATCTCATGCTGCTGTAGTTGCACGTGGTATGGGTACATGCTGTGTATCCGGATGTGGCGACATCAATATGGATGAAGAGAATAAGAAGTTTACTCTTGCAGGCAAGACATATAACGAGGGCGATTTTATCTCGATCGACGGTTCTACAGGTAATATCTACGATGGCATTATCCCTACGGTAGACGCTAAGATCGACGGTAACTTCGGTACGGTCATGGCTTGGGCCGACAAGTACAGAAGACTTAAGGTAAGAACAAATGCAGATACACCTGCAGATGCTAAGAAGGCAAGAGAGCTGGGTGCTGAGGGTATCGGTCTCTGCCGTACAGAGCACATGTTCTTCGAAGAAGACAGGATCGCTGCTTTCCGTGAGATGATCTGCTCCGATACTGTCGAAGAAAGAGAAGCTGCTCTTGATAAGATCCTTCCTTACCAGCAGGGCGACTTTAAGGCTCTCTACGAGGCTCTCGAGGGATATCCCGTTACTATCAGATTCCTGGATCCCCCGCTTCATGAGTTCGTTCCTACAGAAGAAGAGGATATTAAGAAGCTTGCAGATTCACAGGGTAAGTCTGTTGAGGATATCAAGGCCCTTATTACTTCACTTCACGAGTTCAATCCCATGATGGGTCACAGAGGATGCCGTCTCGCGGTTACATATCCTGAGATCGCCAAGATGCAGACAAAGGCTGTTATCCGCGCTGCTCTTGAGGTTAAGGCTGCTCATCCCGACTGGGATATCAAGCCTGAGATCATGATCCCTCTTGTATGTGAGATCAAGGAGCTTGCATTCGTTAAGAAGGTTGTTGTTGAGACTGCAGATGCCGAGATCGCAGCAGCAGGTTCCGACCTCAAGTACGAAGTAGGTACCATGATCGAGATCCCCAGAGCTGCTCTTACAGCTGATGAGATCGCTAAGGAAGCCGCTTTCTTCTGCTTTGGTACTAACGACCTTACACAGATGACATACGGCTTCTCCAGAGACGATGCAGGTAAGTTCCTCGACGCTTACTACGACACAAAGATCTTCGAGTCAGATCCTTTTGTTAAGCTGGACCAGACAGGTGTCGGCAAGCTCATGAAGATGGCTATCGACCTTGGTAAGCCCGTTAATCCCGACCTTCACGTAGGTATCTGCGGCGAGCACGGCGGAGATCCTTCTTCCGTTGAGTTCTGCGACGAGATCGGTCTTGATTATGTTTCCTGCTCACCTTTCCGCGTACCTATCGCAAGACTGGCAGCAGCACAGGCAGCTATCAAGCACAGAGGCTGATAAGAGTCTGAAATAGTAAAGATAACGGATCCCCGGAGCAGATGCTCCGGGGATCTTTTTATCCTTTAGATCGTGTACAGTGACGGATCACTGGAGAAGATCCATGATCTCTGACTGACTGAGAGCTCCTGTCAGTTCCTCATAGTTATATGTGCCGAAACCAAGGGCAGCGTTATAGTTTTCCTCGATGATCTCATAGCTTCCGAATTCGTCAGTTATCTCCATGCATTCTGAAAGGTCAGGGTATGTGTCTATCATGGATCTGTTATCGGTATCCATAAAGGAGATGGTCTGGTACATGGGATCGCCGTACATATTGTAGGATGTTCCTGATAAGGTCCTGTTCTCACGGGGTGCATAGAGTGCGGGGCATTCCCAGTTGTATAACTCTTCCATGAATACTGCTTCGCCGTCTGAATAGGTGTAGAGCCATGTATAGTTATCCAGAGTCGTGTCGAAATAGATCACGAGCTCAGGGATATCATCATCATTTATGAGGACCAGGTCGTAGGTCAATTCATATAAGTCTTCGTAACCTTCATAATCAGCATAATCACCATTGCAGAAATCAGATATGTCCGTGGATGCTACGATATCCATATAGGCTGACTTCTAGCCTGTGTCGGGAGCGGCATAAGGATCAACGAGAAGTGCTGTTTCTATTGCTGCTGCAGTCTCTTCGGGGATCGAGGGCTCTGATTCTCTTTCTGCCATGGAAGGCTCTGCTGCTGCCATGGGCTCTGCAGGTCGTGCTTCGGTCTCGAGGATCTCTGTCAGCCTGTCTTTTTCCTTGTCCTCATCCTCATTCCGTCTGCTTTCTCTTCTGCTCTCGTCAGATCTTCTGTCGTCTTTGTTGTCCGTGAATGCCTTTGCGCCGAGACCTGCTGTAGCCAGTACAGCCACACCGATGATGGATGCAGTGATCTTTCCGCCTGCTGTTGCCATAAAACCTGTCTTTTTCATTGTAAATTCCTCCTTGGGTTTTCCGTTTTATACCTAATAGTCGTAGCAGATCTCTCCCGGGTTCATTTTTTTGAAAAATTTTTTTCGTGCTATAATCAACATGATATGAGGATAGAGAAAGATACATTATTTAAGAGGACTTTGGCGGCTGCCCTGATGGCCGCTCTGATGCTTTTGTCTGCCTGTTCTGACCAGCCGGGAAAGATAAGGGAGACTTCCCTGTCGCCTTCGGGTCTTTACCGCATCGATGAGGTGGACTGGAGTGGCGGAGCTACGGCAGGAGAGAGCTATCTTATGATCGAATATTCCGATGATGGTTTTGCCGAGGTGGGCGACTACGAACCCTCAAAGGCTATAAAGATAGAGGAGACCCTGAGCGCGTACCGTACTGATTACCACGTTTTCTGGGATGCGGATGATTCCTTTACCGTGACCTGGAGCGGACATGACAGGGCTGAATGGTTTGAGATCGCCAGAGTGGAGATCAAGTCCGGCGGGTATGAGATATCCTGCGGCAAGGTATCGGTGGATCTGGATGGGTCATATTTCAGCGACTTTGTCATCGATGGGGATAATGTATATATGACCTGTTCCTTTTCTGTCGTCAGTACCTTTGACAGAGATGTAAGTTTTATCATGGAGGCTGCGGACATAGATGATGCCGGAGGGCTCCTTGAAAATGGTGATCTTAAGGCCCTGGATGATAATGGGCAGGCAGAAGTATTTGTCATCGGAGGAGGACAGACCGAAACTATCGAGGTGACCTTCACGGGAACTAAGGGACCTTCTGATACAAAGTACGACAGAAACCTTCCCAAGTGGATCTATATAGATTATTGCGGGTAAATGATATGGATAATACTATTCGGGATGAGATCTTTGGAGAGATCACCTTTGACGGGCTTTGCTGGATAAAGACAGAGCCTGTGCGTGTAACTGTTTCTGACAGGACCTTCGAGCTTAGGACAGAGATCGGATCAGTGGATCTGGTATACGACTGGAAGCGGATCGGAAAGCTGAATAAGGAAGTCGCGGATATGATCTTTGATCCCAGCCTGGGCGGGTTATCATATACTCTTTCCAGAATGGAAGAGCAGAAGGCTCTTTATTCAGAAGTCATACTGAATAGCGATGTGGGACATCTGATCTCCGGGACTGTCATCAGGTCTTTTTCCGGCTCTAATGAGACAGCTTCACTTCGTGAAGAAAAGCTGGGTTCACTTGAGCTTTCTGTTATACGTGTATATACCGGCAGGATCGAGGTCGGGTTCAGTTCTGACCGGTATGAGAAGGGACTGGGATGCTTCGTGATAAAAAAAGACGGAGAGATATCCATAAGGCCTCTGGATCCTGAAATAGAGAAACTTAAGGATGAGCTTCGAAAGCTGGGATTTGAGATAAAGGAAGGGGAGCAGAGGTACTTTTATGCCTGCGACAGAGAGATCCCTTCCGCGGAAAAGGTCCGGGGAATGCTGGATCTTCTTACAGATAATGAGGAGATGCTCTTCTGGAATTATTATCACAGAGGAGGCGTGGAGCCCGGATCTTATATCTATGTCAGGTTCGCGGAGGGAAAGCCATATGTAAGGGAGGCAACCCACGGCTGCAGCGGAAGTACTAAGACAGTGGATATGGATGTGCTGGCTGAGTTCATAATAAGGAACTGGGACAAGGACATGGACTGGGGAAAGTATGATCATCAGGTGGCCATCGGGCCTACTAACCCTGAATATCTGCTTGATGAGATCAGCCGCATAAAGATAGGGACATTTATCCCTGACTATTCTGCTACTCCGGGGTGGAACATATGATGATAGAACGTGACAGGAAAGTCCTGGAGCTCATAAGATCAGAGATAGCATGAGGTAAGTCATGAAATACATGAGGATACAGGGTCGCGAGGACTCGTATATCACCAAATATCCCAAAGGTGTCTTCGCCCTTTGCTGGAATCTCATAAGGGACGGGTTCCTGAGCGGGGAAGAAAAGGAACTGTTCATATCCATAGATGACTGGTTCAAGGAAAACCTTCCGGAGCCGAAGCCCTGCGTGGATCATGAGAAGGTCATCACTTTCTTTAAGTGTGATACTACTGAAGAGATGTATTCAAGACTTCAGCCCGCCATCGATCTTCTGGATAAATATGGAAAGCCTTACGATATCGTATATACTAACTTTATAGGTGAGATAGTCTACGAAGATGACTGGCAGGTCGCTGTCAGGGTGGAAGACGGAAAGATGGTTTAAAGGAGGTTCAGGATGGATTACAACAAGTTATCCGAACTTTGGACAGAAAGAGAAAAGGGATATGTCCACATGGACAGGGATGCTCTTCAGGCCAGGATAGATTCCTTTATCAGGGACCATAATACCGGAGCTCTCGCCACGGCATCGGAGGAGTTCGTCAGATGCACCCCCATCGAATATAACTTTGTAAACGGATATATCTATCTGTTCTCTGAAGGCGGCATGAAGTTCAAGGCCCTTAAGGATAATAAGAAGATAGGATTTTACATCTTTGAACCCTTCGAAGGCTTCAATAAGGTCAAGGGTCTTCAGATCACCGGACGTGCCGAGATGATAGAGCCCTTCTGTGATGAATATCTTCAGGTGATGGAATATAAGCATATCCCTCTGGAAGCCATGAAGAAGCTTCCCAACTTCTTAAACCTTATAAAGATCCTTCCGGATTCTTACGATCTTCTGGATTCTGATCTTACTAAGGACGGTTTTGGCAACAGGCAGCACCTGGATATGGGCAGCTGAAAAGGTTTCCGCACAATTTCCGCACAAAACTACATTTTTTGCGGAAGAATGTGTGTTTTCACACAAAATGCCGCACAAAACGTAAGATCATGAGGAAAATGTGCGGAAAGGATCGGTTGGATCAAAAAGGCCGGAGCTTTTGCCCCGGCCTTCTCTGTTATTTGATGGTTATGGTGTCTGTGAGCATAAGCTCTGAATCGTAGTAGTAGCTGAACTCATATGTTCCTGCCTGAAGGGGCGATCCGTCAGGGTTCTCGAAGGAGAACAGGTGGTATGTGTCGAAGCTGTCACGGTCTGTATCATAATCATATGTGAGTGTTTCCATGGGTGTTCCGTTGTAGGACCATTCAACCTCATATGTTCCCTGGGCGAGTACTACGCCTCCGTGGAATCTGGTGTAGATACCGGTGCATCCTGCCTGATAGAAATCAGTAGGCTCCATCCAGCCTGCCTGGTCAGGATTGTCATAGTGAGTGATGTCTGCCAGACCGAAGCGGTGTGTAATGATGCCCAGCTCGGGAGCTGTAGCTTCATCAAAGTTGACTGTAGCTGTAGCCTCGCCGATGAGTTCGTCATTATAGAAGATGCTTACTACATAATCTCCGGGAATGACATATCCCTGATCGTTGGTGGGGAATGCCGACTGGCCATTCTCTGTGATACCGGACTCAGGGAAGGTGCCGTCATAGACTGTCTCTCCGTCACGGGTGACTGTGCAGTTAAGAAGATAGAAGATAGGTGTTGAGTCAAATGTGCTCACCAGGTCCATCTCATATGTATTGGTGTAGATGGCAGTGTCTGTCAGTGCATCGACTTCCCAGTCACCATTATCAGCTCCCCACCAGGTGAGTGATGTGATGGCCACAGGTTCGATCACCATCTCAGTCTCTTCGGAAGCAGTAGTCTCATCCTCTTCCTCGACAGTTGATGGAGCTGTCGCGGTCTTTTCTGTCTCATCTGTTACTTCCTCCTCATCAGAGCAGCCTGAGAACATGAGTGCTGAGCCCATGATGCAGGAGACCAAAAGTACTGATAAGATCTTTCTTTTCATTTTTCTATCCCTCCAAAATATTATTGAACCCCGGGGAAAAACTTCATCCCCGGGGATCTGATATCGATTATAGGATCGAAGATAATTGATGTAAATATTTCCGGAACCAACTTAAACAATTCTTTAATCATCCTGTATAATTCTTAAATCCTTTTTGGCGTTGACTTAATTTCGGAGCTTTATCATGTAGCCATAAAACAAAAAAACGCCCGGAGGTCATCAAATGGAAAAGTACATCGTATCAGGAGAATTCAGTTCATCATCCCTTGAGGTTCAGGGTTATTCACTTATAGAAGTAGGAAAAGGAAAAGCAAAGAGTGAGAATTTCAGGGAGATGTCAGAAGTCAGCTTTGATCCCGAGAAGCTCCTGGATGCACTTGAGAATAAAGGTAATGTATATGCATATAAGAAGAAGGGTATCGTTAAGGCCCTCTATATCGTGAGATGGAGCGGAAACAGATATTCCTGCAATGAATGCTTCTATGCTCCCGATATAGAAGATGAGCCAGTGAAGGATCTCATGGATGCCCAGATGGCATTCCTCATCAGCCACAATTCCCTTAATCTCTCCAAGGATGAAAGACCTGTCTTCAAGAATGCCGTAATGCCTGAGCTCAAGGTGAAAAAGGGCGGTTTTAACTGGGCCATGGGTGCCGCTTTTGCAGCTTTGTATGGAGTGATCTTTTCCCAGTCCCTGGGTAACATGACCGGATGTCTTATCGGCATCCCCATGGGTATCTCCATGGGACTGTGCCTTCAGAACAAGACATATCACTATGATTTAACTGAGGCATGACCTGTTGTATAATAACCCCAGGTATATAACTTATATAGCAGGGGAATCAGATGTTATTTGAACTTGAAAGATTCGGCGGACGTACCGCCATAGAAGAGGACAGGGCTGTCAGTTACAGTGAGCTCTGTTCTTTTTCGCGTGAGATAGCAGGTCATATCGGGGGCAGGACACTATGCTTTATCATGGCATCAAATACGTATCCTTCCATTGCCGGATATGTGGGATGCATAAACGGAAGTATCGTCCCGGCCATGGTGGACAGCGGACTTCATCATGATCTTAAGATCTCCATGCTGGATCTCTACAAGCCTTCCTTTATCTGGATGCCGGAGTCGGAGGAGACCTTCCCGGGATATGAGAACATCTGGTCGAAGGAGGGATATGTCCTTCTTAAAGCTGCTGATCCCGTTCCATGTGATCTCTTTCCTGATCTGGCTCTTCTCATCACCACATCAGGTTCCACGGGAAGTCCCAAGCTGGTAAGACAGAGCTATAGAAATATCGAGTCGAATACACGCTCCATCATCGAGTATCTTGAGATAACCGAAAAGGAGAGGGCCATCACATCACTTCCCATGAATTATGTTTACGGCCTCTCTGTCATCAACACCCATCTCTATGCGGGAGCGGCGCTTGTGCTTACTGACCTTAACTGTTACTCCCCCAAGTTCTGGGATCTCTTTAATGAGAAGGAGGCTACTTCCTTTGCAGGTGTCCCTTTTATGTATGAGGTCATCAACAAGCTGAAGGTGTTTAAGAAGAAAGATCTGCCTACCCTTAAGACCATGACCCAGGCGGGAGGAAAGATCACCCCTGAACTTCATAAGGTGTTTGCGGAATTTGCTTCTGAGACAGGCCGCCGCTTCGTAGTTATGTACGGAGCATCGGAGGCTACTGCCAGGATGGGATATCTCCCTCCCGAAAAGTCCCTGGAGAAGAATGGAAGCATGGGAATAGAGATCCCCGGAGGAAGGTTCGAGCTGGTGGATGACGGCGGAAATATCATCACTGACACTGATGTTCCGGGAGAGCTTGTCTACTACGGCGACAATGTTACTCTTGGATATGCGGAATGCAGGGAAGACCTTTCCAGGGGCGACGAGAACAGAGGACGCCTTGTAACCGGCGATGTGGCGAAAAGAGATGCTGACGGCTACTACTATGTGGTGGGCAGGAAAAAGAGATTTATCAAGGTAGTGGGAAAGAGAGTCAACCTGGATGAGGTGGAGAGAAATCTCAAGAACGCACTTCAGACATCTGATGTGGCATGTACCGGAAAGGATGACAGCCTTCTTGTCTATCTGGCAGACGCATCCATGGAGAAAGCTGCCACGGAATACGTATTTGAGAAGATAGGAATAAGCAGGGGACTTTATAAGACCATAGTCATTCCCGAGATCCCCAAGAATGCTTCGGGAAAGATCCTGTACAGCGAACTTAAGACAGAGGTATAAAGATGATCGTCGGAAAGATGAATGATGCCCCCTACAAGGTGGGAGAGAATACAAAGGTAAAGGCCAGCGACATCGGAGCCGGTACCACCATCGACAGGGACTGTCTCGTCCTTAAGTCCAAGATCGGCAGCAATGTGGATATCGAAAAGAGAAATCTTATCCAGTCCTCGGTGATCGGAGATATGACATATACGGGAGAGGATACTTCCATCATGTGGGCTGAGGTGGGCAAGTACTGCTGCATCTCAAGGATGGTGGATATCGGAGGCAATGAGCATGACTATGAGGCTGCAGCCATGATGCCCGCCTACAGGATGGGGAACAAGCTGGGTGGCCAGCTGTCAAAGCATCCCGAAGAGGCCATGATCTCTGTGGGAAATGATGTCTGGATAGGACAGGGAGTCTCCATCGTCAGGAAGGAAGGGCTCCGCATCGGTAACGGAGCTGTCATCGGAAGCGGTGCCGTAGTGACGAAGTCGGTGCCCGATTATGCAATAGTTGCCGGGGTTCCTGCAAAAGTTATCAAATACAGGTTCCCTGATGATATAATCAAGAGGCTTCTGGATCTAAAATGGTGGGACTGGGATCCCCCAAAGATCCTTGAGCATAAGGATCTTCTGACAGGTAAGCTGGATGAAGAGACCTTAAAGGTACTTGAAGGGTAAAACAGGAGGGAACAGTTATGGATGAATTATTAAAGATCATGTCCGCAGTAAGACCTGATATCGATTTCGAGAATGAGACAAAGCTCATCGACGAAGAGCTCCTTGATTCTTTTGATATCATCTCCATCGTCAGCGACGTAAATGATGAGTTCGATGTGGATATCAATGTGGACGATCTTCTGCCTGAGAACTTTAATTCCGCGGCAGCTCTTTATGAACTGATCACAAAGCTTCAGGAAAGCTGAGAGATCTGGTAATCCGGTGACAAATGGGGACGGTTCTCTACTGTCACGCAAATGCGTGACATAAAGAGAACCGTCCCCTCGTTGTCACCTTTCTTATACTTCCGAATAGCTTCCCAGGAAGGTGAAGGCAGCCGGGTCATTGTCCAGCTGGCATAGCAGGGTCACAAAGGGTTCTGAGTAGATCGAGGCATCCACATCCAGATAGAACATGAACTCGAAGTCCCTTCCGGAGATGGGCCTTGATTCGATCTTCGTAAGGTTAAGTCCCAGAGAGGAAAATCTTGCCAGGGTGTTGGAAAGGGATCCGGGAGTGTGGTCCAGGGCCAGCATGATGGAAGCCTTGTTAGCGCCGGGATAGATCTCCAGATCCTTGGAGATGCAGATGAACCTGGTGTAGTTATGATCGCTGTTCTGGATATCGTCCCTGATCACTTCAAGGCCATAGAGTTCAGAACAGTCCTGGGAGGAGATGGCAGCGATATCTGTCCTGTCGGAGTCTGCCACCGCCTGTGCGGCCATGGCAGTGTTTTCCACTACCGTGACCTTGATGTCCCTGTTATCCTTGAGGAACCTGGAGCACTGGCCCAGGGCCTGCTCGTGGGAGACGATCTCCTTTATATCCTTGAATTCTGTTCCGGGCTTGGCCAGGAGACGGTGGCTTATCTGAAGCTTAAGGGACCTGATGATGTGGAACCTGTGCGACTTCATAAGATCGTACACCTGGGTAACTGAACCGTAGGAGCTGTTCTCGATGGGAAGAAGGCCGTATTTGCAGAAACCGCTCTCAACTGCCTGGAATACTCCGTCGAAGGTCCTGAAGTACATGATGTCAGCACCGGGGAAGAGCTTGTCTGCCGCGATCTGTGAATATGCTCCCTCAACGCCCTGGCATGCCACAAGAGCGTTCTTGGGAAACTCTTTGGGAGTCTCCTTCAGGGCTTTGGCGATGATGTCTGCCAGCTCCGATCTCTTTGTAAGATTTGATGCGCTGTAGGAATGGGAAAGGTTAAACAGGGTCTGGAACATTACTCTCTCGCAGCTCTCGAGACTGGGGTCGCCATCGTACTCTATGCCGTTTAGGATTTCCCTCTCGTATCTTCTTCCTGCAAGAGCTGCTTCGCTCCTTGTCATAACTGATTCAGATTCAGTGGTGAGCTTGAGCCTCTTTTCCACCAGTTCTGAGATCTCCCTGTCGATCCTTGCGATCTCGTTCTGTGTTTCCTGACTTACCATGTTTTTTCTCCTTTTCCGTTTCCATCAAAAAAGCTCCACAGCGGTCTCACTGTGAAGCTTATTGCGGTACTTGTTTATCTACTCACAATCTTTCAGGCAGTGAAACCGGACTTCGTTTTCGTAAAGAAAAACCCGAAGCCTGCAAAAAATACAAAACCTGTAAAGACATTGTGTTTCATGGGGTTGATTATAAGACACGTTTTTTCGTTATGCAACAGGAAATCCAAAGCGGTGAAATATCAGCCATAATTACTATTGAATTTTCACCTGAAATTATACAAAATCTTATTAGACTTAGTGAAAAGGGAGAACAGGAATATGCATTATACATATCTGCCCAAGGGCGTTTGTTCCGTAAAGATAGACTTCGAGATCAACGATGATGTGATCTCTGACGTAGCTTTCACCGCCGGATGTAACGGTAACCTCAAGGCTATCTCCAAGCTGGTGGACGGAATGAAAGTAGATGACATCGAGAGGATCCTTCTGGGAAATACCTGCGGCATGAAGGGCACATCCTGTGCTGACCAGTTTGCAAAGGCAGTCCGTGAGGCCTCCGACAGCATGAAGGGCTGATCACATGGCTGATACCATCAAGTGTCCCAACTGTACCGCCAATCTGGTATTTGATGCTGATACCCAGAAGCTGGTCTGCGATTTCTGCGGAGCGTCTTTCCTTCCTGACGAACTGACATTTATCCCGGAGGAGACAAAGGACCACCCGGAGGAGATGAAGAAGCCTGAAGAGACATCTGAAGTCTCTTCAGAAGAAGCAGCCCCTTCGGAGGAGGAAGCTCCTGAGATCTCAACCGACGATTATTCCCAGTTTGTATGTAATGCCTGTGGTGCGGCAGTCATAACTGACAAGACCACCAGCGCATCCTTCTGCGCCTTCTGCGGATCTCCGGCACTTATCGGCCAGAGGCTTACAAATGAGTTCCGCCCCAAGTATATTATCCCTTTCGCCTATGGCAGGGAGAAGGCGATCCAGAAATTCTATTCCTGGTGCAAAGGCGGAAGATATACTCCCATCAGCTTCGTATCTGACAAGAATATCGAGAAGCTTACAGGGCTTTATGTTCCCTTCTGGCTCTTTGATATAGACGGACATATGGACTTCAGCGGTACCGGCATCGATGTCAACGTGGTCAGTACCGGTTCTAAGACCGTCACCACCACCAAGTATTATGATGTGAAGAGAAAAGGGACACATCACTGGCAGAGGATCCCCCTGGATGCGGAGACAAAGATAGACGACAAGCTCATGGAGGCCATCGAGCCATTTAATTACAAGGGCCTTCGAAACTATGACTTTAAGTATATCCCGGGATTCTTCGCGGATACATATGACCTTAAGCCCAAAGATCTGGATCAGAGGATCAGGGACAGGGCAAAGGCATATATGAAGGAAGAGTTCAAGTGGAGTACCAAGAACTATGACAGGATGTCAGACGTTAAGGACAACAGTACGTACGGGGAGCCCAAGGCCGAACTTGCCCTCCTTCCCGTGTGGTTCCTGAGCTACAAGTATCTGGGCAAGAAATATCAGTTCGCCATGAACGGACAGTCCGGCGAAGTCGCAGGAACACCTCCCATCAGCATGGTCAAGAGATTCATATTATTCTCTGTCCTGCTGGCGGTACTGGCCGTGATCACCAAGATCATAGTCGGACTTATGCTGGGAGGTTATGTCGGATGAGTAAAAAAGCAAAGACAACAAAGATCGGGAACGGCAAGGAGATCAAAAAGAGCATCTGGGGAGATTTCTCATTCCTTTCAGTGGGAGCACTCCTTCTCATAATCCTTCTGTTCCTCACGTGTACCGGTATCTACTTCTACATGATCCAGATCCCCAAGAAGAAGGTGGTCCTGGATGACGATGCCAATATCTTCAGCAGACAGGAAGAAAAGGAGTTGGAGGAACTGGCCAATAAGTTAAAGAAGGACAAGGGCATCAACGTGGTCATCGTCACCACCCGCGACAAGGGCAGGGGATATGACAACAGCGATGAGGACTGTGCCAAGTTCGCAGCTGACTACTATGCAGACAAGGCCATAAGCGGCCAGTTCCAGGATAATTCCGGAATATGCATCCTGGTGGACCTGACCCTGGACTACAGCGGCGGAAGGTTCTTCTGGCTCTATACATACGGAACGGCCTACTATACCATCGATGACGATGAGGCATATGATATCTTCTACAAGTTCAAGAGCGAACTCAGCGACGAGCAGTATTACGATGCTATAGAGGGTATCCTGGGAAAGATCGGCAAATATGATTTCGACAGCGGAGCGGTCTCCTTCATGAACGGACTGATCATAATCGTCCCCGCAGGATTAGCACTTCTTATCGCAGTCTTTATCACAGCTCCCAAGAGGCTCGATAAGGCGCCTGTTTCCAGTCAGTACAGATCATCTTCCGATGATGTGAACAATGTGGATGAATTCCTGAGAAAGACTGTGGTGGTAACATCCAACAGCTCCTCCGGCGGCGGCGGAGGCGGTGGTGGCGGAGGAGGCGGCCACAGCGGCGGAGGCGGAGGACGCTTCTGATAACAGGCTTACCATGGAAAGAAACGAAAAGATCATGATAATGATAGCGACGCACAAAGAGTATCCGCTCCCGGAGAGCGGATGCTTTCTGCCTGTCTGGGCGGGATCTTCTGTGTCGTCCGCAGATCTTTCATACCAGAGGGATGATGAAGGGGAGAATATCTCCTCCTTAAATCCCGGATTCTGCGAACTGACAGTCCTTTACTGGGGATGGAAGAACCTCCCCGGGTGTGAGTTCATTGGTCTTGAACACTACAGAAGAAGGTTTGGGAAAAAGGGAGAGGATATCTCTTCTGAGGAGCTTGAAAAGGCTGCAGGCGAAGGCGTGGCTCTTTTCGTGCCCCAAAAGAGAAGATATCTCATAGAGTCCTTAAGGTCCCACTACTGTCATACCCACAGTGAGGAACATCTGAAGGTCATGGATCAGGTGGTGCTGACGAAGCACCCTGAGATGAAGGAGTCCTATGACAGGGCGCTTAAGAGGACTTACGGATATATGTTCAACATGATGATCGCCAGAAGGGATGTGCTGGATGAGTACTGCACCTGGCTCTTCGATATCCTTTTCGAGATACGGGAGAAGACAGATGTGACAGCCCTTTCCTCCTACGATGCAAGACTTTACGGAAGGCTGTCGGAGCTCCTTTTCAATGTGTGGGTCGAGCATAAGATCTCAAGCGGTGGACTCAAGGCATCAGAAGTCAGGGAGATCCCTTATTACAATACCGAGAAGACCAACTGGATGAGAAAAGGCGGGTCTTTTCTCAAGGCGAAGTTTCTTGGCAGGAAGTATTCGGGAAGTTTCTGATCCTTAGGGTAAAATCTACAGTTTAGAGCAGCTGTAACATCTATAAATTGGGTATCATGTGAATTTGTTTGATACTAATAATAAGGGTATAATATCCCCGTATGGAAAGCATAGGAAAGTCAATAAAGAGAACTGCCGGTAATCTCCGCAAGAATAAGTTCCTTTTCGAGGAGCTTGTAAAGAGGGATTTCGAGCAGAAGTACAAGAGGACCATCCTGGGAATGGGATGGAGTGTATTGGCTCCCCTTTTACAGCTCCTTGTCATGAAGATCGTGTTCACCGAATTCTTCGGAAAGAACACTCCCCACTTCACCATGTACCTTCTTTCAGGTAACGTGGTAATGAGCTATTACAAGGAAGCTACCAAGAACGGAATGACCAGCCTTGTGAGCAATTCATCCATCATCACCAAGATCAATGTGCCCAAGTATCTCTTCCTGTTCTCAAAGAATGTGTCGGCCCTGGTAAATATGGGCCTTACCATGATCGTATTCTTCTTTTTCTGCATCATCGATCACATCACTTTCCATGTTGATTTCGTAATGCTCCTCTATCCTATACTCTGTCTTCTGATCCTGAACCTGGGCGTGGGCATGATCCTTTCCGCCCTCTACGTATTCTTCAGGGACATCACATATCTCTACGATATCTTCCTTACGATCCTTACATATCTGTCGGCTATCTTCTATACCATCGACAGGTTCCCGGAAAAAGTCCAGAGGATGTTCCTCCTGAATCCGGTATATGTCATCATCAAGTACTTCCGTGTGCTGGTAATAGACGGTCAGGTGCCGTCCCTGCAGTATCATATGCTCTGCATGGGATATGCGCTCTTCTTCTTTATCATCGGCTGTATCTTCTACAAGGCCTTTAATAAGAGATTCGTATACTATTTCTAACGGGGTCGGATATGTCAGTCATCGAATGTAACAACGTCAGCATAAAGTACATCACAGGAGATCTTAAGGCCATAGGTCTTAAGGAGTATGTGGTAAGAAAGCTCACGAACAATTATCACATCACTGAATTCTGGGCTGACAGGAATATCACATTCTCCATCGAAGAGGGAGACATGCTCGGTATCATCGGATCCAACGGTGCAGGAAAGAGTACTCTCCTCAAGGCCATCACCGGTATCATGGTCCCCTCCGAGGGTTCCGTAAAGGTCAAGGGAAACATCGCAGCCCTTCTTGAGCTGGCCAGCGGCTTCGACGGCAACATGACCGTCAAGGAGAATGCATATCTCCGCGGTGCCATGCTGGGATATACAAGAGAATTCATGAACCAGAAATATAAAGAGATCATCGAGTTTTCAGAACTTGGTGATTTCGAGGATTATATGTTCAAGCAGCTCTCCAGCGGTATGAAGAGCCGTCTTGCCTTCGCCATTGCATGTCTGGTAGAACCTGACATCCTGATCCTGGACGAGGTCCTGAGCGTAGGTGACGGTGCCTTCCGTAAAAAGAGCGGCGATAAGATGAAAGAGATACTGGAGAGCGGAGTTACCGGCATCCTGGTATCCCACTCCCTTTCCCAGGTAAGAGAACTCGCCACAAAGATCCTGTGGCTTGACCACGGTAAGCAGGTCCTGTTCACGGACGATGTGGAGACCGCATGTAATGCATATGGGGAATTCCTGGAGACTAAAGTCCTTCCCACCAACTGGGAGGAGACCGAAAAGCTCTCACTGGATTATATAGAACGCGTTAAAAATGAGAGGGAAGAGAAGAGGTCCAAGGAGATCAGTAAGCTCGAAAAGATACTGGCCGAGGGAGATAAGGACACAGCCGTTGAAGCTGCCATCAAGATAATATCCCACAGGACACCTGAACTTCTGGACCTGGAAAAGATAAAGGAATGGAGAGAGGAAAACAACAGTTAAGCGGTTGATTTTCCTCTCCTTATTGATACAATGTCATTCGGAAAAAGGTAAGGAGAAGATAGAGAAACAGTATGTCAGTATTAACGGCGTTATATATGATAACCATTAGACCGCTGGAACTTCTTTTTGAAGTGATCTTCGCGGTATCCTACAGGATAGTTCCCAATCCCGGCATCAACCTTCTGATCATGAGCCTTCTTATAAACTTCCTGGTACTTCCTCTTTATAACAGGGCGGACAGGCTCCAGGCCGAGACGAGAAAGACTGAAGAAAAGCTTTCTCCCATGATCGAACATATCAAGAAATACTTCAAGGGCGACGAGCGTATAATGATGCTCCAGACCTATTATGACCAGAATCATTATCACCCTCTCTCAGCTCTTAAGAGCTCTGTCTCCCTTGTGCTTCAGATCCCTTTCTTTATGGCAGCCTACAGGTTCCTTTCAAACCTTCCCCTCCTTCAGGGTGAGGCATTAGGTCCCATCAAGGATCTGTCACTCCCTGACAATCTCATAGTCATCGGCGGCATAACATTAAATCTCCTGCCCATTGCCATGACCATAATCAATATCGTTTCCTGCGAGATCTATACAAAGGGACAGCCTTTCAAGTCAAAGATAACCATGTATGTCATGGCACTCTTCTTCCTGGTATTCCTTTATACATGTCCCTCAGGACTTGTTCTCTACTGGACCCTTAATAATGTTTTCTCACTCTTCAAGAATATATTCCTTAAGCTCAAGAGACCCGGTTTTGCACTTTGCGTACTCTGCGCAGCCACCGGTGTCGTCGTGGATATCACAGCTCTGATAAAGAAGACTTCCTTCACCGAAAGGCAGTTCGGCTTCCTTATCGGATTAGGCATCGCCATGCTGGTTCCTCTTGTGATCGCTTTTATAAGACCCATGATCAAGAAGGATATCGCTCCTGCCACAAAAGTGGAGAAGGGTATCTTCTGGGCCAGCATGATCTACCTTACTCTTTTCGTGGGATTCCTCATCCCCTCCGACGTAGTATCCTATTCCCCTGATGAATTCGTTGACAGCGTGCTCTTCCACAATCCTTCCAGGTTCGTATGGATCACGCTCTTTATCGCTGCCGGATTTTTCATCGTATGGTTCGGAATATTCTTCCTCCTTGCCTCCGAAAAGGCCAAGAGGGTATTTGCATCAGCTTCCTGGATGATGGCCATCGTGGCTACCGTGGACTATCTTTTCTTCGGTACTGCCCTGGGCAATCTGTCACCTGACCTTCAGTTCGACAACGGACTGGTCTTTAAGCCTAATGAGTCCATGATCAACCTGGCAGTGATCGCACTTTGTATCATAGTGCCGGCAGTTATCTACAGCCTGTTCCCGAAGGTAACAAGGTTCATAGCACTTTCAGGTGCTGTGGCCATTGCGGGACTCGGTATCTATAACCTTAAGAAGATCAATGACAATTATAATGAACTGAAGTTCTATAATTCTGAAGGAACTGAAGTCGCAAAGATCACTCTCAGTGCAACTGGCCAGAACGTGGTAGTCATCATGATCGACCGTGCCATCGGAGCATATGTTCCTTATATCTTCAATGAGAAGCCTGAACTTTATGACCAGTTCGACGGATTTACATATTATCCCAATATGGTCTCCTTCGGATGCCATACCAACTTCGGAGCTCCCGCTGTATGGGGCGGATATGACTATACTCCCCAGGCCATGAACGCAAGGCCTGATGAGCCTCTGGTGGATAAGCATAATGAAGCTCTCACCATGCTGCCCCGTCTGTTCAGTGAGCACGATTTCTATACCACGGTATTCGATCCGCCCTTTGCCAACTACAGCTGGGCCATCGATACTTCCATCTACGATGATTACGATGATATCCATGCCTACAGGGCAGAGGGTATGTTCAACGAGTTTGACGGTGTCATCGCCGTTAATGCCGAGGAGAACAGGGAGAGGAATTTCTTCTTTTACAGCCTGATGAAGGCAGTTCCTGTTATCTGCCAGACAACGGTCTATAATGACGGACAGTATAATTCCCTTGACGTCAGATATGACGGAAGCAGTGAAGAGGAAGTTGCTGAGGAGTTCACTTCTCCCCAGGAGCACGATGGAATGTCCATCGCCACCGGTGTTAACCCCGATTTCATCAACTGCTACACAACTGTAGCTTCCATGCCCTATATCACCAACATCACAGAGGATGAGGATGATGCATTCTTCATCATGTGTACTGAGATGCCCCATTCCACATGTCTTCTTCAGGAGCCTGATTATGTACCGGCCCAGAATGTCGACAATACGGAATATGATGAAGAGCATATGGACAGGTTCACTGTTGACGGCAGGACCATGGATGTTCACAGATATGGTCATACTTCACACTACGAGGTCAATATGGCCACATATCTGACTCTTGGTAAGTGGTTCGAGTACCTTCAGGAGCAGGGTGTCTGGGATAACACAAGGATCATCCTTGTTTCCGATCATGGATATGAACTCTATCAGTTTGATGATATGATCTTCTTCGATGAGGAACTCGATGCCGAGTTTGTTAATGCGGTCCTGATGGTCAAGGATTTTAATGCCACAGGATTTACGACATCAGACGATCTTATGACAACGGCGGATGTTGCCACACTGGCCACGGACGGAACCATTGAAGATCCCGTTAATCCCTTTACCGGAAATCCTATTAACAGTGACTACAAGGACGACGGCACCGTTGAGATCTTCTTCTCTCATGACTACAAACCTCAGGATAATAACGGAAACGTATATAATGTCGGACCCTGGTATGCTGTTCACGACAATATATTTGAAGAATCTAACTGGGAGTATTTAGGGGAGTACTAATATGGCAGATCAGATAATCTTATACATCGATCCCGGAACGGGAAGCATGCTCTTTACCATAATGATAAGTATCGTAGGATTTCTTATCTATCTGTTTAAGGTGGCCTGGGTAAAGATCAAGTTCATCTTTACAAGAGGCAAGCAGAGCAAGGTAGACAGCAATAAGATCCCTTATCTTATCTTTGCTGAGGCAAAGAGATACTGGGAGGTATTCAAGCCTTTCTGCGACGAGTTCGAGAAGAGAGGTATCGATGTAGTCTACTGGACCACATCTCCTGACGATCCTGCCCTGGAGCAGAAGTATGAGCATATAAAGTTCGAGTTCGTTGGCGAGGGAAACAAGGCATACGCCAGGCTCAATATGGTAAATGCCTGCATCGTCATCGCATCTACTCCCGGACTTAATGTATACCAGTGGAAGAGATCCAAGTTCGTAGACCATTACTGCCATGTCCAGCATGCTGCAAATGATATCGCAGGATACAGGATGTTCGGTACGGACTATTTTGATTCCATCCTTCTTTCCGGTCAGTATCAGATCGACGAGGTAAGGGAACTTGAGAAGAAGAGGAATCTTCCCGCCAAGGACCTTGCGCTCGTAGGTATCCCTTACATGGATGATATGAGAGCGAAGATCGCATCCCTCCCCAAGCCCGAAAAGGAGAACAGGACTATCCTCCTGGCACCTTCCTGGGGCCCCAACAGTATCTTCAACAAGTACGGCACTTCTGTTCTCGAAGAGCTCATGAAGACCGGATATGACATCATCGTAAGACCCCATCCCCAGTCCTTCATCGCCGATCCCGGAATGGTGGAAGGCATCATGGAGAAGTTCCCTGCAGGAGATCATCTCAAGTGGGACAGAAATCCCGACAACTTCGAGTCACTCTTTAATGCAGATGTACTCATCTCCGATTTCTCGGGTATCATCTTCGACTTCACCCTGGCTTTCGACAAGCCTATCCTTTATGCGGACACATCCTTCGATCCCGGCTGCTATGACTACTACTGGCTTGATGAGCAGCCCTGGACCCTCCGTATCCTTCCTTTCCTTGGAAAGCAGCTTACAGGAGACAACCTCACAGAGATCAGGGACCTGGTAGATACAGTACTTACAGATCCCTACTTCAAGCAGGGAAGAGATAAGGCAAGGTCCGAGACATGGGTATACATGGGCGAAGGTACCGTAAGGACCATAGACTTTATTGTCAATAAATATAAAGAAATAACATCTGAAAAGGAAAAAGCCGTCAAAAAGCCCGAAAAAAATACGTCAAAAAAGGTTGAAAAAAAGAAATAACAAGTTTATCATGTTGTTCGTGAACAAGAGTTTTTTCTTTTTCGTGAACAAACAGGAGATGTTATTTCGTGAACAGATACGACGCTGACGTATTCACTTCCATCGTAAAGTACGGTGCTGACAACCAGAGAGCCATCGCTTCAAGGACAGGTCTGTCCCTGGGCGTAGTCAACAGATCCCTCAAGGATCTTAAGGACAGCGGCTATATCTCCGATGATCTTAAGATATTAAAGCCCGGCAAGGAGCTTTTGGATTCCAGAAAGCCTAATAATGCAGTCATCCTCGCCGCCGGATTCGGTATGAGGATGGTCCCCATCAATATGGAGATCCCCAAGGCCCTCATACAGGTAAAGGGCCAGTGCCTCATCGAAAGACAGATCGAGCAGCTCCACGAGGCAGGTATAAAGGATATCACCATCGTTGTCGGTTTCCTCAAGGAGCAGTTCGAATATCTCATGGATAAGTATGGTGTTGATCTCGTGGTCAATGCCGACTATTCATCAAAGAATAATCTCCATTCAGTTAATAAGATAATAAAGAAGATAAATAATACTTATATCATCCCCTGTGACATCTGGTGCCGTGAGAACCCCTTCTCCACCTTTGAGCCCTACTCCTGGTATATGGTATCCGAGGAGAAGATAAGAAACGGCGGCATCAAGCTCAACAGACAGCTGGAGATCACAGGAAAGGGTGAGGCCGATTCAAATAAGATGATCGGTATCTCCTATATAGATTCAAAAGATGCAGCCCAGCTTTCTGACAATGTTAAGAAGCTTGCCGCAGACCCTGCTAATGACAGCCTCTTCTGGGAGGCAGCCCTCTTTGATCTTGATCCCAAGGTAAATGCGAAGATCGCAAGTCCTTCTGAGGCAGTCGAGATCAATACATATGAGCAGCTCCGCGAGTTCGACAGGGATTCCGACCAGCTCAGATCAGATGCCATCGATGTTATAGCAAACTGTTTCGGTGTGGATCATTCCGAGGTAAAGGATATCGAGATCCTTAAGAAGGGAATGACCAACAGATCATTTATCTTCACATGTAAGGACAACAGGTACATCATGAGGATCCCCGGGGAGGGAACAGATGTACTCATCGACAGGGAGCACGAGGCCCAGGTCTATCACATGATCTCAGGCAAGGGTTTCTGTGATGATCCTGTATATATCAATCCCAAAAACGGATATAAGATCACCAAGTTCCTTAATGACGTCCGCTCCCTGGATCCCGAGGATGATAATGACCTCGAGAGGGGAATGAAGCTCCTTAAGAGCTTCCATGACCAGGAGATAAAAGTGGATCACGACTTTGATATCTTCGGCCAGATCGAATTCTACCAGACACTCTGGAATGGTCATGATTCCGCTTATAAAGATTATGTGGTTACGCATGAGAATGTACTGTCCCTCCGCGGTTTTGTGGAGAAGGCCTGTGAGAAGAGATGCCTCACACATATCGATGCGGTACCGGATAATTTCCTCTTCTATAACGATGAGAACGGACAGGAGCAGCTTCAGCTCACTGACTGGGAATATTCAGGAATGCAGGATCCCCATGTGGACCTTGCCATGTTCAGCATCTATTCGTTCTATACAAAGGATGAGGTGGACCACCTTATCGATATCTATTTCGGCGGAAAGTGCCCTGATGTCACCAGGATCAAGATCTACTGCTATGTGGCAGTATGCGGCCTTCTCTGGAGCAACTGGTGCGAGTTCAAAAGAGCACTGGGCGTGGAGTTCGGAGAGTATTCACTGAAGCAGTACAGATATGCAAAGGAATTCTACAGGATCGCTGTGGAAGAGGCAGAAAAGAGGGGAATATGCATAAAGTAAAGAGAGCCATCATAATGGCTGCCGGAAAGGGCGACAGGATGCATCCTGTTACCTTCGATATACCTAAGCCCCTGGTGAAGGTAAACGGTGTAAGGATGATCGATACTGTAATTACCGGGCTTAAGTCCGAGGGTATCGATGATATCGTGGTAGTAACCGGTTATCTCGCAGAGTGCTTTGAGGTCCTGAAGGAAGATTATCCCGGGATCACCATCGTAAACAATCCTTACTACGATACATGTAATAATATCTCTTCCCTCTACTGTGCCAGGGAATATCTCGATACTGACGTCATCATCCTTGATGCTGACCAGATGATCTATAACAGGGATATCCTGGATCCTGATTTTGAAAGATCCGGATATAACGCAGTAAGGGTCAACGGATATACAGACGAATGGCTCCTTCAGGTGGAGAACGGAGAGGTGATCTCCTGCTCAAGGGACGGCGGTGTAAACGGCTGGCAGCTCTACAGCATCTCCAGATGGAGCAGGGAAGATGCCGCTACTCTCAGGAAAGATATTGAGAAAGAGTTCGAGAGCGGCAACAGGAATATCTACTGGGATGATATCCCGGTATTTGTACACAGTGAGGATTTCACTCTGGGAATAAGAGAGATGAGAAACGAGGATGTGTTCGAGATCGACAGTTTTGAGGAACTTGTCGCCATCGACGGATCATATAAGGATTACCGCAGGGCGGTATAAAGGTTTAGCTTCTAATAATCATTTATATATGAATGAGGAAGGAAAGGAAAATAGAAACATGAGTAACAAAAGTAAGAAAGCTGTCGAAGAGAATATCAAGACAGTAGAAAAAGGACGTAAGATCGATCCTGTAACGACCATCGCGCCCCTGGTAGTACTCCTTGTACTTTGTGCAACGTTCATCATCAATCCCGAAGGTTCAACAAATACGATCAGTGCCATCAGAACTTTTCTCGGAGACCAGATGGGTCTTTACTACCTCGTAGTAGCTCTCGGTATCTTCCTGGTATCTCTTTTCATCTCTTTCTCCAAGATCGGTAACGTAAGACTTGGAGGACCTGACGAGAAGCCTAAGTATGGTTTCTTCGCATGGGGTGCCATGGTATTCTGCTGCGGTCTTGCAGCTGATATCCTCTTCTACTCCTTCTGTGAGTGGATCTACTACGCAGAGGAGCCCAGAGTACAGGCTTTAGGAACTATCAACGACTGGGCTAACGTTATGCCCCTTTACCACTGGGGTCCCGTTGTATGGAGCTTCTATGCAGTACTTGCAGCATGCTTCGGTTTCATGATCCACGTAAGAGGATCCAACAAGCAGAAGTATTCAGAGTCCTGCCGTGCCCTTCTCGGTAAGAAGGTAGACGGTCCCATCGGAAAGGTCATCGACGTACTTGCGATCGTAGCTCTTATCGCAGGTACAGCAACAACATTCTCCGTTGCTACTCCTCTCCTTGGTAATGCTCTTACAACACTCTTCGGTATCGAGTATACAAAGTGGATCACTATCGGTATCCTCCTCGTTACATTTGCTACATACACAACTTCAGTAATGATCGGAATGAAGGGCGTTAACGCTCTTTCCAAGATCTGCATGGTCTTCTTCGGTCTCATCCTGGCATTCGTATTCATCTTCAGCGGCAAGGCTGTATACATCCTTGAGAACGGTTTCTCCGAGCTCGGTCTTGCTACACAGAACTTCGCTGTCCTCAGCACATATACAGATCCCCTCAGAGAGAACTGCTTCCCCCAGAACTGGACAATGTACTACTGGGCATACTGGCTCGTATGGTGCGTAGCTGCTCCTTTCTTCATGGGTAACATCTCCAGGGGCCGTACAGTTAAGCAGGTCATCCTCGGAACATATGCCTTCGGACTCTGCTCCACACTTATCTCTTTCATCGTTCTTGGTAACTACGGTCTCAACCTTCAGGTTACAGGCAAGTTCGATGCCATCGGAATGTATGAGGCAAACGGATATGATCTCTATGCAGTCATCATCGAGCTCATCAAGCAGCTTCCCTGCTACCAGATCGTTCTCGTTCTCCTGATCCTGTCCATGATCGCATTCTATGCAACATCATTCGACTCCATCACACTTGTTGCATCTTCCTACTCCTACAAGAACATGAAGGGCGATGAGATGGCTTCCAAGAAGATGAAGCTCTTCTGGGCAATGCTCCTTATCCTTCTTCCCATCGCACTCATCTTCTCAGAGAGCTCCATGAACAATATCCAGTCGGTATCCATCATCGCAGCTTTCCCTGTAGCGATAGTAATCATCATGATCATAGTAAGCTTCATAAAGGACGCCTACTACTATCTTGAGACAGGTAAGGTATTAAAGCCTGAAACAGAAGATAAGAAATAAGACAGTTTAAACAGGTCACTCTCTATTGTCCCGGATCGTCCTGACGTTCCGGGACAATATTATATTTACGATCCTGTTAAGGAGCACTGCGGATATAAGGGAAAGAGCGATCATCGTTATCTCATATCTGTAATGGGAACAGGGATGACCGGATCTGTTGAAAGTCCTTCTTATGGTTACATGACAAAGATAGATCTCAAGAGAGTTCCTGCCAAACCATGAAAGGAACGGGCTTATCAACTTTTCGAAGACTTTTTTGCCTGACAATAGCTTTTCGAAGATGACTGTCAGGATGAATGAAAAAGATACAGCATTTACTGCAAAAAGATATCTCATGAGATATGTGGGGACTACTGACTGGAAGTAGATAAGTACAGCCGTGATCAGGAATAGACAGGGCGTAATGAGAGATATATTTTTGTCCCCGTATGAAAACTTGCCTATGACCATTCCTATGAAGAAGACAGGGATCCTGGCAAGACCTATATTAAAGTTGTCGTAGAATGGAAACCGGAAAAAATATAGAAGAGTTATGAATACGCAGGCGATGATGGTTATGATAATGATAAGGATCATCCCATAGCCTTTACTGTCTTTTTTGTCTGCCAGACGGAAAAAGAGCGGAGCGAAGGCGTAGCACAAAAGGATCACCAGTATATACCAGAATGTTGATAATCCGCTCTCAAACCAGCTGTAGAATGAAAGGTCCTTTATGAACAATAGGAGATCTTTTGACATGATGGCATCTATGATCAGAAAATAGATCCCCGCAACTATCAGGTAAGGAAGGATGATACGCTTTATCCTTTTGGTATAAAACGACTTGAGGTCAAAAGACCGCTTCAGGGAATAGAAAATACTTATCACGGACAGCAAAAGAAAGATATCGACCCCGCTGCTCCATATATAGTTGTAAAAAAAGTTCAAAGGGAGGGTGAAGTTATAACCTGAAGAATGCGTATCCTGCGAAAAGTGGTACAGGATAACAGATATCATGGCTATACCCATCAGTTCGGATCTGTACTTTGACAACAAGCTTATTGAGCGGCATTTCGGCATTTATAGAGATCCTTTCTTTCCCGGTCCAGCTTATTTTACACCATGGATTTATTTGTTGTCATCCGTTCGGGGATCCGGAGCGGGATGATGTCCGGATCAGTATTTCCCGGGGATATTTTCAGAGAAGAAATGTAATGTTAACATTTTGTTCTTTTATATTCACGGCGTATTAATGCCCGGTACACCTCATCAGGTTTATAATCATTATAATAGAGTATTGTATTTACAGGAGGTTACTATGCATTATAAAAAGCTTATAAGTATCATTCTCTCTGCAAGTATGGTCGTAGGAATGGGATCAGGTATAGTCTTTGCTGATATGGAGGGATCCGAGGATCCTGAGGCAGAGATCCAGTTTGATGAGTCTGAAGAGTCCGGAGAGTATGAGGATCCTGAAGAAACATATGAGGATGTTCAGGAGGAAGACGGGATAATAGAAGATGATACCTGTGATGAACAGGTAATTGATGAAGAAGAGTCCGGGGATGAAAGCGATATCACTTCCGTCGAGGACGAAGATGTGGAGGATGTCTCAGATGCCGAAGATCCCGTGGTAGGAGATCCGGAGGTGAATGCCATTCCCATCACAGATCAGGATTTCCCGGATCAGAACTTCAGAGCATATATCATGTCTGACGTGATAGATACTGACGGGGACGACTGCCTCAGCGAGGATGAGATCGCCGCAGTCACATCTTTGGATGTAAGCGGAAATGGTATATATACCCTCGAGGGTATTGAGATGTTTACAGCTCTGGAGATCCTGGATTGTCATAATAACAGTATCTCCGAACTTGACCTGAGCGGAAATCCGGCTGTCAAAAAGCTTTACTGCCAGCAGAATCCTCAATACTGCAAGATCGATATAAGCGGCAATGAATATCTTAAGTCAGTCCTTAATACCAGACTTCGCGACCTTTCCGAGACTGTATATTACAAGTTTGCAACTGATGGTTATGAGCTTATATTTGACCGAAATGCCGTGGTATGGACTGAAGATACTATCCTTATGGGTATCGGATATTACGGCGGCAATGGAAATGATACAGCAGATGACAGTAGCGCATTGAATAACTGCTGCTGGGAGGCTGTCATCCCTGAAAACGGCGGAAGGAGCATAGTGATCATAATCCCTGCCGGGACTTATTATCTCAATTCCAAGGTAAGGATATTCTCCAACACATCCATCTATGCAGAAGCGGATGCGACTATTATATCCAGATCGGATTCCAAGGGTGCCATGCTCGATTCGGAGCATACGGTAAGTGCGACGGATCTGACCATATGCAGAGGTTCCGGATGTAACCACAAGGGATATACACAGGCCAAGAATATCATCATCAACGGCGGTACCTGGGACCGTGGAGCTAATAATACAACTTATCAGACTGCCGTATTTATATTCAGGCACTGTGAGAATATTCAGGTCAGTGATCTGACTATGCTCAACTGTACGGATCACTTCCTGAATGTCAGCGGCTGCAAAGACGTAACAGTTTCACATGTAACTTTCAAGGATTCACAGCTGACCGGTGCTTTTACTAATGAGAAGAGCTATTACACCATGGAGGCGGTCCATACGGATTATACGAATGAGGAAGGCGAGAATTCGGATCTGGCCATGCCTTTTGACAATACTCCCACCATCAATGTTACTGTAAACTATTGTACTTTCGATAATGTAATGGCAGGCATCGGGACCCACCATCCCGTTCAAGGGGATAGAGCCCACGATTATGTCATCAATAACAACACATTTGTGAATATCCATTCCTACTGTCTGAGTGCGGAGGGGTTTGATACCGTACTGTTCGAAAACAATACCTGTACCAGCTGTAATTCGATAGTTGTTGCTAAAGACTGCACAAATGTCACTATAAGGAATAATACCCAGACAAAGTTATATTCCGGATCTACTATCGATGCGAGCAGGGATATGATCTATTTCTACAATGTCAGAAACAGTACCATAAGTAATAATGTCATCAATAATTCAAGACATACGGGGATCAAGGTGGCCTCCGGATCATCTTCTGTGACGATCGAGAATAATACGATCAATAAGTCTTCTGAATTCGGTATAATGCTGCAGGCTACGGATGGCGCTGTCTCGGATATAAGCGTCCTGAATAATACTATCAATGGCACAAATACCACGACCAGCGCAAAGAATTATTCCGGTATCAGGGTCCTCGGTCTGAGCGGTACTGTTCTGGTAAGCGGAAACCATATCCTGGCTACAAATACAGAAAGAGCAGACAGTGACGGTATATTTGCCTCAGATACTCCCGGGATCCAGATCATCAATAATGACATTGCTGGTGTAGGAAGAAGGGGAATATCCTTGAGGAATTGCGACACCTGCACCATTACCGGAAATACTATTACAAACGCCACTGAATACGGCATCATGATGGAGGCATCCGCCGATAATCAGACGAGCTCCTTTATCTGTAAGAATAATACTATCTCCGCACAGGGGAACTATGCGATCTCAGTCAAGTACTGTAAGAGCGTTAACCTGGATGGTAATATCATTACAAAAGCTGCACAGCAGGCCATCTTCATAAAGTATTGTGCAACTTCCACCATCAAGAACAATACTATCTCCGGCGCCGGAAGTACCGGCATCTGGGTTGATGCTGATTCCACTTCTTATCTTACAAAGTGTACATGCAGCGGAAATACCATTAAATCTCCGGGACAGTATGGAATCTTTATAAGATATTGTAAGACGGTGGTAGTGGAAGGAAACACGGTAAACAATGCAAAGGACAGAGCTATATGTATCAAACTCTGTACTTCCTGCACCGTAAAGACCAATGTGATCAAAAAACCGACCAACGCAGGTATATGGATCGAAGGCAGTGATACTGCTTATACGACCAAATGTATAGTCGAGGGAAATACAGTAGAATCATCCACCCAGTACGGTATATACCTTAAGTACTGTAAGAATGGAACAGTTGAAGGAAATACCGTCAAGACCTCTACGGATTATGGTATATTTGTCCGTGACAGTTCATCCTGCACTGTAAAGAGAAATCAGGTATCAGATTCAGGTAAGAAAGATATTATCATTCACAGCACCTGTACTAACTGCACAAGCCAGGAGTGGCATACCGGATGGGTAAAAGAAGACGGCAAGTGGTATTACTATGATTCCGAGAGCTATATGCAGTATGGCTGGAAGAAGCTTTCAGGTAAATGGTATTACTTTGATAAGACCGACGGATCTATGGCTTCCGGCTGGAAGAAGATAGGCGGCAAGTGGTATCTGTTCTCCTCCGGCGGAGTTATGAGGACCGGATGGCAGCAGTCAGGAGGAAAATGGTATTACTTCCTGGATGATGGTTCCATGAAGACCGGATGGATCAAGCTGGATGGCAAGTGGTATCACTTTGACGGCAGCGGAGCTATGCAGACCAGCTGGCAGAAACTCAATAACAACTGGTACTGCTTCGGCTCCAACGGAGCCATGAAGACCGGCTGGTATAAGACCGGAGGCAAGTGGTATTACTTCAATGCTGACGGAGTCATGCAGACCGGAAAGGTCACCATCGACGGAAAGGTCTATACGTTCGATGCTAACGGAGTCTGGATCAGTTAGTTCCTTTTTTCGGAGGGACGGCCTGAGGTGAGTCCTCTTATCATGGGAATGAGAAGGGGAAGGGCAGTTACTACAGGGAATGCATAACGTCCATAGTATCCGTTACAGGGACCTACGAGACATATAAGGAATACAAGAAGGGGAAGCGTCATCAGTACAACTGACTGACGGTTCCTCTTTCTTATGACGTAACAGAAGAGGATGATGACGCACCATACGTAGACAGCCGGAGTAACGAAGAAGGACACCAGAGGGAATTCCCTGTAACCGGCGTCGAAATAGTCATATGCCTTTCTGGCCCTGTCCAGGGACTCCGGATAGCTGAAGGACTTGTCTATGGGTTCCAGCCATTCGTTGGTCTCATCGATCCTGGCCTCTGAATGGGCAAAGGTATAGATCATATAGCGGACTGTTCCCGGATAGAAATACTGATAGTAGTTGTTCATGGTGGCCTCTACATAAACGCCGGGATGCTTTGTGAGCATCTGGCCCCATACCTTGAAATATGCGGCCAGCTCATCTGTGGTGGCCCTGTCGTTAAATGTGGCCTTTATGTTGTCTGATTTGTCGGGATTATACTTTTCGGCCAGTTTATCGTAATCAAGGACTGCACTTATGGCTTCCTTTTCTTCTTCTGTGACTTCATCGCCGTACTCCTTGACGTATCTTGCTGTCTGCTGGAAAGGCACGGACAGCATCTCCCTTTTGCTTCCCGGAGTAAAGTAGAGGTGGGGATAAAGGAAGTTGAAGATGAAGGAACTGAACAGGAGCACATAGACTGCGTAGATAATGGACTGCTTCCTCACAGGCTTAAAGAATATCGCTGCGATGAGGAAGAAGAGCAGAAGTGAATACTTTCCGTCATTTCGGGACAGGATTATCCCGGTGCAGGCGATGAGCATAAGGATGACGATCCTCTTGCTCTTTACACCGGTAAGCCACTCATAACCCGCGATCATCAGTACAAGGAAGCATATGCAGTAGAACATATCCTTGGTGATGAGGAAGATGAAGGAGTGGATGTGGGGGTGAAGGAAGCAGTAAAGGATCACGAGGATACCATACCTGGGTGTCACCAGCCTGTTCCTGAGAAGGACGGTGAAACCATAGGAGATGGTGAGCATGAACAGTACTTCCTGAAGGATCGCTACCATGAATATACCCACATTGAAAGATCCGAATACTGCATCTGAGAACAGAAGGAATACATGGATAAGAAGTGAGTGGGCCACGGGGTGATGGTTGTTGATGAAGACGTCATCGGACAGGAGAAGTCCGGGATCGTGCCTCAGGTAATCCATGGTGGGATCTTTAAGTTCCTTGAAGCACTGGCGGATCTGGTTGTCCGTATCCCCCATGAAGCTGGCGGGATAGGAGAGGATCATATGGGGTATGTAGATGACCATCAGTGTGAAAAAAACTGTCAGGAAGGGATGGTCGGTAAGATTTTTCAGATACCAGGCAAAGGGGCCTTTTTCAAGGAAACTGCGGCGTGACAGGCTAAGCTTCGGTGCTCCGCTCTCCGGATCCAGCCACGTATAGACGATATTCAGGAGGCGGCAGAAGAGGATGAAGAATCCTATGAAGATGATGAGCGCCTTGAATGACTGTCCGTTCTTAAGTCCGACTGCAAGTTCCCAGGAGTCCTTTGCCTCATAGGAATAACCGAAGACCATGAAGAAGGAAAACAGGAGCGCCGGTATGATGACCGTCAGCTCTTTCTTCCGGCATCTGTACCTGCTGTCCGTCACATAGAAAAAGATGAGAAGGCCGATGAAGAGAATGGTATGTTCCATCGAAAAGCCCTTGAAGGAAGTCAGGACATTATAGCCGAACTTCGTAATGGCGGAACCTTCTATGGAATGGAAGTCCAGGCTCAGATTAAATGACAGAAGCGACAAAAGAGCGCATATGAGCGCTCTGAAAAAAGTCTTTCTGTCTACCTCGCGTTTAACGGGATCCATATCAGTTTAAACCTGTCTTGCGGTCCTGAACTGCTATGAGCTGCATCTCGAAATCCTGACGGTTCTTCTGCTTGATGTTCTCAAGGATCAGACCTGAGAAGAAGGACTGGATGGCTGCTATAAATACAAATCCGCACACGATGAGAGTGGGGAAGTGGGGAACAAGTCCTGTTGATATAAACTCGGCCATGATGGGGATAAAGAATCCGATGGACAGGAGAGCCAGTACCAGGGCGATGAGTCCGAAGAAAGCCATGGGCCTGTAGTTCCTGAAGAGCCTGCAGATGGTCATAAGGACCTTAAAGCCGTCAGAGTATGTATTGAGCTTGGACTCACTTCCCTCGGGACGGTCCCTGTATTCGATGATCACGTTCTCGATAAGGAGGTTCTTATCTATGGCGTGGATGCTCATCTCGGTCTCGATCTCAAATCCGCCGGAAAGGACGGGGAAGGACTTAACGAACTGATATGAGAATGCACGGTATCCTGTCATGATATCCTTGATATCGCTGTGGAACAGGACGTTGATGCTCTTTCTTACCAGGGAGTTACCGAAGTTGTGGAAAGGTCTCTTGTTCTCTTCGAAATATGTGGAGGAGAGACGGTCGCCTACTACCATATCCACATTCTTGTCCAGGACCTTCTGTACCATTTCGGGAGCACACTCTGCAGGATAAGTATTATCACCGTCTACCATGATGTAGCACTCGGCATCTATCTCGCGGAACATCCTTCTGATAACGTTGCCCTTTCCCTGCTGGTATTCTTTCCTGACTACTGCCCCTGCCTCCTCGGCGATCTGGGCTGTATTGTCAGTGGAGTTATTGTCGTAGACATATATAGTGCTTTCGGGAAGAGCCGCTCTGAAATCCTTTATGACTTTTTCGATAGTCAGAGACTCATTGTAACAAGGTATCAGCACTGCGATCTTATCCATATAACATTTCCTTCTGTAAGTAAGATATTTGCCCCTGTTATAAGCCGGGGCCCTTTTTAATATTAATATAGCATATCAAAAGAGATAATATTTATCAAACCTGTTACATTAGAAGTGCCAAAGCCCCGCGGGACTTTGAATAAGGTTCCCTCATGTTCTATAATATGGAGGATCATTCATGGACGGAGGATCGAGGATGGCATCAGACAAAAAGAGCAGATCGGGATCACTTATTTCGATGCTTTCTACAGCCCTTTTTTACAGGGAACCTATTGTGGACAACAAGATCTTCGTCATGACATTTGATGATTCATTTTCCTGTAATCCCGCATCCATAGCACGGGAACTCCTCTTAAAGGACGGCCGCCCCGAGATAGTATGGGCCGTTTCCTCAAACAGCGATCTCACATCTTTTCCCGACGGTATCAACAAGGTGGTCAGGGGATCCAAAGAGATGTTCCGTCAGATGAAGACTTCACGTATATGGCTGGATAACGGCGTCAACTGCGCCTGGTATTTTATGCCCAAGAGAAGAGGCCAGATCTACATAAACACCTGGCATGGCAGCATGGGCATCAAGAAGCTCTCCGGAAACTTCCTTTGGAAGATGAGGGCAAGACGGTGCGGAAGGATAACGGACTACCTTGTCACCAACAGTACCTTTGAGGAAGACGTATTCAGGAACACCTTCTGGAAAAAGGCGGAGTTTCTGAAGGAGGGCCATCCCAGGAACGATATCCTTTTCGACGAAAAGAGGATGAGCGCTGCCAGGACGGAAGTGTTCTCAAAGTACGGCCTGGATCCGGAAAGCAGCTGTAAGATCCTTCTTTACGCTCCCACATTCAGGGATGGAAAGGATCTGGATATAGAGCTTCCCAACCTGAAGGCAGTGGCTTCAAAGCTTTCAGATAAGACAGGGGATGAGTGGAGGATATTTGTTAAGGTCCATCCCAGGGATCGAAATTCCCACCACGACTTCGGACCTGATGCCATCGATGTATCAGGCTTCCCGGACATGTCGAAGATCATGGCCTGCGCTGACTTTGCCATATCGGATTATTCCAGCTGGGTATATGACTATGTGCTCCTGAAAAGGCCGGTGGTGCTCTACTGCCCTGATAAGGATGAATATACTTCCACCAGGGGATTTTACTATCCGCTGGAGACTACTCCCTTCCCGGTGGTGACTGATAACGAGGGCCTTCTGAAAGCTGTTGCTGATCTTAAGGATGAAACGTACAAAGCTTCCTGCGATGAGTTCCTGAGCTCCAAGGGCTGCTATGAGAAGGGAACTTCTTCAGTCAGGACAGCCTACTTTATATTGGATAAATGCAGGGGTCTGTTATAAAATAGACCGATCAGAAAGGTATGGAGATAAGTTTATGAATGTTGCTTTGATCTTTGCAGGCGGTACCGGCAAGAGGATGCGTTCGGGTAATACTCCCAAGCAGTTCCTTGAGCTCAACGGAAAGCCCATAATCGTACATACTATTGAACATTTCGACAAACATCCGCAGATCGACGCAATAGTCGTTGTCTGTATCGAAGGATGGATAGACCACCTTAAGTCCAAGCTCTCGGAGTTCGGCATCACCAAGGTGGCATCTATAGTACCCGGAGGCACTACAGGTCAGGGCTCCATCAGAAACGGCCTTTATGAGATCAGGGATAAGGTGGCAAAGGATCCTTCTGATACTGTTGTCCTTATCCATGACGGCGTAAGGCCTCTCATAAACGATAAGCTCATCAGCGACAATATAGAGAGCGTAAGGAAGAACGGCAATGCCATTACCGTGGTACCTGCCATCGAGACCATCATCGAGACGGACAGCGAAGGCAATATCGCCAAGGTTGCCGACAGATCGGTATGTAAGCTGGCCAGGGCTCCCCAGAGCTTTATCCTCAGCGACATCCTTGAGGCCCACAGAAGGTCCCTGGAGGAAGGGGCTCAGGAGATGATCGACTCTGCCATGTTGATGCAGCATTACGGAACGGTCCTTCACACCGTTGAAGGTCCCGTGGAGAACATAAAGATCACCACGCCCATGGACTACTATGTCTTTAAGGCCATGGTTGAACTTCAGGAAGATATGAAGAAGGAGGGTGATCTTTGATGGGATCCATCTTAATTGAAGACTTAAAGGCGGTGGCCGCCTCGAATGTATACGACAGGGAGATGCTCTCCGGGTCCACGGTGCTCGTTACAGGTGCCACGGGACTTGTGGGCATGTCCATAGTAAAGACACTTATGTGCCTTAACGAGGAGTGCGGTGCAGGGATAAAGATCCTTATCGCCATCAGGAATATCGAAAAGGCCAGAGGCATCTTTGGTGATGATATGGAGACAAAGGGCGTATCCGCCATCGTTGGAGATATCACGGATAAGATCTCCTATGAGGGAAAGATCGACTTTATCATCCACTGCGCCAGTGTTACCACATCAAAGTATATGGTCACGAATCCTGTGGAGACTATCCATATCTCCTATGAGGGAACGAGACAGGTACTGGAGCTGGCAAGAAGATGTGATGTCAGGTCCGTGGTCTATGTATCCTCCATGGAGGTCTACGGGTCCACAAAGGAAGAGGACAATCCCATCACTGAGGAGAAGCTGGGATATATCGATGTCCATAATGTAAGAAGCTCCTATTCCGAGGGAAAGAGGATCTGCGAGCTTCTCTGTTCCTCATATCATTCCCAGTTCGGAGTACCCGTAAAGATGGCAAGGCTGGCCCAGACCTTCGGTGCCGGAGTACCTTCCACTGACGGCAGGGTATTTGCACAGTTCGCAAGATCCCTTATAAACGGCGAGGATATCGTCCTTCATACAAAGGGCGGTTCAGTAGGCAACTACTGCTATACGGCAGATGTGGTGGAGGGCATCCTTACCCTTCTCACAAAGGGTGAGTCAGGACAGTCCTACAATATCGTAAATGAGAATACTTCCATGATGATCAGGGAGGTTGCTTCCCTGGTGGCTGATGACCTGGGAGAAGGAAAGATCAAAGTGATCTTCGATATCCCTACTGACAATAAATACGGATATCCCCCTGAGACAAAGATGAGACTGTCGGGACAGAAGATGAGAGACCTTGGATGGACTCCCGGATATGATCTGCCCGATATGTTCAGAAGGCTCATAGCTTACTGGGAAGAATAAGATGGCAGCTTTTTCCACCGCCGATGAGATACGTCATGTCAGTATTCCGGGAAGCGTAGAGATCTCGGATGAACAGCTGACCCTTCTGCAGCAGAAGCTGAAGGAGATGTTCACTGATATCTCGGATGCAGCGGATAAGGCGGGAGTCAGGATCATCCTGGGCGGCGGATCTGCCCTGGGTGCTGTGAGAAACGGCGGGATCATCCCCTGGGATGACGACATAGACCTTATGGTCACCAGGGATTCACTTGATAAGCTCCTTCTGTCCATAGAAGAAAACTACGGATCCAAATACTGGATCAGGACTCCGGGGAAGACGGAAGGGTATAATCTTCTCTTTACCCAGATCAGGATGAAGGGAACATCCGTCAGGAACAGGGATGATCACGGAAACTCCGAATGCGGACTTCCGGTGGATATATTTGTCATCGAGGATACATACGATAACCCTGTAAGAAGATGGTGGCACGGAGTGGGATGCATGTACTTCGGATTTGCCGTTTCCTGCAGGAAGTTTTATAGGGACAGGGCTTTTCTCACTAAATTTGCAAAGGACAGCGGAAGCAGGAAGCTGGTCTTCGTCACCGCTCTTAAGAAAGCAGTGGGATTTCTCTACTCCGGAAGATCCCTGGACAGGATGGTGGCCCGTGGAGACCGCTGGTATTCAAAGTGCAGGTCTGAGAGCTCCCGCTTCATAACTATCCCCACGGGAAGGCTCCACTTTTTCGGGGAGACATATAAAAGAGATCCTTACCTTACCCTTTCGGAGGTGACCTTTGAAGGGGTGAAGGCATATGTTCCCGGAGGAACGTCAGACTATCTTCACAACCTCTACGGAAACTATGAGGATATCCCTGCCGAAAAAGAGCGGGAGCATCATATATATTTCGAACCTTTTGAGCTCTGAGGGGCACGGCGTCAAAATTGACACCCTTTTTCCTTTGAGATAATATAAATCCAAATGTAAACTTTCCAATTACGGGGGTAGTTTCTTTGGAGAACGAAGCGTCGATAAAGAGCAGAAGACTGGCTGTTCTTTTGTTTATGTCCGAGAGGGATGATCTTAACAGGAAGACCCTGGATTCCCTTTTGGCCCAGGATATCCGTGAGGACGTGGGATATATCGTCTTTGCACCCTCGGAAAAGGATTATCTTAAGAGCTTTGCCGCTGATAAGGGCGGTGTATTCTATATATCTTCCGGCAGTATTTCAAAGGATTTCAACAGGGCAAATAAGCTCGTTTCCAGGAAAGGACTAGTAACCTTCATGGAGGCCGGTGATACCTTCGGAAGGAACTATCTTTCCAAGATGGTGATGAGGGCGACTTCAAAGAGCCCCAGGATCGGCGACTACTATATGGTGAGCATGCCGGCCAAGATCTCCTCCGTCAACGGTGAGTATGATATCTTTGCAAAAAAGCCTGCAAAGAAAAAGTTCTATAAGTCCATAGTCCCCAACAGGGAGATCAGGTTTGACACCATGTTCTCCACCATCCCCAGGATGCTCCGGGGAACCTGGATCAGAGGTGACTATTTCACTACCCACGATATGGATGAGACTGCGGTCTATGATGCTGAAAAGGCATATCTTTATGACCTGGCAGTCAGCTCCAATATAATGATGTTCAGCCAGGATACTGATTACTCCTTTGCCGGAGTGACTGATGCTGATTTCAGGCTGTTCCAGCCCTTCTATGAAAGGGAGTTCTACTATGATGACCTGAATGTTTTCTGGGTGCCCTATCTTCAGAAATATAAAAAGAAGGGAAGGATCCCCACCATCATCCAGCATATGGCTTTTTATGAGCTGTGTACCAGGACCGAGGCCAATACCAACAACAGGAACAAGCATGTCGTTCCCGAGGAAGAGGCATACGATTACCTCAAGTCCTGGAAGCCTGTCCTGGATCTTCTGGAGGATGACGTCATCCTGAATACATATAACCAGGCCTATATCAGAAAGCATCCCTGCGTCCACAGGCTGATGCTCAAGATCAAGTATGATGACGAGGATCTGAGATACGACCTCTATTATTTCAAGAACAAGTTCTACTACGGCAAGCAGAACCTTCTAGTAAATATGATGTCCAGCCAGAGCGTGGATATCATCTACATGGAATGTAAGGACGGTGTCCTGCACCTGGACTGCGAAGTCTCTGATCTTTACTTCAACGGAAAGGGCGATTTCGGCGTTGAGCTGAACGACGTTCCGGTTCCCTATAAGCTGACTGAGAGATATGCCCATACAAAGCTCTTCGGAAAGTCTATCTACAAGAGACTGGCTTTCGAGGCTGACGTTAAGCTGGAGGATGTAAACGAGCAGAGGATCAGGTTCGTATATAACAACGAACACGGAAGGATGGTAATACCCATCACCTTCGGATCCCACACAAGTAAGCTTTCCAAGAGGTTCAGGAACTGCTACTGGTGCTTCAGGTCAGATGACCTGAACTTCATGGCTATCCATAACCAGAACTCCATCCTGGTGAAGAAGGCCGGCCGCCTTTCCAGGTTCAAGAAGGAGCAGAGGCTCCGCTTCGAGATGTTCTTCAAGGGCTTCAGGGATAAGAAGGCCTTCATCTTCTGGCTCGTAAGGCTGGCATATTTCTTCTTTAAGCCCTTCATGAAGAAAAGACCCATATGGCTCTTCTTCGACAAGATCTATAAGGGCGGTGATTCCGCTGAATATATCTACAAGTATTCCTGTGCCCAGGATGACGGCATAGACAAGTATTACCTCATCGACAGGAAGGCTGCAGACTATAAGCGCCTTAAGGCTGAAGGCTACAAGCCTCTGGTGAGGGGCAGCATAAAGCACAGGCTCATCTTCCTTTACAGCGATCTTGTGATCGTATCAAACTCCACTGTCTTCGAGTTCAACGACTACTCCATTCAGACCTCATCCTATATAAGGGATCTGGTGGATTTCTCCGTTGCCTGCGTACAGCACGGCATGTCCATCCAGAAGATCGCAGTGGCCCAGAACAGGCTCCGCGACAATACGAGACTTTATTTCTGCGCATCAAACTACGAGATCGAGAACCTGAACCGTCCCGTCTACGATTATGCGGGAAGGGATATCCTGAAGCTCACCGGTGTCCCCAGATATGACGGCCTTAAGGACTGCGACAAGAAGCAGATCCTCATCAGCCCCACCTGGAGGATGCAGGCAGCCCTTGCTCCCAACGGAAACGAGGGTGTTGAGAGGGAATATAATCCCCTCTTCAAGGAGAGCGATTACTACAAGATCTATAACAGCCTGATAAATGACGAAATGCTCATTGCAGCAGCTGAGAAATACGGATATAAGATCCTCTATGTGCTCCATCCCATCGTAAGCCCCCAGCTCCGGGACTTTGACAGGAACGAGTTCGTGGAGATCGTCCCTTCCGTAGGTGACTTCAGTTATGAAAAGGCCTTCTGCGAATCAAGCCTCATGGTCACTGACTACAGCGGTGTCCAGTTCGATTTTGCATATATGAGAAAGCCGGTGCTCTATCTTCACCACAAGGATATGCCCACCCATTATGAGGAGGGAACATATCATTATGACACCATGTCCTTCGGTGAGATCTGCCACGATAACAAAGAGCTGGTGGAACTTCTCATAGAGTATATGAAGAACGGATGTAAGATGAAGGATGAGTACGTAAGACGTGCCGACGACTTCTTCGTTTACAAGGATAATGATAACTGCTCCAGGATCTATCCCGAGATGCTCAAGTTCACAAGAGCCAATGAGAAGAAGACCGAAAAGACATCCCTCTTCTCCGAGATAGAGAGATATAAGCTGGAGGGAACTTTCTTTGCCCATATCTTCAGGACTAACAATCCTAAGTATAAGAACCAGGACTTCAAGAAGAAGGTCAAAGGCTGGGATATGAACATGGCCATGAAGAAGAGGGCGAAAAAATACAGGAACACCCCCATCCAGAAGGACAAGATCTTCTTCATGACATATGACAGCAACTATATCTGTAATCCCAGATATATCGCAGATGAGATCCTGAGAAGGGGGCTGCCCTATGATCTTGTCTGGGGTATCCCCAATGTGGGAAGGATCAGAAAGGAACTCTACCCTGAGGGTATCAGGCTGGTACGAAGGGGTACGGTACAGATGTTCCGGGAGCTTGCTTCCTCCAGGATCTGGATCGACAATGCCCTGGAGTTCTTTATCTACGGCGTGCCCAAGCGCGAGGGCCAGATCTATATGAATACATGGCACGGAAGCCTTGGCATCAAGAAGCTCTCCGGCGATGACGTATGGCTTGAGAGAGCCTCAAAGTGTAATAAGTATACGGACTTCTGTATCACCAACTCGGGATTTGAGGAGAATGTCTTCAGGACTACCTTCTGGCAGGATACGCCTTTCCTCAAGTATGGTCATGCAAGAAACGATATCCTTTTCGATGAAGAGGGTACCAGGAAGCTGAAGGACCGTCTTTTCGAGACATACGGTCTTGAGGAAGGCACTAAGGTATTCCTCTACGCTCCCACTTTCAGGGAGGAGGGTATGGCCGGATATGAGGATATCGATTACGGTGCCCTGCGCGATGCCCTGAAGGAGAAGTTCGGCGGCGACTGGGTGATCCTTGTAAGATGGCACCATAAGGAGAGAAAGTTCAGAAAGGTTCCCAAGGGAAAGAAGTGGCTCATCGATGCTTCTGAATACGGCGATATGCAGGAACTCCTGCCTGCCATCGACATCGGTATGTCAGACTACTCCAGCTGGGTATATGACTTTATCCTGACGGGGAGGCCCATCTTCCTCTACGCTCCGGATATCGCAGAATATGACCAGGCAAGAGGCTTCTATTATCCCATCGACAGCACGCCTTTCCCCATCGCAGGAAATAACGCTGAACTCGTAAAGAATGTCTCCGGATTTGACATGAAGAAATATGAGCAGGGGGTCAAGGACTTCCTGGAGGATAAGGGATGCTATGAGAAGGGCAATGCCGCAAAGCTCATAGTAGACAAGATAGAAGAGATCATACAGGGTGGGTAAATGAGCATAGTCTCGGTGGTCGTCCCTGCCTATAACACGGAACTCTTCATCAGGTCGTGCATCGAGAGCGTCCTGGCAAATGATGATGTAGAACTGATCCTGGTGGACGACGGATCCACGGACAATACCCTGAATATCATAAAGATGAGGGAGACAGCTGACGGATTTTTCGGGGCAGATCATATCCCTTCCTATGTAAATGAGGCCATTGGAAAGACCATAAGATCCATGTATCTTGCCTGCAGAAAGCTCTCTTCTGAGGAGGAGAAACGTCTGGGTGAGATGACGCCTGAAGAGCGGGAGGCGTTCAATGGGATAATGGCTGACCTGGAGGAATCCGAGAGGATAATAAGGGCCCTGAACAGCGAAAAGGCAGACCTCAAAGGCGATAATGAAAAGCTCAGGAAGGAACGTGAGGAGATCGTTTCCTCCCTCTCCTATAAGATCGGCCGGGGGATTACATTCGTACCCCGCAGGATAGGTGCTCTTGCCAAAAAGTGGAAAAGTTGATCTTCACCTGTTATTATAATATGACGCATTACGCGCTAGGGTAAAGTAACAGGGGGGACATATGTATACAAGGGTTCTTCAGGGTTGGATGAAACACTGGGATTTCATTTTGCTTGATATCCTGTGCCTTCACTTTGCCTATATTCTCGGATATTACCTTTATCTGGAACACACTATTGCCTACGCAAATTCGGCTTATCTCAACCTTTCCCTGTTCCTGACTTTGATGGATCTGGGTGTTGCCGCCGCCTTCAGTACTTTCAAGAATGTTACGAAGAGAGGCTACTATCTTGAGTTTGCCGCGACACTGAAACATGTATTCATAATCCTTGTATCCATGGCTTTAGGCCTCTTCCTTACAAAGAGATCAGCTGTCTATTCCCGTGTGTTCACCGGTATCTTCTTTATCATCTACACCCTGACGGCCTACTTTACCAGGATCGCATATAAGCGGGTCCTTTCAGGTAAGAAGAGCGGAAGAAGGATGATGATGGTAGTTTCTACCAGAGAGCTGATAGCTGATGTTCTGAAGAAGCTGGAAAAGAATAATAACGGAACATTTACCTTTGTAGGTATAGGCCTTACGGACGGTACCCTTAAGGATGATCTGGGTACCAGATATGACGGTATCGAAGTCCTGGCCTGTGGATCGGATATCTCTGATTATCTCTGTAAGAATCCTATAGACGAAGTCTTCCTTGCCCTTCCTGAGGACATGAGAGACAGCGGATATTCTGATGTTTTTACCCAGATGGGAATACCGGTACACAGCGTTATCGACTATCAGAATATCGACGATAAGGACGGAAGGAAAAGATCCATCGAAAAGGTGGGAGGTTTCGTTGTACTTACCACCACCATCAATACAGCGACACTTCCCCAGATGATCATTAAGAGACTGGTGGACATAATAGGATCCCTGGTGGGTATCCTTCTTACAGTCATTCTTACCATCTTCATCGGTCCCATCATCTATTTCAGTTCTCCCGGTCCCATATTTTTCTCCCAGGAGAGGGTAGGAAGAAATGGCAGGAAGTTTAAGCTCTATAAATTCAGGAGCATGTATCCTGATGCCGAGGAAAGAAAAGAAGAGCTTAAGAAGATGAATATGGTAGAGGACGGCATGATGTTCAAGGTGGAAAATGACCCCAGGATCATCGGCAATAAGATCCTTCCCGACGGTACTGTGAAAAAGGGCATAGGAGCTTTTATCAGAGAGAGGAGCATCGATGAGTTCCCCCAGTTCTTTAATGTCCTCAAAGGCGATATGTCACTTGTGGGAACAAGACCTCCTACGATAGATGAGTACGAAAAATACAGTCTCCACCACAGGGCGCGACTTGCCATAAAGCCCGGTATCACAGGTCTCTGGCAGATAAGCGGAAGATCTAAGATCACTGACTTTGAAAAGGTGGTTGAGCTTGATAAGCAGTATATCCACAACTGGAACATGGGACTTGATATAAAAATAATGTTGTCCACTATCAGGAAAGTCCTTACCAAAGAAGGGGCTAAGTGATATCCATGAAGTTCAAGCAGTTTATAAAAGCAGTAGCCTTCCTGGTGTTGCTGCCTATCATCATCCTCCCTCTTGATTCCGTATTCTCAAATCTTGACTACAGAACACGTCAGATCTGGGAGGGTTTCTATGCGGAGCCGGAGGGATCCCTGGATGCGGTGATAATCGGCGCCAGTAATGTCTACCCTTACTGGAACAGTATGACTGCCTGGGAGGAGTATGGTATCGCTGTCTATGCAGTTGCATTTCCTGGCCTTTCCTATCAGACTATCGAGGGCGTAATAGACGAGTGTAGAAAGACACAGCCGGATGCTCTTTATATAGTCTCCCTGAATACATATAAGTCAGATGATCTTTCTCCCTGGAGTACCCACCTTACTCTCGATTATATGAATTGGGGAAAAGAGAAGGCGGATATGGTAGAGGAACTGTCAGATGAGATGGGGCTGGATCAGGAAGAACGACTGGAGAATTATTTCCCCTTCATAAGGTTTCACTCCCACTGGAGTGAGTTGGGACAGGAAGATTATGTCTTTGAACCTAACAGTTATAAGAGTGCTTCCTGCTATTTAGAATACAAAAACATATCAAAAAGCCAGACGGAGTATTATTCTCCTGCTGATGGCGTGGGCGTTATGACTGATTTCCAGGTGGAGGCCCTTGACAGCCTTATGGATCACTGTACCGATAATGATATCGATCTGATGTTTGTGTCCATGCCCCAGTCTATAGGAACCGTTACCATCGAACGTATAAATGCTATGGCCGAATATGTTGAGGAAAAAGGTTTTAATGTATGTAATCTGGCTTCTTCCGTAGATGAGATGGGAATGGATCTCCGGAGGGACTGGTATAACAGACTGCATGTTAATGTCCATGGTTCTATAAAGTTTACCCACTATCTCGGAGGGTGTATCGTGGACCTTTATGGTTTTGAGGATAAAAGAGACGATCCGGACTATCAGTCCTGGAATGACGCTGTTGAACTCTACCGGGCAGAGATGGGGGCATACTGTCTTGATTTTGAGTTCAAGAACAAAAAGAGAGATTATGGTATCGCATGGGCCTACCTCTATGAGCCTATACAGGTAGGTGATCATATACTATTCAGCTGGAAGCATACTAATGATGCACAGGGCTATGCAGTTTACAGATGCAGCTACGAAGGTGAAGGGGAAGATGGTATCTGGACGTCCTGGGTAAGGATCGCTACAGTACCTGCAGACGTTTACTCATACGAGGATACTTCATCCTTCACACAGGGATGTACATATTACTATACGGTAGTTCCTTTCAGTTTTGACGAAAACGGGGAGATGATGTATGGAAACTTCTCGTACGCGGGACAGGCCATAACATATATGGGAACCCCTCCTAAGGTCCATGACATTACCCTGGATGAAAACGGTGACGCTGTTGTCTCCTGGGAGCCGGTAGCTGATGCTGTGAATTATGTGGTCTGCAGAAGAAGACCTGACGAACCCTGGCACGATCTTGCGGTTGTTGATGATGTGTCAGAGCACATTGATAATACTATTCAGCCCGGTGTTCCATATTTCTATACTGTTTGTGTTGCAACGGTACTTGAGGACAATGATGTGGAATACGGTGCATATGATCATAGAGGTGTGTTCTTTGAAAACGGTGTCACATGTCCTGATCCTTATATTGTAAGGACAGAAGAAGGCTATCTCGTATCCTGGGATGATTCTCCCTGGTTTGCCGGTTTTGAACTTTGTTACGAAGACGAAGACGGGGATATGGTAACCTGTGAGATCTCCGGCGGTAACTATGAATATCTTATCAGCTACGATGATACTGATACCGGAAATGAACTGTATCTTACCGGTTTCTTCGAGGTGAACGGAGAGAATGTCTATTATCAGTCGGGCACTATCGTGATCCCGGGGGGAGAGTGATCTATGGCATTTGTTTCCCTGAGATTCATCATATTCATGCTTGCGGTCATGGTCCTGTATTTCACATTCCCGAAGAAATACAGATGGTTTTCCCTGCTGGTCTCCAGTTATGTATTCTTTTTCTTAAGTAGCGGATATCTACTGCTGATCCTTTTTGGTACTACTGTCTTTACTTATGTATGTGGTATCGTCATGGATCTGGCGGATAAAAAATCTGCGGAACTCATTGCTAAAAAAGCCCTTGCAGGGGATGCGAAGAAAAAAGAAAAGAAAAAGGTCAAAGCCCAGAAGAAAGCCCTTATGATCCTGGGCACACTTTCTGTCCTGGCTCTGCTGGTCTATCTCAAGTATTTTAACTTCCTTGCCGAGACAGTAAATACTATAGCCAAAGGCGATATTGTTGAGCTTAAGACTGATGTGCTCCTGCCCCTTGGCATCTCTTTTTATACGCTTCAGGCCATGAGCTATCTCATCGATATACAGAGGGGCAAGATAAAGGCGGACAAAAATCCTCTGAAGTTCATGCTCTTTATGTCCTTCTTTCCCCAGATCGTACAGGGACCTATCGCCCGTTATGACCACCTGGCCCACCAGCTTTACGAGGGACATTCTTTTGACTACAAGAGGGTAACTTTCGGTATCCAGCTCATACTGTGGGGCTGGTTTAAAAAGTGTGTTATCGCTGACCGGGTGGCGATCCCCACCAACATTATATTTGACAACTATCAGAACTATACCGGGATCCTGTCTTTCCTGGGAGCAGTCCTTTACGGCCTTCAGGTCTACGCAGATTTCTCCGGAGGAATGGATATTGCCAGAGGTTTCTCCCAGATCCTGGGAATAGAACTTGCCCTTAACTTTAAACAGCCGTATTTTGCCACATCCATAGAAGATTTCTGGAGAAGATGGCATATCACTCTCGGCGCATGGATGAGAGATTATATCTTCTATCCCATGTCCCTTTCAAAGCCTTTCGGGGCTTTGAGCAAGGTGTTCAGGAAGATCTTTGGCCAGTTTGTGGGAAAGAGGATCCCTGCCTTTATCTCCATGTTCGTTGTCTACTTCCTGGTAGGTATCTGGCACGGGCCTGACTTGAAATATATAGCGTATGGTATCTGGAACGGTATATTCATAATGGCAGGCATCCTGTTTGTTGATGTTTACGCAGGAATGAGAAAGCTTCTCAGGATCGATGAAAAGACCTTTTCCTGGAGGTGTTTTCAGATCGTAAGGACATTTATCATAATCTCACTGGGAAGGTTTTTCTCCAGGGCTGATTCGTATGAGGCGGCCCTTCAGATGTTTGCAAACACAGGCTATAAGTTCATGAACCTGTCCGTTATCACAGACGGATCCCTGTTGAAGCTGGGACTTGATAATGCCAATGTATTTGCCCTTCTTGTATCACTGGGTATCCTTTTCGCCGTTGATGTAATGCACGAAAAGGGGATAGAGATAAGGGAAAGTATCGCCAGGCAGCATATCTTCTTCAGGTGGCTTATATACTATGGCGTGATAATCGCTATCCTGATATTCGGTGTCTGGGGTCCGGGGGCCGGTTCAGCTCTCTTTATCTACGAACAATTCTGATCTGAAAGGGGATGTTGGAGTCCCCTTTTTTGTTCCCTATGTTCACCATGCTGTCTTTTTACACCGGTGAAAATCCTTTTTCTTATATATTATACAAACGCGCGCGGTAGACTTTAAGCCCGATTTTTGATATGATTTTTGGTGGCTCACTATGCGGGCCTATTTATATTATTAGATGAAAGCGCGGATAATAACATGGATGTAAAACGCAATATTTTGCTTAATCCCGGTCCTTCCACAACGACCGACACTGTCAAGATGGCCCAGATCGTTCCCGATATCTGTCCCAGAGAGAAAGAGTTCGGCGGTATCATGAAGCCTATGAGAGATGATCTTGTAAAGATCGTCCACGGTGATACTGAAGAATATACAGCAGTCCTTTTCTGCGGATCCGGAACTATCTGCATCGACATTACACTTAACTCCCTTCTCGACGAAGGTAAGACAGCTGTAGTCATCCAGAACGGTTCCTATTCCCAGAGAGCCTGTGAAGTCATAAGAGCATATGGAATGCCTCTTGTTGAGATCGTCCAGCCTATCGATAAGGCAGTTGATCTTGAGTATGTAGAGTCAAAGCTTTCTGAGATCCCCAATATCGGATATGTCTACATGACACATCACGAGACAGGAACAGGACTTCTCAATCCTATCCGCGAGGTAGGCGCACTTGCACATAAGTACGGCGCATTCTTCATAACAGACACCACTTCTTCCTATGCTATGATCCCCATCAATGTCTATGAGGACAATATCGACTTCTGTATGGCTTCTGCCCAGAAGGGCATCATGGGAATGACAGGTCTTTCCTATGTCATCGGAAGAAGGGATATCATCGCAAAGAGCAAGGATTTCCCCACGAGATCCTACTACTGCAATCTCTTCCTTCAGTACGATTATTTCGAGAGAACGGGCGAGATGCACTTCACTCCTCCTGTTCAGACCATCTATGCTGCTAAGCAGGCTCTTATCGAGTATTTCGAAGAGGGTGAGGAGAATAAGTGGAAGAGACATCAGAGGGTCATGGCTGCCATCCACGAGGGTGAGGAAAGACTTGGCCTCAAGGAAGCTCTCAGCCGCGATGTTCAGTCCGGCCTCGTATCAGCTGTAAGATATCCTGATGATCCCAACTGGGATTTTGAGAAGGTCCACGATTACTGCTACGAGAGAGGATTTACCATCTATCCCGGCAAGATCGAGCGCAAGGGAACATTCAGGCTCTGCGCTCTCGGTGCCATCGACAGCGGGGACATCGAGGATTTCTGGGTCGTCTTTGAAGAGGCAATGAAGGCAAATAATATCGCAGTTCCGGCTGTATATAACTGATGGAGGTCAAAATGAGATCAGAAGATTTTGTAAGCGCGATCAAAGGCATGGGTATCGAATCCCTGGTGGGCGTACCCGATTCCACACTGAAGCAGTTCTGTGACTACATCAACTCAGACGGAAAAGACGAGATGAAGCACTATGTACCCGTTAACGAGGGTGCTGCCGTAGGACTTGCTACAGGTATCTACCTTGGAACAGGCAAGCCCGCTGCAGTATATATGCAGAACAGCGGTCTGGGTAATATCGTAAATCCCCTGACATCCATCGCAAATACTGAGGTATACGGCATCCCCATGCTCTTCATCATCGGATGGAGAGGAGAGCCCGGCGTACATGACGAGCCCCAGCACAAGTTTATGGGTAAGGTTACCGACAAGCTCTGCGAAGTCCTGGAAGTTCCTTATTCCGTTATCGACAGCAACACATCATCCGAGGACCTGGCAGCTATCCTGAAGGAGGCTGATTCCGTTCTCTCCGACTGCAGGCAGTATGCCATCATCGTTAAGAAGGGAACTTTCGAGAAGAGAGCAGGCGGCGGATATTCCAACGAATATACCATGAACCGTGAGAGCGCTATCGCTACCATCATCAAGGAGACATCCGATAACGATCTCATCGTTTCCACAACAGGTAAGATCTCCAGGGAAGTATATGAGCAGTGTGATGCCATCCTTGGAAATCATGAAAGGGCATTCCTTACCGTAGGCGGAATGGGACACGCTTCCATGATCGCATACGGTATCGCTGTTTCCAGAGAGGATAAGAACGTGATCTGCATCGACGGTGACGGAGCAGAGCTCATGCACATGGGTTCCATGGCCTTCATCGGTAAGAACAAGCCCGATCACTTCATCCACATCTGCCTTAACAACGGTGCCCACGAGTCTGTAGGCGGAATGCCTACGGGAACTAAGGGATTAAGGTTCTCTCCCGTTGCAAAGGACTGCGATTACGATTCCGTAGTCACTGTCATGAACGAGGAGGAGCTTAAAGCTGCACTTGATTCCGTAAAGGGAGCCAAGGGCATCCACTTTATCGAAGCAATGGTATCCATGGGTTCCAGGGACGATCTTGGAAGACCTAAGGAGAGTGCTTCAGAGAACAAGATCAATTTCATGAAGAATTTCAATTAACGGGAGGAATAAGATGAGTACTGTTTACACACTTTTCTGCACAGATGTTATCCATGAGGGTCACCTCAACATCATCAATAAGGCCAGGGAGCTGGGCGATCTTACAGTCGGCGTTCTCAACGACGATGCAATGATCAGATACAACAGATTCCCCACTCTTTCCCTTGAGGAGAGGGTAGAGCTCGTAAAGGGCATCGAGGGAGTAAAGGATGTTATCGTCCAGAATTCCGTTATGTACGATGAGATCTTCGAGACACTTAAGCCTGACTTCGTTGTCCACGGTGACAACTGGGGCGATGCTGCAATGCAGACCATCAAGGCCAACATCGAGAAGAATATCGAAAAGTACGGCGGAAAGCTCGTTGAGATCCCCTACACATATAACGAGAACGTAAAGAAGATCGACGACAGGATGATGGAGAAGCTGGCTCTTCCTGATTTCAGGAGAGCAAGACTTAAGAAGGTCCTTGGCATGAGAGATGTTGTAAAGATCATGCAGGTTCACTCCGGTCTTACAGGACTTATCGTTGAGAAGACTGTTGTATCTGAAGATGACAACATCGACCAGTTCGACGGTATGTGGCTCTCCTCCCTCTGTGACTCCACAGACAGAGGTAAGCCTGATATCGAGCTCGTTGATATGACTTCCAGGCTCAAGACCATCTCTGAGGTCCTGGACGTTACAACAAAGCCCATCATCCTTGACGGTGATACAGGCGGACTTACAGAGCACTTCGTATATAACGTAAGGACACTTGAGAGACTCGGTGTCTCTGCTGTCATCATCGAGGACAAGACAGGCCTTAAGAAGAATTCCCTCTTCGGTACAGAGGTTGCACAGACACAGGATTCCATCGAGAACTTCTGCGCAAAGATCAGTGCAGGTAAGGCTGTTCAGAGAACAGACGATTTCATGATCATCGCAAGATGCGAGAGCCTTATCCTTGAGAAGGGTCAGGAAGATGCCCTTGAGAGATGCCACGCCTATGTAAAGGCCGGTGCTGATGGTATCATGATCCACTCCAGACAGAAGAGCCCCAAGGAGATCTTCGATTTCTGCGATGCTTTCCGTGAGACAGATAAGACAACACCCATCGTCGTCGTTCCCACATCCTTCAATGAGGTTACGGCTGAGGAGCTTGCTTCCCACGGCATCAACATCATCATCTATGCTAACCAGATGCTCCGTGCAGCATATCCTGCAATGACACATGTTGCAGAGTCCATCCTCAAGAATCACAGAAGTGCAGAGATCGAGGGAGAGATCATTCCCTTCAAGCAGATCATCCGCATCATCGACGAGCTTTAAGGAGTAATTATGGAGATCGGAATACTGATGGCGGCAGGTATGGGAACGAGGATGAGACCTCTTACCAATACCATGCCCAAGCCCCTTGTAAAAGTACACGGAACACCCATGATCGAGACTGTTATCAAAGGTCTCAAGCTCAGGGGTGTTGAAGAGATATATGTGGTCACCGGATATCTGGGAGACCAGTTTGATTACCTTACAGAGAAGTATCCTGAACTCAAGATAGTCAGGAATACCGAGTATGAGACCATCAACAATATCTCTTCCGTTCACGCTCTCGGGGATATCATGGGCAAGGCAGACTGCTTTATCTGTGAGGCCGATCTCTACATAACGGATCATTCCTTCTTCACCGTGGACCACAGCAAGTCCTGCTACTACGGCAGGATGGTGGAAGGATATTCAGGCGACTGGGTATTCGACACGGATGAAAGCGGAAGGATCATAAGAGTAGGAAAGGGCGGTACCGACGACTACAACATGGTTGGCGTATCCTACATGAAGAAGGAGGATGCCGCCATTATCCGCGATGCGATCAACGAGGCTTATACAAAGCCCGGTTACGAAGATCTTTTCTGGGACGACATCGTTAACATGAACCTGGATAAGATCGATATGGAAGTCATCCCCGTTACAGGGGACCAGATCGTTGAGATCGACTCTGTTGCCGAGCTCATCGAGGTCGACGACAGTTATAAGGGAGTTATCTGATAATGGCCGGACAGTTCTTTCTCTATATCGATCCCGGAACGGGAAGCATGCTGTTTTCCATCCTTATCGGTATCATCGGTGTCGCTGTCTATTTCCTGAGGACGCTGTTTGTAAAGATCAAGTTCATCATCTCCGGCGGTAAGCAGGCCAAGCTCGACATGGGAAAGCTTCCCATCGTCATCTTCTCCGACCACAAGAGATACTGGAATACCTTCGAGCCCATCTGTGACGAGCTGGAAAGAAGGGGAGTAGAGGCATATTTCTGGACTGCTTCCCCCGACGATCCTGCTCTTTCCAAGGGCTATGAGCACATAAAGTGCGAATTTATCGGTGAGGGAAACAAGGCATTCTCCAGGCTCAACCTCCTCAATGCCGATATCGTCCTGGCAACTACACCCAGCCTTGATGTATTCCAGTGGAAGAGATCCAAGAACGTCAGGTGGTATATCCACATCCCCCATTCTCCCGGAAACGTAAATATGTACAGGATGTTCGGCATCGACTACTTTGATGCCATGCTCCTTTCCGGAAAGCACCAGGAGGAACAGACGAGACAGCTGGAGCAGCTCAGAAAGCTCCCTGCCAAGGAGATCGAGCTGGTAGGACTTCCTTACTGGGACGAGCTGTATAAGAGGATACAGACCTCCGGATCAGCGAAGCACGACAGGCTTACTGTACTTCTCGCGCCTTCCTGGGGACCCTCCAGTATCCTGAATGTATATGGTGAGAAGTTTATAGATGAGCTCATCAAGACAGGTTATGACATAGTCATCAGACCTCATCCCCAGTCTTTTACAGCTGATAAGGAGACTATGGACAGGCTCATGGCTAAGTATCCCGATGGAGAGAAAGTGGAGTGGAACAGGGATAACGACAACTTCGATATCCTCTCGAGGGCAGATATCCTTATATCTGATTTCTCCGGAGTCCTTTTCGACTTCTCCCTTCTCTTCAACAAGCCCATCATGTATGCAAATGCCGATATCAATATGGATCCCTTTGATGCCTGGTGGATCGATGAGACACCCTGGACACTGAGGATCCTCCCCAAGCTTGGAAAAGCCATAACATCCGAGTCTATGGGCAACCTTAAGTCCATGATAGATGAATGCATCAATGACCCCAAGTATGCAAAGAACAGGGATGAGGTCAGGAAAGATGCCTGGCAGCATCCGGGTCAGTCTGCTTCACTTATAGCTGATTACCTTGTAAGAAAGCTTGAAGAGCTCGATCAGCCGGAGCAGATCCCTGATAAACCTGAAAAGAAGGAAAAAGCTTCATAACGGAGCTTCGGACTGAAAGATAACAACATGAGTTTCCTTACTGCATTGTACACATTGCTAATAAGACCTCTTGAGATGCTCTTTGAGATCATCTTCTCCATGGTGGACCGTTTAACGCCAAGCCATGGTCTTACGATAATAGCCCTTTCCCTGGCCATGAACTTCCTGGTACTGCCTCTTTACAAGAGGGCTGACGCCATGCAGGAAGAAGAGAGGAAGACCGAGGAGAAGATCGGTCCCTGGCAGGAGAGGATCAAGAAGACTTTCAAGGGCGACGAGCGTTTCATGATGCTCCAGGCCTTCTACCGCGAAAATAACTACAAGCCCACAGATGCCCTTAAGGGATCCCTTTCCCTTATGCTGGAGATACCTTTCTTTATCGCAGCCTACAGGATGCTGTCATCTTTGAAGCTCCTGAAGGGCGTGGAGTTTGGTCCCATAAAGGACCTGGGCGCTCCCGACGGACTTATCGTCATCGGAGCTCTGGCCATCAACCTCCTGCCTATACTTATGACACTTATAAATATCATCTCAAGTGCCATCTACACCAAGGGACTTCCCACCAAGGCCAAGGTCCAGCTCTACGGAATGGCCCTGATATTCCTGGTGTTCCTTTATAATTCACCTGCGGGACTTGTTTTCTACTGGACCCTGAACAACCTGTTCTCCCTTTTAAAGAACATCTTCTATAAACTCAAGAACCCCAAACTGGTCCTGTCTGTCATCTCATTTATCGTGGGTGTTGCAGGCGAGATCTGGTTTATCTTTATCCATCCCACATATCTTAAGAGGGAAGTTCTCCTCATCATCTTCTTTGCGCTCCTGATGCTCCCCCTGGCACTTGTAAGGGTAAAGTTCAGCATGCCCAGGACAAAGGAGCCCTCCAAGAGGATCTTTGTATCGGGATGTATCTTCCTGTCGCTGCTTTTGGGACTCTATATCCCTTCATCTGTTATAGCAGCCTCCCCGGGAGAGTTCATTTCCAGCCTTTATATAAATCCCAACCACTACCTTCTGTCATCATTTCTCCTGGCAGCAGGAACATTTATCATCTGGTTTGGATTCTTCTACATACTTGCTTCAGATCCGGTGAAGAGCATCATGGATAAGCTGGTCTGGATATTATCCGGATGTGCCCTTATCAATTTCATGGCCTTCGGAAAGGACCTGGGAAATCTCACATCAAAACTTCAGTTCGACAATAATCCTGAATACAGCGTTAAGCTTCAGGCCATCAATATCATCGTCCTTGTCATTGCGGCAGCGGTCCTCTTCCTTCTGACAAAGCTCAAGAAGGAGATCATCGCAGGTATCTTCCTGGCAGGAGCCATGGCTTTTGCCGCCATGTCTTTTGTAAATATGAATAAGATAACGGAAGTATATGAGAGCATGGACTATATACAGCTCCAGAAGGACCTGGCTTCCTTTAAGCTCTCAAAGACCGGAAAGAACGTGGTCATCATCATGATGGACAGAGCCATGGGGTCCGTAGTTCCCTATATCCTTAACGAGAGGCCGGAGCTGGAGGAACAGTTCGACGGATTTACCTATTATCCCAACACCATCTCCTTCGGAGGATGTACGAATTTCTGTTCTCCTGCACTTTACGGCGGTTATGAATATACTCCTGAGGCAATGAACGAAAGGGACGACGAGTATCTTGGAGATGAGAGCGACGAGGCCCTGAGGGTACTGCCCTGTCTTTTCGATGAGAACGGATATGAGGTCACTGTCTGCGATCCTCCCCATGCCGGATTCCAGTATGTTCCGGACCTTTCCATCTATGACGATCATCCCGATATCAAGGCATTTAATACCATAGGCATGTTCAGTGAGAATACGGAAAGGGACGACGAGCTCCGTAACAGGAACCTGTTCCTTTACAGCCTCTTCAAGACAGCACCCCTGGTATTCCAGCCCAATATCTATAACAGCGGAATGTATAACGATCCCGATGCAAATGACGGATTTGACACATTGAACCAGTATATTGAAGATATGCATACGGCAAAGGGAACAGATCCATATTTCATGGATAATTATACAGTCCTTCAGAATCTCCCTGAGATGACCGAGATCACAGACGGGGATGAGGATACTTTCCTTTTCCTCCAGAATGCCACCACTCATGATGTAGCGCTCCTTCAGGAGCCCGACTATATACCTGCAGTCCAGGTGGATAACGGCGAATTTGATGAGATGAACATGGACAGGTTCACCATCGACGGACGCACCATGAATTATGAGACTACAGAACAGGCAAAGCATTACCAGAGCAATATGGCAATGTGGATCGTCATGGGCCAGTGGTTCGACTACTTAAGGGAGAACGGAGTCTATGACAATACAAGGATAATCATCGTGGGAGACCACGGAAGGGATACCCTTCAGTTCGACGACATGTACTATGATGATCTCGGCATAGACATCGGTTATGTAAATCCCCTGCTCCTGGTGAAGGACTTTGACAGCGAAGGATTTACCACGGATGATTCATTTATGACCATCGCCGATGTTCCCACCATAGCCGTATCATCAGGGGTCATCGCCGATCCCGTAAATCCCTTCACCGGCAATCTCATCACCGATGAAGATAAATTCACCCATCCTCAGGAGATAACATTTTCTCATGAATATGATATATTGGTTAACAATGGAACGACATTCCTCCCGGGAAGCTGGTATTCAGTTCATGACGATATCTTCGATGAGGAAAACTGGGAAGACCTTGGTTACTATTGATAAGTGTAATATAAAGAAAGAGGGAAAATAAAATGCAGATCCTTTATATCGATCCCGGAACGGGAAGCATGCTGTTTACGATCCTTATCGGAGTCTTTGGTGTAGGAGTATATTTCCTCAGGACTCTCATCATGAAGATCAAGTTCATCATCTCCGGCGGTAAGCGCGAGAAGATGGATGGCAACAGGCTCCCCATCGTTATCTTCTCCGACAATAAGAGATACTGGAATATCTTTGAGCCCATCTGCGATGAGTTCGAGAAGAGGGGACAGGAAGTCCACTATTTCACGGCATCTCCTGACGATAAGGCCCTGGAGAAGAAATATGAGCATATCAAGGCAGAGTTTATCGGTGAAGGAAACAAGGCTTTCTCAAAGCTCAACCTTCTCAATGCCACAGTGGTCCTTTCCACTACCCCCAGCCTTGACGTATTCCAGTGGAAGAGATCAAAGGAAGTACAGTATTACGTTCATATCCCTCACGCTGCAGGTGATATAACCATCTACAGGATGTTCGGTATAGATTTCTACGATTCCATCCTTCTTTCAGGCCAGTTCCAGATCGACCAGCTCAAGAAGCTCTGGGAGATCAGAGGCGTTCCCGTAAAGGAGATGGAACTCGTCGGTATCCCCTACATGGATGAGATGAAGAAGAGAGTGGATGCAAACAGATATGTCCGCCCTGAGGGTGAGGTACCCACTGTACTTCTTGCTCCCTCATGGGGTCCTTCCTCCATCTTCGCTTTCTATGGCGGCAAGATCATCGATGAGCTCCTTAAGACAGGATATAAGGTAGTCGTAAGACCCCATCCCCAGTCCTTCGAATCCGAGAAGGAGATGATGGATGAGCTTATGTCCAAGTATCCCAACAGCGACAAGCTGGAGTGGAACAGAGATACAGATAACTTCGATGTCCTCAACAGGTCCGATATCCTTATCTCCGATTTCTCCGGTGTCCTTTACGATTTCTCCCTCGTATTCGACAAGCCCATCATCTATGCAGATACATCATTTGACAAGTCAGTATACGATGCAGCATGGCTGGAGGATGACCTCTGGACATTCAGCATCCTTCCTTCCCTTGGACAGCAGCTCTCCAACGACAACATCGGCAAGATCAAGGATGTTATCGATGAGTGCATGAACGATCCCAAGTATCAGGCTGGCCGTGACAAGGCAAGGGCTGAGACCTGGGTCCACATGGGCGAGGGTGCCAAGAGGACCGTCGACTACATGATGGATAAGTATAATTCCCTGGTGGAAGAATCAAGAAAGAAGGCCGAAAAGGAAGCACGCAAGGCCGGTGCCAAGAAATCCGCAAAGGCCAAGACCGCTAAGAAGGGTAAGGAAGAGGCGAAGAAATAATGAGTTTTCTCACAGCACTTTATACTCTGCTTATAAAGCCGCTGGAGCTTATTTTTGAGATAATCTTCTCCATAAGTAACAGGATAGTCCACCATCCGGGACTTGCTATCATCTTTCTTTCCCTAGCTATGAACTTCCTGGTACTGCCCCTTTACAAGAGGGCAGACGCCATGCAGGAAGAGGAGAGGAAGACCGAGGAAAGGATCGGTCCCTGGCAGGAGAGGATAAAGAAGACCTTCAAGGGCGACGAGCGCTTCATGATGCTCCAGGCCTTTTACCGCGAAAATAACTATAAGCCCACAGACGCGCTCAAGGGATCTCTGTCATTAATGCTGGAGATACCCTTCTTCATTGCTGCCTACAGGATGCTGTCATCTCTTAAGCTCCTGCAGGGAGTAAAGTTCGGACCTATCTCCGACCTGGGCGCTCCTGACCATATGATCGTTATCGGAGCTCTGGCCATAAACCTGCTGCCCATCCTCATGACACTTATAAATATCATCTCAAGTGCCATCTACACCAAGGGACTTCCCACCAAGGCCAAGGTACAGCTCTACGGAATGGCCCTGATCTTCCTGGTGTTCCTTTATAATTCACCTGCGGGACTTGTTTTCTACTGGACCCTGAACAACCTGTTCTCACTGGTGAAGAACATCTTCTATAAACTTAAGAACCCTAAACTTGTACTGTCTGTCATGGCGGCCATGGCAGGTATCGCAGTTGCCATCTTTACACTTGTCAGGAGGGGGGATCTTTACGGACACAGGATCATAATGCTCCTTATCTTTGCCGTGCTCCTTCTTATACCCATGGCGGTATATCTTCTCAAGGACCGCATCAGCATTGGAGGCGGACTTAAGGATGTAGTCCCCGATAAGAAGGTATTCTTTTTCGGATGTACATATATCACTGCGCTTACGGGTCTTCTTATACCTTCGGCGCTCCTGGCATCCTCCCCCACGGAATTCGTCACACAGTATCTCTTCTTCAGCCCCAATCACTATCTGTGGTTCTCGGCCCTTACTGCCGTGGGACTTTTCATGGTGTGGTTCGGATTCTTCTATATCCTTGCAAATAACACGGGAAAGCACATTATGGGCATTATCGCCTTCTGCCTGGCAGGGGTCTTTACCCTTGACTATATGTTCTTCGGAACAAAGCTTGGAAGCGTATCAAACAACCTTCAGTTCGAGGTAAAGCCTGAATATTCAGCTAAGGTACAGATGCTCAATCTCCTTCTCATAGCAGTGGTGGCAGTTGCATTTGTGGTGGTGTTCAGGTTCTGGAAGAAGGCAGTCCCCATGATCCTTCTTACGGCATCCCTGGCCATCGTTGGAATGTCAGTGGTGAACATCAATAAGATCACCAGGGGATACAGAAATGTCGATTATTATGTACAGGAGACAGATCCCGTTATCCCCCTGAGCCGCGAAGGCAGGAATGTTATCGTGCTTATGCTGGATCGAGGCCTGGGTACCCTGATGCCCTATCTCATGGCTGAGGATCCCGACCTGGCAAGGCAGTTCGACGGCTTCACATATTATCCCAATACAGTGTCCACAGGTATAAGGACCAATTTCGGTATGCCGGCACTTACGGGAGGATATGAATATACAGCTGCCGCCCTTAACGAGAGGGATGACATGCTCCTCAAGGACAAGACTGATGAGGCACTTCTCGTAATGCCTGTCCTTTTCTATGAGAACGGATTTGATATCACGGTATGCCAGCCCACGCTGGCAGGTTATTCCTGGGATCCCGATCTTTCCATCTATGATGATTATCCTGATTTCAACCTCTATCTCACCAAGGGTTACTTTAATGAGAATAATGAACTTATCAGCGGTGAGGAGAAGGCCCTGAAGGAGAGAAATCTCTTCCTTTACAGCATCTTCAAGGTTGCACCCTGTCTTATCCAGGGAACAGTCTATAACGAAGGCCTTTATAACGATGCCGACCTCAATGCCGGGATAATGCACGTTGCTCCAGACGGAACAGAGATCTCAGTTATGCAGGCCACCAGCGGCATGTATGAGGCATCCGGTATCAATAATGATTTCATGGATGAATATACAGTCCTTACGAACCTCTCCAATATGACCTCCATATCCGACGGCTCTGAGGACAACTATCTCTTTATGACAAATGATGCCACCCATGAGCCCACTATCCTTCAGCAGCCCGGATATACCCCCGAGCTCAATGTGGACAATTCCGCATATGCCGGACAGACTTATGAGGTTGACGGTGTGACACTTCATATGGATGACGTGAACCAGGTGGAGCACTATCACATCAATATGGCTACCATGATGCTCCTGGGCGACTGGTTCGATTACTTAAGGGAAGAGGGCGTCTATGACAACACCAGGATCATAATCGTGGGAGACCACGGAAGGGATGTCCATCAGATCGACGGCCTGGATATCGGTTCAGTAGGTATCGATGCCGAATTCTGTAATCCCATCCTCCTGGTAAAGGATTTCGATGCCGAAGGATTTGTCACTGATGATACCTTCATGACAAATGCCGACGTGCCCACCCTGGCCTTCTCAGGGATAGTGGAGGATCCTGTAAATCCCTTCACCGGAAATCCCATAAACAGCGATCCGAAGGACGAGGGACCCATCGAGGTCATCTTCTCTGACAAATACGATATAGATGTTAACAACGGATACACCTTTATGCCGGGAGACTGGTATAGTGTACACGACGATATATATGATGAAAATAACTGGGAATCACTGGGGAATTATTAAGATATGTCTTTTTTAACTGCACTTTACACATTGCTCATAAGACCGCTTGAGCTCTTATTCGAGATAATATTCTGTATGGCTAACAGGATAGTCCATCATCCCGGCCTTGCCATCATCGCATTGAGCCTTTCCATGAACTTCCTGGTACTGCCTCTTTATAAGAGGGCGGACGCCATGCAGGAAGAAGAGAGGAAGACCGAGGAGAAGATCGGTCCCTGGCAGGAGCGGATAAAGAAGACCTTCAAGGGCGATGAGCGCTTCATGATGCTCCAGGCTTTCTACCGCGAAAATAACTACAAGCCCACGGATGCCCTCAAGGGATCCCTTTCCCTTATGCTGGAGATCCCCTTCTTCATCGCTGCCTACAGGATGCTGTCATCACTTAAGCTCCTGCAGGGAGTAAAGTTCGGACCTATCTCCGACCTGGGTGCCCCGGACCACATGATC
>Ga0129307_1000275_pt1 | contig 89262 bp, 71 predicted proteins | sample P1105metagenome_FD_94437 | JGI IMG/M metagenome (GOLD analysis project Ga0129307, IMG submission 94437) | Capybara group fecal microbial communities from Wisconsin, USA - P1105 metagenome | ecosystem: Host-associated > Mammals > Digestive system > Large intestine > Fecal | place: USA: Wisconsin...
CCCCCAATGGCCACAGCCACACCACATACATAACCGCCGAACCAGTCAAAATGCTTTGCAGCGGCGTGGCGGATACCCGATATGGCAAAGGCAAATGTGCCTAGCAATTCGATAATGTATATAATCAAATCCTGTTCCATTTAGTCCTCATATCTTTTCCCCCAGTAGTTTACCATACGCTGGTACATCTTTTCCTCAGTGGGGTTATGCTGTCCATGCCATAGCCGTTCATCGACAAGAGAATCGGGCATATACTGCTGTGGTGTGAAATGTCCAGGGAAGTCGTGCGGATATTGGTAACCGTCATGATACCCCAACTCTTTCATCAACTCCGTCGGCGCATTACGGATGGGAAGCGGAACAGGCTGATTGCCAGTCCGACGGACCAATGACAAAGCTGCATCCACACCCAGATAAGCACTGTTACTTTTGGGAGAAGTGGCTAAATAAACTGTTGCCTCTGCCAACGGAATACGACCTTCTGGCCATCCGATCTTCATCACAGCATCAAAAGCTGCATTAGCTAATAACAGGGCATTGGGATTCGCCAATCCGATATCCTCCGCCGCACTGATCACCAGACGACGAGCGATAAATTGCGGATCCTCCCCGCCCTCAATCATCCGTGCCAGCCAGTAGAGTGCGGCATCAGGATCAGAACCCCGGATACTCTTTATGAAAGCAGAGATAATATCATAGTGCATCTCACCGTCCTTATCATAGGCCAGCGGATTCTGTTGCAAACGACTCACGACAAGTTCATCTGTGATAGCAATGGGCTCTCCAGACTGTTCTGCCTCAACCACAAGTTCCAGAATATTAAGTAGTTTGCGGGCATCACCTCCACTAAATCTTAATAGAGCACCAGTCTCTTTAATCGTGATATTTTTCTCCTTCAGAATAATGTCCTGTGTGATAGCTCTGTCGAGTAGTCTCAACAGGTCATCCTTCTCCAACGACTTCAGCACATAGAGTTGACAACGGGAGAGCAGCGGACGAATAACTTCGAAAGAAGGATTCTCCGTTGTGGCACCTATTAACGTCACTATACCCTTCTCTACAGCCCCAAGAAGTGAGTCCTGCTGAGACTTTGAGAAGCGATGAATCTCATCTATAAACAAAATTGGCGATGCTTCATTGAAGAAACGTCCTTTCTGCGCTTTCTCAATCACATCACGCACATCTTTCACACCACTCGTCACAGCAGACAATGTATAGAAAGGTGTTTCCAATTTATGGGCGATAATCTGCGCCAGGGTAGTCTTGCCAACTCCCGGGGGACCCCAAAGGATAAAAGAAGAAATACGCCCTGCGTCAATCATCTTCCGCAGGACGGCTCCCTCACCTACCAGATGTTCCTGTCCGATATACTCATCTAAAGTGCGTGGACGAAGTCTTTCAGCCAGTGGTTGTGCCATAATCGGGCACAAAGATACGCTAAAATGCGAAAATTACAAAAAATTCCGTCCAAAAACTTGCTAATAAAAAATAAAGTATTTACATTTGCAGAAAAAAAGAAAGAATATATGGCAAGAACAAAACAACAGCAACCGGAGAGCAATCCTTCTCTTTCCATTAAGGCAGTCACCAAAAGCAGTGTATGGGACATCCAGGAAAATGATGTGTTACGAATGTGGGAAGCAGCCACAAAGGATGCAGAGGTTAAAGAGAATATCCAACATTATCTCGACATCTTTAAGAGTGCCTTCTTTATTGAGGAGATTAAGGAAGACATTCTGTTAGTAAAAAAGAGTTATGAAAAACGCGGCTATAAGGTAGCGCAGATCAAATTCGAAGAAGGCATGAAATTTGCCTGGGCTATTAAAAAACGTCCTATTATGCGTGTCACAGATCTGACGTATGAGAATATCCGTCACATCTCTGCCGCTAAACTTGTCGAGGTACTTGACCGCAATTTCGGTGGTGGATGGGACTCCCTTCCCCAGTCTATTCAGGATATCATACTCAGTGGCTTTGACATTTCCACGACAACCTTACCCAAAGACCGTCTGCACAAGAAAGGTGGAATGTATGAAAAGAAAGTCGAGGACGGTTTTGATGTGCTCGAGGTAGAGAAAGGAGGCTGGGTAGAAGCCATCTTTGCCAAACTTAAGCCTGAACAGGAGAAAATAAGAATGCAGTTCTCCGAAAAGAATCGTGATGAGGTCGAAGGCGAAACCGAAGGCGAGGAAGAGGATTATGAGGTTGAAGACAACTATAGTTCCCACGACGAAGAGGACAATGAAGTGGAGGATCCAAATGACGACGAGATCACAGAGGATAACTACTCCACAATGATGGATTTAGGCTCAGAAGATCCTGAAGATGAAGCAGCAAACATGATTGACTTCGTAGATGAATAGATAATAATAACCATTAACTAAAAACATTAATTTATGAACATCCCCGCAGTATTTTGGTTAGTGCCCGTTGCTTCCATAGTGGCACTGAGTATGGCATGGTTTTTCTTCCGCAGTATGATGAAGGCGGATGAAGGTACGCCCCGTATGAAAGAGATCGCACTCTACGTGCGTAATGGTGCGATGGCTTACCTTAAGCAGCAGTACAAAGTTGTTTGTATTGTATTCGTTGTCCTGTGCGCCCTCTTCGCATTTATGGCCTACGGTCTAAACGTGCAGAACCCCTGGGTACCCTTTGCCTTCTTGACGGGAGGATTCTTCTCTGGACTTGCAGGATTCTTCGGCATGAAAACCGCCACATACGCATCAGCCCGCACAGCCAATGCTGCACGCCAGAGCATGGATGCAGGACTGAAGATTGCCTTCCGCTCAGGTGCCGTGATGGGTCTGACGGTTGTTGGACTGGGACTCCTTGATATCGCTATCTGGTTTCTCGTACTCAACCACTTCTATCAGGGCGACGAGATGGCCCTCATCACTATCACTACTACCATGCTGACCTTCGGTATGGGTGCATCCACACAGGCTCTATTTGCCCGTGTCGGCGGTGGTATCTATACAAAAGCAGCCGATGTGGGTGCTGACATCGTAGGTAAGGTTGAGGCCGATATTCCTGAGGACGATCCCCGCAATCCCGCTACCATTGCAGACAACGTGGGTGACAACGTGGGTGACGTGGCCGGTATGGGTGCCGACCTCTATGAGAGTTATTGCGGTTCTATCCTCTCCACAGCAGCCTTGGGTGCTGCTGCCTTTGGCGTGATGGGACTTGAGATCCAACTCAAGGCCGTTATCGCTCCGATGCTCATTGCATCCGTAGGCGTATTCCTTTCACTGTTAGGAATCTTCCTGGTACGCACGAAAGAAGGTGCCACAATGAAGGATCTGCTCCGTTCACTCTCTCTTGGAACGAACGTCAGTGCCATACTCATTGCTATCGCCACCTTTGCCATTCTCTATTTGCTGGGTATCGAGAACTGGTTAGGTCTGTCTTTCTCCGTCATTTCTGGTCTGGCTGCTGGTGTCATTATCGGACAGGCTACAGAATACTACACCTCTCATTCTTATAAGCCGACACAAAAGATCTCTGAGGCCGGACAGACTGGTGCTGCCACCGTAATTATCAAAGGTATCGGTACGGGTATGATTTCAACCTGCATTCCCGTTATCACCATCGGTGTGGCTATCATGCTGAGTTACCTCTGTGCCAACGGTTTCGACCTCTCAATGTCATCCACCTCTCTGGCACATGGTCTCTATGGTATTGGTATTGCCGCTGTAGGAATGCTATCCACGTTAGGTATCACTCTCGCTACCGACGCATACGGACCTATCGCTGATAATGCTGGCGGTAATGCAGAGATGTGCGGTTTAGGTGAGGAGGTTCGCCACCGCACAGATGCTCTCGACGCATTAGGCAACACGACAGCCGCTACCGGTAAGGGCTTCGCTATCGGTTCTGCCGCCCTCACTGCCCTCGCACTTCTCGCCTCTTATATCGAAGAGATTAAGATTGCGATGGTACGTGCAGGTCAGGAGTTAACAAATGTGGCTGGTGAAGTCATCTCTGCATCCAATGCCACTATACCTGACTTCATGAACTACTTCCAGATAAACCTTATGAACCCCAGGGTAATCGTAGGCGCTTTTATCGGAGCAATGGCCGCTTTCCTATTCTGTGGAATGACGATGGAAGCAGTAGGCCGTGCTGCCGAGAAGATGGTGCAAGAGGTTCGTCGCCAGTTCCGCGAAATTGCTGGTATCCTTGAGGGTACAGGTACACCTGATTATGGCCGGTGCGTAGAGATCTCCACCCGTGCTGCCCAGCATGAGATGGTCGTTCCTTCCATCCTCGCCATAATTATCCCCATCGTTGTGGGTTGTGTACTTGGTGTCGCTGGTGTTCTCGGACTGCTGGTAGGTGGCCTGGCAGGGGGATTTACCCTTGCAGTATTCATGGCAAATGCTGGTGGTGCCTGGGACAATGCCAAGAAGAATATTGAGGAAGGTAACTTCGGAGGTAAGGGTTCTTTCGCCCATAAGGCATGTATTGTTGGTGATACTGTAGGCGATCCATTTAAAGACACCTCTGGCCCTTCGCTGAACATCCTAATCAAATTGATGTCTATGGTGAGCATCGTCATGGCGGGACTCACCGTCGCATTCGCATAGAAGTATTATTAATATTATAATGAAAAAGAGAACGCTTTTTTCAATCGCCACAGTTCTGTTCTGCGGCAGTATCCAAGCTCAGGAGGTTCCTGTCCCCAATGCAGAGGAGTTTCTTCCGGGACCTCCAAGCTTCAACTCTGTCCAGTATATCAAGGATTATCTTCAGTATGAATGGGGAAAAACTGAGCGTGACACAGAACTGGGGACACAGGCAAAAAAGGATTTTTTCGCTCAGACCGCCAATTACCTGGACGAATTCTCCAAAGTTGTTGGTATCGAATTGTCTGCAGGAAACACCCCCAACATCTACACACTGTTTGACTATTGTATGACCTATGGTGAAAAGGCCCAGGAAAAGGCGCAGGCATCCTATTTCAGCCCTCGGCCTTATGTTAAATTCAATCAAACGACCTTGGTACCCACATATGAGAGTCAGTACAAGGACATCAGTTCTTACCCATCCAGTCATGCTATGATGGGATGGCTCTTTGCAATGATGCTGACTGAGGTGTGCCCAGACAAGCAAAATGAAGTACTGGCCCGTGGTTATACATATGGCACAAGTTCTGTTATTTCCGGCTATCACTGGGATAGTGACTCCTATGCAGGTTGTCTGCTGGCCTCCGCCCTTGTGAGTCGTCTGCATTCCCATACAGGATTCAATACGATGATCTCATCGGCTATTGCCGAATATGAGAAAAAGTCGGGCGTTACAAATAAAAAGCGTTCTTCTGTCGATGATGCATATTTCACCATTGACGAACTCCCAGATGCCTACAAGTACCTTCCAGAACCTCCGTCTATCTCCTCTTCAATCTTCACCACAGACTTTAGTGCACATATTGACGGAATTATTGCAAGGTCAACAGACGACGGGGCCTTGGCTAAGCAAGATGTGGACGACAGTGCGGATTATTACTGTAAGATCTTCTCAGAAGTTCTCGGAAGGAATTTCTCAAAATCGACGACACCACAGTTATATAAGTTGCTCTACACTATCTATCCCTCTGCTGGCGATGCTACCAAGACATGTAAGGCCTATTATAAGAGACTCCGTCCTTTCGTTCAATTGAATGAAACAACATCAACTGGTGGCACACCTGCAAATGACCCACTCAGGAATAACGGTTCCTACCCCTCTGGTCACGCCTGTGCAGGTTGGCTTTATGCCTTAGTGATGTCCGAAATTGCCCCTGATTATCAGGAGGCCCTTCTGGCTCGCGCTTTCAAATATGGCAATGGACGCGTAATCACTGGGTATCACTGGCAGAGTGATGTGGATATGGGACGACTTGTTGGAGCTGCTGCATACGCTCGTCTGCATACGAATAACGATTTTATGGAGCAACTTGAAAAGGCCAAAAAAGAATTTGAAGGAGGTGCCAGCATTCGTGCCGTCAAGACTGACGAAGACTCTACAGACATCTACAATCTGGAAGGTGTTCGTCTCAACGGCATGCCAACACGCGCAGGAGTCTATATCCAAGGTCACAAAAAAGTCGTGTATTGATGCGGTTATTAAGACTTCCTCTCATACTGTTCTGGCTTTGCACTGCCATGTGTGTGCAAAGCCAGAATCTTTCTGGTGGCTTCTCTGTTCAGGAATTATCAGACAGTGTGTGGTGCGTCATGCAGGGCAAGACATATCAGCCGAACCCTCATGTAAAACGTAGTGACCTGAGATATCTGAAAGTGCTGCATTGGGACTACGATGAAAAGACACATGAGGGCGCACTGGTGTGTAACAAGATCATAGCCGACAAGTTGTTGGCTATCTTCCGTGAACTCTACGCCCACCACTACCCTATTCAGCGCATCCGTCTGGCTGATGAATACGACGCAGATGACGAACGGCAGATGGAAGATAACAACACCAGTTGTTTCTGTTATCGGAATGTGCCCGACACTAAGAAGCTCTCTTATCATGCACGAGGTCTCGCCATTGACATTAACACCCTTTATAATCCCTATGTTCGCTATCGGAAAGACGGATCGATAATAGTCCAGCCCAAAAACGGAAAACCTTATGTAGATAGAAAAAAATCATTTCGTTATAAGATCGTAGAAGGTGATCTCTGCCATCGTCTGTTCCTAAAGTACGGTTTCATTTGGGGCGGATCCTGGCGCACCTCAAAAGACTACCAGCATTTCGAGTATCATCCACAGAACTAAACACACCCATATGCAAAACAAAGGCTTGCGATCATCGCAAGCCTTTTGTTTCTATATAGTTTCTATATAGTATAATTGTATAGTAATTTCTGTTCTCTATTCTCAGTGATTTAGAAGAAGAGATAGCGGTTATCAACCACGTTTGCCTTCTGATAAAGTTCCTGGATGAAACGTCCTGCAGCCTGCATAGCCTGCTGCTTCAGACGCTGCTCAGTAGATTTCTCATCGAACTTCACACCTTCACGGTCTGCTTTCTTCAGCACCTTGAACAGGTAAGCACCACCGTTACCCTTCACGAGGTTCTTACTAAACTCGCCCTGTTTGGCAGCAGCTACCGCACCAGAAAGGGCAGGTTCGCTGGCACCCGTAGCCTGAACGAATACTGGTGCAGAGAAGGTAATCTGGTTGACAGAATCAACACGAGCGCCCTTAGCCTTTGCAGCCGCCATATCTGCTACACCTGCAAATTTAGCCTTAATCTGCTCAAATTTCTTGTCCTGGAGCACGTCTGCCTTAACAATATCTTTAACATCGTCAAGACTACGATAACCAATAGGATTAATCTTTGTCAGGGCTACTACCAGCAGGTTGTCGTTGTTGCCACATTCATAAAGCGGACTCACTTCACCTTCCTTAGCATCAAATATCCACTTCATAGTTTCACGGGTGGCACGAAGACCTGCTACATTATGCTCCGAATTTAAAAGATCCTTTCGCTCCTGAACCTTAAAACCGAACTTGGCAGCATTCTTCTCTAACTCCTCAAGCGTAGTGTTCTCACTGACATACTGACTGAACTTATTATAAGCGTCCGAATAGGTGCCCTTTGAGAAATCAATGGTATGTTTGATAACAGCCACATCATACTTATCAACCATCGCTTTGCGAGCTGTCACCTGAAGAATGATATTACCCTGTGAGAACTCCAGGTTCTTCAACTCGTTCGTACCGAGGTTGTTGATAGCATTAAGATAGTTCTTTGACTCTTCATCCATAGCATTGCTATTCTCATACATATCAGAGGTAAGCCACTGCTCCTGAGCCGTCTGACCATATTTCTGAGCCAACGTTTCGAAGTCAGCACCAGCCTTGAGGGCATTATAGATACTATCAGCCGTCTGACGGGCTGCTTCTATTGTTGCACCACTCACCTGAATCTGGCGATACTCGATACTATCAGGCATCTGGGTCTTGGAGATCAACTTCACCACATTGAACGTATTGTCTGATTTCGTCTCAAACGGTGCTGTAGTCTGGCCTACGGACATAGAGTCGATCTTCGCAGCGATGTCAGAAGGATAGGCACGCTTGGTAGCGGCAATACCCGTATAGGGGAACTGTGACTGTGCCTTGCGGACAACCTCGGCGGGGTTAGCACCACTCTGAAGCTTTGTAGAAGCATCTTCCATCGTCTGCATCAGGGTCTGACGATCAGCGGCAGAAGCCTCAACCTGGAAGGCTACATACTTGATGTCACGGGTCTCCACCGTCTGTTTGAACATCTCCTTCATTTCATCATACTTAGCCTTGAGATCCTTCTCCTCCACCTTCACGTCATTGTCGTTGATGTTGGAGTAAGGAATAGAAGCCAATTCGATATTGCTCTCCTGATTCTGTCCTTCAAAAGCCATCTTGGCTGATACAGGATTCGTCAACAAACCGTTGGCGATAAGAGTCTGATATTTCTGTGCCAGAGTCTGCTGACGGAGTTGTTTCTCAATGAACTGCCAATAATTATATATCTTCTGATAAGACTCAGCAAGCTGTGGATTGGTGGCGTTCTTCTTATAATCTGCCAGGAACTTGGTAAGCATGGTCACGTCGAAGCGACCAGTCTGCTGATTCACGAAAGGTGAACGCATCAGCATGGAGTTGGTACCCTCTTTCATGATGTTCTGAAGTTCCTCGTCAGTCACTGTCAAACCAACTTTCTTGCACTCTGCCTGGATGATCTGCTCGTTGACATACGAGTTCCATACCTCATCCTTGATGCTGTTCAACTGCTCCTCAGTAAAGTTGTCGATGCCGTTAGTCATCTTCAACACATCCTGATACTCATCAACAAGAGCCTGGAATTCCTGTACGTTAATCTTGTTACCTAACACCTCACCAATCTGCTGACGCTGCTGGTTCTTGGTTGCTTCACAAGAACGAAAAGCCTCTTCAGCAATAAAGGCAAAAAGGCCGAGACCGATGATAATCACCAGTATAACGCCTCTCTTTCTAATTTTTCCTAATGCTGCCATTTTTGTTTGTTATTTTTATTTTAATTTTCTTATTTCCATAAAACGCGTGCAAAATTACGAAAAAGGAATGAATTGAGCAAATTTCCACAAAGAAATCTATCATTCAATGACTTTTAAACGCACAAGTTCTATCTTTGTCGCCGTATTCTTCAGTATCTTGAACTCAAACTCCCTAATTCTCACAACTTCATTGAGTTTGGGAAACGACTGGTATTCGTGCAGTATAAGACCACCAAGCGTCATATATTCATCACTCTCAGGGAGTGACAGATCGAACAGCTCGTTAATTTTCTCAATCTCCAGACGTGCAGAGAGCACATATTCATGATCTCCCACCTGTTTAGCCACATGATTGGAATTGTCATGTTCATCTTCAATCTCTCCCGTGATCTCCTCCATGATATCTTCCAACGATACCAGTCCACTTGTTCCGCCAAATTCATCGACAACAATAGCCAACGATCGTTTCTGCTGCATAAGCATCCGCATCAGTTTCGAGGCAAGCATGGTCTCTGGTATGAAGGAGATCGTCCTGACAAGTGAAGACTGAATAGTGCAGAGCGGTGTGTTTTCCACAGCTGTGGAATCCAGCCTGAACATATCAGAGGAATGGATATATCCCACAACATGGTCAATATCCTCATGATATACAATAATCTTACTATGACCACTCTCTATAAATATCTGCTTGAGTTGTTCGATGGTTGCCGTATCCTCCACTGCATCAATCTCTGTACGAGGAACCATACAATCGCGAACCTTTGTCTCTGAGAAATCGAGAGCATTTTGGAATATCTTTACCTCTTCACCGATCTCATCCTCGTTGTCTGCATTGTCAATACTTGCTTGAACGAGGTAGTCAAGATCAACCTTTGTAAATTCCTTATCTTCATCCACTTTATTCATACGAACCCCCACAAGCCTAAGAAGTCCTTTGGAAAGCAAGGTCGCAAAACGAGATATTGGATAGAGCACCACATAACATAGATAGGCGGGTATGGCGAAGAAAGTAAGCATCGTATTGGGATTGTTCTTAAAGATAGTCTTTGGCAGAAACTCGCCAGTAAACAGAACCACCAATGTTGATAGCAGTGTATCCGCCGTCACCCTTATGCCGTCACTAAATGAATAAAAAAGCGTAGCATCGAAGATCTTAGCGAAAAGGATACCGTAAATTACAAGAGCAATATTATTGCCTACAAGCATCGTTGAAACGAAGTTATTGGGATGCTGATAGAATATTGTGATAGCCTTTTGTGACAGTCCGTTCTTCTCGCGATCCATCTCAGCCCGTAGCCTGTTACTCGAAACAAAGGCAATCTCCATACCTGAAAAAAAGGCGGAGAAAAGCATTGATACAAGCAAGCCTATGATGAGTGAGGTCATGATCAGATTGAATTAATATACGATTTTCCTATGTTTTTGTGTTTGCGGACGTAGAATCGGAGATACCTGTTTTGCAGTATCTGCAGGTGTCTTTGACTTCTGCTCTTCCTCCTTTGAATCTCCCGTCATATCCTCACGCTCAAACGATCCCTTGGAATTGGAAACGGTATAATGGCGCATCTGTTCATCACTAAGAAAGTACGTTCCTTCCATAGAGCGTTCAGGAGTGGTCACTTTGGAAAATACATTAGAATAAAGTTCGTGCTTGATACCATCCCAGTATAGTTCCTCGCTTTCGAGAATCAAGCCATTGATATTTCGGATACGGACACGACCACGGAGATGCCAGAGTTTCTTCTGGTCATAATACCATGCAGTATCCGACTGGATATAGGCTTGAACATGGAATTTTTCATCGAACTGCTCGAAGAAAACGCCTTTCTCAAAGGTCCAGCGCGACGGGTTCTTGATGGTGTTTACATCCCAGCGCTCAGTAACAATCCGATATTTGATAACGCCAGAATCGCTGATAAGTGTATTGACGCCATACGAAGTCATTGTAGAAACGGAATCTCGGTCATAGATAGGTGGTGCCGTATGTTCCTGCACATCATTACAGGAAGTAAAAAACAAAAAACATAAAGCGAAAAGTAACGGCAGAGACATCCGCCACCACAATTCATTTACACCTATTCTATACTCTTCACTCATCACATTTCATGCTTCATTTTTCGTTTCTATTCAATCTTCCACTTAGCGAACCAGCGCTCATTGAACGTCAGTCCAATATTGAAGAGGAAAGAATTCTCTGTGATGAGTTGATCTGCTGAGCGACGCTGCCACTGGGCACTGATATTCAATATCGAACGATTGTTATAAACATTCATAATGGGAATACCCAGACCTAAACTGACATGGAAATCCTTGGGCCCATCCTGTCCATTAATATAATAATAAGGTGTAGAGTATCCGGCACCGATCCTATATCGCACGTGAGCAAGAAACTTACGACTCATGGGATTGGGCATCCATTCGGCACCGGCATTCAGTTTATAACAATCCTTTAAAAGCCCAGACTTCATGACATAGTCGTTGTTTTCATTCACAGCAGGGTACGACAAGGAACCCCACTTCTGCAATTGGAAGTCAGCACCAATCCTAAAAATGGATCCATGACGATATGCAAGACCGACACCCCATGAAGTCGGGATATCGAGCACATCATTGATGACGTATGAAGTGGTGTCAGATTTCCCGATAGAAGTATTCCTACTGATAACCTTACATTCTGGATCGGCTTTCAGATTGTGACCTGGTGTGAAAGTGGCACCCAGCGTAATGAAGTCCGTTTTACTAATAGGCTGATCATACTGAAGACCCACGTCGAGTTTCCAACTGTTAATAGATGCAGAATACTGTCTGCTAAGCACATTGATTGACGTATTAGTACTGGTAACAGACCGGTCATATTCACCCCACAGATAGGCGATATTAAAACCGATTGAAAGAGGCTTTAAGACCTTCCATCCTGCACCGAGGAATAGCTGGTGCAAACCACCATTACCTTCATATTTTACTGGCACAGTCGTATTAACCTCCGACAGTTTTGTGGATGATGAGTAGCTGTAACCTATATTGGAGAATGGCATGATTCCCACGTTAACACCAACATTCTTAAACACTCGGAACAGACCTGTTACATAGTCGAACCCTCCGCCTTTGGCACTCATCGTCTTACCGTTCTCATTATAATTAGTAATTTGTCCGGAAAGACCAGCGTCAAAAATCATACTCAGTGAATCAACCGAGGAATATGATGCAGGGTTCAGTGGATTAACCTCATTTCCTTTACGGAAAGCCAAGCCAACACCACTCATACCTTTATTAAAGCCTACCCCCTGGTCTGCCATATCACCCAGACCATATTGGCTATAAGGAGAATTAGTGCCACTCTGAGCGTAGGCACCCATCGCTGACATTGCCATCAAAGCAAGACAACAGAGAAATCTATTCATCTTTTGCACTTTATTTCTATCGAAATTCATTTCAGCGTGCAAAATTATTGAAAAAAATCGAAATAATGGCCTTTTACTCAAAAATATAAGTTATTTTTGCATCGTGAAACATTTAGAAAAAAAATCCAAGACGCTTCTGGTTATACTTATCCTACTGATATTCAGAGGCATCACTCCCATCAGGGCTCAATACGAAGCCTTCTCCTTCAATGCAGTTAACGACACTGTTGGACTGAATTATGACCCTATGGACTCTGTGGAAGTCAGTCTGCTCACTTGTTCGCCACATGAGGAGATATACAGTCTCTATGGCCATTCTGCCATCCGATGGCATAACTTATGCCAGCAAGGCCCTTATACTGGAGTGAAAGACTGGGTTTTTAACTGGGGATTATTTGATTTCAAAAAACCTTATTTTGTTCTCCGTTTCGTATTTGGTCTGACTGATTATGAGTTGGGCGCTTTTCCTTACGATTATTTTTGGCCATACTACAAGGAATACGGTAGTTCTGTCATGGAACAGGTACTCAACCTGACCAATGAAGAGAAACGTCATCTAAAAGATATTCTTGAAGATAATCTTAGGCCAGAAAATAGAGTATATCGTTACAACTATTTTTACGATAACTGTTCCACCCGTCCAAGGGATGTTATTGAAAAATGTATTAACGGCAATATCAAATATGCACAGCGTGAGGATTATTCCCCGTCATATAGGGACATGGTTCACACTTGTGTCAGGAATCATCCATGGGCCGCTTTTGGCAATGATATGCTGTTAGGTGTAAAAGCCGATATGAAGACAACCCTCCGGGAACAAGAGTTTTTGCCAGAGAACCTGATGTATGATTTTGACAGGGCACAGATTTATTCCAGCGGAGAATATCGACCCTTGGTTAAAGAACGCAGAATACTGGTACCTCCAGGTGTACAGATCATTGAACAAGATTTTCCTCTTTCACCGATGGCATGTGCCTGTTTGTTCCTGATATGTTCACTGATCATTCTGGCATTAGAATGGAAACGCAAAAGAACATTTAAATACTGGGACGCACTACTCATGCTCCTTCAGGGATTGGCAGGCTGCGTGCTGTTTGTCATGCTGTTCTCTCAGCATCCCACTACCAGTACTAATTTGCAGATATTGCTGCTGAATCCCATCGCATTTTTCTTTATACCTGCTGTCATCAGAAGGCGCCCCACTCGCTGGTGGAAAGTGCTTCTCACAATGGCCACACTCTTCCTGTTAGGCAGTTTCTTCCAGCAGTATGCTGAAGGGATGTTGATTGTGGCACTATGTTTGCTGTTACGAGTACATATTAATTTGAAATATAAAGCGTGAGGAACCATTATCTCTCCATTACCCTGCTGGCCGTATTAGGATGGCATATTGATGCCCAGGCACAATATGTAAACAGGCAGGTGCCAAGACTGGTCGTCAATATCACCATCGACCAGTTACGCAGCGACTTTCTTGAATCCTTCGCTGCCAACTATGGAGATAATGGTTTTAAAAAGTTATTGTCGCAGGGTCTTGTTTACGAGAATGTTTCTTACCCCTTCATCAATCCGGATCAAGCTTCTGCCATTTCGACCATTGTCACGGGTACAACCCCATTCTATCATGGTATTACCGGGGATCAATGGATCGACAGAAATAGTTTGCGACCTGTATCTTGTACAGAGGACACACATCAACCAGACATACCTTCACCTGCCCAATTGGCAGTCTCTTGTATAGGCGATGAACTGAAGATCTCCACAAATGGCAATGCGAAAATATTTGCTATTTCACCTTTTCAGGATATGGCCATTCTGTCTGCTGGTCATGCAGCTGATGGAGCTGTATGGATGAATGGGAATACTGGGCAATGGATCACATCTCAGTATTACTCAAATGGAATACCTGTATGGGCACTCTCTTACAATGAGTTAAACAAAACACATAAAAAGAAAAAGCGAATAGAATGGCAGCCTTTTATCGTCAAGCAAAAGCCTGATTTTAAACATCATCTTAAGAGCAACAGGAAATATCAGGAATATCAGACATCTGGTTTGATAAATGCTGACATAACAGCATTGGCACTGGCCTGTGTCAGTGAACAGGAGATGGGCACTGATTCCATCACCGACCTGCTTTGTCTCACCTATTATGCAGGGAATTTTGACCACAAACCTGTGACAGAATGTCAGAAAGAACTCGAAGACACCTATATCCGACTTGATCAGTCGTTAGACAGTCTGATCACTACATTGGAGAACAGGCTTGGCAAGGAGCAGGTGCTTTTCTGCATTACCAGTACAGGCTATAGAGATCCCGAGGGCATAGACTACTCAAAATATCGCATCCCTACAGGCACATTTTATATAAATCGGGCTGCAAACCTGCTGAATATGTATTATGGGGCCCTTTGGGGACAGGGACGCTATGTTGAGACCTGCTACGACGACCAACTCTTTCTCAATCACAAACTACTGGAATCAAAGCGTATTAGTCTGACAGATGCCTCCCAGCGCGCTCAGGAGTTTATCTTGCAGATGTCGGGTGTCAAGAATGTATTTACTGCCCAACAACTTCTGAACAGTTATGAAGGTCAATTCTCAAAGGTGCGCAACGGCTTCCATTCTCAGCACAGTGGTGACATCCTGATTGAGGTCGCTTCTGGTTGGCATCTGCAAAATGAGGAAACCAATAATGACAGACTTTCACAGGCGGCTGTCCCTGCTTTCCCCATCATCCTTTATGGTGTGGGAATCCCTGCAGGACGTGTACAAATACCAGTTACTACTGATAGGATAGCACCGACTATTGCCAAGTCCATCCGTATCAGAGCTCCTAATGCCTGTACTGCAGAACCATTGTTCTGAATGGCAAATTGAACCTTTCAGAACTATGTTCTGTATGATTTCTTTGGCAGTTACATTTTTTTTATGTAACTTTGCAGCCGATTTTCAGAAAACAGATTATAAATTGAAAAAACAGTAAGATAACAATATGAATTTCAACAAGTTCCTCAAGTCGTTGTTTGGTGACAAATCCACCCGCGACATGAAATTAATCCAACCATTTGTAGAACAGGCCAAGGCCGCTACGGAGAAAGTGGCATCCTTAGATAACGATGCGCTCCGTCAGCGTACCAAAGAACTCCAAAAGCAGGTACAGGACTCTGCTAAAGAGAAAAAGGCCAAAATTGCAGAACTGAAGGCAACCATCGAGAACACTCCCATTGACGAGCGTGCCAGCATTTTCGAGCAGATCGACAAGATAGAGAAGGAAGTGCTCGATATCTATGAGAAAGCGCTCGATGAGGTGATGCCTGAGGTTTTCGCCATCGTAAAAGAGACAGCCAAGCGTTTCGCTGAGAACGAAGAGACCATCGTCACGGCTACAGACTTCGACCGTGAACTGGCCGGTGATCCCAAGAAGGACTTTATCACCATCGACGGTGATAAGGCCATCTACCATAACCACTGGACAGCAGGCGGTAATGACCTGAAATGGGAGATGATCCACTACGACGTACAGTTGTTTGGTGGTGTCGTCTTGCATCAAGGTAAGATCGCAGAGATGGCAACGGGTGAAGGTAAGACCCTCGTGGCTACCCTACCCGTCTTCCTGAATGCTCTGACTGGTAATGGTGTTCACGTCGTGACTGTGAACGACTACCTGGCCAAGCGTGACTCCGAGTGGATGGGACCGCTTTATATGTTCCATGGACTGAGTGTTGATTGTATCGACAAGCACCAGCCTAACTCAGAGGCTCGTCGCAGAGCCTATCAGGCTGATATCACCTTTGGTACAAACAACGAATTCGGTTTCGACTACCTGCGTGATAACATGGCTATCTCACCTGCTGATCTCGTACAGCGCTCACATAACTACGCTATCGTCGATGAGGTGGACTCCGTGTTGATTGATGATGCCCGTACACCGCTGATTATCTCTGGTCCTGTGCCCAAGGGCGATGATCAGATGTTCGAGGAATATCAACCCCTGGTGGAGCGCCTTGTGGGTGTTCAGCGTCAGTTGGCGACTCAGTATCTGGCAGATGCCAAGACTTTGATCGGCGAAGGTAACCGCCTCGTAGAAGCAGGTAACAAGAAGGAAGGTCAGGAAAAACTCGACGCAGGTTTCCTGTCACTATACCGCTCTCATAAGGCCATGCCTAAGAACAAGCCCCTGATCAAGTTCCTCTCCGAAGAGGGTATCAAGGCTGGTATGCAGAACACTGAGAATATCTACATGGAGAATAACAACCGTCGTATGCCGGAATGTGTGGAGCCTCTGTATTTCGTCGTCGATGAGAAATTGAACTCCTGCGACCTGACGGATAAGGGTACAGCCTGGCTCGCTAAACAGGTAAACGATGCAGAACTCTTCGTATTGCCCGATATCACCTCCGAACTCTCCGCCCTGGAAGCAGAAACTGAAATCAGTGATCAGGAGCGTTTGGACAAGAAGGACGAACTCCTGAACCATTATGCCATACAGAGCGAGCGCGTACATACCCTCCAGCAGTTGCTGAAGGCCTACTGTATGTTTAATAAGGATGACGAATATGTGGTCATCGATGGTGAGGTGAAGATCGTGGATGAGCAGACAGGCCGTATCATGGAAGGCCGCCGTTGGAGCGACGGTCTGCATCAGGCTGTCGAGGCCAAGGAGCACGTGAAGGTGGAAGCCGCTACACAGACTTTCGCCACCATCACCCTGCAGAACTACTTCCGTATGTACCACAAATTAGCCGGTATGACAGGTACGGCTTCTACAGAGGCTGGTGAGTTCTGGGATATCTACAAACTCGACGTGGTGGAGATTCCCACCAACCGTCCCGTGATCCGTAACGATCAGGATGACCGTGTGTATAAGACGGCCCGTGAGAAGTATAACGCCGTGATTGACGAGATTGTCAAGATGCGCGAATCTGGGCGTCCTACTCTGGTAGGTACCACCTCGGTGGAAATCTCTGAGTTGCTCTCGAAGATGCTCTCCATGCGTAAGATCCCTCATCAGGTGCTGAATGCCAAACTCCACCAGAAGGAGGCTGACATTGTGGCACAGGCCGGACAATCGACCAACGGACTCGGTGCCGTTACCATTGCCACTAACATGGCAGGTCGTGGTACCGATATTAAACTCTCGCCGGAAGTAAAGGCCGCTGGTGGTCTTGCCATCATCGGTACGGAGCGCCACGAAAGCCGTCGTGTCGATCGTCAGTTGCGTGGTCGTGCTGGTCGTCAGGGTGACCCAGGTTCATCTGTATTCTTCGTATCCCTCGAGGACAAATTGATGCGACTTTTCGCCTCCGAGCGTATTGCTTCTGTGATGGACCGCTTAGGCTTCAAGGACGGAGAGATGATCGAGAGTCCAATGATCTCGAAGAGCATTGAGCGCGCCCAGAAGAAAGTGGAGGAAAACAACTTCGGTATCCGTAAGCGCCTGATCGAGTACGATGATGTGATGAACAAGCAGCGTACCGTGATCTATGAGAAGCGTCGTCATGCCCTCATGGGAGAACGTATCGGTATGGATATCGCCAATATCATTTGGGACCGTGTGGTGAACATCATCGAGAACTCCGGCGACTACCAGGGCTGTAAGGAGGAGTTCCTCCACGTATTGTCAATGGAAGTGCCATTTACCAGCGAGGAGTTCATCAACCAGCCGCATGACGTATTGACAGAAAATGCCTTCCAGGCGGCCATCGGAAACTTCAACCGTCGTACGGAACGTATCCAGACAGTGGCTCAGCCTATCATCAAACAAGTCTATGAGAACCAGGGACAGATGTATGAGCGTATCCTGGTGCCCATGACCGACGGCCGTAAGATGTACAACATCCCCTGTAACCTGAAAGAGGCATACGAATCTGAGAGCAAATCGATCGTCAAGGAGTTTGAGAAGTCTATCCTCCTGCATATCATCGACGACTCATGGAAAGAGAACCTGCGTCAGCTCGATGAGTTGAAGCACTCCGTACAGAATGCCTCCTACGAGCAAAAAGACCCGTTGCTGATCTTCAAACTTGAATCAGCGAAGGTTTGGGACGACATGATCAACGAGATGTATAACCGTATCTGCTCTATCCTCACGCGTGCTCAGATTCCAGAGGCTACCCAACAGCAGGTTCGCGAGGCTGCTCCCGAACAACGCACGCAGCGCCAGCAATATACGGAGTCGAAGCAGAACATCGGCGAGGAACAGCTCACAGATCCCAACCAGGCGGCTGCAGCTGCGCACGATACCCGTGCCCAACAGAATCGCACGCCAATTATTAAGGATAAACTGCCCGGACGTAATGATCCATGTCCCTGCGGCTCAGGTAAGAAGTTTAAGAATTGTCATGGAAAGGGCGTAGTATGATCACAATAGAAAACCTCAAGAAATCTTTCGGCGAAACCCTCGCCTGTAATATCGAAACGTTTACCATCAACGACGGGGACATCCTCGGTCTGGTAGGAAATAACGGTGCAGGAAAGACCACCTTATTCCGCATGCTCCTTGATCTGCTGAAGCCCGATGAAGGCCAGGTCGGTCTCGACGGCATCAACCCTGCCCAGTCCGAGGAATGGAAAGCCTCCACAGGTGCCTACATCGACGAAGGCTTCCTCATCGACTTCCTCACTCCTGAGGAATATTTCGCCTTCATTGGCAAGATCACGAATATGACTCAGGAACAGGTGAACGAACGCCTTAATGATTTCGAGCGCCTGGCCAATGGTGAAATCTTCGGGCAGAAGAAACTGATCCGTAACCTCTCGGCAGGTAACAAACAGAAGGTGGGCATCATCTCCGCCCTCTTTAACCGTCCTAAACTGGTGATCCTCGACGAACCCTTTAACTTCCTAGATCCCTCCAGTCAGAATGTGCTGAAGCATGTACTAACGGAATATAACAAGGAGACGGGAGCCACCATTCTCGTATCCAGTCACAATCTGGCTCACACAATCGACATCTCCACACGCATTGCGTTGCTGGAGAAAGGTCAGATCATCCGTGACATGCAGAACGAACAGGGAAGCGCCCGCAGCGAATTGGAAAACTATTTCGAAACAGAATAACTGAGTATGCTTTCTTTCCAAGAACTCAAGAAATCAGTGAAGCACATGCCTACAGGACTGCCACAGGTCAAAGTGGCTCTGGTAGGTGACACGGCCACACAATTTCTGGGCACGGCCATCAAAGGAGTAGGCATCGAGCGTGGTTATCAGACCGACCTCTTCGAGGCAGAGTACAATCAGGTGGAACGGCAGTTCCTGGATCCTACGAGTGAACTCTATGAGTTTGATGCGGATTTCATCGTTGTGTTCCAGTCAACGCATAAGTTGGGTGAGAAGCACAGCGTCCTGAACCAGGAACAGCAGAGTACCTTGGCAGACGACCGTCTCGCCTTTGTATCTTCACTCTGCGAGAACCCTGCATTGGCCAACAAGAAGATCATCTATTTCGACTATCCGGAGATTGAGGATACCGTCTTTGGCAGTTATGCCACGAAGGTAACTTCCTCACTGACATATCAGGTACGCAAACTCAATATGGGATTGATGGATCTCTCCCAGCAATATGCCAACCTGTTTATCTGTGACATTGCCGGACTGCAGAACAAGTTAGGCCGCGACTTCATGTTTGCACCGAATGTATATGTCAGTACGGAGATGGTGCTCAGCATTGATGCCCTGCCCTATGTGGCCAGCCGGGTGATGGATATCATCTGCGCCATCAAGGGACAGTTCAAGAAATGCCTGATCCTGGATCTCGACAATACGGTCTGGGGAGGCGTCATCGGTGACGACGGACTGGAAGGCATACAACTGGGACATGGTCTGGGTATCGGTAAGGCGTTCACGGAGTTCCAGATGTGGGTGAAGAAACTAAAACAGAGAGGGATTATCATCTGTGTGGCCTCAAAGAACAATGAGGAGACGGCCAAGGAGCCTTTCGAGAAGCACCCTGACATGGTGCTGAAACTCGAAGACATTGCTGTATTCCAAGCCAACTGGGAGACAAAGGTAGATAATATCCGCACCATCCAGAGCATCCTGAACATCGGTTTCGACTCGATGGTATTCCTCGATGACAACCCCTTCGAGCGTAACATGGTCAGGGAGAATATTCCTGGTATTACAGTGCCTGAACTCCCTGTCGATCCAGGGGATTATCTGGAGTACCTCTATAGTTTGAACCTCTTTGAGACGGCATCCTATAGCAATGCTGACAAAGACCGAACCAAACAGTATCAGGTAGAAGCCAAACGTGTCTCCCTCCAGAAGACCTTCAGCAACGAGGCAGACTTCCTGAAGTCACTTGACATGGTGTCCGTCGTCAGTGGATTCACGAAGTTCAATACCCCACGCGTTGCCCAACTCTCCCAGCGCAGCAACCAGTTCAACCTCAGAACAATTCGCTATACAGAGGCCGACATCGAGGCTCTGGCACAGGATCCTAAGGTCATTGACCTGAGTTTTACCCTCGAGGATAAATTCGGTGATAACGGTCTGATTGCCGTCATCATCATGAAACCACAGGATGCAGAGACATTATTTGTTGATACCTGGTTCATGAGTTGCCGTGTGCTGAAGCGTGGCATGGAGAACTTCACCCTCAACACGATGGTGGAGCGTGCCAAGGCTGCAGGCTATAAGCGCATTATCGGCGAGTATCTTCCTACCCCCAAGAACAAGATGGTGGAACAGCATTATCCTGGTCTTGGCTTTACGAAAATCGAAGACGCAGCCACAGCCCAGTATGAACTGGATGTGGTAGCCTATCAACCAAGAGCGTGTTATATCACTAAATCGGAAACAGCATGACCATTACAGAACTGGCTGAGAAGACGGCATCGTTGTCACATGTCTATCAAGTGACACCTGAGGTTTACGATAGTTTCCAGCGTTGCAGTCAGGACATGAATCCACTGCATACCGATGAAGCCTTTGCCCAAGCGAAGGGGTTCAGAGGCTGTGTCATGTACGGCAATATCCTCAATGCCTTTATCTCTCACTTCGTAGGCATGTGTCTCCCTACCCCACACGTCATGATCCAGTCACAGGACATCAACTTCCACAAGCCAGTGTTCCTGAACGACGAGATCACACTTGAGGCAGGTATCGACACTGTTTCTGAGGCAGTCAACATCATCAATTACAAACTCAAGTTCTATAAGACGACTGACACTGGTCGTCAGTTGGTGGCCAAAGGGCATGTGCAAATAGGACTCTTAAACAAATAACGCATGAACATTATCATCACAGGAGGATCCTCTGGTTTGGGAAAGGCATTGGTAGAAGCGTGTGCAGCATCGGCAGAGCATCAGGTATTGTTTACCTATTGCCGTCATGAGGATGAAGCCCAGGCACTGGCTGGTAAATACGCCAATGTCAGGGCAGTTCAGGTAGATTTCACCGATGAGGCGAGTGTGGGCCTGTTTGTGCAACGCTTAGCAGATGAACAAGTTGATGTGCTCATCAACAATGCCTATGCCGGTACCGCACAAGGTGTTCATTTCCACAAGACAGCCCCGGATGACTTTTCCAAGGCTTTCCATGACAACGTGATGCCCGTCATTAGGATTACACAGGCCTGTGCCCAAGGTATGCGGAAACGTAAGTTCGGAAAGATCATTAATATCATCACCTCCTACGTGATGGACGTACCCCCAACAGGATTCTCTGTCTATACAGCAACCAAAGCCTATATCCGACAGTTGTCCAAGAGTTGGAGCAAGGAACTGGGACGGTTTAACATCACCAGCAACTGCATCCTCCCCGACTATATGCAGACTGACTTTGGAAAAGTTGAGGACTTCCAGTTGGAACAAATGAAAGAGGCGCATCCTCTGAAAACGCTCCTACAGCCGGAAGAGGTGGCTGGCATCATCGTCAGTCTGTTAGGGGCCAGTCAACAGTTCAATGGCGTGGAGATTCCGATCAACGCTGCACAACACATGATGTAAAAGTATAAAAATAAAAAGATACAAGATATGGAAAAAGCAGAGATTTTTAGTAAGTTACATGAGATTTTCTTGGATGTGTTCGACCTCGACGAACTGGAATTGACAGACGAGACCAGTGCCAACGACATTGAGGAATGGGACTCCCTGAGCCATATTCAACTCATTGTGGCTATCGAGAAGGCATTTGGCATTAAGTTCACCTCCTTAGAGATCATGAAGTGGAGGAACGTCGGTGAAATGGTCACCTCGATGCAAGAGAAACTGAAGTAAGCACATGGTTGTCAATTCATACAGTTTCCTGCTCTTCTTTGTAATAGTCTTCTCCGTCTATTATCTGCCTGCCTGCAGGAAATCCCCACGTTTTCAGAACACTTGGCTGTTGCTGGCCAGTTATGTCTTCTATGGCATTGCCGACTGGCGGATGATACCCCTGTTATTGGGAGCCACCACCGTATTCTGGGGACTGGGGCTGTGGCTCCGCCACGAGATGGACAGCCACCATACACGCAAGGCCTCTCATATCACGACAATGAGTGTGGTGTTAGGTATTGCCGTCCTGTTGTATTTCAAATACCTGAACTTCTTCGCCGAGTCGCTGGCAGACCTGTTGAATGCTATCGGCCTTCAGGTTTCATGGAACACGCTTCACATCATCCTACCCATCGGCGTCAGTTTCTTTACGTTCAAGCTTATCAGTTACATCATTGAGATCCATCGCGAACATATCATGCCCAGTAGGGACCTGACGGAGTTTGCCGCATACATCGCATTCTTCCCGACGATTCTCTCCGGTCCCATTGACCGTCCTGACAAGTTCCTGCCACAACTGCAGCGCGTACACACATTAGACTACCTGCAGGCGGCAGACGGTTGCCGGCAGATTCTGTGGGGTATGTTCACGAAGATGGTCATTGCCGACAACCTGGCCATCATCACGGGCAATGCCTGGACGGCATACGACAGTCAGTCATCGGCCATGCTCCTGATAGCCATCCTACTCTACCCCATCCAACTCTATGCCGACTTCGACGGTTATTCCAACATGGCCATTGGCGTCGGAAAGTTGTTGGGCTTCCAGGTAAACAGGAACTTTAACCATCCTTTCCTGGCCCGTAACATGGCAGAGTTCTGGCGCAGGTGGCACATGTCACTCACGGGATGGATCACGGATTATGTCTTCATGCCCCTGAACATCGCTTTCAGAAATCTCGGGAATACCGGTATCATGCTGGCGGCCATCATCAACCTGGTACTCATTGGTCTGTGGCACGGAGCCAACTGGACCTTTGGTGTCTTTGGACTATACCACGGTCTGCTCTTCATCCCCTTGATCCTGTCTGGTGCTTTCGGCAAGAACAAGAAGCTCAAGGCCAATGCCTATGGTCTCCCCTTCCTGAAAGACTTTGGGAAAATGATTCTCACCTTCTGCCTGTGGGCCCTGTCCTTGGTGTTCTTCAGGGCTGATAACCTCACTCAGGCCTTCGACTTCCTATGGGCGACGGGCACCAATGGCTTCGCTGCACCCTTGGCCATCGATAACTACAGCAAGTTGTATATCCTCATCGCCCTGGTGCTGTTGGTCGTCGAATGGATCCAGCGCAAACAGGAGCACGCCCTCCAGCTGCAGGAGTTCCGTCTTTTCAGCAGGCGAGCCGTCCGCTTTGCCTTCTATCTGCTGATCATCCTGCTCATCATCACCTTCACAGGCAAGAGTCAGGCATTTATTTACTTCCAATTCTAACCCCATGAAGCAGTTTCTCATCACCCTCTCCAAGTTCGGCGCCCTGCTCCTCGTGATGCTGGTGGCCATTGAGGTCGGACTACTGTATCGCCCGAATATCTATTCCTACAAGCGACAGTATGTGGAAGACCACCAGAAGGATATCAAGGTGCTGCTTCTTGGCAGTTCCCACATCGAGGAGGGCGTTAACCCTGCGCTGCTGGGAGAAGGAGCCTTCAATCTGGCCATCTCTGCACGTCTGAACGAATACGATGCCGCGCTGGCAGAGAAATACGTACCTGGGATGGAGAATCTGGAGGCTGTGGTCATGCACATGGACTACTCAACCTTCCTCTTCGGACGCCTGAAACATAACGAGCACGAGGTCAACACAGGGGCTTTCAGTCTCATGGGTACCTGTCACTGCATGCATACCAAGTATATGGGTATGCATCTGAAACCCTTCTGGTATTGGTCGGAGGTCCTGAACTCCAAACTGAACTATATGTCCCGTTTCTGGAATAAGGCCGAAGTCCTTCAGGAGTGTGACTCCCTGGGCTATTGCGGTCTCGACGTGAACGAGCGACTGACGGACTGGGAAAACCGTAACCTGGCGGATGACTTCGACCCCACCGTACCTATTAATCAGGAGGCGTACGATAAGCTGTGGAATGTCTATGGTACCCTCGCCCGCGTAACGCAGGAAAGGGGCGCCCGACTGATCCTGGTACACACACCCGTCTATAAGACCTATCAGGATGCCATCAGTCCTGTAGCGCTGAAGGATATCCAGGAGTTTGCAGAGAAGCTGCAGCAGAAATATCCGAACGTGGAGTACCACAATTTCCTCTATGCCGAGGGTTTCCTCCCCGAAGACTTCAACGACTCCAGTCACCTCACATCCACAGGTGCTGATAAGTTCGCACGACTGCTCCACGACGTCATCTATCCCCAAAAGTAGGTATTTTACACAGAAAACAGTTCGATGCAACTGAGTTGCAATCGAAAATAATGTACCTTTGCAGAAAAATTGAATTGATATGAAACTCTCAGAACTGAAGACAGGCGAAAGCGGTATCATTGTAAAGGTACAGGGTCATGGTGGATTCCGTAAACGCATCATCGAGATGGGATTCATCAAGGGCAAGAAGGTGGAAGTACTCCTGAACGCGCCCCTGCAGGATCCCGTGAAATACAAGCTCATGGGCTACGAGGTGTCGCTGCGCCATCAGGAGGCCGACAATATCGAAGTGGTCTCCACAGACACCCCACTGGAGGCCACATCGTTCAATCTCTCAGATAAGAATCGCCACGAAGACGACTATATCCAACACGAGGCCATGAAGGAGCGCCGTACGATCAACGTCGCGCTGGTGGGAAATCCCAACTGCGGCAAGACCTCGCTCTTCAACTACGCCTCAGGCGCCCACGGTCATGTGGGCAACTACTCTGGTGTCACCGTCGATGCCACCGAGGCCCACGCCTCGATGTTCGGCTACGAGTTCAACCTCACCGACCTGCCTGGCACCTATTCGCTGAGCTGCTACTCCCCAGAGGAACTCTACGTCCGCGAACACCTCACGGAGAAGATGCCCGATGTGGTCATCAACGTCATCGACGCCTCCAACCTCGAACGCAACCTCTATCTCACCACCCAGCTGGTGGATATGAACATCCGCATGGTCTGTGCGCTGAATATGTACGACGAGTTCGAGCGTCGTGGCGACAGCGTCGATCTCAACACCCTGAGCCACCTCTTCGGAATGCCGATGATCCCCACCTCGTTCAAGAACGGTACAGGTGTCAAGGATCTCTTCAAGGCCGTCATCCAGGTGTATGAGGGTGCCAGCAAACACTCGCGCCACCTGCATATCAACTACGGCCACGAGATTGAGGACGGCATCAGCCACATCCAGAAATACCTGAAGGCCGATGAGCACATCCGTCAGCACTACTCTACCCGCTACCTCTCTCTGAAACTGCTGGAGCACGACTCCCAAGTGCTCGACTACCTCGGCAAGCACATGGCAGGCGAGAACCGTATGGACGACTTCCACCAGCTGACGCATGCCCGCGACAAGGCTTCTGCCCGCGTGATGGAAGAGACGGGCAATGATTCCGAGACCGCCATCATGGACGCCAAGTATGGCTTCATCCATGGTGCGCTGAAAGAGGCAAAGTTCAAGACAGGCACCAAGGAAGACACCTACAAGGTCACCCATCTCATCGACCACGTGCTCTCCCACAAGTATTTCGGCTTCCCCATCTTCTTCCTTCTGCTCTACATCATGTTCGAGACCACCTTCTCACTGGGACAGTACCCTATGGACTGGATCGAAGAAGCCGTGGCCTGGCTGGGCGACAAGATCAGTGTCACGATGGCCGACGGTCCGCTGAAGGCGATGCTCGTCGATGGTGTCATCGGCGGTGTGGGTAGCGTCATCGTCTTCCTGCCCCAGATCCTAATCCTATATTTCTTCATCTCCCTAATGGAAGACTCCGGCTACATGGCCCGTGCCGCCTTCATCATGGACAAGCTGATGCACAAGATGGGCCTTCACGGCAAGTCGTTCATTCCGCTCATCATGGGCTTCGGCTGTAACGTGCCCGCCGTCATGGCCACACGCACCATCGAGAGCCGCCGTTCGAGGATCATCACGATGATGATCCTGCCGTTCATGTCGTGCTCCGCCCGATTACCTATTTATATTATGATCGCAGGCACGTTCTTCTCGCTGCAATACCGCTCATGGGTGCTGTTGTCGCTTTATGCGATAGGTATCGCCATGTCTGTCGTCATCAGCAAGATATTCTCGTCGTTAGTCATCAAGGGCGAGGATACACCGTTCGTGATGGAACTGCCGCCCTACCGCTGGCCAACGCCTAAGGCCATCTGGCGCCATACGTGGGAGAAAGGTAAGGAGTACCTGAAGAAGATGGGTGGTATCATCCTCGTGGCATCGGTAATTGTCTGGGCATTGGAGTACTTTCCTCACAACGAGGCGCTTTCTCAGCAGGAGCAACAGGAACAGAGCTATATTGGCCGCATGGGCAAAACCATCGAGCCCATCTTCACGCCTCAGGGTTTCAACTGGAAGCTCGACGTGTCGCTCTTGGCTGGTGTGGGTGCCAAGGAGATCGTGGCCTCTACCATCGGCGTGCTCTACTCAGGCGACGACTCGTTTGCCGATGAAGATTCATTCAGCGACGACAACGAGCGCTATACCCACCTGCGCCAACTGATGCTCTCCGAGGGCATCACACCACTCGCTGCCTACGCGTACCTTATATTTATATTGCTCTACTTCCCCTGCGTAGCCACCATCGCGGCCATCAAGAACGAGACGGGCTCCTGGCGCTGGGCACTCTTTGCCGCCTGCTATACCACCGTCGTCGCCTGGATTGTCTCTGCCCTCGTCTATCAAGTCGGCAGTCTGATCTTGTAGTAAGACGATCAATCCCACGCCTCCTCATCATTCGCCTCCATATATCGGCTCATGCCATTATCATCCATGTCATCCTCAGACGCAGGATCAAAGCCTCGCATATTGTCTGACTCTTTATATGTCTTCCTTGACGATGAAGAGCGAGATGTTGCTATGCCAGTTATCTTTTTTGATGTAGAAGATTTAACGGGCTTGGGCTTGTCTGTTTCGACAATTTCCACACTATCTGGCACATAGGTATCAGTTTTAACATCCTTTATATAAATAGAGGTCTATTCCCATATTCATTTCGTCACCACATTCCACAATTCATCGTAGTTCTTCACCACACCATAGGTGACGGTTGAGCTGGAGATGGTTTCAAAATGGCGCCTAGCACATTCTATCTTCACCTCTTCTGTCTTTCTGTAGTCATTCACCTCGTCATCACTATATCCCTTGGTCTCTGCCACAAAGTAGATATGTTTTACATCTGTGCCCTCCTTGAACACAATGGCCCAATCTGGGTTGTAGTGGCCAACAGGCGTATTGATATAGAATCCGCCAGGCAATTTCGTATAGACAGCCACCTCGTTCTGAAGTTCAAGATTCTTCGCAAAGTCCATCTCAATACCCTTGGAATCCACCACCACGATATCATAGAGCGACTTCATAGACTCTAAGGCATTCACGCCCAACTTACCCTTCAACGTCGATGCGCTGAAGATGTCTGCATCATACTGCTTTTCGAGTTTGTGATAAGTCACATGCTCTACCACAGCGATGGCCTTGCACTGGTTGATGATGTTGCCAGCCTTGATGATAAACTCCTCAGGATTGGCCTTAAATAGATTGAAGGTGTTGGGTCTGATTTTCTGCAAGATAGTCACGATAGCCCTACGCGTCAAACCTGTATTCTCCACGAGTTTGCCTATCAAATCATATCGTACATTCTCACCCAAGAGTTCATGAACGTTATGCGAGGAGGCTTCTTTGACAGTCATTGCCATTCCAGCCTCCAGTTGTTTTTTGCTTTTAATAGTCTCCATGGTGCCTTCCACCACTTTGATATTGATCTCAGACACACGTAGGTGGTTATCCAATTCCAGCACAGCACGCTTTATCAAATCTTCTGTCTTGAAATCTACAGTATAATAAGTCTGCTGGTTAATCTTACGCCACAAATCCTGGAACTCCTTTCGTGCAAACTTCTGACTGTCAAACTTGGCTTCTCTCACCTTGCGTGCATCGTCAGGCTTCACTGCATCCGGATTGAATACAGCATCCAGTTTGTTGATGATGTCCTTTTTGTATTCATTGTAATCCTCGCCAAAGTCAAGCGTTCCTTGTTGCTTGTCCTCGAAATACTGCGGTGTCAACTGACCTTGCTTGCTGATATAGTTCTTCATTCTGAGTGTGAAGATGATTTCTTGAGCATCGTCATCATCAAACTTCTTCTGTTCTCCATTGGCATTTGTCATAACCATACCAGCAAACAGACTGGGTTGAACCTTAATAGGACGATCGCCCACAGCCTCAGCAATCTCTGTTTGCAACTTTGAGGCGAAGGTATTATACGACTCACTGGCGATAACCGTTAATTCATTCACCTCGAATACGCCTCCATGCAGCACACTCTCATCCTGACGCTCACCCTTATCGTTCACACAGAGACGCATACCACGACCTACCTCCTGACGTTTCTTTGTCTGGTTGTCAGAGTCCTTCAGCGTACAAATCTGGAACACATTGGGATTATCCCAACCCTCTTTCAAGGCCGAGTGCGAGAAGATGAATCGTGTGGGTTCTTCGAACGATAGCAGGCGCTCCTTGTCCTTCATAATCAGGTCATAGGCAGACGCATCATTTTCCATCTTCGATTCTGTCAACTGCACGAAGTTGCCCTTTTTGTCACGCGAGAAATAACCATTATGCACCTCCTCAGCCTTATAGCGTTTCAGATAAGCCACGTAGGCTGGATCATCAGAGAACTCCAATTGTAATTGGCCTACGATACTATCATACTCCTCTTCGAAGATTTCTGCATATTGTCCCTTGCTTGTTCCTCCACCTTGATTGTAGATACGATAGTTATCCACATGGTCGATAAAGAACAGCGACAGACACTTGATACCCATCTTAAAGAGTTTTCTTTCTTTTTGGATATGCGAGAGAATGGTTTCTCTGATTTGATGGCGACGCACATAGATGTCGTTTACTCTGCCCACCATCTCACCCTCATGCAGCACAGTGCCATTCAGCAGTCGGATGGTACGCGCATAGCCATCAATACTCTCTATGCGATAGCCATCGCGATACTCTTCCAAGCCTCCTGACTGCTGATACAGGTCAAAATGATCTGCTACCAATTGTGTCACTTGCCTTACGCCACTGGCCCCCTTCTTGTCGAAGCCAATACGTGCCTTAGGGTTACCCTCTGATAGCACGATGCTTTCTAGATACACATAGCCATTTGTGGCTGTGGTGCCCTTCTGCTCAATGCCCTTCACACTAATCTTCTTCACCAGTTTCTTGTTATAGGCATCCATTGCATCCAGTCGATACACCATATTCACGATGTCGCCAGCTCTATGGGTAGCACTATATAATAAGGTGAAGAGGGGCTTGAACTCTTTCAGTTTGGTACGAGTAGCGTTATTCCTGTCTGCTCCCAACACACTCTGAGGCTCGTCGATAATCAGAATGGGCTTGGTACTTGCTATGACATCGATAGGCTTACGCGAGCGAAAAGCATCCAACTTCATATAGATTCTTCGTGCATCCTCACCTCTGGCTGCGAATGCCTGGGTGTTGATGATCATCACATGCATGTTGGCATCGCTGGCAAACTGGTCAATCTTTGTCAGTTGTTTCGAATCATAGATAAAACTCTGTATGCGCTTGCCATATTCTGCAGCAAAGTGTTCGCTCATAATCTCGAATGAGCGACTCACACCCTCACGAATAGCAATACTGGGCACCACGATGATGAACTTTGACCACCCGTAGAGTTTGTTCAGTTCGTACATCGTCTTGATATAGGTATAGGTTTTGCCTGTACCAGTCTCCATCTCGATGGTCAGTCGAAGATCGTCTGGATCTATCGTTTCCGATGGCTTCAGTTGTTCATTCAACTGGGTCGCACGAATGTTTTCCAGCGTCTGACCTGCCGTGATGGTAAGTGGCTGGTTACGATAGCCCACTACATCGAACAGATCTTCACCTTCCGAGCTGCTACCCATGTCGTGGGTAAACTCCATCATCGTTTGGTTTCGTTGCCCATGAAACGCATCCGTCACCGCTTTGGCAGCGTCTATCTGGAATTGTTGATGTTTAAACTTCAGTTGCATATATTCATTTTTACTATATTACTACTCATAAGTGACACATTTCTTATCTTTTATTTGGAAGTTTCGGAAATAATCCGTATCTTTGCCCTCGAATTCAAATTATTAACATTAAATCCACTTTACTATGGACGAATTAGACAACATCCAAGATCACATTTATCTCATCCGCGGTTATCGTGTGATGCTCGATTTCGACCTCGCAAAACTTTATGAAGTAAAGACGAGCGCCCTGAATCAGGCAGTAAAAAGAAACTCCAAACGCTTCGAAGGAGAAGAATTCATGTTTCAACTAAGTAAAGAAGAATGGATTTCTTTTACAAAATCAGTTCAGGAAACGATTTCTGGCGAGGCAAACAATAACTCATTTTCAGATAATTATAACTTGCGGTCACAAATTGTGATTTCAAGATTTTCTGACAATTGGGGCGGAAACAGAAAGCAGCCCTATGCATTTACAGAAATCGGAGTTGCCATGCTCAGCAGTGTTCTGAAATCAGAGGTCGCTATACAAGCAAACCGCAAAATCATGAAAGCCTTTGTCGCCTATCGCCACTTAGCAGAATTGCCCCTTGCTGCTACATATCTCGATCTGAGAAAACAGATTGAAGATCTCAGAAACGAGGTCAACGATATTCTGTCCGATCAGAACGACATTAACGAGAGTACCTGTGCCCAACTTGATGCCATCAGCACCGCATTGGCAGAACTTCAGGCTTCAAGGTCGCAAAATGCGACCTTAAACAAACGCCGTCCCATCGGCTTTATTCAACCAGAGAACGAAGAGGATTCCTAACTTCCTTGTGTCACTAAGTTAAAGAGCGCTTTTTATATTGGGGTTAGATAACCCTGATATTATTCCTTACTTCCTGTTCCTCCCAGCCTAACTTCTGTTTGAACAGTTCAAAGAGGTTCATTTTCTGTGCTGCTTCCTCGAAACTGCTATCGCGGAAGACAACTTTGTTGGGCTCCATCGCGCAGATGGCATCAATCACCTTTTCTGTTACTCTGCCCTCGAAGCAGGCCACCAAGGCACCCTCGTTCACATTGTGAATCTTGCAGCCATCCACCTTGGTGGAGGTCATAGGCAGGTCGAGGGTTATACCCCAACGCAGCATACAGTCAAATAGCAGGTCGAGGTCAGAACGGTCTTCCTTGATATTATCCACGAACAGCTCCAAACTTTCCTGGCTATAGTCCTTTGGCGTAAAGGCTACGTTCTTATAGTTGCTCTCGTCACACTTAAACACACGGAAACCAATATCAAGGTCTTGGGTGGTCAAGGGCGAACCTTCTTTGATTTTCTTTCCTGCACGACGAATACGTTCTTTTCCGATTTCGCAGATGTTCTTATAGCCCGCTCTGTAGGCTTCACTATCCTCGGTTGTTTTCTCAGGCCACTGCACCATAATGAATTTGCGATTGCCTCCATCTTCGGTGTTAAGTTGCATGGCGGCATGGGCAGTTGTGGCGGAACCAGAAAAAAAGTCGATAATGATAGCATCTTTGGGAGTGTTGGCAAGGGAAGTTAAATCTTTAAGTAGATAAGACGATTTTGTATAATCGAATATCTTCTTGCCATCAAATAGAGCTTTTACCTCTGCATTGCTATTAGCATTTGCATATTTAGGACTATAGAAAGTTGTTTTTCCTCTTTTGGATGGTAAATCGCCAAGTTGAGGTCGTTGTTTCTTATATAGGGAGTACCCTTCTGATGTTTTTCGAATAATTACTTCGTTCTTGTCTCGTTCCAGAGTCTCCTTGCTCCAATACCACCTCATTTCCCTTCCTTCGGTAAGTGGAATGAGGTGGTACCAATCAGCACCAACTTTTTCGTCAGTTGTAAAATCTAAGGTTTCTTCGTTAATATAAACAGTGTAAAAAAGATTAGGTCTTGCTTCTCTTGGGGCATTTATTCCAGTTGCTTTAAGGCTTCGGCCTACTTTCCAGTATCCAAGATCATCATGGAACCAATCATTTGCTTCATCTTCTTCCAAAGGCAAAACACCAAACTCAAAATTGCTTTTATTCTTTGCGTATATCAAACAATACTCTTGAGTTTCCATCATTCCATGAGAGTTGTCATTGCCATTAAGATTGTTGATAATAGAGAGATTGTAAAGGAAATTCGTCTCTCCAAAAACCTCATCACATATTTTCTTTAAATTGTCCGCTTCATTATCATCTATTGATATGAAAATCACTCCATCCTCAGACAACAAAGAACGAGCCACCATCAATCTCGAATAAATCATCGAACACCAGTCTGAATGGAATTTCCCATTCGATTCTGTGTTCTTGATCATCCGTTCACCTTCTTCATTAATAACACCAGCGGCCTCGTCTTCTTCGCGCTGTGTGCGATGGAAGTCATCATGATACACGAAATCATTACCTGTATTGTATGGCGGATCAATGTATATCATCTTCACCTTCCCCATATAGGAGTTTTGGAGCAGTTTTAGCACTTCGAGGTTATCACCCTCAATATAGAGGTTCTGCGTGGTGTCCCAGTTCACGCTCTCTTCTGGACAGGGGCGCAGCGTCTTACGAATAGGAGCCATAGCCTCACGCTGTGCAGCACGTTTGCCTACCCAAGTAAAGTCATAGACCTCTGGTTCTCCGTCAGCCACATTATCGCCCAACAGTTCGCGCAACTTTCCCCAGTTAATGGCTCGCTTCACATGGCCCTCCACGTCTTCCATCTCTGTGAAGCACGAAGGGAATAACTGGTATAGTGCATCTAAGTTCTGGGCTGTACCATCAGCCGTTTGCTTGTCGATATGTTTTACTTGTTCCATAATTATGCGATTATATTATTTCTAGTTTTACATCAATTGAGTATGTACTTATATCTTTATCAAGCAGAATTACAATATCTTCTGCATTGACAATTGTATTTAGATTCAAAACTGAAACTCGTTCTGCATCGGCTCGAATTACAAGATTGTCAAAATCAGGAGGCAAGCCTTTGGTGTCTTTATCGTATATCTCCAATACAATATTAGGCGTAATTGGATAATACAGAAAGCATTTGCTATCGTCAATGTTTCCAATGGTAAAACGCTCTTGTTTTGGTCCTTTCAATGGAATCCAAACAACGGGATTGTCTGAAGTTAGAAATACGTCCTCTTCGGAATATCTAAACACCCATTGTCCATTTACCAAATACGATACAACCTTATTCAGCATATTTGGATTTAGATATGTGGAAAGTGCATGAACCAAAACTGGGTCAGAGATTTCTTCTTTCGTAAATTTATGTGTAACAGAAGAAATCCCTTGCCGTATGAGTTTCTTTCCCTCATAATAATTTTTAAATCGAGGTGTCCTATAGAACTGGATGAAAATCATTGAAGCAATAGACCTTCTTGTTTCTTCATTAAGAATAATTTTGGCTATTGAACTATTGTCTGGTAAAGAGGATTTTATTGACTGTTCAATCTTCGTAATCATTGGTCCTAAAGGAAATTCTACATTTGTACAGAAAAAATCTTTCTCAATCTCAAATGTACTCCACCAACTTTCTTGTGTTATTTTATAAAAATAAGGCAATTCGCAAACAGCATCAACACCACATACATATTCGTTTCCTCTTTTCTTACTATAAGAGTGAATATGTCCATCTTGCTTGAAATGGTTCAGATAGCATACTGGAACGAAATGATGTTTCCTATCTTTTGCCATTATTTTAACTCCTCCAATTTCTTTTTGAGATTATCTACTTCCTTTCGCCTTACCTTCATTTGTTTGTGCATCTCCATCTGCACGTCCACCTGTGGCTCGCGACGCATACGTTTCTCTAACTTCTGAAGATCTGCCTCTTGTTTGGCAATCTGCTGACGAAGGGCTACAATCTCTTCCATACTGCCAGCACGATGCTCACCAATGCCAGAGATTTGTGCCACAAAATTATCATATATTCGTGGCAGGGACTGGCCATCAATCTGTAGTTGAAGGCTTGATGTAGGAACCCAAGGCGAGGCAAACATCTGGGTAATCTTAAATGCAGTATGCGTATCATCTCGCCATTGCTTGTAGTTGATCAGCAACATGCAGTTCGTTCCATGTAGCAGGATAAACACCAGATGGCGAGGCATGTGGGTATCAATGAAGGTAAAGAGATCTGTAGGGCAATCGCCGTCCTTTAGCGTTGCCACAAACACCTCGATTTCCTTCATGTCTTCTGATGCTGTAACGTTCAGGGTGTCTGGTGAGAGTTTGTAGAGCCAGCGAATACTTTCCACATCATTTACGAAGTGGGCTTTCATGCGAGGATTCACCTCCATGAAGCGATAGAACTTTGTCTTAGGCACTACGCTATCGACAATGGTCTCTGTAGGAAAGTGTAGCAGATTATCCATTGGCTTTAATGATTAAAAAGCATATCAACTCGAAGTCATCGAGCCCTCGAATATCACCTACCAAAGCTGTTGTCTCGCCAAAGGAGAAGAGGCTATCAATGTCGCTTTGCTCTTTCTGTTCTACGATACTGGCCACTGCTTTGCCAAGCAGATCGCTATAATGCCCCATCTTCCTGCCATTCTGTGTCTCACGATTCACTTGGCGACAGAGGTCTATGATAGGCTCTGTCTTACCCTTGCAACTCATACGCATGATGTCGAGCAGTTTCTTGGGCGACAAGTGGTTGATAATGGTTTCGCCCTCGTCAGATAGATAGACCATGTAGAAAGGATGCAAGAGGTTCTGATGACCTATATTGACAGCATTGTTTCTGTTTTTCAGAATGTAGATAACACCAGGCTTGGCTGTTTCTGATGCAGGCACAACTGCACTCATGCCCCAAGGCGTATGCTCGATATCAGGATGGTTCTGCATGTAGGCCAACAGGTCGAGACGGAACTCATTCAGGCCCAAGTCCATGATGTTGATGCCAGTGTCCATATCTTCGAGGTCGACCACCTCTTCTTGTAGACGTTGCAACTGACTCTTACGATAATCAAGATCTGCCTGTTCCTCGTCTGACAACAACACGTTGCTATTACCAGCACCAGTAATGTTCACACCTGTCATTCGAGCCTCTACACGACCTTTTAGACTCAGGTAGTCGTCGAGTTCAATATCTGGCCAGTAGTTCACCAATTGAATGACATCATTACGTGAGCCGATACGATCCACTCGTCCAAAGCGCTGGATAATCCGCACAGGGTTCCAATGGATATCGTAATTGATCAAGTAATCACAATCCTGCAAGTTCTGACCTTCACTGATACAGTCTGTTGCTATCAAAACATCTATCTCATAATGGTTGTTAGGGAGCGACTTATCTGCCTCTTTGGAAACTGGGGAGAAGAGTGTCAGGATAAGGTTGAAGTCCGCCTTCAAACCTGGTATAGTTGAAGCTAAGGCATCACCTGTCACCAATCCTGTATGCAGCCCTGCATTTTCTTTGATGGCAGGGGCCAGATTCTTATAAAGATATTCCGCTGTATCAGAGAAAGCAGTGAAGACAATCACTTTCTTGTTATCACCATTGATAGGGTGGGCAAACTTCTCACGTAGGTTCTCTATCAGCATCTGCAATTTGCTATCGTGTTCAGGCGTGATATCTTCGAGCATCGTCAGCAGCAAACCTAATATTTCCTGATCAGCCTCCAAGTCGCGCTTCCAACTACGACAGTCCATATCAGCCAAAGCCACCTTGGTCTTCTTGCCACCTATCAGGAAATCATTCTCGCTGTCATCACCATCGAGCATGGTTTCCAGCGTCTGAGTGGAGAGTCGGATATCTTGGCGAGTTTCGAGGAAAGTGTTGATGGCTTCCAAAGTTTCATCTATCTGCTGCTTCATACGCTCCAGCGTCAGACGGAAAGAGTTGACACTCGACTCCAAGCGTTTCAGCAGATTGATGGCCATCAGTTTCTTCAAGCCCTTTTCTCGACCAGACATACCTAAGTGTACGCCACTGCCATCTTTCTCGATCTCGTATTTGTCACGCTTAGAAGGAAGGATATAGGCAGAGGGGGCATAGACTCCAAGATTCAGGTCGTACAACTGTGCAGAGATTTCACGATAGGTAATCGCATCATCGAGGTCTGTCAAGTGTGGACGCTTGGAGATGGGGCGCAGACGCGTTGGAAACTTTCCAATGTCAGCAGTATCGTAATATTTTTCTATATGTTTGCGACTTCGAGCGATGGTAACAGCATCGAGCACTTGGAAGAAATCGAAACTGAGCATCTCTAAAAGTCGCTCTGCTGTGCGATCATTGTTGGGCAGATTGGCCCATAGGTTATACTGTCCTTGGGCTGCACGGAAGATGTCCTCGATAGGACGATCCATATTCAGCTTGTCATTAATCAAACTTTGGTCGCCCTCGTATGCCAATTGCAACTGGTTCTTCAGGTCATTGAAACGATTGTTGACAGGTGTAGCCGACAACATCAATACCTTAGTTTTGACACCTGCCTTGATAACCTTGTTCATCAATCGCAGATAACGATTCTCACGAGGGTTCTCATCATCTTCGTCTGTTGTTATCTTGCCTCCATTACGGAAGTTATGACTCTCATCAATAACAATCAAATCGTAGTTGCCCCAATTGAGCAAAGCAAGGTCGAGGCCATTGCTTAAACCCTGTTCGCGCGAGAGATCAGTATGGAAAAGTACGTCGTAGCGCAGACGGTCTTTCTCCAAGGGGTTATTTCTGTAATTGCTCTTATAGGTTTGCCAGTTGTCGTAGAGTTTCTTGGGACAAAGCACCAACACACTCTTGTTTCGATTTTCATAATATTTGATGACGCTCAAAGCTGTAAACGTCTTACCCAAACCTACGCTATCAGCCAGGATACAGCCATTATAAGTCTCTAACTTGTTGATGATGGCAAGGGCAGCATCCTTCTGGAAGTTATAGAGTTTGTTCCAAATCTGAGAAGACTTGAAACCAGTAGCCTCGTTGGGCAAAACGTCCTCGCTGATATCCTCCAAGAACTCGTTGAAGATGTTATAGAGTGTGACGAAGTAGATAAAGTCAGGAGCATTCTCACGATAGACATTCTCTATATTCTCAATGATGGCTTCTGTAACATCCGTAAAATTCTCCTTGTCTTCCCAGAAATCATTGAAGTTTTTAAGGTAGGCATCGCTGACAGGTGACGGCAGCCGCTGGATGAGTTGGAAGATATTGTTACCTCGCTCACACCCTAACTCTGTGGTAGTGAACTCATTGAAGGGCATATAGGCGAAAAGATCTTCCTCATTTCGGACATTCAAGAAATCTGGCATCTGCATTTGCGAAGTGTTGGTCTTGAAGCGCACCTTCTGACGGATCCAATCAGCGCACTCTTTGGCAATGGCCTTTTGTGTAAGGTTATTGCGAAGCTTAATCTCGAAGTCAGAACCATAAAGCGTACGCTCACGATTCAGTTTGGGGATATAGAACTCGCGTTTCTGCTTCTTTTCGCGTTCTTTGTTGAAGGTGGGTGAGGTAAAGATGAAGCGCAATTCATCCACCTGTTCCAGTTCCTTCTGCAAGGCCTCGAAAGCATAGATAGAAAAAGACGCAGCTGCCATAGACACTTTAGAGCCACGCCTCAGCATAGTTCTCAGATCGTCAATCACCCTCGACGTGATGTTGTCGAAAGTGGCGATACCACCAATATTGCCATTAGTAGTCATTGGCCAGAGTCGTTTTAAGTTAGGGGAATAGAAAAGCGCACCCTCATCCCTTATGCACTTGTACTCCAGCCGTCGCCAAACAGGCCTAACTACGATACACAAGAGAAGGGTACGCCCATACAGGCGTATCCCTAATCCCGCGAGGTCGTAGTTATCATTTAGTTGGCGACTATTTGAGTACAAACCTCATCAGAATCTTCGATACTTAATTCTTTACCCGCAATGTCCTGCAAAAGCAGCTTACGCCACTATGCATTTGCAAAAGTACAAAATTATTTTGATAATTGTCTTTTTAAAGCAGATTTTTTACACATTATTTATTTACCATCTGTTTTTATTGCCAAACAGGAAATGAGAGAATAGGGTTAATATGACCACGACAGGTAACCACCACCATGGCAAGATGCAACAAGCAATGATGATGATCAAGATATGCCGCCTGCTATACCACCGTTGTCGCCTGGATTGTCTCTGCCCTCGTCTATCAAGTCGGCAGTCTAATCCTGTAGATAGGCGGCCATCTTCGAGCCCTCGAATCCGTAACTTCGTGCCCTTCGAGATTACGTTTCGTCACTGGCGGATAGCGTGCGCGTTTTTCTGTTCATCATTGCAACCATCTTATTGTGGCAAAGGGGCAATGTGGTGAATAATGAAACTTTTTTCAAGAAAAGTAGGCGAAATCCTTGTTATACAAGAACAGTGTGACCTGGGGGAGTTGGTTTGACAACAACCATTTAGGTGCCTCTGCATGGAATACTGCACTAGAGAAGGCTGGAGCAGGTAACTACGACAGTATGACTTATGAATATATCTTTTTCTGGTCTAGTTCCGAGTACTCCTCCGGCAATGCCGTCTATCTGAGCATCGACGCTACAGATAAAGGCAATCAATACGGTTTTTACTTCAGCTACGCAGGTAAGAACGGCAGCCAATACGGTGTTCGCCCCATGCTGGCGTTCTAAACGAGAAACTTAACATTTTCTAGGAGCCTTCGGGCTCCTTTTTTTATCTATTGCATTCAGAACATTTTTAAAAAATAAAAAAAAACGAAAAGCATCACTTTTTGCATTAACTATCTAAATATCAGATAGTTTGGTATGGTGATGGTAAATCAAAAAGCATCACTTTCGTTATGACGTCTCGAAAAGCCTTTATACAAAGGGGTTTCAGGAATCTCTAAAAGCAAAACAAGTTGTTTTGGTGTCGAAAAGATATGTTAAACACATCGTAGAGATGGTTTCTTTGAAGGCAAAACAACTTGTTTTGCTTTTAGAGATAGTATATCCTTCACTATACACATGAGTCAGGCTCTGCGGCGCAGACGGAAGACAAGCCAGACTATTACTATCAGGAGAAACAGCACTCCCACGCAGGCAATGGTCAGGAGGCGCGAATAGCGGGCCTGATCATTCTGATGGATGGCTTCCATGACGTTGGCCACATAGCGCACCTGATAGTTACGCAACTGGGGCGAGAAAGCCGTGTTGCATGCCTTGCAGAAACGGACGTAGCGATAAGCCCGCTCGTAGTCGCCATCCTCACACAGGCGCTCTGCAAGCATCAAGAGCGATGCCTGGTCATAGACGGCACACTTGATATCGTCGAGGGCTGACTTACCCAACCAGTAGCGCACCTGACGGCCATTGTTCAGCTTGTCATAGACCACTGAGCGGTAGAAAGCGGCAAAGGCATTCTCATGGGTGCCATCAGCAACCTTTTTGATCCACTTATCACTGACACGAAGCGCATCCTGATACTGCTTTCTGGCATTGAGCACATCCATCTTAAGATGCAGGTACTCCTCACTGCCCTCCTCCGCCACGGCGAGTACGGAGTCACGATAACTGTCCTGCAAGTCGTAGTAGTTCCAGCGCTCATCGTGCTGCTGGGAGCATGAACCGATCTCGCCACAGACATGCATCCACGCTGCATAGTATTTCGTCAGTTCCTCGGGGTCAAGTGCCTGTCTGTCAACCTTCTTCAACAGATTAAGCGCTTCCACATACATGCCCGCATTGGAGCACTGGTGGGCCTTCTGCGAGAGATAGAGTCCCACCATATCCTTTCGCTTCAGCGAGTCGGCAAGCGAGATACACAGATCAGCCGCATAGAGCGCCGAGTCATTCTTATAGGGCTTATAGAGTTCGAAGAGTTGTTCTGCCAGGGCAAACCGCTTCTCCATACTGCTCTCAGAGATGAGCATCTGGCGCGTTTCATCTATTTGCTTGAGGCGTGTGGCGACATATTCTGGAGAGTGATCGATGGCATCGTCAATCTGTTGATAGAGTTCCTGCAGGTCTATCTCCTCGTCGGACTCTTGAGCCGACAATGAGGAACCTGTTCCGATGGTCATTAGTAATACGAAAAAGGCGATTGTTCTCTTCATCTGCATCATTAAGCTATAGTTATCAGACTGCAAATATAAGGACTATTTCTGAATAATCCAAATATTTCCGCCACTTTTCATGGACAGAGTGGAAATACGCAAAGAAATTTGGTATTTCGCCCGATTTGCATTACCTTTGCAGCAGATATGGAGAAGATCATTCTGGGCATCGACCCTGGCACGAACCTGATGGGATACGGCTTGCTGAAGGTGAAGGACGGCAAGGCGCAGATGATAACCATGGGCGTGATCGATCTGCGGAAGTTCCCTGATGCCTACCTGAAACTCGGCCATATCTTCGAACGTGTGACGGGCATCATCGACGGCTACCTGCCCGACGAGATGGCCATCGAGGCACCGTTCTTTGGTAAGAACGTGCAGTCGATGCTGAAACTCGGACGTGCGCAGGGTACGGCCATCGCAGCGGCCATCCACCACGGTGTGCCCATCCATGAGTATGCGCCGATGAAGATCAAGATGGCACTGACGGGCAACGGTAATGCCTCGAAGGAGCAGGTGGCAGGGATGCTGCAGCGTCTCTTGAAGATTCCTCAGGAAGAGATGGGTAAGTTTATGGATGCCACCGATGCCCTGGCGGCCGCCTATTGTCATTACCTGCAGATGGGACGGCCCGAGAGCGACGTGAAATATCGCGGCTGGAAGGACTTCATAAATAAAAATAAGGAGAAGGTGTCGAAACGCAAAAACAAGGATGAAGACGATTGAGATAATGGGGGCGCGAGCCCGTAAGCCCGAATGGTCGATGGCGGAGCCTGTGAACTTCTCGCTGGATGAGGGCGAACATATCGCCATCGTAGGCAGGAACGGTGCGGGTAAGTCGATGTTCGTGGATATGATCACGGGCCGTCATCCTGCCTTTCCCGATATGGTGAAATATGCATTCGACGAGCCGTATAATAATCTGAAGCATATCTCTTTCCGCGATACTTACGGCGGTGATAATGATAAGACTTATTTCCTGCAGCAGCGCTGGAACCAGATGGAGATCGACGAGGAAACGCCCACCGTGGGCAGCAAACTCGAAGAGGCGTATCAGTTGGCGGGCGAGGATACGCCAGAGCGGCGCGATCTTCAAAAGCATATCTACGAACTGTTTCATCTGGAAGGGCTGTTGGATAAGTATATTATTCTGCTGTCGAGCGGAGAGTTGAGGAAGTATAAACTCGCGGCGTCACTGTTCACCAAGCCAAAGGTGCTGATCATGGAGAATCCGTTTATCGGGCTCGATGCTGAGACAAGGGATCAACTGAAAGCGCTGTTGGCGATGCTGGCTAAAGAGCAGGGATTGCAGATCATATTGGTGCTGGCAAAGACGGACGAGATACCAGAGTTTATTACGCATGTCGTAGAGGTCAGGGATATGGTTGTCATGCCAAAGGTCGCACACAGCGCGTGGAGAGCACACGGGGACTGTCCCAACTGTGAGAAAGGAGCGTCAGCGACTGGATTACAGGGGGACTGTCCCCTGTGTGCACAAGAACTTCCCCTGTGTGCAGAGGTCATTCGCTTCAATAAGGTGAGCATCCGATATGGCGAAAGAACGATACTGAGAGATCTTGATTGGACGGTGCGACAGGGCGAGCACTGGGCACTATCAGGACAGAACGGTTCTGGGAAATCCACACTGCTCTCGCTGGTATGTGCTGACAATCCACAAGGCTATGCCTGTGACATCTCGCTCTTCGGACATAAACGGGGCAGCGGCGAGAGTATCTGGGACATCAAACGTCATATCGGCTACGTGTCACCAGAGATGCACCGCAGTTATAAACAGAATATCCCCGCCATTCAGATCGTGGCCAGCGGTCTGAAAGATACCGTCGGACTCTATGTCAGAGCCAACGACGAGGAGAAGGAGCAATGTCGTAAGTGGCTACGGGAATTGGGCGTAGGACATCTCGCTGAGCGGAATTTCATGGAGATGTCGAGCGGTGAACAACGACTCGTGCTCTTGGCCCGCGCTTTCGTGAAAGAGCCAGACCTGCTGATCCTTGACGAACCACTGCACGGACTCGACGACTATAACCGTCGGATGGTGAAGGATCTCGTGGATGACTATTGTCAGGATCCGGCCGTCACTCTGATCTACGTCACGCACTATCAGGAGGAACTGCCTCAATGCATCGACCACTCCATCTATTTGGAGCGGCAATCATAAAAGAGCATACAGCATGATATTCTATTTCTCAGGCACAGGTAACACCCGTTGGGTGGCAACAGAGATCGCTAAGGCTCTTGGCGAGGAACTGCTCTATATCCCTGACCTCATCAGGGAGGGACGCTATAAATTTGCGCTGAAAGACGACGAGCGACTCGGTTTCTGCTTCCCCACGCACGGCTGGCAGCCACCAAGGATCGTGCGGGAGTTTATCGAGCGGCTATGCATCGACAAACTCAGCAACCAAACGTTCTGTTGGGCACTGACAACCTGTGGCGACAATATGGGCGAAGCCATGACGATTCTGAATAAGGAACTGGCTGCCAACACAGCACTGCGCACAGAGGACGGCCAGCCACTGCAGGCAGAGACGCTGTTCTCGGTGATCATGCCTGAATCGTACGTCTGTCTGCCGTTTATGAAAACTGATCCTGAGGACAAGGAGCATTGGAAGATTGAGAACGCCCAGCGACAACTGCACCATATTATCAGTATCCTGAAAGATCGCAAGCGCGGCATTGAGGAACTGGAGAAGGGCGCCACTCCCCGCCTCTATTCCTACGTAATCGGCGGCTACTTCAACAAGCGGATGATCACCGACAAGAAATTCACGGTGGATGGGGATGTCTGCATCCATTGCGGCAAGTGCGCGAAGGTCTGTCCTGTGGATAATATCAAAGGTACACCCCCCGTATGGCTTCATAACGGAAAGTGTACCTGTTGTCTGGCTTGTTATCATTACTGTCCCATTCATGCCGTGAACTACGGTAAGATTACCAAGAAACGGGATCAGTATTACTTCAATAGACGCGCGGACCGAAAATAGACGTGCCGATACGAACCATCGTAGAACGGGTCTCCAGAGCGATGGGATAGTCGTCGCTCATGCCCCAGGAACGTTCGCAGAAAGCCTCGTCATCAGTAAAGTATTTTCCTTTTACCTCATCGAAGAAATCGGCAGCCGTCTGCATCTCTCGACGGATCTGTTCTTTGTCATCCACAAAGGAGGCCATCATCATCAAACCACAGATCTGCACATGCTTCATCTCGCGCCATTCACCCCCCTCAAGGAGTTCGCGACAAGCGTCGAGGGTCAGACCGTACTTCGTGGCTTCCTCAGCTATATGGAGTTCCAACAGTACCTTGATAACGCGTCCGCATTTCTCCGCCTGACGATTAATCTCTTTCAGGAGCTTCAGCGAATCAACGGCCTCGATCATAGATACATACGGTGCAATATACTTCACCTTGTTCGTCTGTAGATGACCGATAAAATGCCACTCGATATCCTTGGGCAATGATTCGTGTTTCAGGCGCAGTTCCTGTTCGTGGCTCTCACCGAAGACACGATGTCCTTCTTCGTAGGCAGCCTCAATATACTCATTAGGATGATACTTGGAAATTGCCACAAGGCGGACGCCCTGTGGCAATGTATCGAGTATCTGGTGCAGATGACCTTTTACGTCGTAGTCCATCACTGTTGCTCGTATTCTTGTTTGTCGTCTTTTTTCGTCTTCGCGTACTCGAAGACATCCATCAGCGCTGTCTCAGCAACAGAGGCGATGACATAGTCGATCATCGTGCCACCCATCACCTCCTCGATGTTCTTCACAGCACCATTGAAGGAACCTGCCTGCACCAGATAGGTCACGGTGTTGCGCTTCTCCTTCGCGGTCTTTTCATCAATGGTGATGAACTGGAGTTTGGCCTTATACCACTTATCGGCCATCTCGTCGTCGGAGAAGAATATCTCCTTGTAGGCAGCCTTCTTGATATCAGCCACGTCGAACTCTCCACTGATGTATGAGGACATTTCCTCAATGATGCGCTCCTCGGCCTCGCTGAAACTGAGGGCATCAACCACATAACTCTCATTTACTTTCTTCTGCAAGCCATCCTCCATGACCTTCTCATAGCGGATCTTGCACTCAAACCAAATAGCTGTTCTGCTTCTCATGTGTGTATCTGTAATTATTCGTTATTCTTGGATTCGTTCGTCTTTTTCTTGGCTTCGGCTTCCTGTTCTTCTTTTTGTTTCTTGACACCATAATAGTCCTTATCCATAGAAGCCTTTTTCTTCTCCGTCAGTTGCTCGATAATCTGGGAGGAAATGCCCGATGCACGGTCTGGATTCAGCGTAGTACTCTTGCATAACTCTTCCTGCAACTTAGCCAGACGGTCTGTCATAATCTTACTTTTAGCATTAAAACTCTGCTCTGATGCATTCATCTGATCATTATTATAGACTTCGGAGATGATCGCATCGGCAGCCTTAGTGAACTGTTTACGGAAGATCGCCTCTGCCTTGGCATTGTATTCGCGCATCTTACCCGGACTCATACCCAACGAGTCCTTTCTCCTCTTTTGAAGTTCCACGATATGGGCAATCGTAGCAGAGTCGGCATCAGCTCCGATGCCCAACAACATATCCGGATCCTCCTCTACCATCTCATCAGGAATCGGTTCATCCACAGGTTTCACATATTCCACCACCTCTGGACTGGGCAGCAGGTAGAAGAAGAGTCCCACGACTGCCGCTGCAATGGCTATGGCCGCCACAGCCGTCACACCCGTACGACGGGCTTTTGTAAGATTCTCAATCATCTTCCTCATGGTGTCCACAGAATCATAGCGGTCTGCGGGATTTTCTGCCGTCGCCTTCTCCACTACCCTCTTCAACTCCAGGGGCAGACCAGAGGATTCGTAGATATAAGAGATGAACTTACCGAGAGAATAGACATCCGTACGGCTATCGATGGTACCGCCGTTGAAAACCTCTGGAGCCACATAGTCTTCCACACCATCATATAGCACATCCTGATCCACTTTATTATAGAAAGATCCGTGGCATAGGAGTCTGACCGCCTGATCATTCTTACGAAGCAGGATATTGGAAGGGGCAAAGCAAACATGATAAATCCCCTGATCGTTCAGATAACTCGTAAAGGTCATCAGTTCCCTCAGCATGTTCTTGACGAACTCCCCTCTTGCGACAACGGCAGGGTCATCATTCAACAGTTGTTCCACCGTGATATAGTGCCCCACTTCAACGGCTATGGCATAAATACCGTCATCCCCTTCGTTGGGCATGAAATGGAGTTGTTCTTTTTGTTCGATACCTGCCAAGGCATTGTACTCATCCTTCACGCTCTTTTGGAAAAAGATGTTATCGGCCAACTCGTCGTGAAACTCCACGAAATTGGAATACTTGCCGTCTATCAGCCTCTTGTAGAAATAACCATACGGCAGACGCACCTTAGTCGTCTTACGGGCATCACGCGTCTCTATCAGCTCCTCAAAATTCATCGTTACGTTTGTATTTTGATTGATTTTGTCGGGCAAAAGTACGCATAAATTCTGAGAAACGCAAATTTTTAGGCAGAGATTGCACAGATTTACGATAATTTGTGTTACCTTTGCACCGATTTTTTATATAAAGTACAGAAAGATGCCTGAAATATCAGTCCGTGGCCTGGAAATGCCTGAGTCTCCGATTAGGAAACTTGCACCTCTGGCCGCAGCCGCCAAGAAAAGAGGGACGAAGGTGTATCACCTGAACATCGGACAGCCTGACTTGCCTACACCGCAGGTGGGTCTTGACGCCCTGAAGCAGATAGACCGAGATATCCTGGAGTATTCACCTTCACAGGGATACCTGAGCTATCGCGAGAAACTGGTGGACTATTATGCGAAATACAATATCAACGTCACTGCCGAGGATATCATCATCACTTCGGGCGGTAGTGAGGCAGTGCTCTTCGCTTTCCTCAGTTGTCTGAACCCTGGCGACGAGATCATCGTGCCTGAGCCAGCATACGCCAACTACATGGCCTTCGCCATCTCAGCAGGTGCAAAGATCCGTACTATCGCCACCACTATCGAGGAAGGTTTCTCCCTGCCAAAGGTGGAGAAGTTCGAAGAGTTGATCAACGAGCGTACGCGGGCTATCATGATCTGCAACCCCAATAACCCGACGGGCTACCTCTATACGCGTCGTGAGATGAACCAGATACGTGACCTCGTGAAGAAATACGACTTGTATCTCTTCTCCGACGAGGTCTATCGTGAGTATATCTACACAGGCTCACCCTATATCTCTGCCTGTCATCTGGAGGGTATCGAACAGAACGTGATCCTCATCGACTCTGTATCAAAGCGATATTCCGAGTGTGGTATCAGAATTGGTGCCCTCATCACGAAGAACGTTGAAGTAAGAAAGGCCGTGATGAAGTTCTGTCAGGCCCGTCTCTCACCGCCTCTCATCGGACAGATTGTGGCCGAGGCTTCTCTTGATGCGCCTGAGGAATACTATCGCGATGTCTATGACGAATATGTGGAGCGCCGTAAGTGTCTGATCGACGGTCTGAACCGTATTCCCGGTGTCTATTCCCCCATCCCGATGGGTGCCTTCTATACCGTAGCAAAATTACCAGTGGATGATGCGGAGAAATTCTGCCGCTGGTGTCTCTCAGAGTTTGAGTATGAAGGTGAGACGGTGATGATGGCTCCTGCTGCTGGTTTCTATACCACTCCTGGCGCTGGCATCAATCAGGTACGTATTGCCTACGTGCTGAAAAAGAAGGATCTGGAACGCGCCCTCGTCGTGCTAAGGAAGGCCCTGGAAGCATATCCGGGAAGAGTTGACGAAGAGAAGTGAATTTTCCTCTATTCATAGCCAAAAGAATCTATAGTGACAAGGGCGATAAACGTATGGTGAGTCGTCCTGCCATCCGTATTGCCACCATTGGTGTGGCTATCGGTCTGGCTGTGATGATTGTGACTATCAGTGTGGTCTTAGGTTTCAAACATACGATCCGCGACAAAGTAGTTGGTTTCGGCGGACATATTCAGATCCATAACGTCCTACTCTTCAATGATGCCGATCCCTATACGATTTGTGTCACCGACAGTCTGATGGATGCCATCAGTCAGATACAGGGGGTGAACCATGTGGAGCGCTACTCCGTCACACAGGGACTGTTGAAGACTGATGATGACTTCTTGGGTGTAGCCTTCAAAGGAGTTGGTCCAGAGTTCAATGCCACTTTCCTAAAAGACCATTTGGTGGAGGGTGAGATGCCCCAGTTCAGCGACTCTACCAGTCACTACCAGTTGCTGATGTCAAAGATGATTGCCGACAAACTGCAACTGAAAGCCGGCGACAAGGTGTTTGCCTATTTCATCGCCGATGATGTGAAGACACGCAAATTTACGATCAGCGGCATCTACCAGACGAATATGACACGTTTCGACGAGAGTCTGTGCTTCACGGATCTCTATGCCGTCAATCGTCTCAACGGCTGGGACAAGGAGGACTGTACTGGCATTGGTGCGACGGTTGATAACCTGGACCTGCTCCCACTGACAGAAGAGGCCTTTGTAAATGATATCAACCGCAGCCATGACGACAAGGGTAACATGATGACATCGCGTACCATCTACGAAACCTATCCCCAGGTGTTCATGTGGCTGGAACTGTTGGACATCAATGTTTGGATCATCCTTGCCCTGATGGTCTGTGTGGCAGGTTTTACAATGATCAGCGGACTGCTCATCATCATCCTTGAACGTACCCAGATGATCGGTATTCTGAAAGCCCTTGGAGCCCATAACAAGACTGTCCGTCATACATTCCTATGGTTTTCCGTCTTCATCATCGGCCAAGGTATGCTCTGGGGTAATATCATCGGTATCGGCATTGTACTAATCCAGCAATATACGGGTATTATCTCACTGGATCCACAGACATACTACGTCAGTGAGGCACCTATGGAACTGAATATACCGCTGATTCTATTACTCGATGCCGTCACACTCCTCATCTGTATCTTCGTCCTGATTGCTCCGAGTTATTTGATCTCTCATATTCACCCGGCAAAGTCTATGAGATACGAATAAATCTGTTCCTTTTTTCCAATAAACTCTTATTTTTTACTAACTACACTAAAATATTGCACATTTTTTTTTGAAATGTGCAGGAAATGATATACCTTTGCACAAAATTTAAAAAATTGTGCAGTTTCAATGGAAACATTCAGCAGTTTTAATGCGTATATTCAAAGGGCTATCATCGAAAACTGGGACAAAGATGCACTAACCGACTATCAGGGCATCACGCTACAGTTTCATGATGTAGCACGGAAAATAGAAAAGATACATATTCTCTTTGAGAACAGTGGTGTGGTGAAGGGCGACAAGATAGCCATCTGCGGTCGTAACTCTGCCCACTGGGCTGTAGCCTTCATCGCCACCCTCACCTACGGAGCCGTGGCTGTTCCCATCCTTCATGAATTCAATGGGGAGCAGATTCAGAATATTGTCAACCACTCTGGTGCCAAGTTGCTCTTTATCGGCGACTATGCCGTGAAGACCATCGATCCAGAGGCCATGCAGGCTCTGGAGGCCATCATCAACCTGCCAGACTTCTCACTGTTAATCTCACGTTCTGAAAAGGTCACGTACGCGCGCGAACATTTGAATATGTTATTCGGCAGCAAGTTCCCAAGAGCCTTCCGCAAGGAGCATGTAAACTACTACAAGGACGAGGCCGAGGAACTGGCACTGATCAACTATACCAGTGGGACAACGGGGTTCTCGAAGGGAGTCATGCTGCCCTATCGCGCTATCTGGGGAAATGTAGAGTTCATCATCAGCCGTCTGGGTAAGAAGGTAAAAGCTGGCGACAACCTGTTGAGCATCCTGCCGATGGCACACATGTACGGTATGGCTGTGGAGTTCCTCTTCGGCTTCTGCAACGGTTGCCACCTGTTCTTCCTCACCCGTCTGCCGTCACCCGCGATCATCGCCCAGGCCTTTGCCGATATCAAACCGACACTGATCGTCACCGTTCCACTGATCATCGAGAAGATCATCCGCAAGAAGGTATTCCCCAAGATCCAGGACAACCGCATCAGACTTCTGTTGGCGATGCCCGTGGTTTCCAAGAAGGTCAAGGAGCGTATCTGTCAGGATGTGTATAACGCCTTCGGCGGACGTGCCTACGAGGTGATTGTCGGTGGTGCTGCCCTCTCGAAGGAGGTCGAAGAGTTCCTGCTCTCCATCAACTTCCCCATCACGGTGGGATATGGTACGACGGAGTGTGCGCCGCTCATCTCCTATTGTGACCATAAGGTGTTCAAGGGAGGTTCCTGTGGAACACCCGTCGATCGTATGGAGGTTCGCATCCTTTCCAGTGATCCGGAGAATATCCCGGGTGAGATCGTTACCAAAGGTGCTAACCTCATGCTGGGCTACTATAACAACGAAGAAGCCACCAAGGCCGTGATCGATCAGGACGGCTGGTACCATACTGGAGACCTGGCTACGATGGCTCCCAGCGGACATATCTTCATCCGTGGACGTATCAAGAACATGCTGCTTGGCGCCAACGGACAGAATGTCTATCCTGAGGAGATCGAGGACAAGCTCAACGCGATGGCAATGGTCTCTGAGAGCATCGTCATACAGCGTGGCGACAAACTCGTGGCACTCGTACATCCTGACAAAGACGAGGTGGTTAACTTCACCCAGGAAGAATTGGAGAAGATCATGGAGCAGAACCGTCAGGAACTGAACAACCAACTGCCCGTCTATAGCCGTATCTCCGCCATAGAACTCCATGACGAAGAGTTTGCCAAGACACCAAAGAAGAGTATCAAACGCTACCTATATCAGAATAACTAATTGCCTATGGAACAAATACCGAGTTTTAATGCGCTTATCCAGGAGAGCATTATCAATAATTGGGATAAGGATGCGCTGACTGATTTCAAGGGACAGACCCTACAGTTCCATGATGTAGCCAGAAAGATAGAGAAACTACACATCCTTTTTGAGAACAGTGGGATTCAGCAGGGTGACAAGATAGCCCTCTGCGGACGTAACTCCTCCCAATGGGCTGTGGCCTTCATCGCCACCCTCACCTACGGAGCCATCGCCGTACCCATCCTACATGAGTTCAATGCCGAACAGATACATAATATCGTCAACCACTCCGAGGCCCGTCTGCTCTTCGTAGGAGACCATGTGGCAACAATCATCGACCCACAGGCCATGCCGACGCTGGAGGGTATCATCAACAATCCTGACTACTCGCTGATGATATCGCGTACGGATAAACTGACCTATGCCCGTGAGCACCTGAACGAACTCTATGGCAAGAAGTTCCCCAAGTACTTCCGCAAGCAGCACGTCAACTACTACATGGAGAAGAGTCCTGAGGAACTGGCTGTCATCAACTACACCTCTGGGACGACTGGTTTCTCCAAGGGTGTGATGCTGCCCTATCGTGCCCTGTGGTCGAACTACGATTTTGCCTGCCATGTGTTAGGTAAGAAAATCAAGGCTGGCGACCGTGTGATCTCCATGCTGCCGATGGCCCACATGTACGGCATGGCCTTCGAGTTTATCTTCGAGTTCCTGCACGGCTGTCATGTATATTACCTGAACCGTGTACCCTCGCCTGCCATCATTGCCCAGGCACTGGCAGAGATCAAACCCGTCATCGTGATCGCCGTTCCGCTGATCATTGAGAAGATCATCCGCAAGAAGGTATTCCCGAAGATCCAGAACAACCGCATGCGCCTGCTGCTGCAGATGCCCGTTATCTCTAAGAAGGTGCGCGAGATGATCTGTCAGGAGGTGCTGAAGGCCTTCGGTGGCGAGATGTACGAGGTCATCATTGGCGGTGCTGCCCTGAATCAGGAGGTAGAACACTTCCTGAAGCGCATCGACTTCCCCTATACCGTAGGCTATGGTGCCACGGAGTGCGCCCCGATCATCTGTTATAGCGACTGGCACACCTTCGCACCAGGTTCCTGCGGACGGGCTGCCTTGCATCAGCAAGTGGAAATCGACTCTCCGGATCCCCGTCGTATCCCTGGCGAGATTCTGACAAAGGGTCTCAACGTCATGCTGGGCTACTATAAGAATCCAGAGGCCACGGCAGAGACCATCGATCGTAACGGCTGGTACCACACGGGAGATCTCGGCACCATGGATGTCAATGGCAATGTCTTTATCAACGGACGTTCGAAGAACATGCTCTTAGGTCCCAACGGCCAGAACATCTATCCTGAGGAGATCGAGGACAAACTCAACTCCATGACGATGGTGATGGAAAGCATTGTCGTACAGAGAGACACCAAACTCGTGGCACTCGTACATCCAGACATGGATGAGGCGAAGAACATGGGCTTCTCAGACGAAGACCTGAGGAACATCATGGAACAGAACCGCAACGGTCTGAACGAGATGATTCCCGCCTACGAGAAAATCTCCGAGATAGAAATCTACGAGGAAGAGTTTGAGAAGACGCCAAAGAAATCCATCAAACGCTATCTCTATCAATAAGAAAAGCTCTCCAGTTGGAGAGCTTTCTTTTATTCGTATTTATAATAGTACCAATAGGTACCACGATAGTGTTCCCCTATCTTTCCTTTCCGTTCCGACGCAGTCGGATATTCCTGTTCCATCTCACGGAAATTATCGAAATCCTCTTCCGTCACAGTGAAATGGCTGATAAACAGGGGATTGGCACGCTGATGGATGTATAGCGTCAGAGCCTCCTTATAATGCTTTGGCAGACTGTCATCCACCACGTAATACCTGCCCACTTCCTGCGCAAAACGGTCAATATCCTTGTCGATCAGATAACCACAGAGCAGGTAGTCCCCTATCGTACGACGAGGTACGGAGTCACGTCGCTGAAGCATCAGCAGATAGCGCTCGGGCTCCATCTTCTCCGCAGGACGTGCCCCAAGGAATCTATACAGACTATCTGCTGGACACAGCATCATCCGCACTTTCCCGTTGGTGGGAAGCATCTCCGAACTGGTGGCAGAAATCGGATACTCAAACAGATGTTCACCCAGACCGTCAGTACGTGCCAACGCATACATACGGAGCATCATCAGGTGGTTGTCACTCTCCAGCGACTTCTTACCAACCTCCAAAGCCTTTTCATACTCACCCTCGGCAATCAGTGCCTCCGCCTTCATCCTGTAATGGAACACGGCATTCGTATTTCCTAACCATGCCACGCCCATCATCAGCAAGCACATCGTCAGCATGTTGATCCACATCGCAGGAGAGATGAACGAATAGGAGTCGTCATCCTCTACCTGCTGTAGCAGACGAGCCACGAAAACGAAGCCTACCCAGACAAGGGCAACGAGCACTACCACCCACCACGACAACTGATGGTCGATATCACCATCGGCCGCTATCTGCTGACTTACATCCGTCAGCATCGCCAGGATCATCATCGACGGCACGTAGGTCAGCGCATGGGAACGCTTCTTCAGACGGGTGATGGCATAGACCACCAACTGGAGGAGATACAGCAGAACCGTAATGATGATGGCTCCCAACGCTGGGTTGTAATGTGTCAGTCCGCCACTCAACTCATATTGTGTCATGGCCATCACGTCAGACTGGAAGAAATAGAGCCAGGCCAGCGAGAAGAGCACAAAAACAATAGCACACATCACATGGATGGTGAGCGTGCTACTGTTTTTCCTTTGTCTGTTATAGTTCATACTAAACCTTCTTCAACACGACGGCAGAACGTGCCGGGATATAGAGTTTCAGCCACTCCTTGTGATCCTTCACGTAGAGCGGGTCGTAGTTCGTCAGGTGTGTGATCGTATCGTCGGCAAAGCCGTTGCCGCCGAAGGCCGGCGAGTCGGTATTCAGCACCACCTCATACGAGCCTGTGGGTACGAGGAAGCCGTAGTCCGTATAACTGCGGTTAGGTGAGAAGTTGAATACAAACACGAGGTCGCCTCGCATGAAGCAGAGCACCTTGTCGCCCTCGTCGTGCCAAATCTCCGTGACAGGTGTGTCCTGGAAATTGCGCACCAGTTTGATGGTCTTCAGCATCTCACGGTCGAAATCACCCAACCAGTGGTAGCAGAGGTCCTTGTTATCCACGAGGTTCCACTGACGACGGGCGTACTTATACGACCACCCATTACCCTCACGCGGGAAGTCGATCCACTCAGGATGACCGAACTCATTACCCATGAAGTTCAGATAGCCACCGTTGATCGCTGCACAGGTCACCAGACGGATCATCTTGTGCAAGGCGATACCACGCTGGGCGAGGTCGTTCACGTCCTTCTTGGCAAAGTGCCAGTACATATCGGCATCAATCAGGCGGAAGATAATGGTTTTGTCGCCCACCAGTGCCTGGTCGTGACTCTCACAATAGGAGATAGTCTTCTCGTCAGGCCTACGGTTCTTAACCTCCCAGAAGATGCTCGTCACGTTGATATCCTCGTCGCGCACTTCCTTGATGGTCTTGATCCAGTAGTCAGGGATATTCATGGCCATACGGTAGTCGAAGCCATAGCCACCGTCCTCAAACTTGGCAGCCAGTCCAGGCATACCACTCACCTCCTCAGCAATTGTGATGGCATTAGGATTCACCTCATGGATCAGGCAGTTAGCCAATGTCAGGTAGCAGATGGCATTATCATCCTCGTGACCATTGAAGTAGTCACCATAACCACCGAAGGCCTCACCCAGTCCATGACTGTAATACAGCATCGAGGTCACACCGTCGAAACGGAAACCATCGAACTTAAACTCCTCTAACCAGTACTTACAGTTGGAGAGCAGGAAGTGGAGTACATCGTCCTTGCCGTAGTCGAAGCAGAGCGAGTCCCAGGCGGGATGTTCATGACGGTCTCCAGGATAGAAGAACTGGTTAGGATCACCACAGAGGTTACCTAAACCCTCCACCTCGTTCTTCACGGCATGGGAGTGCACGATATCCATGATCACAGCAATACCGTTCTTGTGGGCCGTGTCAATAAGTTCCTTCAGTTCTTCGGGTGTTCCAAAGCGGGAACTCGGCGCGAAGAATGAAGACACATGATAGCCAAAACTTCCATAGTACGGATGTTCCTGGATGGCCATCACCTGGATGCAGTTATAACCATCCTTGATGACGCGTGGCAGCACGTTGTCCTTGAACTCGGTATAGGTGCCCACCTTCTCGGCATCCTGTCCCATACCCACATGGCACTCATAGATGAGCAGCGGGTTCTTCTTGGGCTTGAAGTTCTTTTTCTTGAACTCGTATTTCTTCTCGGGGTTCCATACCTGAGCGGAGAATATCTTCGTATTATCGTCCTGTACCACACGACGGCACCAGGCAGGGATTCGCTCACCCTCTCCACCATTCCACTTCACTTTCATCTTGTAAAGTTGTCCGTGCTTCAGGGCCTTTTCCGAGAGTTTCAACTCCCAATTGTCCGTACCTGCAATGCGCTTGCAACGGTATTTCTCGTCTTCCTTCCAGTTGTTGAAGTCACCGATCAGATAGATATCCGTCGCATTAGGTGCCCACTCACGGAACACCCAACCCTTGGCAAGTTTGTGGAGTCCGAAATAGAGGTGACCCGAGGCGAAGTCTGAGAGTTTCTTCTTACCATTGTTGGTCAACTGGTTCAACTTCCACACGGCGTGGTCGTGACGGCCGCGGATGGCACCCTCAAAGGGTTCCAACCATGAGTCGTTACGTACAAGACCGATATGCTGTGGCTCGGCCTGTTTGGCTTTCTTCGGAGCAGCCACTTTCTTGGCTGCAGGCTTTTTAGTCGTTTCTTTCTTCGTTGCCATAGTCTTATGTCGTATATACTTTAAAAATTGCTTTCTTGATCTCTGGTTCGTCGATGATACAGGGGGCATGACCATCCTGCGGGAAGAATATCACCATCATACCGGGTGCCAACGTCACGTATTCCTGCGGCTTCACACCGTCGTAAATCGTCATATCCTTGTCTGCGTCATACACTGCATCGGGCAGCACCTCCAGAGGTGAGTAGCCATAGGTCTCCTCACAGGAGATGGGTATCTGGATGTCGATCATCTTCTGATGCGACTCTATGAAGCACGTCTCCATCGTACGCTGTTTCGCTACCTGCACATTCACATACAGATCGTCACCCTTGATGGGATGCTTCCCCTCCTCCATCGTGCTCAGATCGTGACTTTTCAGGAATTCCACCACATCGGCAAACAACGGGTTCATTTCCACGTAATTAGCCAGATTCTCTATACTATCGATAATCATATTATGAAATGATTGAAATGTCAGAATTATCTCACCTGTCGGTGACCACGGGTATAGGTGCCACGGGCAACGACGGTACCATTACGGTCCTTCTCCACGAAATCGCCGTCACGCACGTCATCCTTGTAGATGCCCTCGAAACGCTTGCCGTCCTTGTCCTCCTCGATGGCCGCACCATTGCGCTTGCCGTTCTTGAAGATACCCTTGAACTTCGTACCGTCGGAATAGCGTACGATGCACTCCCCGTTGGGCTGACCGTTCTGGAATGAGCCCTCCACAGTATCACCGCTCTTCTTCGTCAGTTTACCACGACCGTGCTGCTTGTCCGCTTTCCACTGTCCCACGTAGGTATCACCACCCTTCCACACGAACGTGCCCTGTCCCTGTTTGTCACCCTCATGGAACTGTCCGGTGTATTTATCGCCGTTGGCATACTTGAAGATGCCGGAACCTGTACGGGCACCGTTCTCATAGTCGCCCTCATAAACATCACCGTTCTGGAACTTATAGATACCCCGTCCGTGCATCTTGTCGTTTGACCACTGACCCGTATAGGTATCACCGTCGGAATACTTATAGGTACCAGTACCTGAGCGCTGGTTGTCTTTCCACTCACCATCATAACTGGAACCGTCACCCCAGTCGAAGAAGCCCTTGCCATGACGTTTGTCATTCAACCAGTCACCCTTATAGAAGGCACCACCGGCAAAGAGATAGACACCTTTGCCCGAACGCTTGTCCTGCTTCCATTCACCGTCGTACTTGTCACCGTTATAGTAGTACATCACCCCGTGACCGTGCTGGTAGTCGCGGAACCAGAGACCCTCATAGCGGTTGTTGTTTGAGAAGTAATAGATACCCTGACCGTGCTGCTGGTCCTGAAACCACTCACCCTCATATTTCTCCCCATCGAAGAAGGTATAGATGCCATAGCCCTGACGCTTGCCCTTGTCGTACTCACCTTCGTAGATATTACCGTTCTTGTAAGTAGTCTTTCCCTTGCCATGGGGCTTGCCAGCCGACATCTCTCCGTTATATTCACCCCCGTCCTTTGTCGTCGTCGAGCCGAGGGTGATCTTCTGGGCTCCCGCCAAAAGAGGGAGCAGTATCATTATTAGTAAATATATGTATCTTTTTATCATTGTTTGGTCTGTATTAATTACTCTGCAAATTTACTAAAATTTTCCGAGACCGCCAAACTCTTGCACATAAATTAACGATAAAATAAACTTTTTCCTATAATTTTTTATTACCTTTGCAACCGTTATGAAATTTGTCGCCATTATCCCTGCCCGCTACGCCTCGACGCGCTTTCCGGGCAAGCCGCTGGCAGTTCTCGGCGGAAAGACTGTCATACAGAGAGTATATGAACAGGTGTCACGCGTGCTCGACGAGGCCTATGTGGCTACCGACGATGAGCGCATTTTCCTGGCCGTTGAAGCCTTCGGCGGCAAGGCCGTCATGACCCGCACAGACCATAAGAGCGGTACTGACCGCATCCAGGAGGCTACCACGAAGATCGGGACTGATGCCGATGTCATCATTAACGTACAGGGTGACGAACCCTTCATCCAACCCTCACAGATTGAGACGCTGATGCACCTCTTCGACGATCCCACCACACAGATCGGCACCTTAGGAAAGCCTTTCGAGTCGATGGAAGCCGTGGAGAATCCCAATTCACCGAAGATCGTCACCGACAACCGTGGTTTCGCCCTCTACTTCAGCCGCAGTGTCATACCATATATAAGAGGTAAGGAGCGCGGGGAGTGGTTCGGTGAGTATCCCTTCCTGAAACACCTGGGCATCTATGCCTATCGCCGTGAAGTACTGGCAGAGGTCACCCGTCTGCCACAGAGCAGTCTGGAGAAGGTCGAAAGCCTCGAACAACTGCGCTGGCTCCAGAATGGCTACCGCATCCGCGTAGGACTCACCGACGTAGAGACCGTCGGCATCGATACTCCAGAAGATCTTCAGCGAGCAGAAGAGTTTTTGGCCATTTAGTAAAGACACTGTATCGACGAAAAGTAATACACGATGGTCGAAAGTTACGGATTCGAGGCCACGATATTACGGCTCGATGTTAAAAACAACATGAGCGAAATAAGCATTGCTTAATTACGGAAAAGGACTACGGGATTTTAGAAACTAACCCTCGCGCATCTGACGGAGCAAGTCTTTCTGACGTTCCGAGAGGTTCTGCGGCAACTTCACCTGATAGGTGATGATCAGGTCGCCGAAGGTGCCGTCGCCACGGTCGTAGCCCTTACCACGCAGGCGTACCTTCGTGCCAGGCTGTGTCTCGGGTTTGATTTTCATCTTCACCTTCGAGCCGTTCGACAGGGTGATCATCACCTCACCACCCAACAGAGCCGTATAGAGGTCGATGCTGACAGTTGCGTTCATCTCACCAGAGTTCGTACGCGCCTGACGGCCTGTACTTCCTGAGAAACCACCAAAGCCCGAGCCACCCGACGAGAAACCCTGGAAACCACCGAAGCCCCCACCCTGTTGGCCCTTGCGACCAAAGAGGTTCTCGAAGAAGTCACTGAAGCCGCCTCCCCCAGAGAAACTGGAGAAGTCGAAACCGCCAAAGGGATTACCGCCACCGGCACCACCACCGAAGCCTGCGCCACCGAAAGCGTCGGCCTGCTTCCACTGTTCACCGTACTGGTCGTACTTCTTACGCTTCTCTGGATCACCGATCACATCGTAGGCCTCTTGCAACGCCTGAAACTTCGCCTGCGCCTTCGGATCATCGGGGTGCAGGTCGGGATGGAACTGCTTCGCACGCTTCAGGTAGGCCTTCTTGACATCCTTCTGCGGTATGTTCTTATCTACGCCTAAAATCTTGTAGTAATCTATAAATGCCATATTTTAATCCTCCTTTTCGTTTGATTGTTAATTCAAGAAAAAAGCAGCAAAAAGTGTGCCTAAAACACTGAAAAATATTTGGTGATATGGAAAAATATCCGTAACTTTGCAGAAAAATAAGAAACCAATGAAAAAAACAATAATCATTGCCGTAGCCATGCTATGTTCCACCCTCGCCGTGACAGGCCAGACATCGAAGACCGTCCGTCTGAAGGTCATCGAGACCAGTGACGTACACGGCCACTTCTTCCCTTATGACTTCATGGAGAGGAAGCCCCTGAAGGGCACCCTCGTGCGTGCGAATACCTATATAAATAAAGAGCGCGAGAAGTTCGGTAAAGAGAACCTGCTGCTCATCGACAATGGTGACATCCTGCAGGGACAGCCCTGTGTGTATTGGTCGAATTACGTGATGCCTGAAGACGAGAACCTCGCCGCCCGCGTGATCAACTATATGCAATACGACGCGGAAACCGTCGGCAACCACGACATCGAGCCCGGTCATCAGGTGTATGACAAGTGGATCCGCGAGGTGCGCTGTCCGTTGCTGGGCGCCAATATCGTGAAGGCAGGCAGTGACGGCAAGGCCGATCCTAAGAATATCTACGAGGGTATCCAGCCCTACTCCATCCACTATATCGACGGTGTGAAAATTGCCGTGATCGGCATGCTCACCCCTGCCATCCCTAATTGGCTGAACAAGTCGATCTGGAAAGGTATTGAGTTCGAGGAGATGACCAGTTGTGCAAAAAAATGGATTGCATACCTGAAGGAGGTGGAGCAGCCCGACTTGATCTTCGGTCTCTTCCATAGCGGCAAGGACGGTGGCATCGTCACCCCCGACTACGAGGAGAACGCCACGGCAGCCGTCGCCAAGGAGGTGCCCGGCTTCGACATCATCTTCTTCGGTCACGACCATCAGGTACACAACGAGTGGATCACCAACAATGACGGCCAGCAGGTGCTGATCATCGACCCCTCCTGTTGGGCACAGAATATTGCCGAGGCGGAGATCGAACTGACCTACGAGAACGGCAAACTGACAAAGAAGGACATCAAGGGCGAGATCGTCAGTGTGAGAGATGAAGAGATCGATGAGCAGATGATGAGCCACTTCCAGAAGGATATCGACGCGGTGAAGGCCTACGTCAGTGAGAAGATCGGCCGTTTCGAGACTGCCATACACACCCGTGAGAGTTTCTTTGGCAATGCAGCCTTCACGGATCTCATCCATAACCTGCAGTTGCAGATCACGAAGGCAGACATCTCGTTTAATGCGCCTCTGTCATTCAACACCACCATCAATGCCGGTGACGTGACGATGGCTGATATGTTCAAACTCTACCGCTTCGAGAACCTGCTCTTCGTGCTCCGCATGACGGGTGAGGAAATCCGCAAGCACCTGGAATACAGTTACGACATGTGGACTAATACGATGACCTCGCCAGAGGATCATGCCCTGCGCCTGAACACCAACTACAAGGAGGATCAGCAGCGCGCGGGTTTCCAGTATTACACCTTCAACTTCGACTCCGCCTGTGGCATTGACTACGAGGTGGATCTCACAAAGCCAGACGGTGAGAAAGTCAGGATCCTACAGATGTCAAACGGAGAGCCCTTCGACGAGAAGAAATGGTATAAGGTGGCGATGAACAGTTACCGTGCCAACGGTGGCGGAGAACTGCTGACCCTTGGTGCTGGCATCCCACAGGACTCGCTCGACAGCCGTGTAGTCTTCCACACCGACAGAGACCAGCGCCACTACCTGACGGAGGAGATCCGTCGCATGGGAACCTTGGATCCCAAGCCTAATTCAAACTGGAAATTCGTGCCAGAGGATTGGACCAAGCCCGCCTTGGAGCGCGACCGTCAGTTGTTATTTGGAAAGAAAGACTAAAGATGGCAAAGAGTTATTACTTCGTATTCTGCAAGGAAGACCTGCTGTTGGAGAAAACGACCGACGGCGGCTACACCATCCCCTGTGGGGAGGAGCCTCCCACGACGGTGAAGCCCTGGACAAATGTGATGAACATCACCCCGATGGCCGACGGTACACCCGTGAAGACCTATCGCATTGACGCCCCTGTCACCGATGATCCCCGCTACGAGATGTGCGGGCTCCGCCAGAGTTATTATAAACTGGACAGACCTCTCTATCTGAAGGGAGGCAAGTGCCAGGAGTTGCTCTACTGGGATCAGAACACGAAATACTGTGGTGTCTGTGGTGCACCCATGCGTATGGACACCGATATCTCCAAGAAATGTACGGAATGTGGCAAGGAAATCTGGCCGCAGTTGGCTACGGCCGTCATCGTGCTCATCCACAAAGGTGACGAGGTACTGCTGGTGCGGGCCAAGAATTTCAAGAGGGATTTCTTCGGACTGGTGGCTGGTTTCGTGGAGACAGGTGAGACACTGGAGGAAGCCGTTGCCCGTGAGGCGCTCGAAGAGACGGGGGTGACGATCACGAACATCCGTTATTTCGGTTCCCAGCCCTGGCCCTACCCCTGTGGACTGATGGTGGGCTTCAATGCCGACTACGTCTCTGGTGACATCCATCTCCAGGCGAGTGAGATCGCCAAAGGGGGCTGGTTCCGTAAGGACAACCTGCCTGATATTCCCGAAAAACTCTCGATTGCCAGGATGCTGTTAGACGCGTGGCTTAACGACTAATACTCCACCGTCTTCATCCTCATCTGACCCTTGTGGTCAATGAGCGTTTCAACGACATAACAACTGGCCTCATCAGGTATGCACAGGGTGGCATTAAAATGAAAACCCTCCGCGTCCACACGACTGTATTCCATATTGGCCAAGACAGCATTCTCCAGGAAGTTCTCTGGTACCTGTTTGATAAACATCTGCTTCTTGAAATCAGAAGAATAAAGTCTTTGTGCGCCTTGAAAGAGGCTGATATGCATGATATTGTCGTAATAGACATTCTCCACCTCCAGACCATCATCATTATAGTTGCGCTTCACCACCTTGTACTTCGTAGGGTTGATGGCAATATACCAGTGAAAGCGTTCACCATTATACATCACCACAGAATCCGTCTTCACCTGATGTGTATAGGTCATCACACTGGGCGTATCATGCACAAACTCCGTCTCATCCACAGGATCGTTGCTCTTCTGAAGCTTCACCACATCACCGTTCTGATTCACAAACCAGAATAAGTTCTCCGTCTGCTTCACGATAGCGTATGAAGTGCCAGATCCCATCACCAGGGAATCAGCGACAATCCTGAAATAGGACGGCATACTCGTGGAATCCGTATAGAAGATCGAGTCGCCTACAATGCGCATAGACACATCACCACTCTCCTCTTCCACCCAGATACCCTGGAGCAGGGCCTTGGCCTCCTTGTCTTCCGAAGGAACAGCCGACTTATTGCCCTGACAACCACAAAATGTCGTCAGAACAACAGTCAGCAACAATCTAGTAATCTGTTTTCTCATTCACTTACCAATGCAGCGATAGTCGAAACCATACTCCTGCAGTTCCTCTGAATCAAAAATATTACGTCCGTCGATGACGAGCGGCTGTTTCATGGCTTTCTTGATAACACCCCATCCTGGCAGACGGAACTCCTTCCACTCCGTGAGCAACAGCAGGGCGTCAGCGTCGAGCACGGCATCGTACATATCACGACAGTAGGTTATGGCATCATCAATACGACGCTTGCACTCCTCCATGGCAATGGGGTCGTAAGCACGGATAACACAGCCTGCAGCCAACAGTTTCTCGATCATCACAAGGGCTGTCGATTCACGCATGTCATCCGTCTCAGGCTTAAAGGAGAGACCCCACATGGCAATCGTCTTGCCCTTCAGCGCCTCTTCAGAGCCAAAGGCCTTGATGAGTTTCTCATAGAGTACACTCTTCTGCTTCTCGTTGACGCGCTCAACAGCCTTCAACACTTCCATGGAATAGCCGTTCTGGTCTGCCGTCTTGATGAGTGCCTTCACATCCTTGGGGAAACACGAACCACCATAGCCACAGCCAGCATAGAGGAACTTACGTCCGATACGGGTGTCGGAACCAATTCCCGCGCGTACCATATTTACATCTGCCCCCACCCGTTCACAGAGGTTGGCGATATCATTCATGAACGAGATACGCGTGGCCAGCATGGAGTTGGCAGCATATTTCGTCATCTCAGCAGAGGGAATATCCATGAAGATCACACGGAAGTTATTGACCATAAATGGCTTATAGAGTTTCGTCAGCACCTTCTTGGCGTGCTCGCTCTCCACACCCACTACCACACGGTCAGGCGACATGAAGTCCTTGATGGCGTTACCCTCCTTCAAGAACTCGGGATTAGAAGCCACATCGAACTCAATATCAACCCCACGTTTAGCCAACTCGTCTTCGATGGCCTTACGCACTTTTCGTGCTGTTCCTACGGGAACGGTCGATTTTGTCACGACAACCACATATTTCTTCAGGTTCTCACCGATAGTTTTGGCCACCTGAAGCACATACTTCAGGTCTGCACTGCCATCCTCGTCGGGAGGCGTACCTACAGCAGAGAAGACGATCTCCACATCATCAAGAACGGATGCCAAATCCGTCGTGAACTTCAGACGGCCAGCGGCCACATTCTTCTTCACGAGTTCGTCAAGACCAGGCTCATAGATGGGTATCTCACCATTCTTCAGACGCTCGATTTTCTTTTCATCGACATCGACACATGTCACATTAGCACCCGTGTCAGCAAAACAGGTTCCTGACACCAAACCGACATAACCAGTTCCTACGATTGCGATATTCATATATGTGGTAATAAATTGTTAATCAAATATTTCTGCATCCTTAAAAAAGGGCTGCTTTAAATCTTTCTCACTTGTCTGAACCTCTGAAAAATCAATGGGCCACTCGATGGCGAGGTCGGGATCATTCCAGCGGATGCCCGCCTCTGCCTGTGGGGCGTATGGATTATCCACCTTATAGGTGAAGACAGCCTCCTCACTAAGTACCAGGAAACCGTGGGCAAAGCCTCGGGGGATAAAGAACTGGCGCTTATTGTCCTCACTCAGTTCCACCATCACGTGTTTGCCAAAGGTGGGACTCGACTTACGGATATCCACGGCCACATCCAACACCTTACCTTTTATTACGCGCACCAGTTTGGCTTGTGAGAGATCCCCTTTCTGATAATGGAGTCCACGCAACACACCATAAGACGACTTCGACTCATTGTCCTGAATGAAATCCACTTTCCCTATGTGCTCATTGAACTCTGCTTGTTTCCACGCTTCCATGAAATAGCCACGGGCATCGTTGAAAACCTTTGGTTCTATGATATAGACACCATCTATCTCGGTCTTGATATATTCCATCGTTCTGATTTTTGGTGCAAAGATACGGTAAAAATATTATTTTATTGACATTTTAAGTTTCTTTTATTTGTTTATTTCATAAAAAAGCCGTACTTTTGCACACGTGATTGAACTTGAAAGGCATATTGAGATACTTCTGCTGAGCAACGACTGTGTCATTGTCCCAGAGTTGGGCGGTTTTATGGCACATCATGTCAGTGCGCGCTATGACGAGGACGACCAACTGTTCCTGCCGCCATTGCGCACACTCGGTTTCAATCCACAACTCAAGATCAACGACTCCCTGTTGGCGCAGTCGTATGTCGAGGCCTATGATATCAGTTATCCAGAAGCCCTCCAGCGCATCGAAGACGAGGTGAACGAGTTGAAGATGCATCTGGAAACAGAAGGATTCTACGAACTGAATGATATCGGCATTCTGGCACTCAACGATGAAGGCAATTACCAGTTCACGCCTTGTGAGGCCGGTATCCTCAGTCCTGCTCTCTATGGACTCGGTTCCTTTGAGATGAGTCCTTTGCAGAAGGCATCTGCCCAAAAAGAGCAGGATACCATAGAGGAGTCAGAGGAACAGGAGGATTCCACTGCCAAGATCTTTGGCATGGGCATGGCGGAAGTCGAGCAGGAAGAAGACGAAGAAGAAGATGTTGTCAAGATCAAGTTCTCATGGATTCGTAACACCGTTGCTGTCGCAGCCATCCTGTTGGCCATGTTCATCCTTGCCCTCCCAACAGGTAAGACGGAATTGATGACACGTACCATCAGTAATATTAACAGTAACATCCTGTTTGGTATGATGTCGAAGGACACGAACACCAGTAAGATTGAGATCAAAAAAGAAGACATTTTCAAAGCACCTGTCAAGGTGGATACCATCCTGAAGAAAGACACGACACAGGTAGTTCAGAAGACGGACACGGACTCTATCAAAAAAGGCTATTGTATCGTATTGGCCAGTTATGTCAGCAAGCAAAACGCACAGATGTTCATCGACATGCTAAAGCAGAAAGGACTTGACAGTGTGGAAATCTATATGCATAATGATGTCAGACGAGTCATCTATGGAAATTATCAGACGCCCAATGATGCCTATATAGCCCTCCAGAGCATCCACAAGCACAAGGAACTGGGAGAGGCATGGGTCTATCGCTTCAGTCAACCATGAAAAGAGTACGTTGCCCTAAATGTGACCAATACATCACCTTTGATGAGACACAATATACGGAAGGCCAGTCGCTGGTCTTCAAATGTCCTGACTGTGGCAAGGAGTTTGGCATCCGTATAGGTGTCAGCAAACTCCGTGAGCGTCAGAAAGATGAGAATCCCAACGAACAGGCCAACGAAGAGGGTTGCGGATCCATTGTAGTCATTGAGAACGTCTTCCACTTCAAACAGGTTGTTCCTCTCCGTATGGGAGATAACGTCATCGGCAGATACCAGAAAGGCAATCCTGCCAATTGTACCTTTGAGACCGTTGATCCCAGTGTCGATCTGAACCATTGTACGATTACCGTCAGCCGTGACAAAAAAGGTGGTCTTCGCTACACCCTGAAAGACAATAACAGCAATACTGGAACCTTTGTCGATAACGTGGAACTCTCCCCTAAGGAGCGTCGTGTCATCAACAACGGAACCCTCTTCACCCTTGGTGCAACAAGTATCATTTTGCGCACTGCAGGGGGCGAAGACGAATAAAAATACGTAATTTCTTAAGAAATTAAGGTTATATTTGCGATTTCTCGTAAATATAACGCGTATTACCAATTCTTTTTTGTACCTTTGCGCCTTGAAATTTCAAGATTATAACAAAAAGATGGATACAACAGCAATTTTGCTCTTACACTGCCCTGATCAGCAGGGAATCATTTCGGAAGTCACGAAGTTTATTACGGATAATAAAGGGAACATCGTCTATCTGGACCAGTATGTTGACAAAGTAGACGGCATGTTCTTTATGAGAATAGAATGGGAACTTGAAGGATTCCTGATTCCACGCGACAAACTATACGACTACCTCACGACACTCTATGCGCAGCGCTACCAGATGAAGTTCAGTCTCTATTACAGTGACAAGCGCCCCCGTATGGCTATCTTTGTATCAAAGATGAGTCATTGTCTCTACGACCTGCTGGCGCGCTGGAAGGCTGGAGAGTTCAACTGCGATATTCCCTGTATCGTGTCCAACCACGAGGATCTGCGCTATGTCGCCGAGCAGTTTGGCATCCCCTACTATGTCTGGAGTATTAAGAAGGACCACTCCAACAAGGCTGAGGTAGAACAGGCAGAGATGGATCTGCTGAAGAAGGAGGATATCTCATTTATCGTGCTGGCCCGCTATATGCAGATTATCTCAGACGAGATGATTGCCGAGTACCCGCATCATATCATTAATATCCACCACTCCTTCTTGCCTGCCTTTATTGGTGCCAAGCCCTATCATCAGGCTTACGAGCGTGGGGTAAAGATCATCGGAGCCACCAGTCACTATGTGACGGCAGAACTCGACGCAGGTCCTATCATCGAACAGGATGTGACGCGTATTACCCATAAGGACACCCCTGAGAGTCTGGTACTGAAAGGCAAGGATCTCGAGAAAATCGTGCTTTCACATGCCGTATCGAAACACATCCAGAGAAAGATTCTCACATATAAGAACAAAACCATCATCTTCTCATAATGCAGGTAGCCATTGTCAAATATAACGCAGGGAATATCTATTCCGTGGTAAATGCCCTCCGACGGATGGGTATTGAACCATTGCTGACGGATGATGCGGAGTTGCTGAAAAAGGCAGACCGTGTGCTCTTCCCAGGACAGGGCCATGCCGCTGAAGCCATGGAATACCTGAAGGCCAGGCGACTCGACGAGGTGATCCGTGACCTGAAACAGCCTGTGTTTGGTATTTGTGTAGGTCAGCAATTGCTTTGCAAGCACTCTGAAGAGGGTGATGCCGACTGTATTGGTATCTTCGACGCAGAGGTGAAGCGTTTCGTGCCCGAGAGACATGAGGACAAGGTACCCTGTATGGGATGGAACAGGCTCTACGACACAAAATCTCCCTTGATGGAGGGTATTGAGGGTGGCTACGTCTATTTCGTACATAGTTACTATGTGCCAATATGTCAAGAGACCATTGCCACGGCAGACTATATCCTGCCCTACTCGGCCTCGATGCACAAGGATAATTTTTACACCTGTCAGTTCCACCCCGAAAAGAGTGGTAAGGTGGGTGAACGTATTCTCAAAAACTTCCTCGAACTATGATAGAACTGATTCCCGCCATAGATATCATCAACGGTCAGTGCGTGCGCTTGACAAAAGGCGATTATGATCAGAAAACGGTCTATGGTGAGCCTTTAGATATGGCTCATGAGTTTGAAAACATAGGTTTTAAGCGTCTGCATGTGGTAGATCTCGACGGTGCAAAATCAAAGCATATCGTCAACGAGACTGTACTGAAGGCGATTACTACAGAGACAGATCTCATTGTAGATTTTGGCGGTGGCATCAAGACGGACGAGGATATCGAAAAGGCCTTTGCCTCTGGAGCCTCGATGGTTACGATAGGTTCTATCGCCGTGACACAGCCAGAACTCTTTATGGGATGGTTGGAGAAATACGGGGCTGAGCGCCTGATATTAGGTGCTGACGTGCGTCATGGTAAGATCAGCATCAACGGCTGGAAAGAAGATTCGAGCGAAGACCTGTTACCATTCCTGAGGAAATACATTGATACAGGTGTGAAGAACGTACTCTGTACGGAGATCTCGAAGGACGGTACCCTGGCAGGACCTGCCATCGACCTCTACAAACAGGTGATGGATACCTACCCGGAATTACATCTTATCGCCAGTGGTGGCGTGTCATCTCAAGAAGATATCATGGCCCTTGATGCTGCAGGCATACCTGCTGTTGTCTTTGGTAAGGCTATTTATGAAGGTAAAATCAATCTGAAAGAGCTATGGGACTGGCAAAACGCATAATACCCTGTCTGGATGTCAAGGACGGCGAGACCGTCAAGGGCACAAACTTCGTAAATCTGCGAAGTGCGGGCGACCCCGTGGAACTGGGCAAGGCCTATAGTGAGCAAGGGGCTGATGAACTGTGTTTCCTTGACATCACCGCCTCTTTCGAAGGTCGTAAGACGTTCACGGAGATGGTGACGCGTGTGGCTCAGGAGATCAATATTCCCTTCACCGTAGGTGGAGGTGTCAACGAACTGGCTGATGTGGAGCGACTGCTCTATGCTGGTGCCGACAAGGTAAGTGTAAACAGTGCCGCTATCCGTCGCCCTGAGTTGATTGATGAGATTACGAATCGTTTCGGCTCTCAGGTATGCGTCTGTGCCATTGATGCCCGTTTGGATGAAGACGGTTGGCACTGTTATCTGAAAGGTGGAAGAGAACGCACAGAACGAGGGCTCTTCGAACGGGCCCACGAGGCGCAGGAACGAGGCGCCGGAGAAATACTCTTCACCAGCATGAATCATGATGGCGTAAAGGAAGGGTATGCCAACGAGGCTCTGCGTGAACTCGCTGACCATCTGTCGATTCCCATTATCGCCAGTGGTGGTGCAGGAAAGAAGGAGCACTTCCGTGATACCTTCATCGAAGGGCATTCGGATGCGGCCTTAGCCGCCAGTGTGTTCCACTTTGGAGAGATCCCTATCCCAGAACTCAAACAGTATTTAAACTCAGAAGGAATAAACGTACGTATATGAAGATAGATTTTGAGAAATGCGGTGGGCTTGTACCCGCCATCATACAGGATGCCGAGACTAAGAATGTACTGATGCTTGGCTATATGAACCAAGAGGCTTATCAGAAAACTCTTGATACAAAGAAAGTGACATTCTGGAGTCGTTCACGTAACTGTCTGTGGACAAAAGGTGAGACCAGTGGCAATTTCCTGCACCTCGTGGATATCAAAGTGGATTGCGACAACGATACCCTGTTGGTGAAGGCTCATCCTGACGGTCCCACCTGCCATACTGGCACAGATACCTGTTGGGGGGAGGACAACGAGCAGAATCCCCTACTCTTCCTGACGGAACTTCAAGACTTTATCAATAAACGTCACGAAGAAATGCCAGAAGGCAGTTATACCACCAAACTATTCAAGGACGGAGTGAAGCGTATCGCACAAAAGGTTGGCGAAGAGTCATTGGAGGCTGTCATTGAGGCCTGCACAGGAACCAACGAGCAGTTGAGTTATGAAGTTTCCGACATGATCTATCACCTGATTGTGCTATTAGCCAGCAAAGGTATGCGTATCGAAGATATCGCAGAGGAACTACACAAGCGCCATGACCCTGAATGGGATAAGAAGCGTCGCGAGGCCAAGGCCAAGGGAGAGATGAAATAAAGGTGAAATAAAAATATTAGATATGCTGATCAGTTATAAAAATGCCAATATCTACCAGCGACACAGGATCTGTGTACTGAGGGATGTCACTTTCCAAGTACAGGAAGGACAGTTTATCTATATCATCGGCCGTGTAGGTTCTGGTAAGACCACACTGATGAGAACACTCTACTGTGAACTAGATGTGGATGAGGCAGACGAGGCGTCAGTCCTCGGCTACGACCTGTTAACCATCCGTCGCAAGGATATTCCTGCTCTGCGCAGGGAAATGGGTGTGGTGTTTCAGGATTTCCAGTTGCTGGCAGACCGTACGGTCTATAAGAATCTGGAGTTCGTGCTCAGGGCCACAGGCTGGAAGAAAAGAAACGAGATCGACGAGCGCATCCACAAGGTTCTGAAAGCAGTAGGTATGGAAGACAGACCAGGTAGTATGCCTTTCGAACTCTCTGGAGGTGAGCAACAACGTGTTGCCATTGCCAGAGCCATCCTGAACCGTCCGAAACTGATCCTTGCAGATGAGCCTACAGGCAATCTGGATCCAGAGACCTCCAATGAGATCATCCAACTGCTCTTCCAGATTGCTGAAGAAGGGACAGCCGTCGTGATGTGCACGCATAACCTCCCCCTCATCAAGGAACATCCCAGCATTACCTTCCGTTGTCATAATGCCAGAGTGGAAGATGTCACCAACGACTTCCATCATCTCATTATCGCTGATGACACGCCAGATACTGACGAGACCAAGGTCAGATATTCTGAGAGAATAGAAATTTGAAAATAACAATAAAATAAAGAATATGAAAGTGATGAAATTCGGCGGAACTTCCGTCGGCACCCCACAGAGAATGAAAGATGTAACCAGTCTGGTTACAAAGTCTGGAGAACCCGTATTCGTAGTACTCTCCGCCATGTCAGGAACAACGAACTCTCTCGTTGAGATTTCCGACTACCTCTACAAGAAGAATCCTGATGGCGCCAATGAGGTCATCAACCGTCTGGAGCAGAAATACGCCAAGCATGTGGATGAACTCTATGATAAGGAAGAAACCAAAGAGGTTACCCGTGAGTTCCTCCGTGGTGAGTTCGACTACCTCCGTTCCTTCACAAAAGAACTGTTCACCAGTTTCGAAGAGAAGAGTATCGTGGCACAAGGAGAAATCATCTCCACCAATATGGTTGTGAACTATATGAAGGAGCAGGGCATCAAAGCCGTGCTTATCAATGCGCTCGATTTCATGCGCACAGACAAAAACTCTGAGCCAGATCCCACTTATATCAAGGAGAAACTTAACGTGCTCCTTCAGGAGAACGAAGGTCAGCAAATATATCTGACACAGGGCTTTATCTGTCGCAACGCTTATGGTGAGGTAGATAATCTGCAGCGTGGTGGCAGTGACTATACCGCCTCACTTATTGGCGCAGCCATCAATGCCGAGGAGATTCAGATTTGGACAGACATCGACGGTATGCACAATAACGACCCACGTGTCGTTGACAAGACGGAGCCCGTACATCAACTCCACTTCGAGGAGGCTGCAGAGTTGGCCTATTTCGGAGCGAAGATCCTCCACCCCACCTGTGTGCAACCCGCCAAATATGCAGGTATCCCCGTCCGTCTGCTGAACACGATGGATCCCGATGCAGAAGGAACGACCATCAGCAACAAGACAGAATATGGCAAGATCAAGGCCATTGCAGCTAAGGACAATATCACGGCTATTAAGATCAAGTCAAGCCGTATGCTCTTGGCCACAGGTTTCCTACGTAAGGTCTTCGAGATCTTTGAGAGTTACCAGACCAGTATCGATATGATCTGTACGTCAGAGGTTGGTGTCTCAATGAGTATCGACAACTCCGCTCATCTTGGTGAGATTGTGGATGAACTGAAGAAGTATGGTACCGTTACTGTTGACACTAATATGTGTATTATCTGTGTGGTGGGTGACCTCGACTGGTCAAACATCGGCTTCGAAACCCTGGCGCTCGATGCCATGAAGGATATTCCTGTACGTATGGTCAGCTATGGTGGCTCCAACTACAACATCTCCTTCCTTATCCGTGAGGAGGATAAGAAGCGTGCCCTCCAGAGTCTGAGCAATACGATTTTCAATAAAAATAAATAAAAAGGTAACAGCAACACAACACATATCATAAGATTATGGCAAAAGGAATATTTCCCGTAGAGAAGTTACAGTCTATCCAGACACCCTTCTACTACTACGACTCTGAATTGTTGCGCCAGACACTGCGCGCTATCCATGAAGAGGCTTCACGCCACGAAGGTTTCGTGGTGCATTATGCCGTCAAGGCCAATGCCAATCCGAAAGTACTCCGTATCATCCGTGAGGCAGGATTAGGAGCCGACTGTGTGAGCGGTGGTGAGATCGAAGCATCTGTCAAGGCAGGATTCCCTGTCTCGAAGATCGTCTTTGCTGGTGTGGGAAAGAGCGACTGGGAAATCAACATCGGACTCGATAACGATATCTTCTGCTTCAACGTGGAGAGTATCCCTGAACTGGAAGTCATCAACGAACTGGCAGCCAATAAGGGTAAGGTGGCACGTATCGCCTTCCGTCTGAACCCCAATGTGGGAGCCCATACACATGCCAACATCACCACAGGTCTGGCAGAGAACAAGTTTGGCATCGACATGAACGATATGCTGACTGTCATTGCTGAGGCTGAGAGACTGAAGAACGTCAAGTTTGTGGGGCTGCATTTCCATATCGGTTCTCAGATCCTGGACATGGGTGACTTCGAGGCTCTTTGTAACCGTGTCAACGAACTTCAGGATCTTTTGGAGAAGCATCGTATTCGCGTGGAACATATCAATGTAGGTGGTGGACTGGGTGTTGACTATGCCCATCCTAACCGTCTGCCCATCCCCGACTTCAAGGCCTACTTCGACACCTACGCCAAGAAACTGAAACTTCGTAACGGACAGACGCTCCACTTCGAACTGGGACGTGCCGTCGTGGCACAGTGCGGCACACTCATCACACGTACTCTGTATGTCAAGAAAGGAGCCGTGAAGAAGTTTGCCATCGTCGATGCCGGCTTTACGGATCTAATCCGTCCTGCACTCTATCAGGCTTATCATAAGATCGAGAATATCACCAGTGAGGAACCTGTAGAGGCTTACGACGTGGTAGGTCCGATCTGTGAGTCAACAGACGTTTTTGCTAAACAGATAGACCTCAACGGTACCAAACGTGGCGACCTGTTAGCCATCCGTTCTGCAGGAGCCTACGGAGAGATCATGGCCTCCCAGTACAACTGCCGCCGACTCCCACTGGGCTATATGAGTGATGAAATCTGAAGATAAAAGTACAATGAACAAGAAAGAACGTAGTTTCTCGATCGTCATGACGGTTTACGACCAGGCTCCAGAATTGAAGGAGAACCTGCCTCTGTTCCTGACACAGGAATATGAGCCAGGCTATGAGGTTATTGTTGTGGATGAGACTTCTACAGACGAGACTTCCGACGTGTTGAAACTGCTTAAGAACGACTATCCAAATCTTTATACCACCTTCCTGCCAAAGCCCAATAGGCTCATCGTCCGCAAGAAGATGGCCTTTAGTATCGGAATCAAGGCAGCCAAGTACGACTGGCTTATCATGACGAAAGTCAGAAATAAGCCCATGGCATCCGATATCCTCAAAGCCATTGCTGAAGCAACAGACGATGATACCCAACTGACACTCGGCTATATGAACAAGAAAGGTATCCGCCTGCAACCGTTCGCAGACTTTCACGATGCACGATATCACATCCTCAAGGCAGAACGAAAACTCCGTATAGTCCGTGATCGCAAACACATGGGTTATATCTGGGGGCGCTATGACTTTATCATCATCCGTAAAGACATGGCCCACGATTTACTGAAGTTCTATGAGGAGAAGATTTCCTCCTCCACCTTGTTGGGCGTCCGTCTTCGTATCTTCTGGAAGAATCTCTTCGGACGTTCCTCAACCACCCAGTTATACGTTCAGTAAGCCTTTGAAAACCTCGGCCTATGAAAGTTCTGCATATCTACCCTAAGTCCAATGATTTGATACGGCAACACGTCATGTTGCTGGCAGAAGGTATGCAGCAAAGTGCCGATATCCTCACGGCAGATAGCGGAACTAATATCAGACAGCAGATCATCGAAGAAGAACCCGATATCCTACATTGTCATGGGTGTTGGAATCAAAAAATGGCGCGCGCCACACGAACGGCCAGATATCACGGCATACGGGTGGTCATCACCCCACATGGACAACTTGAGCCCTGGATTGTCAGTCAGAAGAGTGTACAGGACAAGGTCGTCAATGCCCTGCTGTGGCAGAAAGATGCCATCGTCAACGCATATGCCGTCATCATATTGGGTAAACTGGAACGTAGCAATTTCCAGAAACTGGGTTGGAACCAGCGGGTGGAAGAAATCCACAATGCCGTCACCACCAACACCATCACACAGGAAAAGATGTGTTCAGAGACATTTTCCGTCTATCAGAAAGTCATGGACTCCAACACTTTGGAGCAACTCGATGATTTGAGTCTGAAGGCACTGACCACGATCATCAAGGCAGGCATCATGGGAGATCGACGCTGGTGCCAGTCACTCGACAGCATCAACTATCCAAAGGACATCAATTGGCGAAGGCTGCTCATCTACGCAGAACATGAGAATATCCGTAATTATGTGGATTATGGCATCAGCGTGTTAGGGCTACCCATCCCTGCCATCGACACGGAAAAAATCGTAGCTTACTTCCCTGACAGTTATAAGCGTCCCCTTCCCATCAAGGATATCATCGGCGAATATCAAGGTGACGAAACTGACTACCTGTTGAAAATGATACGCCAGATAAACAGACAGCCGCTACTGCTCCATCTGATAGAACTCACACGCGAACTCTATCGTGACACCGTCAATGATGATCTGCTGGCAACAGCCCTTGAGGAGAAGAATATGACGAAATTCGCAGAGAGTCTGATGCAGGTGCTCCAGGAGCAGACACAACTCGATGAAGGATACATGCCACTGTATCCAAAAGACAACAGACAGACTACAAATATTCGCAAACAAATAACAAACCATTTGAAGATATGACAAATGCATCGAACGCCCCAAAGACAGACATGCACTACTTGCAACTGCTCTCCCAGTCGTTTCCTACCATTGCCGATGCCTCCACAGAGATTATCAACCTGAAGGCTATTTTGGCATTACCTAAGGGAACGGAACATTTCCTGGCAGACATTCATGGTGAGAGTGAAGCCTTCCGCCACGTGCTTAAGAATGCATCAGGAAATATCAAACGAAAGGTAAACGAACTCTTTGGGAACAATGTACGGGAAACGGAGAAGAAAGAACTGTGCACACTGATCTATTACCCAGAACAGAAGCTGGAACTGATTAAAGCCCGCGAGACAGATATAGAAGACTGGTATCGCATCACCATCCACCAGTTGGTGAAGGTGTGTCGTGACGTATCCTCCAAATACACCCGTTCAAAGGTGCGCAAGTCCCTGCCTGTGGATTTCGCCTATATCATTGAGGAGTTGTTGCATGAGAGTCTTTCCGACAGCGACAAGACGGCCTATGTGAATGTCATCGTTGACACCATCATCTCCACAGGACGTGCCGATGATTTCATCTGTGCCATCTGCAACGTGATCCAGCGACTTGCCATCGACCAGTTGCATATCCTTGGCGATATCTACGACCGTGGTCCTGGTGCACATATCATCATGGATACACTTCGTCAGTACCATTCCTGGGATATCCAGTGGGGCAACCATGATATCCTCTGGATGGGTGCCTCAGCAGGCAACAACGCCTGTATCTGTAACGTGTTACGTCTCTGCCTGCGCTATGCCAATCTGGCTACCATCGAGGAATACGGCATTAACCTCGTGCCACTGGCCACCTTCGCCTTGGAAACCTACGGTGATGATCCATGTGAAGAATTCCTCCCTAAGGTTCTGCCAGGTAATTCGATGGATGAGAAAACCCGTCAACTGACAGCCAAGATGCACAAGGCCATTGCAGTCATCCAGTTTAAGGAGGAAGCCGCCATCATCAAGCGTCGTCCGGAATGGCAGATGGAAGACCGTTGTCTTTTCGAGCATATCGACTACCAGCGTGGCATCTGCACCATCGACGGCAAGGACTATGAGATGAAGAGTTGTCACTTCCCCACTGTCGATCCCAACAATCCTAACACACTGACAGAAGACGAAGCCTCGCTCATGCAGAAACTCCATCACTCCTTCCGCATCTGCGAGAAACTGCACAAGCATATCCGCACCTTGTTGTCCCACGGCTGTATGTACACCATCAGCAACTCCAATCTGCTCTTCCATGCCAGTTGTCCGTTGAATAACGACGGTACACTGAAAGAGGTGGAGATCTACCCCCACGTCAAATACAGTGGCAAGGAACTGATGCACCATATCGGTATGATCATCCGTTCAGCCATATCTGGTCCTAACGAAGAATATCCGCGCGACTATGCCCGCGATTACTTCCTCTACCTCTGGTGTGGCAAGGACTCTCCCCTCTTCGACAAGTCGAAGATGGCCACCTTTGAGCGCTACTTCCTCAAAGATAAGGAAACCTACAAGGAGGAGAAAGGCAACTACTTCAAATTACGCGACTCAGCAGAGATTTGTGACCGTATCCTCGATGCCTTCGGTGTGAAAGGCGAGAACCGCCACATCATCAACGGCCACGTGCCTGTCCATGCCTCCAAGGGTGAGAACCCCATCAAGGCAGGGGGACGACTCATGGTGATCGACGGAGGCTTCTCTGAAGCCTATCATCACGAGACGGGTATTGCTGGCTACACACTCGTTTATCACTCACGTGGTTTCCAACTGGTGCAGCATGAGCCATTTACTTCACAACAGGATGCCATCGTACGTGAGATCGACATCAAATCAACCACCCAGATCGTTGAGATGTCCACCCATCGTATGCTGGTAGCAGACACAGATAAGGGCGAAGAACTCAGGGCACAGGTGGCCGATCTGAAAGAACTGCTCTATGCCTATCGCTTAGGTATTATCAAGGAGAAACGCTAACTATCCATACGATGAAGAAAGCCCTTGCCATATTACTACTCCTGCTGCCGATGACGCTATCCGCAGAAAACAGGATCTACGACCCTCAGGTCAAGTCGCTACAAGCCGTCGTAAACCAAGACTGGCTGTCGCCTGCCGTCATGCGACTCTATGGCAATGACCACCTGCATGTCAGTTTCGACGAACTGTCACATGACTACCACAGGTACATATACCGTCTGGAACACTGTGAGGCCGACTGGACTTCCTCAGAAGAACTGTTTGATACCGACTGGCTGGAAGGCTTCAATGACAATGTGATTGAAGACTTTGAGCATTCCATCAATACGACTGTTGCCTATACCCACTATCAGTTGACGATACCCAATGACAGATGCCGTATGAAGATGAGTGGCAATTATCGGCTCCACGTCATCGATGAAGATCAGGGGAATGAGATCCTGACGGTGGAATTCATGATCACAGAGCAGGCCATGAACCTCTCGATGGCCATCTCCACCAATACGGATATCGACACTAATCTCTGTCATCAGCAAGTATCCTTCGGACTGAAATACGGCAGTCTGTCAGTGACGGATCCCCAGGAGCAGATACAGACGGTTGTCATGCAGAACAGCCGTGAGGACAACTGGCGTTGGAATGTCCGTCCCAGTGCTATAAGCCAGAACGGACTGGAGTGGAAGCATCGTAAGGAACTGATCTTCGACGGAGGCAACGAATACCGTAAGTTCGAGGTGCTCGATCCTTCGCATCCCACCATGGGCATCGACCGCATCTCATGGGACGGAGAATATTACCAGGCATTCCCCTTTATCAGTGAACCTCGCCCTAACTACCTCTACGATGAGGATGCCGATGGCAGTTTCTATATCCGTAACAGCGATAATCGTGAGAACAACACCATCAGCGATTATGTCTGGGTCAACTATAGGCTTAAATCCCCATATATAACAGATGGCAGCGTTATCATCGACGGACGATGGACAACGGAAGACCCTGAGACCTACGTGATGGAATACGACGAAGCCAACAAACTCTACACTGCCAGCATCCTACAGAAACTGGGCTATTATTCCTATCAGTATCTGTGGGTCACAGACAACAACAGGACTCACCCCCTGCCCTCCGAAGGCAATTTCTACCAGACGGAGAACCGTTATCAGGTGCTTGTATATTATAAAGAAATTGGGGGACGCACATGGCGACTGGTGTCATTCAGCCAATCGACGATCCGCTAAGCCGAATACTTGCTTTTCCTGCTACGGTAGCGCTCTGGCGTGGTTTTCATCTGATGATAGAACATCGCTATGAAATAATTGGGTGTTGCATATCCACACGCATGAGCAATCTCTTGGATGCTCTTGTCCGAACTCTCAAGCATCTTTGTAGCCTTTGAAAGCATCATCTTCTTGGCAAGCGCCCTCGGACTCTTATAGATATTGGCCATCACCAGCCGATAGAACCTTTGCACATTCATACCTGCCTCACTACTCAGATCGCGCATCGTCATCCGCTCTGTATTCCTCGAGAGCACGATCGGTATCAGTTTCTCCATCATGCCCATAAACTCAGGATCCAATTCATTCTGCGGGTCACTACTGAAGCCGTATATTTCCTCTGGTATAGGCTCAAGTTTCTCAGAGCCCAGCATAGCACTGCGCTCTGCAAAGGTCTTGATACGCTTGACCACATTCTGCTCCTGACTGTTCCTAAGCGTACGCATCTTGGTATTTCTCAGATAGAGATAAGCGTTCAGACAGATTAACAGCAGGAGGATCGAGCACATCAGCACCAACATACCAGTAGTACGCCACCACGGCTCGTTGATGTTAACCACCCACTCGTAAGGTACCGTTTCCCACTTGTCTGGCAACATGGAGGACTGTACCTCTATGGTATAGGACCCGGGCTTAAGCGATACCAACGGCAGGTGAAGTTGTCCCAGACGGTCCACGAGACCACCCGAGTTATAGCGTGTCAGCACATGCCAGGTATCGTCGAGTCCCCTGACCCTCACACGATAGCAGGTTTGCTGCGGACGAAAGTAGTTCAAGGCCGAAAAGGTCAGTGTCACAGAGTTCTGGTTGTAATTCAGATTGATCTCTGCTGTCCTGGTCAGGGCCTTCTCCAGAATCACATTGCCATCGAGTTCCTGCCCTGTCCTGATCACGTTACCGTTCACCATCAGTCTGATCAGTTTTGGATAGATTTCAGTGAAGGCGCCCTCACCGAGGGTGACCATCTTATTAGGATTAAACTCGATCACATGATCCAGCATCTGCATGGCTATCGAACCGTCAGATAGTTTCATGGCCTTACCGTTGACAAACGATTCACCAGGAATGTCTTCCCACTCGTTGTAACTGTTGATGAAGCGCAACTTTCCATCCTCTATCAACAGGCAACTGACGCCATAGCTGGTGCCTACCCATATATGATGCATGTCGTCCTCAATGATGGTGTGGATGACATTGTTCAGCAGACCGTCCTGACGCGTGATCAACTGAGGCAGTTTATCGCTGGATTTCTTATACACCTGCAGTCCCGTTGTCGTGCCAACCCATATCCATCCTCTGGAATCACGGAACACACAGTTCGACGGCTTACCCTTATAGTATGACTGTCCATCTAATGGCTCCATCAACTTGGTCAGTTCAATGGCCCGGGGTTGATCCCACAGATAGACCTTGAAGGGCGAGGTAAACGGACGGGAATAGAGCAGTCCGCGTCGCTGGGTTCCTACCCACATTCCCCCCTGTTTGTCGAAGGCCATGGCATTGATATCCGTCAGAAGTTCCTCGCCAGTAGCCATCTGCAACATCTCAATATGCTCCAGAGCCTCCGTCCTGAGGTCATACGTCCAATAGCCATAAGAGGTGGGCACGTACAGGACACTGTCCTCCATGGCAAAGTTGTTCATGTGATAGGGCAACTGGAGAATGGTTTTCCACTCCCAAGTGTTGAGATCGAGTTTCATCATAATCGCCTCGCCACCACCATTTCTCAACTGGAAGAGTGACTTGTCGTCATTGTATAAGACAGACGAACGGTTATATCGATTCACCATATCCTGACCGTATGCCCTTGTGTCGCGCAGTTTGTTACCAGTCTTAAGATCAAGCACTTCCATGACACCGTTGTCGTAAAACAGCAAGAGATACTGATCCTTCAAGACGTCCATATCTTGAAGTTCCCTACCCTTTCTCAGTTCGTATGTCTGCTGTGAATCTACATTAAAGAGTCCATCTTTAGTCATCAACCACACCACATTCTGGTGATCCACGAACAGATCTTTCACCTTTTCCTCAACCCCAAATTCCTCAAGCACCTCATCCACGGAATCCACAAACTTCTCTGTTGTCAGATTCACGCAGGTGACGCTGTGCGTGTCCTTCAGCCACAGGTGATGATATCTGTCAAAATAGAGGTGATAATTACCCGAATAGTTCGACAGCGGATAGATATTCTCAGTACTTGGATCGATATAGGTGAACGACTGTCCGTCGAAGAAGTTGATCTGTCCCATCGTCGTAATGACAAGTCGGCCCGTCTTTGTGCAATTAATGGTCTGTGCACTGTTGTCCGACAGTCCGTTAGCCGCATTATAGACGTAGAAACGGGTTTCCCTGGCTGAGATCGAGCCTGTCGATGCCAGCAGGAAACACAGGATGAGCCACACGAGATACCTCTTTACAGACATAGGTTTTATCGTTGTCGATGCAAAGATAGTGAAAAAGGCAATTAATTCCAAATATTTATGGAAAATATTTCATTCGACAAAAGAAAACAAGTTTTCCTTTTGCATTTTGCTCACTTATCCGTACCATGGTATGTCCCCCTTATTGAGAAGTTGTTGGACTGGGTGCCGCGATAGGTAGAAGGGTCATGCTATGCCTAACAATTCTATTTCAAAGATAAGTGTTGAACCGCTTCCTCCTTTGACTTGGCTTCAAGCCAGTCCTTATTTGCCTGTATGTATTGGGCTTTCTTACTCATCGTTTTATCTTCTTTTGTTAATCTGTAAACTGCTACTGTGGGCAGAATGACCAATAGCAATAGTGGATGCCCAGGCACAGTTTGCTACAGGATGGTTCCTGATGACCGGCACAGGCATTGACTACTGCAAGGAGCATGGTTATAAATGGTAATCAGAATATGCAACTTTTTGCCTCCAAATTACGTCTAACTAATAGGAACTTTTAAAGAGAACAATTATGATACTATCAACAACCCCACAGATTGAAGGTCGCCCCATCCGCGAATACAAGGGTGTGGTGACAGGCGAAGTCATTATTGGTGCCAATGTGCTTAAAGACTTCATGGCTGGTCTCACCGACTTCTTCGGCGGACGTAGCGGTTCGTACGAGAAAGTACTCATCGAGGCCAAGGATTCTTCCATGCAGGAGATGATGCAGCGTGCCCAGGCTCTTGGAGCCAATGCCGTAGTAGGCATCGACATCGACTACGAGACCATAGGAGCTAATGGTTCGATGCTCATGGTTGCTACCAGCGGAACAGCCGTAGTCATCTAAAATACATCTGACAAATCAAGGCAGAGGCCATGAAGAAGTTCGATGACTTCTAAATGTTAAAAGAAATCTAAAAAACGGCAAAATTCTTGCATTTTTGCCGTTTTTTAGTTACCTGTTTGACAAAGATACAATCAAGATTTCTATTTTCAATGAAATAATGAAAAAAATGGCCCAACTATTCATATTTTGAGATGACTTATTGATTATCAAGCATTTACACTATGAATAGAGGCTCAAATTTTATAGCCAACTATTCATAAATTACCATTTTTATTGACAAAATAAGCACAAGTATGAGTTATTCGAATAGTGTACCAACTCTATTTCAAACTTTGGTACACTTTGTTTCTCCCTGTGGTACAACATGTTTCCAAGATGGAAACATAATAAGAAAACAAAAATTGGAGAGATGGGGAATTTGAGTTGAGAATCAGAGAGTTAAGGAAACGCTGAGAAGCGGATAGGTACAGAAAGAAGCAAGATAAGTACAGATAATAGAACGAGTTGAGTCTCTAATTCGTACCCCTTTTCTGGAAAGTGGCAAATCGAGGAAAAACGGTAACGTTCGACACGGGAATGCGCTGAGAATCTGACAGATGAGAATATTTAACTCTTTTCGGGAGTTCTTCATTATTCGTCTGTGATTTGCGAGGAACAACAAGACTTCAAATTGGCTAATTTTGCAACGCAAAATTTAGAACGTTGAACAATTAAAGAAATTAGAGCAATGAGAAGTACATTTTCAGTGATCTTCTACCAGAAGAAGGAGAAGTTGAAGAAGGACGGTACGAACCCTATCATGGGACGTATCACAGTAGATGGAACCATGTCACAGTTCAGTTGCAAGGTATCTTGTGACCCTAAAATCTGGGAGTCAAAAGGTGGTCACGCCAAAGGCAAGACAATCGCTGCCCGTGACGTAAACCGTGAGTTGGAGAAGATACGTGCATCCATCGTGAAGCACTATCAGGAAATCAAACTGCGTGATGACTATGTGACTGCAGAGAAGGTGAAGAACGCTTTCCTCGGTCTGGAGTACCGTCAGCATACGCTGATGACGCTCTTCGCTCAATGGAACGAAGAGTATGAAAAGAAAGTCGAGGGCGGTTTGAACTCTAAGACTACCCTTGTCAGATACAAGGCTATCTACAAGCATGTGGGGAACTTCATGCAATACCAGTACCATGTGTCAGACATGACACTGAAGGAAATACTTCCTTCGTTCATCAGTGACTTTGAGGTCTATCTCAAAACACAGGAACACCTCAAGCATAACTCAGTGAAAAAGTATGTCTGTGCCATTATGATGCTGATGCACCGTGCCCATCAGAACGGCTGGGTAATGCACTATCCTTTCGTTGACTATCAAATTCGTGAGGAAGAAACTGAGAAGGGTTTTCTGACTAAGGACGAATTACAGTCGATGATGAACCTCCCACGTCTGAACGCCAAGCGTACCTTTATTCGGGATATGTTCATCTTTTGTGCTTTCACGGGTCTGGCATACATTGACTTGGAGAACCTTCGCAAAGAGAATATTGTAAAGAATCCCGTAGATGGCAGTCTGTGGATTCACACACACCGCCAGAAGACAGGTGTAGCCGAGAATGTGAAACTGTTGCCTATCCCGCTTGCAATTTACAAGAAGTATAGAGGGTTGTGTGACGATGGGCGCGTGTTTGATGTGCCACCCTATTATTCCTGCAATGGCATACTGAAAACCATTGCCAAACTGTGTGGCATCCAGAAGCAGGTCACTTGGCACCAGGGGCGCCATACGATGGCTACAGTTGTCTGCCTGTCGAACGGGATGCCGCTGGAAGTAGTGTCGTCCGTGCTGGGGCATAAGAGCATTGAAAGCACTCAGATTTATGCCAAAATCACTCAGGAAAAACTTGGCTGCGAGATTGACACACTGGCCTCCAAGCTGGCTAAGATCGAGCAATTCGTGCCAAGCATTGACATGGTAATATAAATAATATGGAGGACAGAGATATGATGAAGAGAGACAAAGTAGTATTTGAGAACGAAAAGTTCGAGGTGACGGGCTACGACATTTGGATGACAGCGGGCGAGATTGCCAGTCTGTTCGGAGTGACCATCATGAAGGTGCGCAGTATCATTAACAGGATGCGGAAACAACTGACCGTCAATCTTGACCTGCTGAGCAAGTACGACCTCTTGGAGAGCGGCTACAAGGACGAGTTGTACAATCTGGAGTGCATCATTGCCGTATCGTACTATGTTGACACGGGATTAGCGCATGAATTCCGTCATTGGATATGCGACAGAACCACCAAGCGCAAGGAGCGAGCGATGGTATTCTACCTATAACGACGTGAAAAGCCCTGGCCGATACTGATTCGGTCAGGGCTTTTCGCGTCCTTGAATGAATGTTGTTATCTTCTGCTATCGGACTTCTTGATGTCCTCCTTGATCTTCGTGTTGAGTTTCCGGCGCATCTTGTCGATGAAATAGGTACGGCTGATGTCATCCTCTCGCTCCTTGATGCCCACGTACAGACGTGCGCAATCCTTGATAGGTTTCTTCCCGAAGAGCGGAAACATAGCCTCGCACATCTTCCCGATAAGCATCTCACCGTTGTTGACGCATCCCGTTTCCTTCAGCGCATAGATTAGTTCCACCAAGTCCGTAGTCGTTCCCGTCCATTCTATCTGTGAGGGCATCGCTCCGGCTTTTGCCAACTCATCAGCCATATTCTGCATTTCCTTCAGAAAGTGGGAAGCCTTGCTTGCGTATGCGCCTGTTTCTCCTTTCTGCTCTGTGTAGCCCATCAGTTCCGTCTCAGTATAGGCAAGCATGATGTTCATATCCACTTTGCTAATCGCTTTTTTGCACTGGCAGACAGTCTGCTCGATGAACTTACCATAGTCCACCTTGATGCTGGCCGTGTTGCCCGATTCCAAATCACGGAAGAAATCCGTGTCCGTCAATATGTTGTATGTCATATTCTGCTTATTTTACTTGTTACTAAATGCGTTTGTTTGCGATCGCACTTGTAACATAACAACGGGTGCAAGCGAAAAGAACCCACTTTCTGGCGGTTTTGACGTAACCGTCTGAATCTGAGTAAAATCAAAATATGTTAAAAGAAAAACGGCTTATAAGCAGGAGAAAAAAGTGGGACAAAATGTCCCACTTTGGGTACTTTTGTCCCACTTACAAGCCCCATCAGGCGCATTAGCACACAATACCGTATCGCTTGATTTTCCTGTCAAGTGTCTTTCTATTGATGCCAAGTATGTTTGCAGCCTGGGATTTGTTGTAGCCTGATGATTTCAATGCCTCTACTATCTTCGACTTTTCAGATGCTGGATCATAAAGATGCCTTGATTCGATACCTTCGGACTGCGGGCTACTCATTCTGATTGGCAGATGTTCTGGAAGAATAATCTTGTCAGAACACATGCCTACAGCCACCTTTACGACTTTTCTCAGTTCCCTGACATTGCCTGGCCAATGGTAACCTCTCAACAAGTCCTTCGCATCCTTTGAGAACTTGTATTCACCCATGCCAAACAGTTCAGCAAAGAACTTCGCCAACGGTACTATGTCGTCAATGGTATTCCGTAACGGTGGTATTTCAACAATACTCTCACAACAGCAGTCATAGAATTCCTGCAGCATCTTGCCACTCAACATAGCATCCTCAAGATTCTCTGTTGAGGTGGAGATAAGGGTAAACGAAACATGACGCTCACGATTAGAACCAATCCTGCAATACTTCCCGTCCTTCAATACTGGTATCAGTTTTTCCTGCATCTCAACTGGTGTCATGTCTATATTCTCCAAGAAGAGAACACCCTTATTTGCCATCTCCAGCTTTCCGTCAGTAGAACTGACAGCACCTGCGTATGCACCTTTCTGATGTCCGAATAGTTCTTCCGTTGCACTGTCAATGGAAGACATGGAACTACAGTTGACCTTGGCATACGGAAGTTCCACCATTCCTGCAAACGCGATGTAATCTTCTGCCAGATGGCTACGTCCAGTGCCTCGTTCTCCAGTGATGACAATGCGGATGTCGGCATTGGCGTATGCCTTGATGTCCGCATACAATCTTTTGAAAGCATCGCTCTCACGTCTGAACACAAACCGCTCACTCCGTTTTTCACGGATGTTCTGAGCCTCGATGATGTCCTTAGCCTTCGAGAAGAAAAGTTCCTCAATGTCTTCCTTCCTGATATAGCAGGCAGCACCAAGGTTCATCGTTTCGAGGATATTTTCCTCATTCGGTGCGCTGGTCATGAGATAGAACGGCTGGGGATAGCCCTCCTTCCTCATCCATCTCAGGATTTCAGTGCCGCTGTCATCACCAAGCAGGAGATCTACAAGCAGCACGTCAAACCTACTGGCCCGTTGGATTGCCCATCGTGCCTTGCTGCCCGTCAAACAAGGAACGGTCTCAATGCCCATCTCCTGTAGTTCCTGGCAGACAGTATCGAGGTAATTACGGTTGTCATCTACTACAATGACCTTGCTCATTATCGCTCCCCTTTTATCTCCTTTGCCTTGTTGATGAGCATTTCTGCCGTCTTGTCTATCTCCTTGACGTATTCTTCTATCTGTTGCCAGTCGCTATCATCCTTGTGAATGGCCAGTTCTATAATGGGGTCAAAAAGGACTCCTACACGATATAATACCCAACTGCCTTTCAGATGGTGTGACCACCAGCCGACTTTTTCAAGGTTTCGCTCTTCCATAAACTTATGGATATGGGCCAAAGATTCCTCTGTATCTTCTATGAGACTGTCAGCCGTAGTCTTTCTAAGCCTTGTGTAATCAGGCGTTATAGTACCAGTATTCTTCTGAATCCATTTGTTCACTAACTTCACCAGTTCATCAGTGCTGAAGTCCTTAAACAGACATTCATCGAAGCCCTCGGCAATCAGTTCTTCCCTCGTCTCTTCGCCTGACGATGTAGAAACGACTACTGGAACACTCTGACTGTTGCGTACTCTCGTCTTTCGCATCATTCTCAGCAGTTCCAGACCGCTCATTCCTGGCATCTTCAGATCTGTGATAACAAGCGAGTATTCTTTCTGGCGTATCATCGTAAAGACCTGCTTCGAATCATTGCAAGTGTCGCAGCCGATACCGTTATCCTCCAGCATTGTCTTTATCATCTCCAGCCAGTGATCATTGTCGTCAACTACCAACACGCACTTTCCCTTATCGGTTATTCTGATTTGTTCCTTGGCTTTCTGGTCTTCATCTTTTATAGCCTCCTGCAGTGGCAGACATATAGCGAATGATGTACCTTTTTCTGAAGAGTTGAACTCAATGGTTCCATTCATCAGATCCACCAACAGTTTGACAATGGAAAGTCCTATTCCAAGTCCATCTAATCCATTCACCTCAGCATTTGACATTTTGGTGAAAGCCTCGTATATCTTGTCGCGGTCTTTCGGCTTGATGCCAATGCCTGTATCTTGCACATCTATGAATAGTTTATTGTCCATGCAATAAGAGCCAAAATGTATAGTACCTTCCTTCGTAAATTTGAAGGCGTTATCAAGCAGATTGGTTACTATATGCTTGATTTTCTCACAATCACCATATAGTTCTTTGTCTTGTAAAGGCGAAGTAACAAATTCAAGTCTCTTTTCCTCTGCCCTCATCTTGAACATATTGACCAGTTCATGCTGCAAATCCATAAGATTAAAGTTTTTGCAATCCAGTTCCATCTTGTCGCTTTCCAGACGGAAGTAGTCCAGCAGATGGTCTATCATGTTCTTTAGTTCGGCTGCGGCAGTCGATATTTCATTGATGTATTTGTCTTTCTTTTCCTCTGCACGTCGCTCCATATCATTATATCCGATGATGATTCCCAGTGGAGTCCTCAGATCATGGACAATGGAGTACATCATCCTGCGGCGGTTAACAATCATGTTGTTGTTCTTCCTGATCTGCTTCTTCAATCTGAAGATGGTGAAGCCAAGCCAGACAAAGATGGCTAACAGCATGGTGGAAGTGACAACGAGCGACCATGTTCCCTTTATGTAATTCTCCGTACCTTTCTCAAGGGTCTGGTTCAGATGACCTTTAAGTTGCTCTACAACCATACCGTCGCTATTCTGGACTATCAGCTTGATGTTTTTCGTTATCCATTGGTTGACATCGTTCAGGCTGTCAGTCAACAGCCTTATATCCTCCTTGTGTTGTCTTTGTAGGGCAAGCGCATTCTCATCAACGGCTTGCACATGCACCGTCCTGTTCGTTGTCCTCGAAGTCTTTTCTTCCTTGCGTTTATGGAAGATATTTCCATCGCGTGTTGAAATGGTAGTCTCAGTGTCCTTTACGGTGATTGGCTTATCGACCGCCAAGTGTTCCTCTGTCTCACCTTTCATCTTTGAAAGTTCTGAGATTCTTGTCAGCAGATGCTCCTTCCGCTTCAGGGCATTACGCATATTGTCTATTCCTGCCTGAGTCTTCATCTCTGATAGGATAGAGTCAACTGTGAGTCGCGTTGCTTTGAATTGCTGCAAGTCATCGTCACTCCAATTGTACATCCCCTCACAAAGAAAACTTAAATCTATCGTCCCGACGAGGGCCTTGTGCAAATCTCCAAGCTGCGTCTGGTTAATATCAACTTCATTGCTATAGGCATTTCTGTTTTGCGAACTGGCATAAAGGAAATATCCGACATTGCCAAGAACGGCTAACACAGCAATAGCCATCACGATATATATCTTCTTCATCTTTATATATAAATATAGGTATGATACCCTAAAATCAATCTTATTTCTTCTCAGTTACGTCCCGCATTTTGCGAAAACGGCGTGCAAAGGTAATAAATTCTGAGCAATAATTTAACACTGTGTACGCACAAAATGGCATTTTTGTGCAAAAATTTACCCCAAAACAAGGCTGGATTGGCCTGTTTTGGGGTAAAATGAATAGTTCGAGGCTACATTTTCATGCCTTTGACCTTCTTAGGTTTGTCTTCATCGTCGTGTGACGGATGCATAGAGACTTTATGACCATCCTCACGTTCCCTTTTCTCTTCGGGCGTCTCTGGCTTCTCTTCCTTTGGGGCAAGTTCCATCTGGATCTTGCGGTCGAGGGCTGCGAGTTCGTTCTTTAACTCCCGAAGTTCAGGTTCCTTTCGCCACTCTTTGTTGGCAGTCGGAGTCAGCTGGTCTATCTTCTTCTGATACCAGTCCACATCCTTCTGGTACTTCTCCACCAAGGAAGGAATCTTTTCAAGGGCGCGGAAGAAACTCGTGGCAGCAGCTTCCTTGTCTTTTTTGGCTACCATACCGTTGTTGTGGCGATAGACGATATTGCCATATACACCGAAGTTGTTTTCACGGAATGGCAAACCGCCTTTCTCCACTTCCTCGGTGCGTACCTTGATGGGGAATCCGTAGATTTCGCCAATCTCCTTCGTCTGCCCTTTCGTGTCCATCGTTTCGGCAATGTGCTGCACTTTAGCACCAAGTTCTTCCAAGTCTGTATAGACCTTACCCTCAATCTTTACCTCCATGACGATGTTACCGAGGGCATCATGCTTCATGTTGGCATCCAACTGCTGTTTGTCAACTGCCAACTTATTCAGTACCTCTTTCGCTTTCTGCGCTTCCTTCTGTGCATCCTCAATGTCAAACTCCACACTACGCCTTGCGTTCATGAAACTCTTGCGCTCACTCTCCAGCGAGGCAATCTTTTTCTCCAGTTTCGCCTTGTCAAGAAGGTCTGTGTTACCCGACAGGATGGCCATGTATTCCGAGAAGTTCATGCCGTTGGCCTCGTCCATTGCTCCCTCGTCGATGGTTCGTGCGCCCATAGCGCCAGACTTCAACTGTGAGATAAAGGTCTGCTTGCAGTGCAGCAGGTTGAACTTGTAGGCATCCAGCGTTTTCTCAACGGCATAGATGATGCTGTCCACCGTGTTGTTATTGTA